>Ga0068856_100005510_pt1 | contig 12461 bp, 10 predicted proteins | sample KBSCornC62_FD_66595 | JGI IMG/M metagenome (GOLD analysis project Ga0068856, IMG submission 66595) | Corn rhizosphere microbial communities from Kellogg Biological Station, Michigan, USA - KBS Corn C6-2 | ecosystem: Host-associated > Plants > Roots > Rhizosphere > Soil ...
GATCACCCGCAGGTCGAACTCGTGCTTCTCGCGAAGCCTTCTCAGCACGGGCGCGAGGGCCATGAGGTAGGGGGCCGTGGTCACGCTACCGGTCCAGCCGACGATCGGCACTCGCTTCGGCTCGCGCGGACGGACCTGGTACACCTCGGTGTCGATGGTGCTCGGGATCACCGAGACGTCTCGGGCCCGGTCCCGCGCGTACCGAGCGAGAAACTCGTTGCCAACCGTGACGTGTCGAGCCATTCGGCAAATCGTCTCCGCCTTCCGGCACGACTTGAACGGGCGGCTCCACGCGTTCGCGCGGCTCGTGTCGGCCAGGTAGATCGCGTCGTCGAAGTCGAAGACGATGGGACGGCGAAATGCGAGTAGCCGTTCGATCCAGGCCGGTCCCAGCAGGGCCGCTTCGCGGTAGACGAAGATCACGTCGGCCGGTACCGGTCGGACCGCCTCGGCGCAGCGTTTCAGGTACCCGCGCATCGTCTCGCGCATCTTGACCGCCGCGTGCCCGGGCTCGTACAGAACCTCCATGCCTCGCGGCGAGAGGAAGGTCGACAGCGTCACGTGCACACCTTCCCGGAACAAGAACGGCGACCACTGCTCGATCCGGTACCGCTGACCGGGCGCCCGATCCGTCGGGTACGGCACCAGGGCGAGCACGCGGATCACGGGATGCGTTCCAATTCGGGAGCCGGCGACGGCACCGCGCCGCTCGCCAGCAGCTCGTCGTAGAGCTCGCGATACGCGCCCACCCCGAGCCGAAGACTGTAGCGTGTCTGGGCCAGCCGGCGGCACCGCACGGACAGGCCCGGATCCCGGAGTAGGTCCTCCAGCCGTCGCAGAGCGTCGAGATACGCGGGTTCGGAAAGCTCATCGATCAGGACGCCCACTCCCTCCCGCTCGACGATGTCGTCCAGGTCTCCGATCCCGCGGTTGCACACCACGGGCAGCCCCGAGGCCAGCCCCTCCGCGAACTTGGTCGGGCACGATGCACGCTTCGAAGCGACCGGCTTGATGAAGAAGAACGTCGCGGTCGCCCGCGGCAGCCACTCCGCCACCGCCCGCGGCGGCACCGTTTTCACCTCCGCCCAGTCGGCGGTCGCCCCCCGCCGGGCGATCTCCCGGGGCTCCGGAGTCAAGAAGAGGGCCCGTCGAGCTCCGGCGCCCGCGGCCAGCCGCGCGAACGACACCATCGCGTCGGCCATGTACCAGGTGCCCACGGACCCCACGTAGGCGAGTCCGAACTCCGGTGTGCGATCCACCGCCCGCGGCCGGAACGCCGACACGTCCACACAGGTCGGCACGACCCGGAGCGCCGGCAATGACGGACGTCTCTCCCGAATGATCCTGGCCGCATGCTGCGTCAGCACCACCGCGCCGTCGGCTCGATCCAGATTGGCCGCTTCCGCGCGTCGAACCGCCCGGTCCAGGAGGCTGCCCCGCCGCCACGAGCCGGTCTCGACCCGCTCGTCCGAGAAGAAGCCCCGCACGTCGTAGAGAAAGCGGCACGTGGACGGCAGATGGGCCCACCGCGCCATCAGCCCGGCCACGTCACCGCGGCAGTGAACGATACGGGGCGACGAGCGCGCCCACTCACGCGCGATGGCCCGGCGGCCGGCGATGACGTCGAGCGCGGTGGCGGCCAGCCGTGGCCGCCTGTGATAGTGGAGCGGAACCCAGCGAACGCCGCGAGCGGCCAGGCCGCGCCGGGTCTCGCTCCCAACTTCGACCTGGGACCAGCGCTCCGGCTTCTCGAAGGAGATTAACGTGGGAGAGAACCCGTGCCCGGCCAGGCCCGCCACGTACGGCACCACCTGCGAGCTGCCGAGTGGATCGAGGACTCCGTCGTACGAGACGTACAGCACCGGCACCGTCATCTCAGCCGCCACCCTCACGCACCGCCGGAGATCCAGCTCTTCGCCAGGCTCTTGAGCGGTCCCGCCAGGACCTGCGCGACCGCCACTGCCCCGACCGTCCCGCTCACGAGAGCCACCATCGTCCTCCGGCTGACCTCCCGGCCGATCGCCGCGAGCGCCGCCGCGGCGAACACCGCTAGCAAGGGCTCGCACGGAAGCCGGTACCTCGGGGTACCCTGCACCACCATCGCCATCGCGAACAGATAGGCGATGGGAAGCCAGGCCGCCCACGTTGGCACCCCGTCCGGGCGCCACTTGTGCGTCAGCCGCAGTCCGGCGTAAACCAGCGCCCACAGCCCGACGAACAGGTACGTCGGGTTGACCGCGCCGTAAACGGGCAGGATCTCCCAGTCGACCGGAACCCAGAAGTACATCACCTTGAGCACCTCGAGCCGGAGAATCCTTCGGGGCGAGCTCAGGATCGAGCTTACTGCGGCCTTGGTTAACATCGCGCTTGCTGCAACCTCGGAAAGTCGATGTGCGGCCGCCACCGTCTCGTCCTGAGTGTCGATCCCGAATATCCATCCGTTCGGCGGGTTGTAGGCAGTATACAGGGTGACGCCCAGCTGCGTAGCCACCGGGACCAGCGCGCCGTGGACGCGATAGTTCCGTACGGTCCACGGCATCACGATGAGCGCGAAGCCCAGCAACAGGGCCCCCGACGCCAGGAGAAGTCCCCTTCCGCTCGTCGGGGCCGCGGACGTCGATCGCTCCCACGCCGGCGGAGACACACACCACCGCAGCACCGCCACGCCGATGAGACACAGCGGGTACAGGAGCAAGACCCCGCGGCAGAGCGTCCCCGCCCCCACCATCGCCCCGACCCCGACCCCCAGCGCGACGGCCGCGGGCTTGCGGTCCGCGCGCAGCGCCCGCCACCACTCCACGGCGAGAACCACTCCCGCCATCAAGAGCATCGTGAAGAGTGTCTCGCTCAGGAGGCGGCTGCTCGCCGAGATCGTGGAGACGTTCACCGCAATCAGCAGCCCCGCGATGCGCCCCGCGAGCGCCCCGAACAGCACCGTTCCCAGCTGGTAGCCGAGGGCGACGGTCCCCACGTCCACGAGCACCTGTACCAATCGGACCGCCTCGACCGACCCGTCCGCGACCCGGTAGATGGCCGCCACGAACGCGGGATAGAGAGGCGGCCGCCACGAGGTGGGCTCTCCCCGTGTGTTCGTGTACCCCCGACCTTCGGCCAACGAGCGCGCCAGTCGGTCGTAGTCCGCGGAGTCGGCCACGATCGGGGGCGTCCACACGACGAGCAGGAGAAGCCGGATCGCCAGCGCCAGCCCCAGGAGAGCCGGCAGCTCATAGCGATGCATAGATGGCTTCCAGACGAGGCAAGTGGACCTTCACGTCGAACGCCTTGGCCCGCTCCCGACCGGCGCCTCCCATCGCACCACGCCAGACCGCGTCGCCCGCGAGCCCCCGGATGCCATCCGACAGCGCGTCGACGTCGCCGACCGGGATGAGCAGGGCCGCCATGTCGCCGGTGACGTCCGGAATGCCTCCCGTCCTCGAGGCCACGATCGGAAGACCCGCGGCCATCGCCTCCAGGAGCGCGATGCCGAACGCCTCGTACCGGGACGGAAAGGCGAACATGTCGGCGGCACGGTAGTACACGCTCACCTCTCGCTGCGCCCGCTCGAATCGCACCTCCGCGCCGATCCCCCGGTCCCTCGCTCTCCCCTCCAGGGCCGCACGACTTCCACCCTCGCCTACGAGGAACAACACCAGCCTCGGCACGTCCCGCCGGGCCCGCGCGATCGCATCGATCAGGAGATCCTGCCCCTTCTGGGGGTGCAACCGACCCACGTGGAGGACCATCACGTCGTCCGGCCCGACGCCGCACCGAGCGCGAGCCGTCGCGCGGTCCACCTGATCCAGCCGGCGCGTGAACCGGTCGAGGTCGATGTAGTTCGGGATTACCTCGATCCCCGAGAACCCCAGCTGCTTCTCGAAGTCCCGGCGCACCTCGTCGCTCACCGCCACCAATCGCCGGGTCATCCATCGGCCGGTGAACCGATCCGCCAGCTTCTTCGCCGCGAACACCGCTCCGGGCCGGCTCTCATACGTGTAGTCGGGATTGTGCAGCGTGCTGACGACCCTAGCCCGCCCCCACGCGGCAAGCCGACCCGCGAGGTTCGCGTAGTAGAGGTGGGTGTGCACGACGTCGAACCGCGCGTCTCCCATCAGTCGCCTAAGCCGAAGGACGCCGTCCGGCACGTCGCGCGGGCTCCTCAGCCCCAGCTCGTGCACACGTACGCCCGCGCTCCGGAGCTCTTCGGCGAGAGTATTCGGCCCGAACAGGCATGCGACCTCGGGTTCCACGAGACGCCGATCGATGTGCCGATGCGTGGTCAGGAGCAGTCGCTCGGCGCCGCCGAGCCCCAAGCTTTCGATCACGTTCAGCACCCGCCGCGTCATTCGCGTCCGACCGCCTCCCGGTAGACCCCCATCGTCCCGCGCGCGGTCGACTCCCACGTGAATCGCGCCGCCCGCTCACGCCCCCTGCCCCGGAGCGTCTCCCGCTCGGTCGGCTCGTCCAACAGACGCAGGATTGCGTCGGCGAAAGCCCGGTGCTCGTCCGGGTCGACCAGGAGGCCCGCGTCGCCGACGACCTCGCAGATAGCACTCCGCGAGGAGGCGACAACCGGCAGCCCACACGCCATCGCCTCCAGGGCGGGCAGGCCGAATCCCTCGTAGTAGCTGGGGAACACGAACGCGTCGGCCGCGCTGTACAGGTCGCGCAGCTTCGGCAGCGGCACGTGCCCCAGGACGCTGACGCGGCCGGCGATCCCGAGCTTCTGCATGCGGGCTTCCACTTCCTGCCCGCTCCAGTGCCCGGCGCCGTGGACCTCGCTGGCCTCCGCCCACGGACGCATGCCGACCAGCGCCAATCTCACGTCGGGGCGCCGCTGGCTCACCCGCGCGAAGATTTCCATCAGTCCCAGCAGGTTCTTCCTCCGCTCACGCGTTCCGACGTATAACAAGAACGGTCGCGCGAGCCCATGGCTCGTCGCGGTGGCGCGGGCGCGCTCGGGATCGACCGGCCGGAAGAACGACGACACCCCGTAGGGCACGACGTGCACCCGGTTCCGGCCGATTCCGTGTAACCGCACGAACTCGTCCCGCGTGAACTCCGACCCGGTGATGATGGCGGTGGCCTTCCGTGCCGCGGCCTCGTTCTTCCGTCGGTGCACCTCCACGACGTCGGGCGCGTACCAGTCGGGATGGACCAGCGCGCCCACGTCGTGAACCGTCGCCACCGTGGCGCCGTGCCGCTGCGGGGGATGGACCCAGTCCGAGGTGTGGAACACGTCCACGGGCCCGATCAAGGCATCGATGGGCGGCCACCGGAGGCATCGCCACGCCGTGAGCAGCACGCGGCCGGGGATCCGAGGATTGACGACCGGCCGTCCAAGCCCCAGGACCTTCCCGGCGTCCTTCACGCGGAACGCGTTGCAGAACAGGACCACCTCGGGACCAGGGTCGATCCGGGTGAGCGCGCCCACGAACTCGGCGGTGTACCGTCCCGCTCCGGTATCCGGCCGGAGCGCGCCGACCACGTCGATCCCGACCTTCACCCGCGCGCCCCGTTTCGCCACCCGGCCGGCTCGCCCAGCGTCCGGTCGGATCCGCCCGGCACCTTCCTCGCGACCGTGAACAGCGTGTTGCCGAATCCCAACGGCTGCGCGAGCCGCGCGAGCGCGCCACTAGCCTTGTCGCACACCCACGCTCCGATTTTCGACGGAGCGGTCCAGCCGTACATGGCGGGCAGATCCCGCAGGTCCACCGACCCGCGCGTCTCTTCGTAGACGGTTTCGAATCCGGCCCGCCGCACCAGCTCCCGGACATGCCGTGGGCTCAAGTGGTGGATGTGGCCGTAGGCACCGAAGTCGTAGTATGGCCAGCGCGATGCCGAGAGCAGGCTCGCGGTCCCGCGCACGTTCGGCATTGTGATCGCGATCAGGCCGTGCTCGCGAAGGCGGGCGCCGGCCTGCCGAACCACGTCAGCGGGCTCCCGCAGGTGCTCGAGCACGTCGAAGAACGTGATCACGTCGAAGATCGGGCCCTCCCGAAGGGTCTCCAGGTCACCGACGATGCGCGGGTGGCGCCTCGCCGCCTGCGATGCCGCGGACAGCGCGATCTCCGTTCCCATCGTCTTCCACCCGAGCCGGCCGGCTGCGTCGAGGAAGCGGCCATCCCCGAACCCGACGTCCAGCAGCGTCCCTCCACTGGACCGAGGGGCCAGCCGGGTGATCACCCTCGCCCGGCGCTCGATCTCCCCGCCGTCCGCGTGTTCCATCAGCCGCTCCCACTTCCCGCTCCGGTGCTCCTCCTCGTAGCGCTCGCGCAGATGCGCGCGGGACGGCGCCGGAGACGTGACGCGCGCGCCGCAGCGGCGGCAACGCCAGATCGCCACGTCCGTCGGGATGCGCCAGCGAGTCGTGTCCACCGACCCGCACACCACGCAGCAAGGCGCGTCGGTCAGTACTGCCATGCCGAGCGCAGCTCTCGCCACCAGATCGCCATCCACCCCGCGGCCAGGGCGATCGCCAGGACCGGGGTGGTTCCGCCGCCCCACGGCGCGATGGCCACGACGGCGGCGATGGGGAGCGCGAGCAGCAGCTGGGAGGTCAGCCGGACCGAGAGCCTGAGCCGGCCGAGCCGAACCAGCGCCACGCCACAGATCACCACCCCCAGCAGACTGGCCACCAGGTAGGCGCCGACCGCGCCCGGAAGGCCAAACGCGTGGAGCCCCAGCCAGAACGCGCCCAGGTACACGACTTCGGTCACGAGCCCGAGCACCGCGTAGGTGCGCGAGGCACCGGAGGCCAAGATCGCGAGCTTCAGTACTTCGCCGACGATCGTCGCCATGTCCCCCACCATCGAGTAACCCATCAGCTGGATCATCGGCTCGAACTCGTGGCTGAACACGATCCGCACGATCCAGTCCCTGAACGCGATCAGGCCGACCGCGGCCGGTACCACCACCGCCAGGGCGAACCCAAGCCCCCTGGCGAGCTCCTCGGCGAAGTCGTCGAGATCGTTCGATCGCGCGCCCAGACGTGGATACAGGTAGACGAACAACCCTCCCGACAGCGCGATGGTGTACTGCCGTGAGAGCCCCATCGTGCCCTGGTAGAGACCGCTCGCGACCGTCCCCAATCGCGCCACGATCATCGATCGGAACGCCAGAAGATTGGCGGTGATGGCGAGATGGTGCAGCGTCTGGGCCATCCCGACCCGGACCGCGCCGGCGACCGTGCGGGCCGCCTCCTCCCGGGATATCCGATCCGGGTGATGCTCGCGGGGTCGGAAGACCGAGGTGAGCAGGCGCTCCGACACCACGAAGGCGATGAGGGCGCCCGTGCCGAGCTGCACCAGTGCCCCCGACAGCCCCCAGGTCGCGACGAGCCACGTCGCGACCGGCAAGCCGAGCAACACCGCGGTCACGTTGGCGGCGGCCATCGTCCGAACCCGGCCGAAGGCGTTCATCGCCGCGTTGCAGAGCTCACCGGCCAACAAGAGGGGCGCGGTCAGGGCGAGGACGGCGATCGACCAGCGCGGCACCACGGCGGCGAGAAGATGGTCGCTCAGCACGGGAGCGAGCAAGACCGTCCCGACGCCGAGGGCGACCGTCCTCCGCAGGGTTACCCGTCGCACATCGACGAAGACCCTCGCGGCCTTGCCCCATTCCTGCTGGGCGAGCGCCTGCCGCATCTCCCGCAGCAGGCCCGCCGGAGCCCCCAACCGGGCCAGGGTCGCCAGCAACTCCAGGAAGCTGGCCGCCAGACCGAACGCGCCGAGTCCCGCCGGCCCCAGGAACACCGCGAAGACTTTCTGTCGGATGAGCCCCCCCGCGAACGCGACGACGTTGATCCCTCCGATATAGGCGACGGATCCGACCAGGCTGCTCTGCTCGAGCGCCGGGGCCGCGAACCCCGGAGACGCACCCGCCTTCTCGACACTCACCGCCCGTCAGCCTCGCTCCGCCCGCGACATCCCGGCCGTCCGGTCGGCACGGTCAGTGACACAAGGTCGCGTAGAGCGCCTCGTAGCCCATCGCGGCAGCCTCCCAGGTGAACTGCCTCCCGCGCACGGCGGCCGCGGCGGCGAGCTGCCGCCGAAGTCGGTCGTCTCCCAGAACCCGGGCCAGGGCGTCCGCCAGGGCTCCCGGATCGTTCGGAGATACCAGCAGTGCCTCCTCGCCGTTGCTCACCGCCTCCGGAATGCCGCCGACGCTCGTCGCGACGACCGCGAGGCCGACCTGCATGGCCTCGAGGACGGCGAGCGGAAAGTTCTCGGACCGCGACGGCAACACCAGAACCTTCGCGCCGGCCAGACAAGCCCCCAGCTCTTCCCGGTCCAGCTGTCCGCGAAACGTCACTGTCTTGGCTAACCCGAGCTCCTCCGTCAGGACCCGAAGCTTGCTCTCGTCCCGTCCGACTCCGACGAAATCGAGACGAGGCCTCGGCTCTTCCAGCTGCGAGAGAGCCCGCAGCAGGACGTCGAGACCCTTGTGGTGGTCCAGCCGGGCCACGCACACGAGCTCCGCGCCGGCCTCCGGCTCGAGCGGCCGTGGCAGCGGGGGTGCGCCGTTGTGCACGACCCCCATCGGATTCCCGGCCCCGAGGTATCCCCGCTCCCGCAGGGCCGCCCGGCTGAAGTCGCTCGTGCAGATCACGAGATCCGCGGCGCGCAGGGCCCGTCGCTCCAGGAGCGCGATGATTCGCTCGCGGATCCAGCGAACCCGCCGGAATGACCCCCACCGGCCCGGCCGCGCGCTCACGTCGGGAGGATCGGGATGATGCGACGTGGCCACCAGCCCGACGCCCTCCCGCGCCAAGGTCCGGTAGAAGGCTCCTTCGTACCCGTGCGCGTGAAGGATCCCGCTCCTCGGCCGCCGGCGCCACAGGAGCCGAACGAACTCCAGGGGGTTCACGTAGAGACGCTCGTGATGCGGGACGAAATGGACGCGATAAGGCAGCCGCCCCGGCTCGATCGTCCCGGCGCTCGAATACACCACGTCGACGTCGTGACCGCGCTCGATCATCGCGGACGCCAGCTCGTGCACGATTCTCTGACCACCTCCGTGGCGCGGATCCCATGGGCTGAGAATCGAGGTGTACACGATGTTCATCCGCGCGCCTCACGCGCTCAGCACGGCGATCCGGCTCGTGTAGCCCACAGCAGGTTCCGGCGCACTCTACTCTCGAATCCTTGCGCTTTGAGAACCTCGACCAGCTCGCTCTGCGAGCGCCCGGCGACCTCATGGGTCTCCATGACCACGCGCTCGATCCGCGCCCAGGTCTCGGGCGATACCGCTTCGAAGAGCTCGTATTCTGCGCCCTCTACGTCGATCTTCAGCAAGTCGCAGTGATCCACGTGAGTGGCTTCGAAGATCTCTCCGAGAGTCATCCCGGCCACTGTTTCGGTTTCTCTCTTGGCATCCGGCGGAACCGGGCGGTGGGTCTTTGGTTCTCCGGACGGTGTGTACCACACGCAGATCATGACCTTCCCACCGGACGTACCGGACACTGCGAATGGGAGAATCCTGACGTTCTGCAACCCGTTGCGTTCAACATTCCGCCGCAGCACCGTGAGGTAGGTGGAGACCGGCTCGACCGCGACCACCCGGGTGTGCTTGGCAGCGGTCGCGGCCTGGCATGTGAAGAACCCCACGTTCGCGCCGATGTCAACGACCGTCCAGCCATCACCGACGATGAACCGGGATGTCGGCCGGTAGCAACGGTCTACGAAGATCTCGGCGAACAGCACCGAGAATCCCGCATATCCTCCTCTAGCCATCTCGATCTCCAGACCGTTGCGAAAGCGCAGGACTGGCGTATCGAGAATCACCGCTCCGAGCGTCTCCTTCAGAGTCCCGTGTAACAGTTCGCTCCAATTCTCGAGCTGCGCGATCGCGCCGACCGTGAGTCTGACCGACGACGCGCACCGTCGCAGCCTATGTTCGATTCCCCGGCCAATCCTCCGAACGGACCAAGGCGCTATCGTCGAGCGTTCCATCTGACCATAGGGGACATCGCGCGTATATCGTTCGACTTCACTCTCTGCGCTCCCTTTCATACGAGATCACTCGCTCCAGCATCTCCGGCAGGCCCAGCCCCGGCCGGTACCCGATCAGCCGCTGAATCTTGGTGATGTCCGGCGCCCGGCGCAGCATGTCTTCGAAGCCCGCCTCGTATGCCTGCTCGTAGGGCACCAGCGTGATCTCCGAGGCGCTGGCCGTCATCTCCTTGACCAGCGCCGCCAGCTCGTAGATCGAGATCTCCTTCGTGTGCCCGATATTGAAGACCTCGCCGTAGGCTTGCGGGTGTGCGATCAGAGCCAGCATGGCGCCGACGACATCGCCCACCCAGGTGAACGATCGGCGCTGGGTGCCGTCGCCGTAGACCGGGATGGGCTGTCCGGCCAGGGCCAGGCGCACGAAGCGCGGGACCACCATGCCGTACTGGCCGGTCTGGCGGGGGCCGATGGTGTTGAAGAGGCGGGCCACGACGGTAGGCAGGCCATGCTCCTTGAAGTAGGCGCGGGCCAGGAACTCGTCGATCATCTTAGACGCCGCGTAGCACCAGCGGGACTTAGAGGTGGGGCCCAGGATCACGTCGTCGTCCTCGCTGAACCTGGGCTTGTCCAGCTTGCCGTAGACCTCCGAGGTGGAGGCCAACAGCAGCGGCCGACGCTTACGGGCCGCCAGCTCCAGGATCAACTCCGTCGCCTTGATGTTGGTCTCGATGGTGTGGACGGGCTTCTCCACGATGAGCCGGACCCCCACCGCGGCGGCCAGGTGGAAGATCACGTCCGCGCGGTCCACCATCTCCAGCATGAGGGATCGGTTCATCACGCTGTCGAGGACATAGGCGAAGTGCGGGTGACCCTTCAGGTGGCTGATATTCTCGATGCTGCCGGTGGAGAGATCGTCCACCACCTCGACGCTCCATCCACGCTCCAGGAGGGCCTCCGCCAGGTGCGATCCGATGAAGCCGGCTCCGCCCGTGATCAGTGCTCTAGACATGCTGACCTCCGTAATGCCTCTTCGTGGAGTGCGTGTGTCCGCCGGACTCGGTGACGGTCGTCGAGCAGAAACAGAGCTCGGGGGGGAATTGCCTCTGGCGATCGTCGGCCGGGGAAGAAGTGGAAACTGCCTATGGCAACACTGGACACCTGCACAGCTCCGCCCTTTCACTTACAAGGGGGGTTTTTGCTTCGGTCTCCTCTTGGAAGTGGGCGAAAGTAAAACACAAGAGCCACATGTCTTCAAGGGAGCCCGCGTCGGGTTTGCCCCGGTGTGGACCGTGCTTGCCCCTCTGATGGGGAAAAGATTCCCCTTACCCGACTCGGCCGAGGTCACTCGAGGAGAATCAGGTCGTTGAGGTCCAGGCGGGTAGTGAAAACAGCGACCGCACTGTAGCCCTCCCCTCGCAGGGTTGGCGAGGCTGGTTCGTCCCTGAAAAGTAGCGGGCCGCGCTCCACGGAGCGGACGGTCCGCGCCGGTTTCGCCAGTGGAATTCGTACGGTGAGGGCCTCGATGGGTCGATAAGTGAAGTTGGCCAGGACCAGCGCAGTGCCGGCCCGCGCTTCGTAGATGCCGGCCTCCACCACCGACTGGGACAGCTCGACCAGCCGATTGACGCCCCGGGCCTCGGCCAGTCCCGTCACAATGCGCCGCTGCATCGACGGGTATTCCTCTTTGAGCTGGGTGGGCACGAAGCGGGCATCCTTGAGGTACGAGAGCCCCGGGCAGGCTCCAAGGTAGACGGCCTTGCCGCGTCCGAGCTCGTTCAGGACCGCGGCGGGGATGTTCTCCTTGAAGCGGCCGACGACCCGGCCCGTCGTGAGCCTGAAGGTCGTCTGCACCCCGAGGGCTCCAAACGTCGCCGGCTCGCTGAGCAGAGGGCTCGGGTCCATCCGGACGCGATCGAAATATTCCATCGCGTTCAGGCTTCCCCGGACCCGGTATTCCCCGGCATGTACGTCCACCTGGATGCCGGGTTCGATGCCGAACGCCCGCGCCAGCCCCGACACGGGCTCGTTGAACTCGTCGCGGCTCCCCGCGCCGCAGGCGCCGAACAGATAGCCCCCGTTCCGTACCCACCGCTCGATGGCCGCGGTCGCGCGAGCTCCGATGTTCGGGTCGACCGTGTAGAGGACATCGTAGTCGCCTAGCCGACCGGCCGCGATGTCCTCCTCGGTCAGCATGTCGACCAGGTACTGGTCGTGCACGAGCGCCAAGTAGGTCGCGCGGCGCTCCAGCATGTGGATGTAGCCCCAGGGCTGCCACAGGTCCGAGCTGAGGCTATACAGCAGAGCCACGCGCGTCTTCCGTGTGGCGCCCGGCGCGATAATGTGCTCCGCGCTCGCCAGCTGGCGGGTCATGCGGACGAGCCCGTCGTATTGGCCGCGCAGATCTGACCAGTAGTTCTCCGTGCTCGTGGCGGTCGGACCGTAGGTCCAGTAGAAGAAATGCTTGGCTCCCTGGGCGAGGGCCGAGGTCGTCTTCAGCACGAGGTTCGTCGC
>Ga0068856_100005511_pt1 | contig 12461 bp, 7 predicted proteins | sample KBSCornC62_FD_66595 | JGI IMG/M metagenome (GOLD analysis project Ga0068856, IMG submission 66595) | Corn rhizosphere microbial communities from Kellogg Biological Station, Michigan, USA - KBS Corn C6-2 | ecosystem: Host-associated > Plants > Roots > Rhizosphere > Soil ...
TCAGGACCTGGTGAGCATGGGCGCCCTCGCCGAGACCTCCTGCGGGGTCAAGCTCCCCGCTTTGAAGACCATGTACTGTCCGGGGTAGCAGCGGGGACACCTCGAGGTGCCGCCCGTTCCTGAAAGGGAGGGACCTCCCCACGCCGACCAAGTCCCCCTGGCGCCGCTGACGACGCTGGAGTTGGGGGGACCGGCGCGCCACCTGGTGCGCGCGCGCGACGAAGCCACCGTCTCGGAGACCGTCGCGTGGGCCGCCGGGCGCGGGTGGCCTCTGGTGGTCTTGGGCGGCGGGTCCAACGTGGTGGTCCCGGACGCCGGTGTCGACGGCGTGGTCCTCAAGATCGAGACCCGCGGGGTGACGTTTCACGAAGGCGGCGTCGTCACCGCCGCGGCCGGCGAGCCGTGGGGCGACCTGGTCGCGGCGACGGTCGCGCGTGGGTGGGCCGGGCTCGAATGTCTGACCGCGATCCCGGGGCTGGTCGGGGCCACCCCCATCCAGAACGTGGGCGCCTACGGGCAGGAGGTCGGCGACGTCATCCGCGAAGTGCGGGCGCTCGAGCGGCGGACCGGGCGCGTCGTCCACTTGCCGGCCAGTGCCTGCGGTTTCGGCTACCGGGACAGCCGGTTCCGGCGGTCGCCCGACGAGCATGTCGTCCTGGGGGTGACGTTCGCGTTGCGCCCGGCTGGCGCGCCACGGATCGCCTACAAGGAGCTGGACGATGCGCTCGCCGCGCGCGGTATCGCGGGCCGCGCCCGCTCGCTGGCGATGGTCGCCGACACCGTGCGCGCGCTTCGCGCCAAGAAGTCGATGGTCATCGATCCCGCCGATCCGAACCGACGCAGCGCCGGCTCGTTCTTCACGAATCCCCTCCTCGACGGCGCGGCGTTCGACGCGCTGGCGGCGCGCGCCGTGGCCGCGGGCGTGGTGACCGCCGCCGACGAGGTCCCGCGGTTCGACGCCGGCGACGGCCGGCGCAAGGTCCCGGCCGCCTGGTTGATCGAGCGGGCCGGGTTCACGAAGGGGCTGCGGCGCGGCGCGGTCGGGATCTCGTCGGCGCACGCCCTGGCGCTGGTTCACCACGGCGGTGGAACGACCGCCGCGCTGCTGGCGCTGGCGCAGGAGATCGAGGACGGCGTCCGCGCCCGCTTCGGCGTCGCCCTCGAGCGCGAGCCCATCGTCCTCGGCGCGGCGCCCGCCGCCCGCGCCTGACCGGCGGCGCTCGGCGCGGCGGCCCTGGCTACGCCTTGGCGCTGCGCAGGGCGGCCACCTCGCCCAGGCGCACGCGCGCCGTCGCCAGGCGATCGTTTCGCTCGGCCTCGTCGAAGCTGTAGGACAGGCGCATGTCGGGGGTCAGCTTCCAGCGGCTGGCCCGGCCCTGCACCATCCGCATCACGCGCGCCGGATCCAGCGGCGAATCAGCCCCCAGAGACAGCACCAGCCGCGCCGGTCCCAGCTCGTAGGCCGGCGCCCCGATCAGACGCACGAGGATCTTGTGGCCCATGACCTCGCCGAGGAGGCGCGCCTCGTCGGGCAGCGGCCCGTAGCGATCCTCCAGCTCGGTCATGATGGCGCGGATCTCGTCCTCGTCGGCGGCGCGCGCCAACCGCCGGTAGAAGTCGAGCCGCTGGCCCATGTCGGGCACGAAGTCGTCGGGCAGGAACGCCGGCACGTCGACGGAGATCTCGGGATCGCGCTCGTGGCGAATGGGCTCGCCCTTCAGCTCGGCCACGGCCTCTTCCAGGATTCGGGCGTAGGTCTCGAAGCCCACCGCCGCGACGGACCCCGACTGCTTCTCGCCGAGCAGCTCGCCGGCCCCGCGGATCTCGAGGTCGTGGGTGGCGACCTGGAACCCGGCGCCGAGCTCGGTGAACCGCTGGAGCACGGCCAGCCGCTGCTTGGCCTCGGGCGTGATGCGGGTCTCGTGCGGTACGACCAGATAGCAGAAGGCCCGCTCGCGCGAGCGGCCGATGCGCCCACGCATCTGATACAGCTGCGCCAGGCCGAAGCGATCGGCCTGGTTCACGATCATGGTGTTGGCGCGGGGGATGTCGAGGCCCGACTCGATGATCGTCGTCGACACCAGGATGTCGATGCGCGCGTCGACGAAGTCGACCATCACCTTCTCGAGCTCCCCCTCCCCCATCTGCCCGTGGGCGATCGCGATGCGCGTCTCGGGCGGACACAGCTCGCGCACCTTGCCCGCCCACTCGGCCAGGTCCTCGATGCGGTTGTGGACGAAGAAGATCTGCCCTCCGCGCGCCAGCTCCTTGTGGATCGCCTCGCGCAACAGGTCGGGATCCCAGCGGCACACGAACGTGCGGATGGCCAGGCGGTCGGCGGGTGGCGTCGCGATGATCGAGATCTCGCGCAGGCCGCCGATCGCCATCTGCAGCGTCCGGGGGATGGGCGTCGCCGTCAGCGTCAGCACGTCGACCTGGGTGCGCCACTCTTTCAGGCGCTCCTTGTGGGTGACCCCGAAGCGCTGCTCCTCGTCCACCACCACCAGCCCGAGATCCCGGAAGCGAACGTCGCGCGACAGGATCCGGTGGGTGCCGATCACGACGTCGATCTTGCCCGCCGCCAGGTCGGCCACCGTCTTCTGCTGATCGGCGCGCGCGCGGAAGCGTGACAGCGCCGCCAGGCGCACCGGCAGGTCGGTATAACGCTCCGAGAAGGTGGCGAAGTGCTGCTCGGCCAAGACCGTGGTCGGAGCCAGCACGGCCACCTGCTTGCCGCCCATCACGGCCAGCAACGTCGCGCGCAGCGCGACCTCGGTCTTGCCATAGCCGACGTCGCCGCACACCAGGCGATCCATGGGCCGGCCCGCCAGCATGTCGTCGAGCACGGCGTTGATGGCCTTCTCTTGATCGGGCGTCTCGTCGAAGGGGAACGTCTCCTCGAGCTCGCGGTAGACGGCGTCGGGCGGCGGGAAGGCGTGCCCGGCCAGCGCGGCGCGCTGCGCGTAGAGCTGCAGCAGCTCCTCGGCGATCTTGCGCGCCTCGGCCGAGACCCGCCGCCGTTTCTCGGCCCAGGTCTTCCCGCCCAGCTTGTCGAGCTTGATGGCCTGGCTCTCGACGCCGGCGTACCGGTGCAGGAGCCCGATGCGATAGACCGGGACGTACACCAGGCCGCCGTCGTACTCGAGGTGCAGGAAATCCTGCGCCACCCCACGCACGTCCAGCTTCTTGAGGCCGCGGTAGCGGCCGATGCCATGGTCCTCGTGGACGACCGCGTCGCCCTCGGCGATGTCCCCCAGATCCCCGAGCGACGGCGTCTTCACCGCGCGCGGCTCTCGGGCGTGGTGCTTGCCGAAGATCTCGTCCTCGGCCACCAGCACCAGATGATCGGCGGGCATCCGGAACCCGTGAGCCAGCGCCCCGACCAGGACGGACAGCGCCGGCCACGCCCCGCCGCGCGCCGCGGGGCTCTCGCTCCTCGGGGTGAAAGGATCGGGGACCGCCGTCGAGCTCGGGGCCGTGACGCTCATGCCCCACGAGCCGAGCAGCCCGGCCAGCCGGTCGGCGCGGGCCCGGGTGGGGGCCACGATTCCCACCCGCGCCCCGTCCCCCAACCACTGCGTGATGCGCTCGCGCAGCGGACGTCCGAGCTCCGACTCCGGCTCGTCCCCGTGGCGCTCCGTACGAGCCTGCTGCAGCTCGGCCCGCAGCGTGGCGTTCGACTCGGCCTGCAGGCGCACGCGCAGCGGGCGGCGGTCGTGCTGACCCGGTTGGTCGCCCTCTGCCGACGAGGCCGCCTCGATCTGCAGCGCGTGCAGCTCCACGCGCTGGCGAGCGGCGATCGTGTGAGCGAGCTCTTCCTCGGTCAACGCGAAGGCGGCCGGCGCCAGGGCCAGCCTGTGCTCGGCGTGCCGGGCGGTCGCCGTTTCGCGCAGCTTCGAGACCGTGCGGCGGGCGTCGTCGAGCACCGCCTCCGGATCTTCCACCACCAGCAACGCGCCCTCGGGCAAGTACGCCGTCAGCGGATCGAGCGCGCGATGGAAGATCGGCGCCAGCGCCTCCATCCCGAAGAACGACTCCCCCGCCTCGACCTGCGCCAGCAGCGAGCGCGTCCGCGACGACGGCAGGCCGGCCTGGTCGGCGGCCGCCAGCAAGCCCGCCCGCGGATCGGCGTCCTCGGTGGGGATGGTCTCGCGCACCGGATGGACCTGAACCGCGTCGATCTGGCGCATCGTGCGCTGGGACGCCGGATCGAACAGGCGAATCGAGTCGATCTCGTCCCCGAACAGCTCGAGGCGGACCGGGTAGCGGTAGATGGGCGGAAAGAGATCGATGACCGCGCCGCGCACCGCAAAGGTCCCCGGATCGTCCACCAGGGACGAGCGCCCGTAGCCCGCCGCCACCAGCGTCTCGATCACCTCGTCGCGAACGATGGTGGCGCCGGCCGTCAGCGTGCGGCAACGCAGCTCGAAGGCGCGCCGCGGGAACACGCGCCTGACCAGCGCCGCCGCCGAGACCACCAGCACGAGCGGCGCCGGTCCGCGGGCCAACCGGTACAGGACCGCCATGCGGGCGAGCAAGTTGCGGCGGTCCGGCTGCACCTCCGCGTACGGCGAGATCTCGGGCGCGGGCAGATGAAGGACCGGCACACCCGCCAGCGGATCTTCGCTGGCGGCGTCTCCCGGAAGGAAGAAGCGCAGGTCGTGGGCGCGGGGCTCGCAGTCCTCCTCGTCGGCCACGACGTAGACCACGGCCGGACCGGCCGCCCCCGAAGCCCCTCTCGGCGCCGCCGCCAGACGAGCCAAGCGAGCGGCGAGCGCGCAGCCGAGGGACCCGGCGGCGCCGTAGACCTCCACCACGCCGGCCGCCGCCTCATCCCCCCCCGTCCGCGCGCGCGCGTTCGGACCTCCCGCCCCCAGACCGAGGCGCCCGACAATCGCCTCCAGAGCGGCGGCCGCGCGGGTACCTCCCGAAACCGAATCGTCCGGCCCGCCCGGAGATGAGAGATCTTGATGACTGGCCATCACTGCAAATGATTGGAAATGATTGGAAATGATTGGAAATGATTGGAAATGATTGGAACGAGGAGCGCCGCGGCTGCCGATAAATTGAAGCCCGCGGGTATTTACCGCAAACTCACCCGCGATGGCGCCGGTGCTGCTCGGGCTCGCCGCCGCGTTGGTGGCGGCCGAGGCCGCCTTCGGTGGTCCTCTGCTGCCCCCCGCGGACGTCCAGCCCCTGGTGGAGCGGTTCGTCGCGACCGAGGCGCAGGCGCTCGCCGTGGAGCGTGGAATCCGGCTCGGCCGGCCGCTGGCCGTCCGTGTGCTGGATCGCGTCCAGCTCGCCGCCGAGCGCGACGCCCTCGCCGCCCGGCGCTCGCCGCCTGCCGAGGCACGAGCCGAAGCGTCCTTGCGCTGGCGCATGGGCCTGGGCGGCGACCCGCGCGCGGCGGTGGCGGCGCCCTCCGCCCACTTCCACGCGACCGGGCTCTACGACCCGGCCGCCAAGCGGGTGCTGATCGGTAACTGGAGCCCGCTCGACCTCGACCGCTTCGGCCGGTGGCGAGATCTGGCCCAGGCGCTCCTCGATCGTCGCTTCACGTTCGAGCGGCTCCTCCGGACCGACGCCCCCGTCCTCGCCGAAGGAGAGCATTCGGACGCGACGCTGGCCCGGCTGGCGCTGATCGAGGGCGACGCGACCGTGCAGGCGCTCGAGCGCCTGTCCCCGGACGGGCCCCCACCCACCCCGGTGCTGGCGGAGATCCTGGCGCGAACCCGCGAGGTGATCACCAGCGAGTCCAGCCCGGGTGAACCGCTCGACCTCGCCCGACGCCTGTTCGTGCAACTCGACGGCGCCGCCTTCGTGGCGGGCGTGCGTGCCCGCCAGCCCTGGTCGGTGGTCGACGAGATCTGGCAGCGGCCGCCTGAATCGACCGAGCAGATCATTCACCCCGAGAAGTACTGGCGGCACGAAGCGCCCGATGATCTGAGCGCACGCCTCCCGGCCGAGCTGGCAGGCGGCCACTGGCGGGCGGCGTTTCGCGATACGCTCGGAGAGCTGGGCGTGCGGGTATTCCTCGAGCGGGTCGTGGGCGAGCACCGCGCCGCGCGCGCCGCCGCGGGGTGGTCGGGCGACCGCGTGGCTCTGTACCGGGACGCGCGTGCCGGCGAGGCGGGCACCGACTCCGAGCTGGTCGTTTGGATCACGACCTGGGACGACGTCACGGACGCCGACGACTTCGCCGATCAGGCCGCGACGGTCGTGGGAGCGCTCGCGGGCGCCCCGCTCGACCAGACGCCGCCGTCGGTCGCCGCGCGCGAGAGCCGCCCGCGGCGGGACCGCGCCCGCCGTTGGCAGCAGACCGACGCGGGCGGCCGGGTGTTCGTGCTCGAGCAGCGCGGATCGGCGGTGGCGATGATGCTGGGCGCGCCGCGCGAGCTGGAGCGCGCGTGGGTGGCCATCATGGCGAGCATGGCGGCCGGCAAGACGGCCGGCATCGGACGCGCGCCCTCCCGCCGGAGCCCGTCGCGATAGGGCCCGGGCCTGGCCCGCGGGCGGCTCGGGTCAGAATGAACCGGACAGGGACAGGGCGGCGCCGGACGGAAGGAACGAGACCTGCGCCGAGGGGGTGGACCTTGGCGCGGATTCGCCCCCCGAGGGCGCCCAGAACAGGAAGTAGGTCCCCAGGGCAGCCGCGATCAGGGCCGCCCCCGCGAACCCGTCGGTCAGCCCAGCCCGAAGCTTGAGCCGATCACGATCCTGATCGATCTGGGCCCGATCACCGGGAAAATGGCCGAGGTCGCCGTCGAGATCGTCGTCGGCCCGCCGGGTCAACAGCCCGAACGTGACCGCGCCGGCCGCCAGGGCCGCGGCCGCGCCGTAGGCAATCCAGACGCGTGCTCGATGGGGAGCGGCCATGGGCTGGGCCAAGGGCTCGAGCGACCGGCTGGCCGCGCCACCGGCGCCGAGCGCGAAGTCGAGCCGCACGGTATCTCCGCCGGCCAAGGTGAGGCGACGTGCCGTCGCCGTTTCACCGGCCTTGCGGACCGTGATCTCTCGGATTCCGGCGTTGACCGCCAAGGCCTCGGCCATCGGGGTGAGGGCCACCGCCACACCGTCGACCAGCACCTCCGCGCCGGCCTCGTTGGCCGTGACAGTGATCGCGGCGACCCGCTTGGACATGTCACGGAGGGCCTGGTCGACCGCGATCCGGCGCGGCTCATCGATCTCGCGGGCGCCGTCTTTCAGGTATCGACGCATGGCCGTCATCGCCGCCGCGTAGTCGTGGCGTTCGGCCTGGACCTGTCCGATGTTGTAGAGGACGCGGTAATCCGCGCGGGTCTCGTAGGCTTTGTTGAACTCGGCCAACGCCGCGTCGAGGTCTCCGTCCTTGTAGAAGGTGACCCCCAGCGTGAAGTGCCGCTTGGCCTGCTCGACGGAATCATCGACGACCTCCGCGGCGACGGCCTTGGGCCCCCACGTCGAGAGCGCCAGCGTCAATGAGAGAACGATGGCGGGCGAGATCCCCAGAGAAGAGATCGAAGGCTTCGTCGAAGGCTTGGTCCCAGGCATCTTCGAAAGCGTCATGGGCTGTAGGGATCCTTTTCGTCGATGTGCCGCGCGGCCTTGGCCGGCCGCGATGTGCGCCGCAAATCCATGCCGGGCTCGTCGCCGGCCGGTGGCTCCAGCTTCGGGGCTGGCGCGGTCCCGGCCCCTGACGGAGACATCGTTTGATCCCCGGCCCAGACCGGCGCCCCGGTTCGAGCGCCCTCGCTGCCTCCCGAGCGGCGGGGGGGCTCGTCCGATCCCATGCGATCCAGCTTGATGGCCAGCCGAACGTCCCGATCGACCTCGATGGTCCGCTCGACGGGCGCGTACCCGGGAGCTGTCACGACGAGCGCGTGGGAGGCCCCGTCCTTCGGGGCGTGGCCGGCGAAGGGGTTACCGCCAGAAAGCGCCTGGCCGTCGAGCACGACCCGCGCCTTCGCCGTGTGCGGCCGGATGAACACCCGCACGCCGACGAAATCGCGGACGCCGGCAGCCGGGGCGGCGGGCCGCGCCGGAGCCGCGACCGGCGGCGCGGCGATCGGGGCCGCGGTCGGCGGGCTCGCCACCGCCAGCGGCTCCGCCGGTCGCGCGGGGGGGACCGCGTGCTCCGGGGCGGGCGCCTCCGGTCGCGACGGTGGGGCGGCGACCTCGGGCCGCCGCTGCGACGGGGGCGCCGTGCCCACGGCCACGACCGCCGTCTCGAGCCGGGGACCGCTGCCCCGGGCGGCCAGGTAGGCCGCCACGCCCACCGCGCTCAGGGCGACCACCGCGATGCCGAGGGCCGCCCCCCGCCGAAGCGGCGCCTTCCCGACCGGGGCGGGTGCGCTCGTCGCGGCCGGCGCCGCGGGGATCGAGGTCTCGCTGGCGCCCTCGGGCAGCGGGCCCGAACGGATCCCCGTCGTCGAGATGGTGGTGCTCGTCTCGGAGGTGATGAGCCGCCGGCTGCCGCTGTCCCGTGGACCGCCCGCGATCCCGGATTCAATCGTGCGGTGCATGGCCTCGCGGGCCCGCGCGAAGTGCGAGGTCATGAACTCGGCGAGCGCGCGCGTGCCGTAGACCGCGGGCCGCGTCGACAGATACTGCTCCAGCTCGCGCTGGAATTCGTAGGCCGACTCGTACCGGTCCTCGGGCGCCGCGGCGAGCGCGCGCCTGACGATCCTCGAAAGGATGGGGGGAGCGTCGGGCCGAACCTCCTCGAGCGGCCGCTCGGTCCCGGCCACGCGGGCCTGATACACGGCGGCCGGCGTCTCGCCGACGGTGCGGCGCTTTTCGGCGATCGCTTCCCACAGCATGATCCCGACGGAATACAGATCGCTGCGCGCGGTGGTGACCTTCCCCAGGCACTGCTCGGGCGAGGCGTAGCCGATCTTGCCCTTCATGGTGCCGTTCTGGGTCACCGAGACGGCGCCGGCCACCTTGGCGATCCCGAAGTCGACCAGCTTGACGCCGCCCCCATAGGTGAGGATGACATTCGACGGCGTCACGTCGCGATGCACGATTCCGAGCGGCGTCCCGTCGAAGTCGCGAAGCTCGTGCGCATAGGTCAGCCCCGCCAGGACCTGAGTCAGGATCCAGATGTGCAGCTCGAGCGGGACCTTCTCACGTCCCACATTCCGCAGGGTCTGCAGCAGGGACTGCCCGTCGAGGAACTCCATCGTCAGATAGAAGTCGTCGTCCTCGGCCACGAAGTCGAACGTGCTGACCACGTTCGGATGGCTGAGGCGCATGGCGATGCGCGCCTCGTCGACGAACATGTCGACCCACTGCTGGTCGCCGCTGGCGTCACCCTTCAACCGCTTGATGACCACCAGCTTGTTCGACGCGTAGGGCCCGCGCCGGACCGCCAGGAACACGTCCGCCATTCCCCCTCGCCCGAGGTTGGCGACGATCTCGTGCCGCCCCAGCTTCTCGGCCAGGACCGGCCCGACGCTCAGATTCGATCTACTCGGCAAGCGGCACGACCGTCGAGTAGGTGAGGGCGTTCTCCTGGACCAGCAAGCTGACTCGCGCGAGCTCGACCTTCGGGTTGGCCAGGTTCGCGATCACGGTGGCCGCGCCGACGGGAACGTTGATCAAGCCGCCGTAGCCGCCGGCGTCGGTGGCCGTCGCCGCCCCGGTCGGCAGGTCCGACACCGTGTAGAACGAGGACGTCATGGCGTCGGCGTTGGGAGAGGAGTAGCTGACGCCGGCCGCGGTGGCGCCGGTGCAATCCCGCGAGGAGATCACGATGTTGCCGTGGCCCGCGCTCGGAAAGCGTCCGAGCGTCAAGAGGAGCCCCTGGTTCTCCTGCTGGGTCGCGACCGAGACGGAGGTCGTCGTGTCGCGGTCGATCGGCGGATTGAAAAAGAAGAGCGTCGGCACGAGGCCGTCGGCCTGCACGTGGAGGTATCCCGTGAATCCTTTCATGTCCACGGAGAAGTTGACGTTGCCGCCATCAGCGCTGATGCCGGTGGCGATCGGCGACGCGCAGTCGACGTCGAGCTTGCGGCACAGCTTGACCTCGGCGCCCACCTTCGGGGTCTGATCGACCACGCCCTGCAGGTGGACGGCGAGCTTGTAGGGCGGCTCCTGCGTCGAGGCCGGCAGCGGCCCCTCCGACAAGCAGCCCCACGCCGGATCGACCTGGCAGACCGAGTCGACGCAGATCGCTCCCGCGAAGGCACCACCACGCGCAGCGCAGTCCGCCTTCGTCTGGCACTGGACCCGGTCGGAGCTGACGGTGAGCGAACACGAAGCAAAGAAAAGAGAGATTAGGAGGGACGCGACTTCGAGCCGACGCCCAATCGGCGCGACCCGAATTCGACGGGAGACCATCGACATTGGCCAAGATCCTAACAAATTGCGTACCGGCGCGGACGTTGATCCGAGCTCGATCGAGCAACGTTTCTCGTCGGAGATGCGATCGTCGGAGATGCGAGGCCGAGCCTCAGGTAACCAAACTGCCTACCCGGACACCCTGCAGGTGATGAAGGACGACATGGCCCGCGAGCCTCGGCCGACCTCCGGCCATCAGCCGACGGTGCTCAGATCTCCGGTCCATCCAGGAAGGTCCCGACCCGCGCCAGCGCCGAGAGGGTGGCGACGTCGCGATCGAGCAGCGGCACCTGAAGCAGCAGCGTGCCGGGCGAAGCGGCCCGCAGGCGGGCCAGCTCGCGCGCCTCGCCGTCGCACAGCTGACCGAGCTCGATGGCGGTGCGTCCGAGCGGCGCCGCCACCCGCTCGAGATCTTCGTCGGACACGCCCGCCAGCTCGGGCCGTGCCCGCAGGCGTGCCGCGATCTCGTCCACGTCGCTCGATCCGGGGCGCTGGTGGATCCGGTTCACCACGAACGCCTCCATCGGGATCCGCCCCTCGCGCAGGCGCTTCTCGAAGTAAAGCGCCTCGTCCACCGCCGGCGTCTCCGCCGCCAGCACCAGGAAGAACGCGACGTCGGGTTGCCGCAACCGCGCCGCGACGCTGGTCGCCCGCTCGTGAAAGGCGCCCAGCACCCCCTGGAAATCGGTCAAGAACGCGGCGACGTCCTCCAGGAACTGCATGCCGACGAACTTGGCCAGACGCTTCAGCACCAGCGCGCCCCCCGCCCGCAGCCGGCCGAAAGAGAGGCGGGCGGCCGCCCCACCCGCGCCGGCGTCGGCGTCGACGTCCTCCTTGGGCCGCGCGAACCATCGGATGGCGGGACTCTCGATGGCTTCGGCCAGCCGGCGCGGCGCCTCGAGAAAGTCGAGCGCGTTCGCCGTCGGCGGTGTGTCCAGCACGACGAGATCGAACTGCCCCTTCCGGACGATGTCATAGAGCGCCAGCATGGCCGCGTACTCCTGCGAGCCGGTGAGCGCGGTCGTGATCTGCCGATAGATCGGGTGCTCGAGGATTCGCCGGCGCATCGCCGGATCGGGGATCTGCTCGTCGACCAGCGCCCCGAAGGCCCGGGCCGTGTCGAGGCGCGCGACGTGCAGCAACCCGCTCGCGACGCCGAGCGCCGCGGCCACCCCATCCGGCACCGCGGCCGGCTCGGCGCTGAGCGAAACGCCGAGCGCGTCCGCCAGGCGAGGAGCGGGATCCATGGTCGTGACCAGGGTTCGCCGGCCACGCCGCGCCGCCCGCGCCGCCAGCGCGGCCGACGTGGTGGTCTTCCCCACGCCGCCCGGCCCGACACACACGATGATCTTCCTGGTCGCGAGGAGCTGATTCATCCTATCCGGACGAGCACGACCGTGACGTTATCCGGTCCTCCCGCGTCGTTGGCCGAATCGACGAGGAGCTGGCCAGCCGCCTCCAGATCAGAGGTCGAGCTCAAGATGTCACCGATCGTGTGGTCCTTGACGGATCCCCACAGGCCGTCGGAGCACAGCAGAAACAGGTCGTCGCGGTGAAAGCGCCCCACATACAGGCTGGGTTCGAGGTCCGCCTTGCTGCCCACCGCCTTCGTCACCACGTTGCGGTGAGAGAACCCCGCGATCTCGTCTTCGCTCATCTGGGGACGCGCCGCGATCATCTCGGCCAAGATGGAGTGATCGGTGGTCAGCCGCTTCAGCTCGTGCCCGCGCAGCCGGTACGCGCGCGCGTCCCCGGCGTGAGCGATGGACACCTGATGGTCCCCGACCGCCATGGCGACGACCGTGCACGCCATCTTCAGTCGGGAGCGCTCCGCTTCCGCGGCGTCGCGAATCTTCTGATTCGCCACCTTCATGCCGACCGTCAGCAGGTTGGCGCCGAGCGAACGATCGCGGTCGACCGGGTAAGGCCACTGCTGGCGGGGATCGTCGTGGAAGCTGCGGAAGAAATGCGCCAGCTCGTCCACCGCCATCTGGCTCGCGACCTCACCCGCGTTGTGTCCCCCCATCCCGTCGGCGACGATGAACAGACGGTCGGGAACGAACGCACCGAACGCGTCCTCGTTCTGGTCACGCGCCTGCCCGGGGTGGGTCAGCGCGGCCGCCGTGATCGGCGGCGGCGGC
>Ga0068856_100005515_pt1 | contig 12459 bp, 18 predicted proteins | sample KBSCornC62_FD_66595 | JGI IMG/M metagenome (GOLD analysis project Ga0068856, IMG submission 66595) | Corn rhizosphere microbial communities from Kellogg Biological Station, Michigan, USA - KBS Corn C6-2 | ecosystem: Host-associated > Plants > Roots > Rhizosphere > Soil ...
TGGGGAGGATGACCGATCACGAACTCTTCACCGCATATATCACAGCTCAGTACACCCATGTCTTTTAGACAAAAAAATATTACGTATGCCCAATCCTTCTTTAGCGCGATTGCATTCACGGCCTTGAGTTCCTCTGATTCTTTGCTCACAACCCGCCCGGATAATCGCTCCAATCATAGGATGATTTTTTGGGCAACCGGGGCTGTTCCAGACCCGGTATTCTAAGTCAATGACCGACATTGGAGATGGAAGCCAATTACGTTGAGCTGCTACCCTGCCGCATGTTCAATTTCGGAAAACCTGTAACGGTGGGCGATTGAATAATTCATCTTGTGGGAGCCATGGTTGCCTTGTTTCTCGTATGGTGGATGCTGCGGATATATGTCTCGTGAGCCCACCTTTGTTTCGAGAGAAAAACGTATTGACAGCTAGGTGACTTCGGTTCATCCTCCTTGCACACCGGCAGATTCACGTTTCGCGGAGGAGGCCAGCTTCCTCCCGCTCCGGCTCTGCCCTGAACGTCTGGTCAAGAGTGCAGTCCCCGAGTTGTAGTAGCAGCGTGATTGAAGAAGTGCCGCCAACGCGAAACGCAGGGAGGTTACATATCATGTCAGGAGCGATCTCAGCCGCAGCAACTCAGCCGCAGGCTCAAAGAGCAATCGTGCGAAGCGTGCAGTCCGAACGGCTTTTCTATGTGGTAGCCGGGAGCGTAATGCTGATTGCGACGGTTGTGGGATTTCGTGCATTTCTTGCCCATGGCAAGGCTTTTGGAGGAGGCGAAATCACCCGGCAGATTGTCCCACTGGTCGTTATTCATGGTCTTGCCATGTTCAGTTGGGTATGCCTGTTTCTGGTGCAGAGCGTGTTCATTTTGAACGGAAACCGGCGACTTCACATGCGCACCGGTGTGGGCGGGGCTGTGCTCGCGGGTGTTGTGGTTATTCTCGGATCGGTGACCGCGATCTTATCGACCCGCGACAACCCGGCAGGCTACCAGATCCTTGGCGGGGCCAGATTTTTCCTGGCAACGATGCTTGGCGAGATGCTTGCCTTCGGCACTCTGGTGGCCATCGCGGTCGTTTATCGTCGCCGCGCCGAGATTCACCGACCCATGATGCTACTGGCATCGTTAATGATCATCTCGGGCGGCCTTGGCCGCTGCCCTTACATCGGGAATTTTGCCATCATGCCGCCTTTGTACGTACTCGGTCCCGCGCTGGCGCTGGGGGCGTTCTTTCTTGGTCTCCAATGGGCACTCGTCCGGTCGGTAAGTCGATGGTATGCGCTTGGCTATTTGGCAGTTGTAATCGCATCATTCATTTTCATCATCGTAGGCCACAGCTCGTTGTGGAATCAGATAGCCGGAGCCATTGTGCCGTAAGTGCAACTCTCAAGCGCGTGCTCTGACGGTAACCTTCTTCGGTTATCTTGATGTCTTCCCGCCTCAGATCTACGATTCTGCTATGCAGGCCGCCAAAGTTAACTTCCTTGCTGAACTTGAGCGCGTCGTCCGCGGCGAACGTACCACGATTGACCCTCGCGCACTCCTGTTCGTGGCCGCAGAAGTGATTCTTGAAGGGCGCAAAGCAGACGAGCGGGATTCGGAACGCATCCCCAGCCCCAATGCTCCTCTTAATGTGATTGCCTTCCCAACGCGATGAACGCCAATCGGAGTCATCGTATGCAGCAGATGGGATAAGAGAGCGGTCATGTGACGACATCGCTCAGGATCATAGTTTTGAGGCTGCCGGCTAGCACTAGGCCAACCGAGCGGAACCGGGGGCTTTGCTGTAGACCTGATCAAAATAGCGCGGGCAACCTGCGGGAATAAAGCGTCTTCCCTTAAAGCTAAAAGGAAATCAAGCCGCGGCAGGCAATGGTCAGAAACCGCGCAGGACAGCCGTTCTGCGAGGTCACAGGCCCGGCAGGAAAGGGGGAAGGAAAATCCTGCCGGGCCACGAGCCGGGAGAGCAACGGATAGAACCTCAGGAAATCTCTCGCCACAGTCCCGAACCTGAGGGCGCAGAAAGCACAATGGGGAAGGGCTTGTTTGCGCGGCGTCGCCTGCGTTTTACAGCCGGTCTCTCGCACGTCCTGCGTCCCAAACAATTAACGGGCCGGAAGCTGTGGAAGGACAATCCCTCGAACAGTGTATTTGGGTAAGAATTCTCTTCGGTTACCTTAGATTGGCCTCATGGCTTAACACTGAGGCGGCGTTGCCGGATTGCCGTAAGGATCACTGCTTTCTCAGCGCATTCGCATGGTGTTCAGGACAGCAAAACGGGTAAACCCAAATTTGAAAAGCGCCTTGTCCCTTCTCCGTTCGATCTTCAATGCCGAAGTCCAGAGTGACTAAAGTCGATTCAGGGAGATCGCGTCTTTTTTTCCGCGCATGTACCGAATCGCAAAGCGTTTGCGCCATGCGGGGCTTCATTTCTATAAATGAAGTTTTATTCACAGCCGGACGGCGCGCATCATAATCCCAGTAAATCATCCTCGACGACAACCGTGCCGGGGCAGAAACAGCGAAACGTGAACTCGTACGTAGCACGGACTTAATCACAACTTTTCATCCAGCACAAACAAGCAAGAGTTCCACGCGGTGCATACACAGCACAAACAGGCAAGAGTTCCACGCGGTGCATACAGAATGTACTGTATCGAACAGTGCGCCATCTTCCGGTAGGATTTCGTGGGTCAGGCTAATTGTGAATAGGCGTTTGGAAGATCGGATCCGCCAACTCTGTGCGCTGGCTGTGGAGGAACGCCCCAAAGACGAGCACCAGCTAATCCTTGCTGAACTCAGAGCCGCGTTGCGCGAGAGTAACAATCGGGTGAAGAAAAACGCAATTCTTAAGCTCGTGGAACAACTCGACGGTTTTCAGGAGCGACGCGCCTAGCGTCCGTGCAATTCCTTTTCCAGTTCGGCTATTTTCACGCGAAGGATTCGCCTTTCGTCAATGATATCGAGGTCGTCGGGAGTGAGTAGCTTCAGCTCCTCCAAGTCGTGCAGACAGCCTTTCATCGCCTCCAGCAACTCCGTCCTGAGAACATGCATTTCAACCATATCGCCACCCGCCGGTAAGATGCCAGAGCAGGGGCGCCCTATTCTCCAATAGCCGGTACATCCTCTATCGCGTTCGGGTATTACTGCCCGAGTGCCGCCGATCCGCCCATGTGATTGGCACTTCCGGGCCATCGAGTCACGAGTCTTTTGTTGAACCGCCGGGTTATTTATGGCATATATACCCAGATACGAGGTACTTACCTGTGCAAGGTGAAAAGGCCGAGCAGTGGCGGGCTTTGTGCGAACGGGCGGCTGTTGAACAGGACCCGCAGAAGTTAATCCGACTGATCGAAGAGATCAACCGCTTGCTGGAGCAAAAGGAGGGACGATTACTTCAGTCTCGCGAGAACAACCGAGGCATTCAAGCCTGAATACTGCATCCGATGACAACTTTCAAAGACATGTGGCGACACTGGCATACTCAGGGTGACTGGAATTGGCAGGATGCTCTTTATGGCGGGATGATTCTCGCCTCCGCCGCAGGGTTGATCTACGCCTTCACTCGTAAATAATGAAGACTTGCACAGAATGCGAACGACTGCACAGTTCAGGACGTGCTTACGCGACTCACACAATTGATAACCGCACAACTCAGTTCCTTTCGCTCGAATGAAAATGCAGCGTTCATGCGCTTAGACAAGGAATTGGAAATTGTGATGGGTGCGAAAGAACGCGCCATCGGTGCCCTGAGGCAGCACGAAAGAGAGCACAGGAAATCAGCCTGAATGCTAAAGAGGAGCGCAGAAAAGACAATGGCGAAGGGCGTGTTTTTGCGTGTGCTACGTTTTACAGCCGGTCTCTCGCACGTCCTGCGCCGCCCACATTCATAGGGATCAAGCGGTTGAATGACAATCCTTGAAACCTTGTGGATCGCGAATGATAGATGCCGGATTACATTTAGTTCGCGTCCAATGGGAACGGAAGCGCAGACTAACAGCGGCGCCACTCAATCCCAAGCCCACTGTTGACCATCCAGCAGAGTTCAGTCTCGACTATATTATTCAGCATATACCTCGGCGCTCAGGGAATAATGTACTCAATCGAAAACGTTGTTGCGTTGGTGGCGGGAGTCTTGGCGGTCTTGGTGCTGGTGATTTTAGTTTTCGGATCGAAAAAAAACTCCACGTTAATTCTGGCTTCCCGTAGAGAGCAGAACCCCGAAGCCGGCGGACATGAACTGGAGCGCGCGAGTGAAAACAATGCCTGGGGTGCTAACTACTTTCCGGCAGCTTTTCTGTCCTCCTCATCGTCCTTAGCAGGATTATCCTTGGCAGGCACAGTGGCGTTTGTATCCGCTACGACTGTTAGCTCAACCTGGGCACCCGGCTTTAAGCGGACTTCATTGCCGGCCTCGTCTGTGAGTTTGTTTTCAATGCGAATCTCCCGGTAAAGATGATCACCATCGTTAATGGCAATTTGTGCTTTCTCGGGTTCTTTTGTGTAGGGGGAAGAGATCACTTTCTCCACTACCGCGGGTAGAGTAGTGCTTGGCTTCTTCTTCATGGTTCCTCTTTTGCTTTGGAAGGGCTGATGGCCGGCAGAGCTGATACGAGTTTACCCGATATACTGAACCTCGTTTAAGCAGTTCCGAATTAACGCATGATGGCGTTTTAGGATTCGGACAGTCCGGAGCAGACTAAAACCTAATCGGCCTCAGCAACATAATCGGCCGCCACGCTCGCGGTTGATGGTGTCCAAACTTCGAAGGGCAGCGACATTATTTGTAAGGCTCTGCAATGCCCCACCGAGTTAAACGCTCTAGAGTCGAAGCGTGCTTACCGCGCTTGATGGACAGGAGCGACTGGGGTGACGGCTCGGTTGCGATTGGACACTACGTACGCCAAAGCGGCAACCATTATTGCAATCGCGATAATCAGTGCGATGGGCTTACACCGGGGATTCGCAAGCATGAATTGGTAAACACGAATCACACTGTGAAGTTACGCCGCATTTTCTGATACGCGGCACCGCGTGTAGGCAGCGAAACTCCGCCCGAAACAATGTCGATAATGACTTACCCGGTGTCGGTCTGGGGAAGTTCTACGACGCCCTTAGCCTTCCTACTCTGTATTCCGTATGGTAGTTCTAGGCACAACCTCTGTGGGAAATGACGGCATCTGTAATCGCAGTTCGCTTACTGTTTTTCGGAGATAAATTCAATGTCAGGGTTATCTCGTAACTTTCCAATTTTCGCGGTAGCTCTCATCGCACTTAGCTTGACTCCCGCGTCTCGAGCACAAAGTCGGGCGTCGTGCACCTTTCACACCTTCGGTCTGCCATCGAGTCCCCAAATTTTTGTCAACGGGGTGAACGACTATGGAACTGTGGTAGGGGCTGCGAATTTTGGCAATCGCGAGGTCCCTCAATTTAAGGCATTCATCCATTACTCGAACGGCAACACTACGTACTGGTTACCATCTGGTGCGAAAAGCAGCGGCTTCGGGGGTCGCAACGACAGTGGGGTGACGACAGGAGCCTATGTCGATTCATCGAATCAGCGACACGTTTTCCTGCTGAAGGGCTCTACCTTGACGCCCATCTCCCGTCCCGCGGGCGCAAATCCCCTCGGGATTAATAAATACAATAGCGTGGTCGGGAATTACGTAGACAGCAGTGCAAAGACGCATGGCTTCAAGCGTTACAGCAACGGCAGCACCATTCATTTGAATTATCCCAGTGCTACTGCGACATTCGCGAATGGCATCAATGATCGCGGAGGAATCGTCGGATTTTATTTTGGCAGCGATGGTGCAGAGCATGGATTCATCTATCACAACGGTGCATGGGCAAAGCTTCAATTTCCAAATGCCCCACTCTCGACCGAACTGTATGGCATCAGCAACGGGGGCGTCATTGTGGGGCAGGGGCAGTCACACCCATATCTGTACCAAAACGGCACCGCAAAGGAAATTATTGTTCCTGGTTCAAATCAGACCGAAGTAAGGGCGATTGCTCCGGGCGGTCTCATAGCCGGCATGGGCGACCTGACGCATGGGTTCTGGGCAGCCTGCCACTGAGCGGCGACTCAGCCAAGCGGGGTCGCCGAGCGTAACAGTAAAAGCAGCTCTACTTGGTTGCAACCTTCGCCAGAGCTGCTTTGATTCCTCCGCCCACAGCCACGGCGCTACCTGTCCCCCAAAAGTGCATGAAGAAAAGACGAGGCTCTTCTCTGAGCATGTGGCTGTGAAGGGCAGTAATTGAAATCTGGTTCTCCTCAAGGGCGGAGATTACCGGATTCACTTCATCCGCCGTGAGCACGAAATCGCCGGTCGTGGCGACCTTTCCTGTCCCGGCTTCCTGAAAATTAATGGATTCGGCCACGCCTTGGGCCGGTGTGATCGTCGTGCCTCTCATCGTGATTGCATTGGACCGCGGGACGGCAAACGACAGAACCCCGCCTTTGTAAGCTCCTTCACGACCCACCGCATCCTGCACTGCTTTGACCCACGCAGGAGTCGCTGCTTCTGCCGGAGGACTTGCGGGTTTTCCGAGTGGAGTCTTTGATGCAGCAAGCGCGTCGTGTAGTGATTTCGCGAGCTGATTCGCATTTCCCTCGCCCATGTAGTGCATGTACATCACACGGGGAGCTTCGTCGAAAAGGTGGTTATGGACCGCTGTGACTTCGAAGCCTGCATCACGAAGCTTCTTCATGACTGGGTTCAATTCACCTTCCAAAAGAACCAGGTCTCCCATGACCATTGCCTTATCATTGGTTCCGGAAAACGCCGCCCAGGAACCTAGCGCCAATCCTGCCTTGATGGCGACCCCATTCACGGTGACATGCAAATCGGTTCGCGGAAAACTGAGTTTGTACACCTCTCCCGTTTTTTGCCCGGAACGCCCGAGCCCTTCATCGATTCCCGTGGTATCAAGGGACTGTCCCAAGAGAGATACTGGAATAAATAAGGTCGAAAGAGCCAAGACAAATAGTCGTAGGGTATGCATTTGAACTCTCCTTGCCATTGCATTTATGTTATACCTGTAACACCATTAATGCCGACTATAGCACAGGATATTGCGGAGCCACCATGGCTACTGTTCATCTTCACTCTGCCTACGAAAGGAGCCAGCCAGCGGGTTGACACCTGGAGAAAACTGCGGCGTTACGGTGCGCTGCCACTGAAGAGCGGGGGCCAAATGCTGCCAAACACCCCCGCGAATCGCGAACGTTTTGAATGGCTTGCTGCAGTAATCCGTAGATCCGCCGGTAATGCATCTGTAATGCAAGTGCACTCGCTGGACGACCACTCGGACGCGCGCCTGAGGGAACTTTTTCTTCAAGCCAGCACTCGCGAGTACGAAGCGGTGATCGCCGAAGTCCGAAAGCTGCCCCGTAATAAGAATAGGAACGCCAATGCACTGGCGCGCTTTCGACGCAAATTACGTGACATAGTTGATACCGATTTCTTCCACAGCCCAATGCGCAGTCGATTGGAAACAATGCTGGCTCAAGCCGAAGAACGCGGCCCCGCGATACGGTCGAGCAAGTCAGATGTGAGAAAGAAAGAATATTGCGGCCGAATTTGGATCACCCGACCTCGGCCCGGCATTGATCGCGTCTCCTCCGCATGGCTGATTCGCAAGTTCATCGACAAGGACGCGAGATTCACCTTCGACAATGATGCATGTCTGCACCCATCGGCAGTTCCGTTTGACATGTTTCAGACGGCGAAAGGGTTCGGACACCGCGGCGAGAACTGTACGTTCGAGACGCTTTGCCGAGAATTTGCCATTCGTGATCCACGCGTCCGTGCAATTGCCCAGATCATCCACGATGCAGACCTTGAAGATGGCAAGTTTGGCTGCACGGAGGGTATCGGACTCGACAGAACTTTGATCGGGTGGGCAAAGCAGGGCGTCAGCGATGAAGAACTCCTACGCCGCGGTATGCAGATGATTGAAGGGCTTTACGATTCCGTTTTATGAAGCAGCCGAAGCCGCAAGCACCGACTACCGAGCAGGACGAACGCTGCGTTGCTTTGAAAGACCTGCTGTTTTACTTCCTGCGTCTTGGCACGTTTGGCTTTGGAGGGCCAATCGCTCTCGCCGGATACATGCAGCGAGACCTGGTGGAAACCCGAGGCTGGGTCAGCCGAGCCGACTACCTTGAAGGGCTTGCGTTCTCTCAACTTTCTCCAGGCCCGCTTGCGGCTCAGTTGGCAATGTATATCGGTTGGCTGCTAGCGCGCTCTCTTGGGGCCACCCTGGTCGGAATTTCGTTCGTGCTGCCTTCATTTCTAATGGCGGTTGTTGTTGCTGCCCTTTATGTTCATTTTGGGAGCCTTCCGTGGATTCAAGGGATGTTTTACGGTATCGGCGCTGCTGTTATCGCAATCATAGTGCGGAGCGCGATAAAACTGGTGCGCACAACTGTCGGTAGGGATCTGTTGCTCTGGATAATATTCGCTGCACTCGCGATCACGACTGCGTGGACGCAATCTGAGATTATCTGGGTGTTCATTTTGTCCGGCTTGTTCGCAATGTTCATTAAGGCTCCGCCCGCTGCTTTTCAAGGGGCGTCCATGATGCTTTTTGTCAATACGGCGCCGTTGCTTTCCGGAATTCACGGTGTCGCGGCTGCGGGCACCGTCGGGGGGCTATTTCTCTTCTTCTTGAAAGCGGGCGCTTTCGTGTTTGGCAGCGGGTTGGCGATTGTTCCTTTTCTATACGGCGGAGTGGTTGCCCAGTTCCACTGGCTCACCGAGCAGCAGTTCGTCGATGCGGTTGCTGTTGCAATGATCACTCCAGGGCCAGTAGTCATTACCGCCGCTTTTGTGGGGTATCTCGTTGCGGGGGTGATTGGCGCGGTCCTTGCCGCCTTCGCAGTCTTCGCCCCGCCCTATTTAATTATCCTGTTCGGCGCTCCCTACTACCGACGGTTTGCGCAGAACCCGCAAGTGAAAGCCTTCGTGCAAGGAGTCACGGCCGCCGCTGTGGGCGCAATCGCCGGAGCGGCATACATTCTGGCGCGTCGCTCGCTCGTAGACGTTCCGACAATGATCATCGGAATTACGACCCTGACTGTACTAATGCTGACGAAAAAAATACCTGAGCCGGTCATGATTTTGGTTGCTGGAGTTGCTGGTCTTCTCTTACAGAAGAGAGTTGCATGATGAAAAAGGTCATCGGGCCTTCTCTAGCCGCGATCATTCTGCTCGCGTCCGGCGCGGAAGCGCAGACACTCAAAAAAATTGCGAGCATCGATCTTCCGGGCCCTCGGGGTCAGCGCTGGTCCACCAAATCCTCTTCGTAGCGAATGTTCCGTGTCAGCAAATGAGCCACGAACATATCGGAAAATGCGTGCTCCCGGTGCAGCGCTTCCATCATCGCCTTCTTATCGATCTGCATGAGCGAGCAATCCTCCACTGCAGTCGCGGAGCACAGCCGCAGAGGTTGTCCTGTAAGGCAACGGCCTCATCTTCCGTGCCGTTCCGATGTTCTATGTGCCGATTGGGTGGGTAGTGCGCAGGAAACTGACGGCACGGAGAACTCGCCGATTCTCAGCGTCGAGCCCAACTCGTCCGTCATTCTTAGTCTCGGGCAATCCGGTCGTTGCAACCTTGCCATCGCGGGCTATGCTCAGCGTCATTACCGCCGAGCAGCGGCCGCATAACCAAAAATACTCTATTACCTTGGACGACTCTGCTGGCGCGTCGTTTTGTAGCTGAAACAGCCTTCCGTCAGCGAGATGACGAAACGGAGCAGAACACGAAGGATTCATACACTTGGAAATCATGGTTATACTCGCAACGTTTCAGTATCGGCCTCGACGGGCACTAACTCAGGAATTCGCCGGGAGTTCTGGAGGGACTTGATCGCATCCTCGGCCGTAAATTTCCCCATTACGAGTGCCAGCTTACGGTTGAGTGTCATTTGGACAGGAGATCGATCGATTCGCTGGACGTATCCCGGGGCGTGGGTGCCGCCTCGATTCACTCTTATGACAAATTTGATGTTTTTCATGGGTATCATTTCGCTCAGAATGACAAGTAAAAAATGAGAGGCCATGTACGGCGGCCTCCCATTCTGTTTCGGTGACAACTGATCTTATGCGGCCTTACCTTGAGCCTTGGCTTCGAGAATCTTCTCACTGCCAACCGTAACCTTAATCTGCTTGGGCTTGGCGTCAACCTTCTTTGCGAGGTTGATCTTCAGCACACCCTTGTCAAAATGAGCGCTCACTTGTCCGGAATCGACGGAACTGGGCAATGTGAAGGAGCGAGTAAAACATCCGTACTGCCGCTCGATGCGGCGATAGTTCTCCTCCTTCTCATCTTTTTCCAGCTTGCGCTCGCCACGCACGTTGAGGGTATTGCCTTCAATGCGAACATCAATATCTTTTTCGTCGATGCCCGGCGCTTCCATCTTTAAAGTGATGTTGTGCTCGTCTTCGTAGATGTCTACTGGCGGCGCAAAGCTGGTAGTGCTTAATGCTTCTTCCGGGCCTTCGGGGCTATACGACTCACGGAAAAGACGGTTCATACGGTTAATGCGATCTTGCATGGTGGAAAGTTCACGGAAAGGCTCCCAATGGGTCAATAGGGTCATAACGTAGTTCCTCCTTGGAGGTAATCTAAGAAATAAAATTCAGATGGGCTGACTTAGTTCAGGGAACCTGAAAGAGTAAGAAGAGGTAGCTTGCTCAATTACAAGGCTAGGCTTCTGCGTACCTATTGTCAAATCGCAGCTAGTTGCGAGAGATTTCGCCAAACTACTGTTCATACCAACTGCTGCCGGTCTCTCTAACTTTTCCAACACCACGCCTGTTGCAACAATTGATTCCAATTTCGCCCAAACTATCCTAAGCCCCGAAGTTTGAGGCTGCATTTGAGAACGCCGCTAGTAGATACATCAAGAACATGACAGGCCCAAAGACAATCAGTGAGACTGCGCTAGATGCCGACTGTGATATAGCTGGTGGTGATGACTGGCGATAATCTCTATTACGCTCATTACACCGAAAGAGGCGAAGTAAAAGCGCAAGCTTATGCTATCGCCTTCCATGAGGAGGCCGGTCGGAGTCAAGTGGATTCTTGTCTCATGGTTGGACACGTTTTTTCTTCCCCTGCCGAGTGGCCACAGTCGCCATGCTTCCATCCGCACTCTGTGTGAGCGATCATTCGCTCGGTGCATGTTGGGCGTTCTCGGTTCAGCCGGCGCTGCGCCGCGGCGGGCGTCGCTTTGTGCCGGAAGCTTACCGATCCCAGGGGATGAAAGACGTCGCTCGCGTTCATGTGCCGCCAGGAGAACATCTCAACGATTTCTGTAAGTGGTGCACGAACTCGAAAGTATAGAGACTGTTCGCGACGCTCATTTCGTCTTCATTCAACCTCGCTGGGAGCCAAACGGTTCCCGGAGTAACAGCATCTTTTGAGGGTAGCCGCCAAGTAGTTGTAGCCCTGAAACTAATTTTGTAAATGGCAAGCCGAAGGCAGGCCAGTCGTCGCTCGTCTTTCCGCCGAACAAGCTGCGCGACAGAGAGCGGATGCTTTCATGAAGGGAGTACAGCAAGCCGAAAAACCGTGCCGAACAACCCAAGTTTCGCCTGGCGTCGATCACAAAATATTCACCAGAACGCCCTGCCGTGCCATGGCGGTTGTCGCATAAGCAAGAACTCTTTGGGCTTGGCGCGAGGTCGGTTCCAGTTTGTTGTCCGAGACCTCGTTCGCGGTCCTCCTTAACCGCACTACGATGCTCTGTCGCTCCTCCCGCAAAAAGCTGGAATTCTGTTACTGTAGCCGAGCGTACTCGCCCTTGGCTTGCTTGTAGATGGGAATTTCAGGGTCGGCATCTTTCCAGAGGCTAAGAAAATCTTGAAACGCCATCTTCGCTTTGGTCCTATCCCCCGTGATTGCGTACGCCCTGCCGAGTTCAAGACGCGCCAGCGCGCCTATCGGGTCACCTCCGAGAAGTCCTTTGTGATCGATAATTTTTTGGAACTCAGCCGCAGCCTCGGCGCCCTTATGTTCGGCCAGATACGCCTGGCCGCGCACCCAGATCGGGTTCAGCCCTCCAAAGAAGGTGTTGAAATCAACTGAGGGTACGGCGAACTCGTACGTGACGGCACTCTGGAGCAACTCTACTGCATCTTCGGGCGAGCTACGTAATGCAACTAGTCCCCGGAGCGCGGGTAAATAATTGAATTTGACCGAAGTGTCCTCAGGGAACCGCTTCTCCAATTCATTCGCAATTGTTATTGCGGGAGAGTAATTGCCGGCCAAGCCGAAGGCGAATGCGGCCGCGTACTCAACATCGTGTGCCTTAGAAAGCTGTAGCGCTTCAGATGCGTGCTTCCCGGCGGCGGCGCTGTTTCCGCTCAAAGCCTCCCAGTCTGCTTCTCCGGCTTCGTACGTTGCAGCGCGCTCCGGTTGATCGGCTTGTCGGGCCAATTG
>Ga0068856_100005516_pt1 | contig 12458 bp, 7 predicted proteins | sample KBSCornC62_FD_66595 | JGI IMG/M metagenome (GOLD analysis project Ga0068856, IMG submission 66595) | Corn rhizosphere microbial communities from Kellogg Biological Station, Michigan, USA - KBS Corn C6-2 | ecosystem: Host-associated > Plants > Roots > Rhizosphere > Soil ...
GCAGGGTCAGCAGCCGGACCGCGAGCACCGACCCGCCGAGGATGAACAGCAGCGGGAACAGCACGACGAGCAGGTTCACCTGGGCCACGTTCTGCACGACCGTGACCGCGCCGGTGCCGCGAAGGGCCGCGTACGTCCCGGCGGCGCCGGCGAGCAGCAGCACCTCCCAGGGCACCCAGCCCAGCCGGGACGGGCGGGCACCGACCGGCCGCTCGGTTGCGTTGCGGCTGCGCACGCCGGCGACCAGGCCGAGCAGAGCCAGCCCGGCCAGCAGGCCGGCGGCCACGACGAGCGCCGCCTGCCGGTACGCGGCCGGGTCGAGGTCCGGGCTCGGCCCGAGCCGGGCGACCAGCCAGCGGGCCAGCAGCGCGCCGAGCACGGTGCCGACCGCGGCCGGCAGGACCAGCTCCAGCACCGCCTTGCCGGCCAGCGCGCCCGGGCCGACGCCGCGGGCGGAGAGCAGCCGCACCTCGAGGGCCCGCCGGTCTGCCCAGTACGACCCGGCCGCCCCGACCAGCAGCAGCGCCAGCAGGGTGCCGCCGACGGCGATCGGCAGCACCGGGCCGCGCAGTCCGGACCGGATCAGCTCGGCGCGGCCGGCGAGGGTCGGCAGCTGACCGGTGCCGCCGTTGGTGCGGCCGAAGTCGAGCGGCAGCGGCAGGCCGGCGGCGTGGTAGGCGGCCACCTGCCGGTCGGACACGTCCCGGGCCCGGCTGACCGTCTCCCCCGCCGTGTCGACCGGCGACACCCATTCGAAGTCGGCCTCGCTCTCGCCGACCAGCCGGCTGAACGTGCCCGGGTCGGTGGCCAGCACCAGCGGCGGCGGCACGTCGTTCGCGGTCTCGCTCGCCGCCACCAGGAACCCGTACGAGCACCAGTACGTCGGCAGCGGCCCGTCGTAGAAGTTGCGGTAGTAGCCGACGAGTCGGGCCGGCACGCCGCTGACCGTGACCGTGGAGCCGGGCTTGGCGCCGAGCCGGTCACCGAGGTACTCGGGGAGCCAGACGCCGCGGCCGCCGACCGCGCCGGGCAGCCGGGCCACGTTGGCGATCGCGCCGTCCCGGTAGACCAGCCGGGAGGTCGGCTGCTGCACGACCTCGGTCCCGGAGCCGACCGTGTAGAGGTTGGTGGCCAGCACGGACAGCGCCGGCGGGGCGAGCCTGGCGCCGGTCATCGCCGGCCGGACCCGGCCGTCGAGCGCGGCGAGCTGACCGGCGTCGTCGCGCGACTTGACCGCGGCCGTGCCGGCGCTGGCGCACTGCTGGCCGAGCAGCCGCTGCAGCGCCGCCGAGGAGGCCGAGGACAGGAACAGCGGGGCCGAGGCGGCCGCGCAGGCCAGGATCGCGGCCGCGGCGATGACCGCGAGCAGCACGGCCGGCTGCCCGAACGGCAGCAGCGGCGCCCGCCGCCACGGCGGCAGCAGCAGCACTCCCCCGGCCGTCCGGGGCCGGGCCGGCGAGCCGGCGTCGGCCGTCACCGGCGGCGCCCCGGCCGGTAACGGGCCCGGCCGCAGCTCCGCTCCGGCCACCCGGTCCTCGACCCCGGGACGGACCCCGACCCCACCGCCCACGCGGTCCCCGACCCCGGGACGGACCCGGACCCCACCGGCCACGCGCGGGTCGGCAGGGGCGTCGGTGGCCGGCACGCCCTCAAAGTAGGGCGGGCGCCCGGGGGCCGGCCGGCTCGTGACCGGATCGTGAGGGGGCCGGCGCCGTCCGGGACCGGGCCGCCTACGCTGAGGCGGTGCAGCTGCCCCGTGCCTCCGACGTGCTGGTCCGCCGGCTGGCGGTCGCCTCGGTGGTCGCCAACGCCGGCATCGTCGTCACCGGCGGCGTCGTCCGGCTGACCGGATCCGGGCTCGGCTGCCCGACCTGGCCCACCTGCACGTCCGACTCGCTGGTCCCGACCTCGGAGTACGCGCAGCACGGGGCGATCGAGTTCACCAACCGGATGCTGACGTTCGTGCTCACCGCGGTCGCCGTGGCCACGCTGCTGGCCGTGCTGCGCTCGCAGCGCCGCGACCTCACCCGGCTCGCGGTGGCCGCGTTCCTCGGCATCCCGGCGCAGGCCGTGCTCGGCGGCATCACCGTGCTCACCGGCCTCAACCCGTGGACGGTCGCCGCGCACTTTCTGCTGTCGATGGTCATCCTGGCAATCACCACGACGATGGCCTGGCGGGCGTACGAGCCGCCGGGCCGGGCCCGGGTGATCGTCAACCCGAGCCTGGTCACGCTGATCCGGGTGCTGGTCGGGGTGACCGCCGCGGTGCTCGTGCTCGGCACCGTCGTCACCGGCAGCGGGCCGCACGCCGGCGACGTGAACGTCCCTCGCACCGGCTTCGACCCGGAGATGGTCAGCCAGCTGCACGCGGACGCGGTGATGCTGCTCGTCGGCCTGACGGTGGCGACCCTGCTGTGGCTGCGCGGGTCGAAGGCGCCACCGGCCGCGACCCGGGCCGCGGCCGTGCTGCTGGTCGCCGAGCTGGCCCAGGGCGTGATCGGGTTCGTGCAGTACTTCACCGGCCTGCCGGTGATCCTCGTCGCGTTCCACCTGCTCGGCGCCTGCCTGGTCTGGATCGCCGCGCTGCGGCTGCTGCTGGCCACCTCGACCCGGCGGCCCGCGGCGGCACCGGCGCCGGTCACCGAGGTCACTCAGGAGTACGTGGCGGGCTGAGGCGCGCTGCGGGACCATTTGCGCGTGTCCGACACCGAGCAGGTCCCCACCGAGCCGGTCCGCGCCGCGACCGCCACGGCGACCACCGCGGCCTCGATCGAGCGCAACGGCATCAACGTCATCGCCGAGAGCGAGCGGAAGGGCAGGCCGGCCGACCTGTTCTGGCCGTGGTTCGCCGCCAACATCTCCGTCCTCGGCGTCGCGTACGGCGCCTTCGTGCTCGGCTTCCAGGTGTCGTTCTGGCAGGGCACGATCGCCGGCCTGGTCGGCGTCGTCGTGTCGTTCGCACTCTGCGGCTGGGTCGCGCTGGCCGGCAAGCGCGGCTCCGCGCCGACCATGGTGCTGTCGCGGGCCGCGTTCGGAGTGCGCGGCAACCGGCTGCCCTCGGCGCTGTCCTGGCTGCTCACCGTCGGCTGGGAGACCGTGCTGGTCATCCTGGCCACGCTGGCCACCGCGACCGTGCTCGACCGGCTCGGCTGGGGCGGTGGCACCGGCACCAAGCTCGTCGCGATCGTGCTCGTCGCCGGCATCACGATCCTCGCCGGCGTGCTCGGCTTCGAGTTCATCATGCGGCTGCAGACCTGGATCACCGTCGCCACCGCCGCGCTCACCGTCGTGTACGTGATCCTCGCGGCCGGCCACATCTCGTGGTCCGCGGTGAGCGCGATCCCCGCCGGGTCGACCCAGGCGTTCATCGGCGCGCTGGTGTTCGTGATGACCGGCTTCGGGCTCGGCTGGGTCAACGCCGCCGCGGACTACTCGCGCTACCTGCCGCGGCGCTCGTCCGGTGCCGGCGTGTTCGGCTGGACCACGTTCGGCGGCGCACTCGGCCCGGCGGTGCTGATCGTGTTCGGGCTGCTGCTGGCCGGCTCCTCCCCGCAGCTGGCCAAGGACGTCGGCGCCGACCCGATCGGCGCGCTCGCCGAGGTGCTGCCGACGTGGTTCCTGGTGCCGTTCGCGGTCGTGGCGGTGCTCGGGCTGATGGGCGGAGCGGTGCTGGACATCTACTCGTCCGGGCTGTCGCTGCTCGCGGCCGGCATCCGCATCCCGCGGCACCTCGCCGCCCTCGTCGACGGCGTGATCATGGTGGCCGGCACTATCTACGTGGTCTTCGCCGCGGACAACTTCATCGGCCCGTTCCAGGGCTTCCTCATCACCCTCGGGGTGCCGATCGCGGCCTGGTGCGGGGTGTTCGTCGCCGACATCGCGCTGCGCAGGCGCGACTACGCCGAGGCCGAGCTGTTCACCCCGAGCGGCCGGTACGGCGACGTGCGGTGGGACGCGATCGGGCTGGTCGTGCTCGGCACGGTGCTCGGCTGGGGGCTTGTCACCAACACGTTCGCCGGCTGGCTGGACTGGCAGGGTTACCTGCTCGGCCCGTTCGGGCTCGGCGGCAAGGACGGCGCCTGGGCGTTCGCGAACCTCGGCGTGCTGGTCGCGCTCGCGGTCGGGCTGCTCGGCACGCTGCTGACCGCGCGCGGACGGGTCCGCGCCCAGGAGGCGGCCCCGGTCGGCCCGGCCGCCTGAGGATCGACCGGCGCCCGACGGGCGGCCGCCCGCGCCGCCCCGGCCGCCTGAAGGGTCACGGGCGGACGACGGTACGGATCGCGCCGGCGAGCCGGTCGGCCGCCTCCGGCGCCAAGGACAGCCACAGCGACGGCTCGGCGAGCTCCAGCTCGATCACCACCGGATCGCCGGCCTCGTCCGGCAGCAGGTCCACCCGGGCGTAGAGCAGCCGAGCGGCACCGCCGGGCACGAAGGCCAGCGCCTGCTCGGCCACCGCCCGCTCGGCCGCGGTCGGCTGCCGCACCGCCACCTGCTCCGCCCGGAACAGCGCGTCGGTCTCGGCCGCCACACCGGCCTGCAGGATCGCCTCCTTGCGCAGGCCGTGGCTGTAGCCGCCGCCGACGTGCACGAGCATCGACTCGCCCGCGGTGTCCACCCCGGCGAGGTACGGCTGGACCATGACCGGCCGGCCGGCGGCGAGCAGCCGGTCGGCATGCGCGCGGGCCTTGTCCAGCTCGCCCGGGCCGTACCGGGCGGTGTCCTGGGAGCCGGCGCTGACGGTCGGCTTGACCACGAGGTCGGGCCAGTCCGGCCAGTCGACCGGCGTGCCGGGCGCGAGCCAGGCGGTCGGCACGACCGGCACGCCGGCGCCGGCCAGCTCCCGCAGGTAGGTCTTGTCGGTGTTCCAGGCGACCACCTCGGCCGGGTTGGCCAGCCGCGGCACGCTCGCCGCCCAGGCCGCGAAGTCGTCCCGGCGCGGCGCGTAGTCCCAGGTGGCGCGGATCACGACCAGGTCGTACGAGCCCCAGTCGACGGCCGGGTCGTCCCAGATCCGCCACTCGGCGTCGAGCCCGGCCGCCGAGCAGGCGGACAGCAGCAGGCCGGAGTCCTCGTCGCCGGCGGGCAGCTGCCGGCAGGTGGCCAGCGCGATCCTCGGCAACCGCCGGGCCGGGGCCGCCTTCCGCCCGAGCCCGCTCACGCTCAGCGCACCAGTGCGTCGACGGCCACCCCGACGAACAGGATCGCCAGGTAGGAGTTGGAGAGGTGGAACAGCGGCAGCGTCTTGGTCGGCGCGCCCCGCTTCACCCGCCCCAGCAGGCCGTACGCGGCGGTCAGGAACCAGGCGCCCGCGCCGAGCGCGACCGCGCCGTAGATCCACGAGGTGGCCAGCGGCCAGAGCAGCAGCGACGTGGCCACCGTGAGCCAGGTGTAGCCGACGATCCGCCGGGCGACCTGCAGCGGCGTCGCGACCACCGGCAGCATCGGCACCCCGGCCCGGGCGTAGTCGTCCTTGAACCGCATGGCCAGCGCCCAGAAGTGAGGCGGGGTCCAGAAGAACACGATGCCGAACAGCACCACCGGGGCCCAGGCCAGCGAGCCGGTCACCGCGGCCCAGCCGATGAGCACGGGCATGCAGCCGGCGGCGCCGCCCCAGACGATGTTCTGCGCGGTCCGCCGCTTGAGCACCAGCGTGTAGACCAGGACGTAGAACAGGATCGCGACGGCCGTGAGCGCGGCCGGCAGCCAGCCGGTGGTGAGCATGATCGCGATCGCGACCGCGCCCAGCGCGATGCCGAACACGAGAGCGGACCGGGGCGAGACCGTGTGCCGGGCCAGCGGGCGGGCCAGCGTGCGCCGCATCACCGCGTCGATGTCCCGGTCGAGGTAGCAGTTGAGCGCGTTGGCGCTGCCCGCGGCCAGCGAGCCGCCGATCATCGTGGCCAGCACCGTCGTCAGCGGGGGCAGGCCGCGCGCGGCCAGGATCATCGCCGGCAGCGTGGTGACGAGCAGCAACTCGACGATCCGCGGCTTGGTCAGCGCAACGTACGCCCGCAGCACCACCAGCCCGCGGCGGCGGCGCGCTGCCCGCTCGGCCGGCACGTCGATCGGAACCGGCACCGGCGGAGCCGCGAAGTCCCGAGCCCCTGGCAGCACCTGCGTCACGCACAGCACTGTACGCACCGCCGTGTCGGACCCCAGGTTGAGGGGTACGTGCCGGGCAGGAGGGCGACCGGCCGGCGAACTGCGCGCGACGGTCCGTCCGTCGCGGGGGTGCGTCGGGCGGGTGCAGGACTACGCTCGTAGTGATCAAGATTCGGCTCCGGCCGCCCGTAGGAGCAGCCCGACGACGCGGGCCGGCAGGGTCCGGCCCGTCCGCAGAGGAGCATCCCGCGTGAACGACAGTTCCGAGCAGCCGGTCCCCGGCCCTGACGCAGCCGAGCCCGTCGAGCAGGCGCCCGCGCCGGCGGCGGAGGCACCCGCGACCGCGCGCCCGCCGGCCTACCCGCAGGGGTGGACCGACCTCGACACCCGGACGGTCGACCTCGTCCGGGTGCTGGCCATGGACGCGGTGCAGAAGACGGGCAACGGCCATCCGGGCACCGCGATGAGCCTCGCGCCGGTCGCGTACACGCTGTTCCAGCGGATCATGCGGCACGACCCCGCCGACCCCAACTGGCTGGGCCGGGACCGGTTCGTGCTCTCCGCCGGCCACTCGAGCCTCACTCTCTACATCCAGCTCTACCTGTCCGGATACGGGCTGGAGCTCGACGACCTCAAGGCCCTGCGGACCTGGGGCTCGCTGACCCCCGGCCACCCCGAGCACGGACACACAGCCGGGGTGGAGACGACCACCGGCCCGCTCGGCCAGGGCATCGGCAACGCGGTCGGCTTCGCCATGGCCGCGCGGCGGGAGCGCGGCCTGCTCGACCCCGACGCCGCCCCCGGCGAGGGCGTCTTCGACCACCGGATCTTCGCGATCTGCTCGGACGGCGACATGGAGGAGGGCGTCTCCGGCGAGGCGTCCTCGCTGGCCGGCCACCAGAAGCTCGGCAACCTCACGGTGATCTACGACGACAACAAGATCTCCATCGAGGACGACACCAACATCGCGCTGAGCGAGGACGTCGGCCTGCGCTACGAGGCGTACGGATGGCACGTGCAGACGATCGACTGGCGCCGCCCGGACGGGACCTACGTCGAGGACGTGGCCGCGCTGGAGGCCGCGCTGAAGGCCGCCGAGGCGGAGACCGAGCGGCCCTCGTTCATCCGGCTGCGCACGATCATCGCCTGGCCGGCGCCGAACGCGCAGAACACCGGCAAGGCGCACGGCTCGGCGCTCGGAGCCGACGAAGTGGCGGCGACGAAGAAGGTGCTCGGGCTTGACCCCGAGAAGACTTTCGACGTGGACCCGGAGTTGCTCGCCCACGCCCGCAAGGTGCGCGAGCGGGGCCAGGCCGAGCACGCGGAGTGGAACAAGCGGTTCGAGGCGTGGTCCGCGGCGGAGCCGGAGCGCCGGCAGCTGCTCGACCGGCTGCTGAGCCGGCGGCTGCCGGCCGGCTGGGAGGACGCGCTGCCGAGCTTCGACGCCGACCCGAAGGGGATGGCCACCCGCAAGGCGTCCGGCAACGTGCTGGACGCGATCGTGCCGGTGCTGCCGGAGCTCTGGGGCGGCTCGGCCGACCTGGCCGAGTCCAACAACACGACGCCCAAGGGCGAGCCGTCGTTCATCCCGACCGAGCACCAGACCAAGGAGTTCCCCGGCGGCCCGTACGGGCGGGTCCTGCACTTCGGCATCCGCGAGCACGCGATGGGCTCGATCATGAACGGGATCACCCTGCACGGGCTGACCCGCGTGTACGGCGGCACGTTCCTGGTGTTCAGCGACTACATGCGCCCGGCCGTGCGGCTGGCCGCGCTGATGAAGCTGCCGGTCACGTATGTGTGGACGCACGACTCGATCGGACTCGGCGAGGACGGCCCGACCCACCAGCCGATCGAGCACCTGGCCGCGCTGCGCGCGATCCCCGGCCTCGACGTGGTCCGGCCGGGCGACGCGAACGAGACCGTGGTGGCCTGGAAGACGGTCCTCGAGCACACCGACCGCCCGGCCGGCCTGTGCCTGACCCGGCAGAACGTGCCGACCTTCGACCGCTCCCCCGGCTCGCCGGACGGCACCACCGGCGCGGCCGCCGGCACCGCCCGCGGCGCGTACGTGCTGGCCGAGGCGGCGGCCAAGCCCACCCCGGAGGTGATCATCATCGCCACCGGGTCGGAGGTCTGGCTCGCGGTCGAGGCGAGGAAGCGCCTGGAGGACGAGGGCGTTGCTACTCGTGTGGTGTCCATGCCGTGCCGCGAGTGGTTCTTCGAGCAGGACGTCGCGTACCAGCAGGCGGTGCTGCCGCCGGGCGTGAAGGCCCGGGTCAGCGTCGAGGCTGCGGTGGCGATGGGCTGGCGGGACCTGGTCGGCGACGCCGGCGAGTCCGTCAGCATCGAGCACTTCGGCGCGAGTGCGGCGTACACCACGCTGTTCGAGCAGTTCGGCTTCACGCCGGACCACGTGGTGGCCGCGGCCCACGCCAGCTTGGAGCGGGCCGGCCGGATCACCGGCACCACCACCGGAACCTGAGGAGGACCCTATGAGCGACACGCTCGCCGACCTCTCCGCCGCCGGGGTGGCGGTCTGGCTGGACGACCTGTCCCGCGAGCGGCTGCGCAGCGGCAGCCTGCAGCGGCTCATCGACGAGAAGCACGTGGTCGGGGTGACGACCAACCCGACGATCTTCCAGAAGGCGATGGCCCAGGGCGACGCGTACGACCAGCAGCTCGGCGAGCTGGCGCTGCGCAAGGCCGAGGTGGGCCAGGCCGTGCACGAGATCACCACGTACGACGTCCGCTGGGCCTGCGACGTGCTGCGGCCGGTCTACGACCGGACCGACGGCATCGACGGCCGGGTGTCGATCGAGGTCGACCCGCGACTGGCGCACGACACCCCCACCACCGTGGCCGAGGCCAAGGCGCTGTGGTGGCTGGTCGACCGGCCCAACCTGTTCATCAAGATCCCGGCCACCCGCGAGGGCATCGCCGCGATCACCGACACGCTCGCGCTCGGCATCAGCGTCAACGTCACGCTGATCTTCTCGCTGAGCCGCTACGACGAGGTGATGGACGCGTTCCTGGCCGGCATGGAGAAGGCCAAGGCCAACGGCCACGACCTGTCGAAGATGGCCTCGGTGGCGTCGTTCTTCGTCTCCCGCAACGACACCGAGACCGACCAGCGGCTGGACAAGATCGGCAGCGAGGAGGCCAAGGCGCTGCGTGGCACAGCCGCGATCGCCAACGCCCGGCTCGCGTACGAGCACTACGAGAAGGTCTTCGCCGGCGAGCGGTGGAAGGCGCTGGCCGCCGCCGGGGCCAGGCCGCAGCGGCCGCTGTGGGCCTCGACCGGCGTGAAGGACCCGACGTACGAGGACACCAGGTACGTGATCGAGCTGGTCGCGCCGGGGGTGGTCAACACGATGCCGGAGGCCACCCTCGACGCGGTCGCCGACCACGGCCAGATCCGCGGCGACACCGTCACCACGATGTACGAGCAGGCGCACCAGATGGAGGAGCGGCTCGCCGCGGTCGGCATCGACTACGACGACGTCGTGCAGACCCTCGAGGACGAGGGCGTGAAGAAGTTCGAGGACTCGTTCGCCGAGATGGCCAAGCAGGTGTCCGACTCGCTGAAGGCCGCCGGCGACGGGTCGGCCTGATGACCGAACTGTCGGTCGCGGCCGCCGACGAGAAGCTGGCGGCGGCCGTGCTGGAGCTCGCGGCGCGGGCGGAGGCCGACGGGCTGGCAGCCAAGCTGGCCGCCGGCGACCCGGCGCTGTGGGGACCGGAGGCCGAGCCGGAGGCCAAGATCCGGCTCGGCTGGCTCCGCCTCGGCCAGACCTCCCGGGAGCTGCTGCCGCGGCTGACCGCGCTGCGGGCCGAGCTGGCGGCCGACGGCATCGACCGGGTCGTGCTGGCCGGGATGGGCGGCTCGTCACTGGCCCCGGAGGTCATCTGCCACACCGCCGGCGTCCCGTTGGTCGTGCTCGACACGACCGATCCCGGCCAGGTCGCCGCCGCCTTCGCCGACGACCTGGCGCGGACGGTCGTGGTGGTCAGCTCCAAGTCCGGCGGCACGGTGGAGACCGACAGCCACCGCCGGGCGGCCTTGGCCGCGTTCGAGGCGGCCGGGATCGAGGACGCCGGCCGGCACTTCGTCGCGGTCACCGACCCCGGCTCGCCGCTGGCCGCGACCGCAAAGGAGGCCGGCTTCCGGGCGGTGATCCTGGCCGATCCCGACGTCGGCGGCCGGTACAGCGCGCTGACCGCGTTCGGGCTGGTGCCCGCGGCGCTGGCCGGGGCGGACGTGGCCGCGCTGCTCGACCAGGCCGCGGCGCTGCACCGGCAGCTGGACCGGACCGAGCACAACCCGGCGCTCGACCTCGGGCTCGCGCTCGGCGCGGCCTGGACGGTCGGCCGGGATAAGATCGTCATCGCCGACACCGGCTCGGGCATCGCCGGCTTCGGCGACTGGGCCGAGCAGCTGATCGCCGAGTCGACCGGCAAGGGCGGCCGGGGCCTGCTTCCGGTCGTGGTCGAGGGCCCGACCGCGCCGGGCACGTCCGGCCCGGACGTCGCGCTGGTCACCGTCGGCCCGCCCGGTGACGCCGCCGACCCGGTCGCCTCGGTCACCGGACCGCTCGGCGCGCAGTTCCTGGCCTGGGAATACGCGGTCGCGGTGGCAGGCAGGGTGCTCGGGATCAACCCGTTCGACCAGCCGAACGTGCAGGAGTCGAAGGACAACACGGCCCGGATCCTCGAGGCCGGGGCGCCCTCGGAGCAGCCGCGGTTCGCCGAGGGCGCGATCAAGGTGTACGGGGACCCGGCGCTGCTCGGTGCCGCCGACAGCGTCTCGGCGGCGCTGGCCGCGCTCTGCGCGGCGATCCCGGAGCGCGGCTACCTGGCGATCATGGCGTACCTGGACCGGCTGAATGACTCTTCGGCCCTCAACCTGCGCGGCGAACTGGCCCGGGTCACCGGCCGGGCGGTCACCTTCGGCTGGGCGCCGCGGTTCCTGCACTCCACCGGCCAGTACCACAAGGGCGGCCCGCCGGTCGGCGCGTTCCTGCAGATCACCGCCGACCCGGACGCCTCGGTGCCGGTGCCAGGGCGGCCGTACGACTTCGCCACCCTGCAGGCGGCGCAGGCTGCCGGTGACCGGCAGGCGCTCGCCCAGCGCAACCGCCCGCTGCTACACCTGCATCTGACCGACCGTGCCGCCGGTCTCGGACAGCTGCTGGAGGCAACACCGTGACAGACCCGATCCTCGGCGAGGAGCGCCGGCCCAACCCGCTGCGCGATCCGCGGGACCGCCGGCTGCCGCGGGTGCCGGAACCATGTGCGCTGGTCGTGTTCGGCATCACCGGCGACCTGGCCCGCAAGAAGCTGCTGCCCGCCGTGTACGACCTGCACAGCCGCGGTCTGCTGCCGACCGACTTCGTGCTGGTCGGGTTCGCCCGCCGGGACTGGGACGACGGCGACTTCGAGGACATGGCCCGCGACGCCGCCCACAAGGGCGCCCGGACGCCGTGGCGGGAAGAGGTCTGGTCGCGGCTGGCCGGCAACATCCGGTTCGTGCCCGGCTCGTTCGACGACGACAACGCCTTCGACACGCTCGCCGAGAACCTCGACGAGATGCGGGACTCGCACGGGATCAAGGGCAACGCGGCGTTCTACCTGTCCATCCCGCCCTCGGCGTTCCCGGTCGTGCTCAAGCAGCTGCAGCGCACCGGGATGGCCGACAACGGCAAGTCCGGCGGCTGGCGCCGGGTCGTGGTGGAGAAGCCGTTCGGCTACGACCTCGAGTCCTCGCGTGAGCTCAACGACCTCGTCGACGACGTGTTCACGCCCCAGGACGTGTTCCGGATCGACCACTACCTGGGCAAGGAGACGGTCCAGAACATCCTGGCCCTGCGGTTCGCCAACCAGCTGTTCGAGCCGGTCTGGAACGCGAACTACGTCGACTCGGTCCAGATCACGATGGCCGAGGACGTCGGGATCGGCACGAGGGCCGGCTTCTACGACCAGACCGGCGCCGCCCGCGACGTGCTGCAGAACCACGTGTTCCAGTTGCTCGCGCTGGTCGGCATGGAGGAGCCGGTCGAGTTCACCGCGGACGCGATCCGGACCGAGAAGCTCAAGGTGCTGCGGGCGATCACCCTGCCCGACCCGCTGGGTGAGTACGCGATCCGCGGCCAGTACACGCAGGGCTGGATGGCCGGGGAGCGGGTCGCCGGCTACCGGCAGGAAAAGGACGTCCCGCCCGAGTCCAACACCGAGACGTACGCGACCGTCCGGCTGGGCGTCGAGACCCGCCGCTGGGCCGGGGTGCCGTTCTACCTGCGGACCGGCAAGCGCCTGCCGCGCCGGGTGACCGAGATCTCGATCATCTTCAAGAAGGC
>Ga0068856_100005518_pt1 | contig 12457 bp, 15 predicted proteins | sample KBSCornC62_FD_66595 | JGI IMG/M metagenome (GOLD analysis project Ga0068856, IMG submission 66595) | Corn rhizosphere microbial communities from Kellogg Biological Station, Michigan, USA - KBS Corn C6-2 | ecosystem: Host-associated > Plants > Roots > Rhizosphere > Soil ...
GGCACGACTCGTTGCCAGAAACCCTCGCCGCCCTGGAGTGCGGTGATGTCGACCGCCGCCCCGCCCGAGGTGGTGGAAATCTGGAACGTGTTCGTGGCGGCGCCCACCACGAAATACAGGGTGCCTTCGGTGATACCAGTGGGGATCACCTCGGAGAACACGTTGTAGAGGATCACCCTATCGCCGTTGGACATGCCATGCGCGATTGAGAACAGGGTGTCGTTCGCGAGGTTGGTGTCTGTGGAGAAAAAGCCCTTGAGTGGCGTGGTGCCACCGAAGGGAATGAACCCAAGATACTGCGTGCCAGTGTTACCCGTAAGCGCATTCCACAACGTGAAATACCCGTAGGTGCCGGCGGGCACATCGAAAGCGAAGGTGTTGGTGTTCGACTTCTGGCCTGCCGCAGCAGCACCCCAGGTCGCGCCCAAACGGGCGTAGGCGGGTGAGCCGCCCGTGGCCTCAGTTCCGCCCGCGGTCAAACCGGTGCCGGGGTCACCGGAGGCCTGATGAATCCCGACGAAGCTAATCTTGCCGGCACCGGCGGTCTCGTCGAGCGCTTCGAGCGCAGCATTCCACGCCGTGGCATTAAAGGGCATTTCGAGTCCCATTCCCCTAAGTGATTGTTACGGTTGTTGCCTGGTGGGAGCTGGCGATTTCGGTGTCGGCCATATCCGAATAGGTGATGACCACGTAGCTCGCCCGGGGTGGCCACGGGCGCGGCGGTGGTGGTCTCGTGCTGGCATTGGTCAGGGAAAGAACACCGACACCGCTATTGGTTGCGCTTTTGCGGGCAACACTGTTCGCGGAGAGGCCGACAAGTGCGGCGGCGAACTCCGTGACGGCTTTGCGGCTGGTGCCGGCGGCGGTGAACCCAATATCGCCAGCGCCGGTTTGGGTGCTGCGCTTAGCGGCTGACGCGCTACCCGCCACGCCGAGCGCGATCTGGCCGGCGATGGAGCTGGCGCGCTTGCTGGGGGATCCGGATCCGGCGAGGCCCAGGGCGCACACGCCGCGAACAATCGCGATCTTGCGAATCGGACCGGCGGTGCCGGTGATGCCCAGGCAAGCGACGGCGTTGAGCGATGCAGGCGTGCCGGCTCCGGAGAGCCCCAGCGCGCTGAGACCGCCGCTGGGTGCCGATTTGCGGTCCACGCCGGTTGCGGCCATACCGGCTGCGGCGCTACCCGCCGCGGGCGCGGTTTTCTTGCCGGTGCCGGCGGAAGCCAGCCCGAGCGCGGCGGTGCCCGATTCCGCGGTGACCTTGCGGCCGGTACCGGTAGCGGCCACGCCGAGCGCGGCACGGCCCGCTTCTGGGCCGACCTTCTTGCCGCTACCGGTAGCGGCCAACCCGAGTGCGGCGGTACCCGCTTCCGCGGTGACCTTCCGGCCGGTACCGGTGCCAGCGACGCCCAGGGCGCCGGTGCCACCTTGGGCGGCGCTGCGGTGCTGGGTGCTCGTTGAGGCCACGCCCAGCACCGCACCGCCGCCCAGGGCGGCGGTGCGGTGCTGGGTGCTCGTCGCGGCCAGGCCCAGGGCGCTGGCGCTGGTTTCGACCGCGACTTTGCGGGCGATTCCGGTACCGCCCAATCCCAAACCGGTGGTGCCCCCGCAGATCGCGATTTTCTTACCCGCAGCAGTGCCGGCCAGGCCAATTGCGCTGGCTCCGGCTTCCACCGCCGGTGGACGCGTAATTTGCGCAACACCGAAGTGAGACTTAGAGAAAGACCGTCCGGCGCGGGCCATCGCGTCCCCCGATCAGCAGAGTCCTCGGGCAGACCGGGGGTTATTCGGCGTATTGCAGGTAGGCCAGCGCGTTGACGGTCGTACCCGCGGTGATCCGGATACGGCCGAATTTGCCCGACCGGATCACGAACTCGTACCCGAGAATGAAGTCGTAAATGAATTGGTTGGTCGGCTGGATGAGCTGCGCGTCACCGACACGGACCGCGGTGATGGTGCCTTCGGCGCTGGCGTTGAAACCGCTGAGGGCCGTGCCGAGCTGGACCTGCGACGCGGAGCCGCCCGGGTTGTTAATCGCATGCAAACCCGTGGAGGTGTAGGCGGTGACCGTGGCCGCCACATCCGTTTCGATCAGCTCACACTCGACTGACACCCCGGCGGCTGCCGCGTCGAATGACACACCCCAGCCGACGATCGCGACGTCTTTGCTCGACGGCGGCGCGATCTGGATATGGGTTTTGATCGCCGTGCCGGTGGCCAGTTTCGCGACCGCCGCGGTGGTCGGCATCGGCGCGTTCCAAACCCGGTAAATGTTGATCGCCATTGGGTGTGCGCGCCCCTTTTTGTTAGTAGAGAGTTGAGCGCCGCAGCGCCTTATTCACGATCAGCGATCGAGCTGCGACAGCCGTCGCAGGCGGCACCAGCTCAATCGCACCAATGGTCGACGCGGAGCTGTAGTCAGAACTCGCCACGCCGATTGTTTTAGTGCCCGGCGCTCCAGCGTTTGCGTAAAAACCGCAGAAGGAGTCTTGGCCCTGCGCGTGCGCGGTACCTTCCGACGTAAATGTCCCCGCCGTGGCGGTGGACCAGGTCATCGTCGTTCCGCTAGAGCTGGTCCAGTTCAAAGCCGCAACGATCGCGGAGTTTCCGGCAGTGGTCGTTAAGGTGGTGGTTGGTGTCGAAGTGCTAGCGACATCAACTGCTTTCTTAGCGCCGATAGACGCCACGCCGGTAAACCGCAAGACGATGTAACCCCACACCGGGGCTGGCTGAGCCAAGTTGTTGCTAGCCGTAAGGGTGTACGTTTGGCCGCTGACCGGGAAAGCGGTGTAGAGATAAACCGAAGCGTTGCCGGTGTTGAGCGACGCCTGGTTTGTGTAGGTGAGGCCGCCGCCCGACACCGTCATGATGTCGCCGCCCGATTCGTCAGTCATCACCACCACGAGGCAATCGCCCGCGACGACGGTGACACTCGCGGTAAACGGTGAAATGCCGGTATCCCAGTGATCACCGTACGAGGCTGTTAGAGCAATGCTCATCTTTAGTTGATGACCGCCTCGAAATTGACCTCGTACACCTCGTCGATGATGCGTTCGACATAGCCGCTGATCGGGTCAGTTAATTCGGCTTGGATGATGACCATCGGACAGCGCCACCCTTTGGTTTGGGTGGGAGTGACGTGTAGCTGGACCTGGTCGGTGATCGCGCCCCCGGCGGTGGCGGTGCCTTGCGTGCCGGTGGGGCTGGTGGACCATTCCGCGACGATCGGCGAGTTCATCGGAATGGCCCACCGGTAGCCGCGCAGATGGTTTGGTTTACCGAGCGTCCACTGTTCGTAAATCGCGCGGGCCACCGCGTACACCGAGTTGCCGGTGACGTCCATGGGTTGACCGGTACGAACGTTGATGATGTTGTTCGCTTCGATCCAGCAGTCCACGCCTTGGCGGATAACGTTCGGCATCAGAAGTCGCCGATGATCGAGGACGGCCCGAGATTGGTCACGGTGATCGAGGTCGGCACAATCGCGTTGATGTTCCCGGTGCCGCCGATCCGCACGACCGTGCCGGCGAAATAGTCCAACTCACTCGTGGTGGTCTTGTACAGCAGCGACAGGTGCTTGCTGTGCGGTTGCGGGGACACGTAGGGGCAGCTCAGTTCGGTTTCCCCGATAATGGTGCCGGCGACGCTGGTTAACCGGACCCGCATAGTCAGGTCGGTCGCGGCCACGGACACCGTGACCCCGAGATGGAAATCGATCTGGAATACACTGTTCGCGGCCAGTGACAATGTTTGGGTGTCGACCACGATTGTTTCGATGGTGACGATGTTGGAGCTGATTCCGGTGCGCCGTTTACCACCGAGAATGCCCAGGGCGTCAACATCTTGGGCGAGGTTGCCCACGGCCAACGGGCCGCTGGGGAGATCCGCCAACGCGGGGTAACGCAGGCCGAATTTGGATGTAGTAGGCACCGCGCGCTACCTCAAATCGAATAGGTGACCTGAATGTATGGACGCGTGGAAGCGCCGAAACCGAACCCGCGGAAACCGCTCGCCGAGTCGGAAAAGTTGTAGCTACCGCCGAGCACGCTATTCGCGTTGTTCGACACAATGTTCGCCATTTGGGAGCTGATGTCGAAACCGGCCCAGCCGGGTACGTTCCACAGGTTCTTGATGTCCGCGCCACCGAACCCGTTATTCGGGAAGGTGCCCGCGATAGCCGCCGTGGTACTCCACTGGTACGTCAAGTCCGCGGGGCTGGAACTCGCCGCGAAACAGTAGAGGAACATTTCCGCGGACAGGATCGTGGCGCCAGCCAAGTCGGCGCGCATGGTCGCGGCCGGGAACGTCCACATGTGCGATTCCGAGCCGTAAGGGCGCCCGGAAAGGGTCCACGTGTACATGTTGTTGTCGCCATCGCCAGCGCCGATGTAGTTCCCGTTGTGGTCGTAGCTGCGGCTGCCGGTAGCGGTGTAGACCTTGATGAAGGTGTTGGCGCCACCGAAGGGCCCCAGCTCGCTGATCCGCAGCCAGGAGCCCTGCTGGAGGGTGCCCGCGGTGGTTCCGGAGTCGAGCGATACCCGCAACTGCAATAGCCCAGGAGTGTCAGTGGTCGCAAACCAGCCCTTCGGGTGGCACATTGTGGGCGTCGTCCCCAGGCCCTGGATTGTCTGCGGGCTGCCGTCGCCGTAACCGGTAACCACGTCGGTAAGAATTTCGTTCAACGTCGCATTCGACAGGCCGTGCATATTCCACTTCACGGCCATGTTCGCCGGACCGGTCCACGCAAACCTGATGTCATTACTGGTAGTGGAAATGTAGGACAGCGCGCCGTCGATTGCGTACTGAGTGTTCGTGTTCAACAAGAAGTTGAGAATCCCCGCGTCGATCAACGTCGTGCTCGGCAGATTGATATCGCCCGGCAACGCTCGATACCGGATCGGGTCGATAAACGTCACCGCCGAAGACGTGCCGAGGTTGCCCATGATGATGTAGCCAGCGGGCCCTTTCGCCAGCAATACGGTGCCAACGCTCATCCCGTTCGGGCTGACCACCGGCAAATTCCGGTAGATCACCGGCCCGACCTGAACGGTGTTCGCGAACGACACCGCATCCCACTGGGTCATCAGGCCGCCAACCCAGTCTTGAGCCAGGCCTGGGGTGGGCAGCGCCGCGCTGGGGGTGATGAACAACCGGGTCAGGCTGAATGCACCGGGAGTGGTCATAGGAGCCCCAGACCCAACGACAAACCCTCCGTCGCGGTGGGAATGCGTGTGGTGATCGTGCCGGGCGTGCCGGCCGTGAGCGGAATGGTGATCGTGTCGAGCATGCAGCGCTGCGGCGGGAAATCGGGGCGCATGACCACGTCGATCGGGTCGTTGCATTCCAGCGCCGGGTTGCACACCACGCTCAAGGTGAATGACTCGGGTAGCGCAATGTAGCGACGCAACAGCACCTCGCCGGCCAGTTCCACATCCCCATCCGTTTGCAACAGGGGCGAGGAGTAGTAGGTCGGCGCGGGCCCGAATTTGGGGAACGTCGACTTGTTCCACGCCAGCGGTGACGCACTGTCCGAGTTGAAAGTAATGATGAAATCTGTGATGCTGGACGGGTCACTACCGTAAGCGGTCACGATATTGTGCACGTCGGTCCTTTTGACACCGCGTTTGGTGCTGATGATTTCACCGCCGGTGCCGCCGTTGAGCGTTGCCACCGCGTGCGAGAAGTCGAACTTGAAAGAGAAAACTTCCAGTTCCCCGGTGGTCCGAAAACGCAGTCCGGCGTAGTAGAACTTAATCAGCTGGGCCAGGTACGCGTACGCGTCATCCTCAACGATCTGGTCGCCGATAATGGTGGTCGCATCCGGGTCGTAGCTTTTCCAGTAAATCGGCACCCGGCCGTCGAGGTACATGCCGTAACCGTCCGGGGAAAGCCCCGGATAGGTAGCCTGCTGCGGAATAGCAATGCCATTAACGAGGCGTTCGAACACCGCACGGTGGCTATCGCCGTTGTTCAATGGCAGCGGGAACACCAGCTTGTTCTGCTGCAATTGAGCGATCCGGTCCAAACAGGTCAGCTGGATCTGGCCGAATGGCGCGTTGTCCTGGCTTGCTTCCTCGATCCGGTGGTAGCCCAAACCCACGTACTCCGCATCGCCCGGGGCGAACTCGATGCCGCGTTCGATGTAGACCTCCGCACCGAACGGCTGCACCAAATCCCAATACGAGCCGGGCACCGTCAAGTTCAGGGTCGATTTGATGTCCGAGAGGGATTGGACGTGCACGCTGCCATCCACCACTGGCAGGGGAATGCCATCCGGATTCGGCCCGAACTGTGGGACCTCCTCAACGAGGGTGGCCCGCGACACGACTTTGTGGGGGCCTTTCAGCGCAGCGAGGAACCGATCCGAAACCGCGTGCATCAGGTCTCCTTCGTGCGCAGGCTCACCCCATCGCCGTCGAGCCACACAATTCGGGTGCCGTACTCGGGATGGCCGTGAACCTCGTAGAAGTCTTCGAAGTTGGCCCACACCGAATGGGACCGGTATTTACCCGTCCACCGGCACACGACAGTGCCGTCGGTAAAGACGATTCCCTCATAATCCGGGCTTTCGCCCGCGTTGGTGAGATTCTTAGCCACGTACTCTGCGGGCGGCAACGGCCGCCAGCCCTGGAAACGCCGCAAAGCGTATTGCCCTCCTGTTGCTTACATGCTGACTGTGGCGTCCGCGGGTGAACCTGTCAGCGCCAGCACGGCCGTCCAAGTCGCATTCGCGTTAATGGCGTCTTGCCAGGTGGCGTAATTGGTGATCAGGGTCGCCCAGCTGACCAGATTCCCCGCGAGACTCGGGTCGGGTGCATTCACCTCGGTCAGCGGAATCGTGTACGTGCCGCGGTGGCTGCGGTGCGCGGGCCGCACGAATTGGTAGGTGCCCAGGCCGGCGTACATGCTTTTCAGCGCCACGCTGGAGCACACGTGCAGGAACACGATCTGCCCCACCGATAACGCCAAATCCAGCGCGGCGACCTCGGTGTCATCCCACGCGAACAGCGTGATCGTGACCGCGCGGGGCACGTGCGTGTCCGTTGCGGCGATCGTCGTGCGTTTTCCGACGACCGTGTAGAAACCGGTGCGGCTGGTCCGCTCGATTTCGTGCCAGTCGGTGAGAGTGACCGTCCTGTTGAGGTAAGGCGCGACGGGAAACTTCAACCACGTGGTCAACTGGTTGGGGATGATCGTGTTCACGGTTTGCGTGACGTAATCCGCGGCCCTCAGCGCCACCGTGGCGCCATAGGAAATCGCGGTCAGCCCGCCGGTCACGGTGAACGCTCCCGCGGTCACAGCGACCGGGCTGGCCATCAGCTGGTAGTCCCAGACCTGGCCGGCGTCGTTCCCGGCGGTTGCTGGGGTGTCGCCGATCTCGGTAGCCCCGGTCAGCGCGGCGACGCTGGTCCAGTCGTCTTGTTTCCACCCGAGATACAGCGCGGCCCCCCAGGTGGACGCCACCGCCGCCAACGGCGGGTAGTTGATGTTCTGGCCGGCGGGATTGAGTTGATACGCCGCCGCGGGCGGCACCAGCTCGGTGTTGCGGAACGCGGCCATTTGCGCGATGACGTCGGCACCGGCCACCCCGCCGGTGATGTTCACTGTCGGGTTGGATTCGCTCGCGGTGGCCCGGCGACCGAGCAGTGCGATGTTGTCGATCTGGAGCATCGCCGCCCAGCCGGCGGGTACCACGATGGAACCGGCGCCGGAGTTGCGGATCGTCGCGAAGATCACCAGTAGATCGCCCTCGGTCCAGCCCGCCGGCAGGGTGGGGATCACGGAGGTGTTCACCGCGGTCACGGCGGCGCTGGAGGCCACGAAGCTCGGCAGCGCGGTGTCGACCGCGCTGACCCGGTAATAGTTGATGATCCCGGCCGCGTATTCGTAGTCGTAAACACTGGCGGCGTTACCGGTGACGGTAACTGCGGCGCCGCCGCGCACGGTGGTCCAGTGAATTCCGTCTGTAGACACCTCAAAAAGCGCGACGTCGACTGTGGATGCCAGTGACGTCGCGCTGCACTGGACCCGACCTTTGGAGTCGTCGTAGGACAGCGAGAGGACAGCCATTACACGATCTGCCCTCGGCCCATACGCGACGCCAGGGCAATACCCTGGTGCGCGTTGGTGATCTCGTGACTAATCATTCCCCGCAATTCGGTTTCGCCGATTTTCACGGTCACGAAGGTGTGACCCGCGCCCATTGACCCGCTGGGGTGAATGAATCCGCTGCCGCCCATGGACAGGATTTCCGGGCCGCGCTCACCAACCAGATAGGAACGCCCGGCCGACACGGGCCCACCGGCGGCTCGTCCACCGCCGAAAAGCCCGCTGAAAAACGAGGTGATGCCGTGGAAGATGCCCGAGAAAAACCCCCCGATGCCGCCGCCGGATGAGGTTGTGCCGCCACCGCCGCCGCCGGAAATGCCGCCGGTGGATCCGGAAACGGCAGCCGCTACGCCGGTGAGCAGGGGGGTAACGAAACTGACGGCCCTGGCGAGCAGGTTGGCGAGGCCCTCGACCAGCGGCAGGATCGCGATCAGGATCTTCGCGAAGTCCGTGAACATCGTGATCATCGTCGGCATCATGTCTTCGACGAGTTTCAGAATCGGCGCGCCCAGGCCGTTAAACGCCGCCATCCAGCCTTGGATGGCGCTGACGACCTGCGGTTCGAGCAAGAACTGCATGAACTCGTGGCGCAGGTTGCCCAGCGTGGTGGCGATCCCACCCAGGCCCGTACCGAGCAGGGGGAAATACACCCGGGCGAGCTGGTCGATGTCAGCGGAAAAACCCGTCCAGAACCCTTGCTGAATGATTCCGTACAGGTTTTTGAGTTGCGGTTCCATGAGCCGGACACTCATGACCGCGTCTTTCATCGCGGGCGCCATATTTCGGGTGGCCGCGACGAATTCAGCGGGACTGGCCGCACTAATGGCGGCACTGAAATTCGCCATCGCCATATGGGCGACGTTGATCGGGTTAACCAAAGCTAGCAGGAACCCCGGCATGATCAAAAACAGGCTGGCGAGTTTCCCGACCGCGGAGAACACACCATTCACCAGCGGCTTGATGTTGCCCCGCAAAACCTGCGTGAACATTTTGCCGATATTGCCGACAGCGCCACCCATCCGGCCGAGCAACGCGGTCGCCGAACGCGTGGAACCCATCAGGTTCGAGACCGAACCCTTGAAGTTGATGATCACATTGCGCTGGGTGGACATAGCGCCGCTGGCCCCAACAGAAGTCGGGGTCGGAATGGACACAACCACGGCACACACCCCCATCGCGAGAACGAAACGGAAAAATGAGAAAGGGGAAAAGTGGCGTTTAGTACCAGGGGTTATCGGCGCCGGGACCGGCGGTGTCAGAAACCGGGTCGTGCCCTAAACCCTCGAAACCGGCGTCGGGGCTGTCCAGGCCCATCGCCGTAGCGGTCTGGCCGCTATACATCCCACCCAGGGGACTGCTCCACATGTCCGGGTTGTCGCCCGGCCCGGCGACGGTGTTGGACAGGGGGTCGTGGCCCAACCCCTCGAAGGTGTTCGGGTTGTCCAGGCCCGCGGCCGTGGCCTGCGCGTCGCTGTACATGCCGCCCAGCGGGGACATGCTCTGGTCGTCACCGCCGCCACCGCTGCCCCCGGCCGCCCACTGGCTCAAGGCCTGGTCGACGCCCTGGCTCACGGCCGGGCCACCGCCGTCGTCGTCGCCTACCGCGCCACCAGCCTGCGACGCAGCCTGCTGCTGCTGCGCGGCAGCCTCCTGCTGTTTCTGCGCGACCATGTCCTCATACCAGGACTGCACAGTGGGCCCGAACCAGTGCGCGCCACCGTGGAACTGCGGTGCGGTGCCAGCCTCGGAGCCGTAGATCAGCGCCGAGGCCGGGGTGTTGCGGGAACCCACCGCCGAGCTGCCGCCCGCTGAGATCGATTCTCCGGACAGCGACACTGTGCCGGCCATCAAGCCGGCCTGGCCGCCCGCGCCGCTGGCCGCGGAGATCACAGCGCTCGCCAGCGACTCATCCGCGTTCGGAACGACCGCCGAGAGGTAGCCCCCGCCGCTGGTCCACTGGATCGGCGGGATCGGCGCGGGTCCCTGGCCCGGCTGAGCTTGACCCGGTTGGCCCGGTGCTTGACCTGGTTGGCCCGGTTGCCCGACGCCGGCTTGGGTAGCGGCCGGCGGGATGCCCTGCTGCTCGGCGCTCGCGCCGCCGAAACCGCCGCCGCCGAGCGCGGCGGACACGCTGTTGAGCATGTTCTGGGGCATGGCGGCGTTCGCGGCGGGTAAACCGCCGGAAGACATGCCGGTGTTGAAGCCGTCCCCGGCGCCACCGGGGACGAAGGCGCCGCCCGTGCCGGAGGTGAAGTTGGCTTCCTTCTCGATGTCGTCGATGGGCGGTCCGCCGGCCTCCGGAGAGGCGTAGGCGCCCGGCACGCCAACATTCAGTCCAAAGCCCGCAGCGTCGTAGCCGACGTTTTGTCCAGGGCCATCACCGGTGGGCGCACCAATGCTGCTCTCGTCGAATGCGTCACCGCCCGCGATGGCATCACCAATGGGGTCACTCACGGCGAGTTCACCCCTTTCACCCGGACATCACACGGCCATCGTCTTTGTCTTTTTTCTTATCCAGCAGTTCGACAGCAGTGCAGATCGTGCGCCAGTCCTGATCAGCCCAGACATCCGGCGAAACACCACTAGCCAACGACAACGCGACGATCAGCCGGGTTAAAGACCCGGCTGGGTAGGGTCCGACGCGTGTTCGTTTTCGACCGGTTCGAGATCAACCGACGTTTCCCACTCGGCGAGGGGTCCGTGGAACAGGCCTTGACGCCTGGCTGCGACGTGGGTCACCGAATATAGATCCGCCATACACGGTTGGGTTTCCAGCCGGGTGATGGTGTGGTTGCGGTCAATTTTTTCCCACATGACCACATCGCGGCTTTTCACCGTCAAGTCGTAGGACTCGCCGCTATCCGGCGTGACATGGAAAGTGAACATTAAGCGTTGGCCCCGATCACGACGATCGAGTAGCTCACCGATGTGCCGGCGCCGGAGTTAGCGATCCGCAACAGGTCGCCGGTGCCGGCGGTCACTGCGTAGCCGGTGGCGTCCGCCGAGCCGGTCATCCAGCACAAGGTGCACCCGGGGCGCACGATCGCGGTGTGGGTCGTCGCGCCGAACAAACCCGCGAGGGCGTTGCTCGCCGCAGCTCCCACCACCACGTTGTTCGCGTTGGATGCATCCGCGGAAACGACCAGCAGTTTGATCCGAGCCAGGGTGACGGTCTGGTTGAGCGGGCTGCTCAATACGCCTGCCAGGTCCAGGTCTTCGTTGCTGCTCGCGGTGATCGTGCGGTGGTCCCAGAATGCGGTGTTGGCTTGGCCGGTCGAGGTGCCATCGGTCAACGACAATCCGAAGGTGCTGGCCAGGTTCGCGGTATTGCCACCCAGGTTCAGCGCATTCACGATGCTGGCGGATACGTTCAGCGCCGCGACTGTGGTCAGTGCCATATCAGCCCACTCTCGTGTAAGACGGAATGCCGAGGATGAGCAGCGTCACCGAGGTCTCTTCCATCGTTCGGATATCGCCCCCAACGCTGGGTGCTTTCAAAACGCAATTGCCCGTCCAGCGCACGTGTTCCCCGACGATGCTGGGGTGATGATCAAGGGTGAAAGCGGCGACGTTACGCGTGTTCTGAATGAGATAATCGCTGATTCCACCGAGGCGCCAATCAGCATAGAACTTGACTTGCAAGCTCCAATTGTCGTCCGTTTCGCTACGAAACTCACTGGGGTTTCCGCAATAGGTGAAAACCTTGTCGCCGTCTACTGTATTGTTGATCATGGACCATTGGTTTAGCTGGCACGAGTAATCGACGCCACCAACCGTGAACGTGATCAGTTTGAGACGACGGTAATGAATAGAGATTCCGCTGGGCGAAATCTCGGACCCTCCGGATTGGATCGGCCCGGTCGGCGCGGTCATGCCATTACCACCTCCATTTGCACGACAATGATGTAGGCCGGTAACGCGCCCGAGGGGCTCGGATATAGGCCAGGACCGGCACCGATGACGACGCCTTCCGTTTGGCGTTCAATCATGTTGGTGATCGACGCCACTTGATTGAGCAGAGAGTCAATCGCGTACTGGTTCTGCGCGACGACCAGATACACATTCCACTGGGCCGTGGTCGGGACGCCGGAAAAGCTGGAGCCGTAATCGCTCCAGCGCAGCCGGGGGGGTCCAATCACGATCGCGGGCGGGGAAACAATGGCGGCCACCGTGGTGACCACTCGATTGTTACCCGGCACCATCGCGACGACCTCAGCGAGTCGTTGGCTGGCGTGCGCGACCGGGGACAGGGAATTACCGAAAGGGTTCAAAGGGTTCGTCACGCGAACCCTCCAACGATCCCGAGTTGCATGTAAATGTCAGGGTCGATCTTCATGACCGTCCCCGT
>Ga0068856_100005519_pt1 | contig 12457 bp, 12 predicted proteins | sample KBSCornC62_FD_66595 | JGI IMG/M metagenome (GOLD analysis project Ga0068856, IMG submission 66595) | Corn rhizosphere microbial communities from Kellogg Biological Station, Michigan, USA - KBS Corn C6-2 | ecosystem: Host-associated > Plants > Roots > Rhizosphere > Soil ...
GGATTGGTCCAGCTCTTGCCAAAATCATCGCTGGAGCGCAGAAGGGTTCCCCAGAAACTGGAGGTCGCCGCCCAGACGCGGCGCTGGTCACTCCGACCGTCGTACGCCAGCGCGTATACGGGTTGTCCGTGGAAAAAAGGACCTCCTACCTCCCAGCGGCGGCGCTGGGTGTTGGAGCGGAGAATGAAAGCTCCTTTGCTTGTGCCCACCAGCAGCACGAAGTCATTCGTTTTCACGCGAACGTGTTTGATGCTGTGTAAAGTGGTGGTGCGGGGTGGACCTGCACTCCTATCCGAAGCCGGTTCGGGAAACGCAATGCTTGAAGATTGAACCGCCTCAAGTGCTGCCTGAACCTCTGTGGCGCGTTGATAGCGCTGCATCGGCTCCTTAGCGAGGCAGCGCTGAATGATGCCCCACAACCCGGGGGGAACCGGCGGGCCGAGCGCGGAAGGAATTTCCCGCATGATCGCGGCGCTGATTTCGAACCCAGTGCGACCGCCGAAGGGCAGCTTTCCGGAGGCCGCTTCGTAGAGAACTACCCCAAGAGCCCACAGGTCGCTGCGGCTATCGGCGGCCTCTCCTCGAAGCACCTCGGGTGCCATATAGGGAAGGGTGCCGCTCACGCTGGATGCGCCCTCCACGGTCGAAAACGACAGAGTGGGCGCCTCGAGGATGCCGCCGCCTACTCGTTTGGCAAGGCCAAAATCGAGGACTTTTACCAGACCCTCAGGTGTGACGACGATGTTTGCGGTCTTCAGATCGCGATGGACGATACCTCGGTCGTGGGCCCGGGCCAAAGCGCTCGCAATCTGTACTCCATATCGCAGAACCGTTTCAGGAGCAAGCCCGAGCTCCCCGGAGAGGGTATGAAGGGATTTGCCTTCCACGAGCTCCATGACGATGTAGAGATCGCCATCCGTCTCACCTACGTCATAGATGGTACAGATATTGGGATGAGCCAGGGAGGACGAAGCTCGCGCTTCCTGCAGAAGATTCTGTCGGGTGGAGGTGTCGAGAGAGGGAACTTTCTTTAGGACTTTCACCGCCACGTTACGGTGCAAGACCTCGTCATAGGCGCGATAGACGATACCCATTCCGCCTTCGCCAATCTTGCCAACCACGCGACAATGGCCCAGAACTGTTCCGATCACAAAGGAGTCTCCTATTCAATTTAGGTTGAGCATTGGATTCGCGTCAATCAAGCCAGCTTCTCTTCAAGCAAGCCATAAGCCACGGCAAAATCTCGAGCATCGCTCGATGCGGAACGAAGCGCGATGGTCGCTGTGGAGACTCGTCAAACGGGGATTTCCAACCGGTACTAGGAGCAGTTTGGGGTATAATCCCCGCATGCCTGCTGCACCCGGAGCTACCAAGGCCGTCGGGATGGTTCCTGACGAGTTGAAATTTGAACCGAAGTCCAAAGGTCTCGCCACACCCCGCAAAAAGAAACCGAAAGAACTAGCAGTTATCACGGAGTGCTGCACGGGGTGCGCCGGCTCGCCGGCCTGCGTCGAATATTGCCCGGTCGAAGATTGCATGTTCTGGGTACCGGACGAAGATAATCCGCCCTTCGGACGGATCCAGGTGGATCCCATTCTGTGCATCGGCTGCAAAAAATGCGTCAGCAAAGGGCCGGATGGGTGTTTTCTGGATGGCTGTCCTTGGGACGCCATCGCGATGGTCGACACCGCTGAGGTGGAGAAGGAAGTCGGGCCGATGGCGATCTAGAAGCCGCTCGGGCTTTAGCTATCCCGCGGCAGGGTTCAGCTTCTTTCAGTTCCGGGCTGCTACCAAGTTTAAATCCAGCAATTACTTACTTCGATGAGCGATGGCTTTTTCGGTTTCCTGCGCCTGTCGGCGAACATCGTTTGAGATGTCTGGCACGTCACGTTCGTAAGGGCGCACGGCTCGCAGGTCCTCGGGTTGGCCGATCAGGTACAAAGCTCGCAGAGCCTCCCAGACTTGCTCGCTCGCAGGATCGATGACTCCTATTTCCGCACCAGCGGCTAGCTTTGCCCCGCTTTGAGCTACTGAACGGATTCGTCCAGGGATGGGCGTGCGGATCTCAACTGATTGCGGCGAATCAAGAGTCGCAAGCTTCGCAATCAACCCATCCTGATGGACAGCAGTGCCGGGGCGATCGGAATCCACAATGCGACCTGCGCTTGGAGCAGTGATGTGAAGCGGTTCAAGCAGGGCCACTATCTGTGGACGGCCCGTAGCATCGCCGAAGCGCACCAGGGAAAGGGCCGCGTTGCCCCGAACCATAGGCGAGGGGTCTTGCAGCATCTTCAGAAGAGTTTCGTGAAAGCCTGTGCCTGATGTGTCCTGTCCCATGACCCAGGCGTCAGTATTGCGGATTTCTTCTACCGAGTTCGCAGCGAGCCGAATGATATCGGGATACCACTGCTTAGTAGCCGAATGCCCGTGCGACATGCGATCGCCAAGCTGCACCAACGCATGCTGGACATGGCGCGGCTTTTTGTCGTCGTGCAAATATTCGTTCAGCTGTTGATCCGAGAGATGACGACCGAACCAGGTGCTCCACCAGAACAGAAACGGCATGAGCACGATGAGCCATCCCGTGGCGAAGAAAAGGATCTTCTGGTTGCGCGACATGCCGCGCTTGGACTTGGACAACGTTTGTTCCTGTAGTATCGTTTCTGGCTCGTGATTCATTCTCAATGATTCGTTATGCCCTCTTACCCTCTGCGAGCAAACGGATAAAGCCCTCGCTTCGCGCAATGTGGCATTCGCTGCAACTGGGTGAGGTTCGATAGGCTGCTAAGAAGTTTACCGCATATCCGCCCTCTACTGCGGAGGGCCGCGGCCTATTCCTCGCGCAGCATAAGCCATGAGCCCATCCCCAGCAGCACAATCGTTCCGAAAACGGCTAGAAGGAGAACTGACTGGTTTAGGGCCGTGGGCCAGGTCCTCGAGAAAAAGAAGAGGTTGGAATCCAAGGTTCCCGAGAATGAGGAGGCCAGACTCTGAGCGAGGGGCAGCAGCAAGCGGAGCCAGGGAGAGCAGACAAAGGCGAGGCAAGCAAGGGCCGTCATAATCCGGATCGGGCGCAATGCCAGACGGACTGCACGCTGGGCTGCTCTCTGCTGTGCCTTCCCCCAGATTAGTCCCGGATCTGGCAGGGCGTTTTTTTCACCGTCGGCGAGGGTACCGTCATTCCGCAGGAATTCGCCCACGAGCAAAATGTCGGAGCAGGCAGTGCACCGTTGCGCATGCGAAGCCACCTCAGAATCGATTGCTCCGTAGAGGACAGCGGCCGCGGTTTGCTCTTCTCGTTCGCAAATGCTTCGATTCATTTGCAACTCTCCGTATCTGAACTATTGCCCCGGATAAGATCGGCCAATCTGCGCCGCGCACGGAACAGAAGCAAACGCACGCTCTTATGGCGCAAGCCAGTGAGTTGGGCAATCTCCTTGTGATTGGAACCCTCCACGTATGCCAGCCACAACAATTGCCGTTCGCGGACCTTCAACTGCTCAAACGCCTGTCGCAATTCAAGTTGACGATCCAGCTGGGGCGGGCCGGTGCCCGGTTCGGGAAAATTATCGGGCATCGCGGCGTCGCGATGGCGACGCCAGCGGTCACGCAGAAGATTGGTAGCAATGCGAAACAAGTAGTTCCGATGCTGAGCGTCACTTATGTCCGGAAGCTTGCTCAAGAGAAAGCGGCAATATACTTCCTGCAACAAATCTTCGGCTACGGCGCGCTGTCCAGAGACTCGCAACAAATATGCGAAAAGCTTCGGCGCCGACTGCTCGTATAGCAGACGGAATGCGGCTTCATCCGTCCGCAATGCACCTTGCGCAGCATCGCGTGGAGCTGACGCAGACGATTCCAGGCACAAACCCGAAGATTGGGATGCTGCAGGCATCGTAATCGGGATTACGCGCGCGTTCCGTTTATCAGTCCGAAGGATCGCGATAGGTAATACGACGCTGCTGCCGAGAGGCCAAATCCTATGCCCGCAGCAATTGACAGCGCGCCGAAGATGGTGAAGCCGTCCACGTTGCCCACCGACACGTGGCTACGCAGCCACAGCAGGGCCGATCCAAAGAAGAACAAAACAATACCGGCCTGCAAGGCCCAGATGATCTTTGCATACGGGGCTTGCGGGATGACCCGTTCCACCTGCAAGGATTCAAGAAGCTGCCTGCCGGCCTCGGTTTGCGCATAAGCCAGGAGGTCTTGGCCGCTTCCTATTTTCTCCAGCAACCTCGACTGCACGTCCGCCTGCAGCCGTGCAATCTTGTACCGCCGAAACGTGCTGAAAATGATCCACGCGAACCAACCGAACATGCACGGCAGGGTTACGCCGACGATAAGATCCGGGTTCATGGTTCCCTCACAGTTTGAATTATCGCGGCATGGCCGCGGTCACCAGTTATAACGTTCTGGAGTACATGGTGGTTAACAGTACGGGAAGAATTCGTTGGAAGTTCGGCACGGGCCCGAAATGTTAGTCCACGTCGGCGTCGAGCACGCGCTCCTGCTCCAGGTAATGGGACATTGCATATTGCGCCAGGAGTGGAGTCTGGAGGCGAATTTCGGCGCCAATCCATTCGCCTTTCGCGTGGGGTTGATCGGGAGGGTGGTTGCAGCGTCCTCCACTACCGAATTGCGGGCCGAAATCTGCGCTTTGAATTTGCTCGAAGTGGCGGATCTCGCGCCAAGCCTGGTCACGGACCGTGCCGGAAACGTCGATTTTGAGCTTCAGGACCGCCATGGTTTCATCGACCCGGCCCTTTATTGTCTTTGACGCGCGAAGGAAGTCAAAGTTCCCACGTCACGCTCTCGCGCGAGCTTAGCTGTGCGGGAACCACTGGTACAGCATGAAGTAAACAACCACGCCGGTAATGGAAACATACATCCACAGCGGCCAAGTCCAGCGAGCAATCGCGCGATGCTTGTCGTAGCGGGCCCGCAGGCCTCGGCTCAGAGTGACCACTGCCAGCGGAACGATCAGCATCGCGAGCACCACATGCGTGCTCAAGATCGTGAAATAAACAGGGCGCGACCAGCCCTGTCCAAGAAACAGAATATTCCCCACCTTGTAATGGAAAAAGACGTAGCAAGCCAGAAAAACGGAAGAGGCGACCACCGCCGCAATCATGCATAGTCGATGGGCCTCCATGCGTCCTTTGGCGATCAGGACCCGTCCAGTAAGCAGCAGGGCGGCGCTTGTGCCGTTAAGGGTGGCATTCAGAGCAGGGAAGTAAGCGTACTGCTCGGCGATCACGCGGCTGGCCTCGTAGTGCGGCGGTTCACCATCAGAAAGGCGAGCCCGAACATCACTAACGAAAACAGCACAAGCGTCGCAATCGAAGAACTAAGCGGAAAGCTAGTTTCGGCTCCCGGATACAGAAGTCCCCGCAGTGCTTCGACCCCGTAGGTCAGCGGATTCAATCGCATAATCAGGCGAATCCAGGCGGAGGCGCCGGCCAGGGGAAACAGCGCACCGGATAGAAGCCAGAGCGGGATCAGGAACAGGTTCACAATTCCGTGAAAAGCCTGGGAAGAGTCCATCGGCCAGGCGATCGCGAATCCAAGAGCAGTCAACGAAAACGAGACCAGGAATACCACTACTGCGACCAGCACAATTTGGACGGGTGCGACGCGAACCCCGGCAAACGGCGCAAATATAAGAAAGATCATCCCTTGAATGGCAGCTAGCGTGGTGCCACCAAGTACCTTCCCTAGAACGATCGCACTACGCGGAACCGGCGCTACGAGCACGGAGAGCAGAAAGCCTTCCTTGCGGTCCTCAATCACCGACATCATCGTGAAGATCGAGGTGAAAAGCACGATCATGATGAGCGCGCCTGGATAGAAGTAGTCAAGGTAATGCTGCTGGCCTGGACCTCCGCCAGATCGGAAGCTCGTACCGAAGCCGGAGCCGATCACCAACCAAAACACCAGCGGCGAGGCCAGAACTCCGACGACTCGCGTGGTCTGGCGATAGAATCGGACAATCTCCCGCCACCAAAGCGTGAACGCGGGCAGTACGACTCCCGCTGATGCGAGCTGGGCGGGTCGCGCTAACGAAGCCGCTTGAGTTGCCATCAGGAACTCACCTTTTCAGGCACTTTTGCGTTCGAGGTAGAAGCGGGAGACGGGGGTGTGGCGCTGACCGATTTCGCCGCCGGCGTGGCTGCTGGCACGGCAATGGCTTTCTTCTTGTCGGAAGACTTCAGAAATCCCTTATCGCGCGCTTCCAGATATGCGTTCAGAAGGAAGCAGGCGGACACGGTGAGGAGTATGAGCGTCATGAACAGGCCATCGACCGTGGCGGAAGGTGGCGAGAGGGTGATCATGCCGCTGACGAAGATCCAGGCGACACCTGCCAGGGGGACCAGAGCTAGAATCAGAGAAAGCACCAGGATCACGACTTACCTCCTCTTTTCTTTTTGTCCTTCTTGCCGCTTGCTGGGGAATCGGAGTCGCTCGATTCGCTCCAGAACTTGTGGCCCGTTCGGTGGATAAAAACATCTTCCAGCGCGGGCTTGCTCACGGAAATAGCCTGAATTTCGCCGGGAAATGCTTCTACGACATCCGGCACGAAGCGGTGTCCGCCTTCCTGTTCGAGCCGAACCTGATTGCCGAGAACCGTCGTGGTTACCTGGAAACGGGCGCGGATGTGCGCGGCTAGAATTCCTGGGTCGTGGGCGGCGTCGAGCAGGATGACGTCGCCACCGATCTCGCTTTTCAGTTCCGCGGGAGTACCGAGCGCGACCAGGTTGCCTTCGTTCATGATGGCAAGACGGTCGCAGCGTTCGGCTTCTTCCATGAGGTGAGTGGTGACAAGGACACTGACGTGTTCTTCGTCGCGCAGAATCTGCAGGTATTGCCAGAGGTCCCTTCGGGCTCCTGGATCAAGGCCTGTGGTCGGCTCATCGAGCAGCAGCACACCCGGGTGATGCAGGAGGCCTTTCGCGAGTTCAATGCGGCGCTGCATACCTCCGGAGAAGGTTTCCACGCGCTCTTTGGCGCGGTCCGCAAGACCCACACGAGTCAAAATTTCTTCTACCCGCCTTTTCAGTGCAGTGCCGCGCAAGCCATAAAGATGGCCCTGGTGCCACAGGTTCTCGAAGGCGGTAAGCTTGGGATCGACGCTTTGCGCCTGGAAGACGACGCCTATCTGGCGGCGCAAACTGGCGGGATCCTCACTCGCGTCAAACCCCATAACTAGAGCGCGGCCGCCGCTCGGAATCATCAGCGTCGACAGAATGCGGAAAAGCGTCGTCTTGCCGCTGCCGTTGGGCCCGAGCAATCCGAACAACTCCGCGGGACGCACGTCGAACGAGACCCCATTCAACGCGGTCCGGTTCTCATAACGATGAACGACATTCTGAACCGAAATCACGGGCCGAACGGAAGCATTCACTTCCGGCCCGACATCCGCTAGTGACGCGACTTTTGAAGCCAAAATGAAACCCCAGGGACTAAGAACAGTTTACGACATCCGAGCGAGACAGGTGTTTACCGCCTGGTTCTTCAAGCGGCTGCACCGGAGCGATACGCCCGTAGGGTCGAACTCCGCGCGACCGGACAGCCGAGGGCGGCTGTCCCTACATATACTCCTCAGGCTGCGGATGGGTTGCGCTGTGCGTGCGGTACCCGTTCTTCAAATGCCACGGGAACATGGCGCCACACTTGAATCGCGAGCACGACGGTGGTTGCGAGCAACAGCGCGCCCACTGCCACGTGCGCTACCGTCGAAATCACCATAGGGAGTTCGGGCTGAACGGCATCGCGTCCCCAAGAGACTCTTGTCAGGAAAGCAGTAAAACCCAGGCACAGCTGCGCCATTACCAGCGAGAGCATGAGAATCGCAGGGCGCCTAATGGCTTCGATTTGCGAATAGACGCTGAGCGCGCGAACTGCCGTCCACGCGAGCACGAACGACACCACCGCCGCATGCACAACATGCGGCCACCAACTGAGTCCGTGATGGCGGAACATCGCTCCCAGGATTAGTTGGACGTAGAGAACGAAGATTGCCAACAGCGTGAGGGTGAAAAGGCTCGGCTTTCGCTGGTCAAACTCCACCCGAGGAACTTCTTCAATCCATTTTCTGCCCGTAAAAACGGCCACAGCCACGACAAGGCAGAAGAATGTTTGTGCGAGGGCTGCGTGGGCAGACGAGATCGGCGGGGGAAGAAAGAAGAGAACCGTAAGCCCCCCGAGCACTCCCTGGGCGATCACCGTGCCCAGGGCTCCGATACCCAGAATCCGCAGCCAACGGCGCTTTTCGGCACGCCATATCCACACGGCGAGAATGACGGTGAGAAAGCCCGCGCCTTGGGCGATCATGCGGTGACTGTGCTCGAACTTCACGCCCCCGACCAGCTTCGGGATCTTGTACAAGGAACCGAACGATGTAGGCCAGTCTGGCACGGACAGGCCGGCATCGTTGCTGGTGACCAGGGCTCCCGCAATGATCAAGAGGAAAGTCCAGAAAGCCAGGATGACAGCGAACCGGTGAAGTCCGCGGTTGTAAGTTGTTGCGAGCGCCTTCAGAGTAATACCCCTTGGGTAGAGGGCAGAATGGTAACTCTGCCCTGATGGGCTGCGAGCAGGCTACGCCAGATTGCGTAACCTGCTCGCACCAACAGCGCATTCTAACAAAGCTAGCGGCTATTCACCGGCTGCTTTGAAGCTCTGGTCAACCGTCTTCGTTTCTTTCGGAGCTACGGTAACCTTCTGCTCTTGCTCCCCGAGTTTTTCATGGACGAAACCCAACGTGTAGTCGCCCGGAGGCAAACCCTTGATCTCATACTTGCCGGACTTGTCAGTTACCGCGAAGAATGGGCTCTTTACGACATTGACATACATCTTCATCCAGGGGTGCTGGTTGCACTTAACCGGCAACATAATTTCTTCTCGCGTGAAGTTCTTTTCCAGCGCAGGAGCAGACGGCGGTTGAGATTCATTCCACTCGCGGTTGTCCTTCGGGGTGGGATGGATGTTGTGCGTAGTCGGGTCGTCATTCTTAATCTGTACGGTCTGCCCAGTCATCACCCCGAGCACGTGCGGGTGATATTGGCAGCCCTTCTGATCGAGTACAACGGGGTCTTTGGGGGCTTCGAATGTTCGATTGCCAAGGCCGTCTTTGACGTAAACGAACACATTGGCCAGGTCGCCGTTGCTGACGACGACGGTTTCAGCTGCGTTCGTGCCCTTGCAGCCGGGATCCTGGCTCATGTCGATCTTGGCGGGTTTAGGAGCAGTACCGTCGAACTTCACTGTGCCACTGACGGTGGCAACTGTGGCAGGGTCGATCGGAGTAGCTGCAGGCTGGGCCGCCTGCTCAGTTGCAGTGTTGCTGGACTGTTCCGTATTGTCCTTCTTACTGCAGGCCGTCACGGCCAGCAGAGCAAACAGTGCCAAAACACTGACGAAAATATTTGAATTCTTTCGGTTCATGACGTCGTTCTCTCCTCTGTGATCGGAAATCAGTTCGGCCGAAAGCCGGTGACGGAGCCGTTTGGCTGGCGCCCTACATCCTATTGCAAGACTATCCAACGGGCCAATTCTACCGCGATCCTCCGGAACCTGCTGCTGGATGCGAGTCGGCGGAGGCTCGCTTGCGATCCGTGGGGTGGTGTACGGCGGCTGCGGCTCGCGGCATGGACGCAGCCACACGGCGCTGTTCTTCCGGCGTGAGCTGGAAGATATAGTCAGTCAACAGTTTGCGGTGGTCTCCCTGATACCCGTTGAAGCTCGGTGGTGTGGGCCCGGAAAAGACCCACTGGTTATTGGCTTGCCTGAAAAGCCCTGATGGCATGGACGTGCCCGGGCTGACCGCTTGCGGATCAGTGATCCAGCGCTCCACCCAGTCCGGCTTCAGTCGTTCTTTCGCCAGCAGGAAATTGGGCGCGGTGGCTATCTTGTCGTGCCCGGGATCGCCGGTCGCGTGGCATTTGAGGCACGGAGCTGCTGTGCTCGAGAACAGGCTCCTAGCCATGTCGTTCTCTTTCGTTGTGAGTGTCGGCACCTGCTCTGGTATGTATGGCAGCGGCTGTTGCGACAGAGCTTCGAAGAATCGCACCAGCTTGCGCAGTTCGTTGTCTGAGAACGAGAACGTGGGCATGCGGACTTTCAGGTAAGGACGCACGCCATTGCGGTTTGTGTCCGTTGTGCTCAGCGCAGGATTCGAAAGGAACTTACGCAGCCACTCAGGGTCGACACGCGCGCCCTCGGTCAACAGCTTCGGGGGCAGTTGCTCTTGTGCATCCTGATACTGCTTGAGACCCATGAGGATTGTCTTCTGCCCTGGGATGAACTGGTGGCATCCCATGCAGTTGTATTTTTTAACTACCCACCAGCCTTCCTGAATATCGTGGCGGTAGTCGCCGGGCTTGTACTGATAGCTCGCGGGCAGCGATGTTTCCTGGCTTCCCATGAGAAATGTCGTGAGCTCAAGCACCTGTTCCTTGGTCAAGTGCACGTTGGGCATTTTGAGCGCTTCGGTCTCGCTCTTCACCTTGCCCTCGTCGTAGACATTGGGTTCGGCAAGTTTGTGTTCGAAAAATCCCTTATGGTCGTACCAGGGTTTCGTGGCCGGGCCGTCAGGCAAGCGCGCCAGATCTTCTTTGTCTTTGATTGGCTCGGAACCTTTGCCACCGCGCTGCGATGGTTCCGTAAAGAGCGCGAAATCAAGGCGCTCGATCGGCTTACTGCCTTCAAATGTCAGCTCTGTGCCGATACGGCCCTCGTCTTCCATTCCCGCAACTTCATGACACCCGCCGCAGCCGTAGAAGCGAACCCACTTCTTGCCTTCATCCTTGAGTTTCGGATCATCCATAAACGAGGCGTCCGCATAGGCGGATGGCTCCTGTTTCTTCTGGGTGATCAGATAGGTGGCAATGTCCTCAGCGTCCTCCGGGCTCAAGCGAAGGCTGGGCATCACGGTCATGTTTTGGACCTGCAGTTCGTGACCGTCGTTCGGGCACTTGCTGTGCGAAAGATCCCATTGATACGGCAGACCTTTCTTTGCGTAGTCCTCCGGGCCGATGTCTTTCTTTTCGTATGGACAGTAAGGACGCGTTCGCTCGCGAGCGTTGTGAATCCAGCGAACCAGGTAATCGTAATTCGCTTTCTCGCCGACTCTGGTGAGGTTAGCGGCAAAGGTGCCACCCTGCAGTTCATCGCCTTCGCCCATGGAGTGGCAGGCGAGACATCCACGACTCTCGAAAAGCTCCTTGCCGTGTGCGGCATTGCCGGGCTTGTGCTTGGGAAGAGGATCCGTGAACGCCGACTGCCAAATGTAGGCCGAGATTGCCTGAATCTGATGATCGCTCAGGCGGAAATTAGGCATTTTTGTGGTCGGACGGAAGTCGGTCGGTTTCTTCAGCCACACCGGAATCCAGTTTTTATTCAACTTCAGCCGCACGTCCTTCAGGTTCGGCCCGATCTTCTTCATGTCCTGCATCAGGCTATGCGATTGAAAATCGAACTGCTGCAAACGGCCCTCGAGTTTGGTATTGTCCACCCGTAAATCGACGGCTTGGGTGTTCAGCCTGTTCGCCTCATCGTTCGACTCAGCGGCATCGGCCTGCTTCATCAAATAAGCAGCCTGCTTAAGATTGTCTTTCTTCTGTGTTTCGATTTGCTTGATCTGCTGGCCGATCGAGTTCAGATCTTCCGGTTCTTTGTCATACCCTTCATACCGATGGCACCCGTTGCAGCCGCGTTGCCGGAAGAGATCCTTACCCGCATTGATAGTTTCAAACTGCACGTCGCCGCTTGCCAGGACCATATCGGCGGCGTGGCAACTCTGACATCCTGCCTGTGCGTTCTCCTTGGGATAAAGGGGCCATAACCAGTGTTCGTAGTTTCCGTGTGCCTTTTCGACGCTGGTGGTTGCGCGGCCATTGCCTTGATGGCAAGGAGAGCATCCGAACTTATCGGGATCGTGGATGGTCAGCAGCTCCGGGTCCGCATGACTGGCTAGCGCCGTGGCGTATTCGTCAGGCTTCTTCGCCCCCCTTTCTGTCATGGCCGCGGCCGTGACTTTCACCGGCTCGCGGGAGTTCATGTGGCAGGATTCGCAGCGATCCACAATGTTAGCTTCGGCCACGTTAACCTGGACGATCGTGGGATCCCATTCCGCGGCCCGCTTCTTCAGGCCATCAATCTGCGGAGCAGTCAAGTCCACCAGGTGGTCGGTGACGTATTCATCCATCTTGGCGCGCGCGTCGGTGACCGGCTTCAGCACCTGGCCTAAATCCAGGCTCAGCTTCGTGCGCTCGTCACGGATCTGGTTGTAAGTCTCTTCCAGTTGCTGGAAGGTGAATCTCTTTTTGCTGCCATCAGGGAATTCAACTGTGGCCTGCTCAGCCTTGTACTTATCGATTTCTTTCTGCTTGCTCGCCTTCGCCGAAGCGTTGTCGCTGGTTTCGAGTTCGTAGGTAAGTGCGTTCACGTAGGCGCG
>Ga0068856_100005521_pt1 | contig 12456 bp, 9 predicted proteins | sample KBSCornC62_FD_66595 | JGI IMG/M metagenome (GOLD analysis project Ga0068856, IMG submission 66595) | Corn rhizosphere microbial communities from Kellogg Biological Station, Michigan, USA - KBS Corn C6-2 | ecosystem: Host-associated > Plants > Roots > Rhizosphere > Soil ...
TTCGATGAGGTGAAGCGTGCGGCGAAGGTGCGCGTGCGCGCCAAGGACCGCAACGGCGAGCCCTTCGAGCGCGATTTCGACGATGTACTGGCCGTGTGTGTCCAGCACGAGATGGATCACCTCGAGGGGCGGCTGTTCGTCGACTACCTCTCCGATCTCAAGCGCGAGCGTATTCGCAAGAAACTCGACAAGGATCGCAAGGAGCGCGCGGCGCGCACCGTGTCGGCGAGCGCGGGCGCACGACGCGCGTACTGACGTTGCGCGTCGCCTTCGCGGGCACGCCCGAGTTCGCGCTGCCTGCGCTCGCTGCGCTGCGCAGCCGCCACGAGGTCGTGGGTGTCCTCACCCAGCCGGACCGGCCGAGCGGCCGTGGCCGGCGTCTCGCGGCAAGCCCGGTAAAGCAAGCCGCAACGACCGCCGGCCTTCCGCTCGCACAACCGCAAACTCTCAAGGACGCGACAGCTCGCGGCGTGCTCGAGAGCTGGCATCCCGATGTTCTGGTCGTCGTCGCGTACGGGCTCATCGTGCCGCCCGAGGTGCTCTCGCTCCCCCGGTTGGGCTGCCTGAACATTCACGCCTCGCTTCTGCCGCGCTGGCGCGGTGCCGCCCCAGTCGAACGCGCCATACTGGCTGGGGACCGCTGGACCGGTGTGACCGTCATGCAACTGGACGCAGGGCTCGATACCGGCCCAATGCTCCTGCAGCGGCGCCTGGAGATTCTGCCCAGCCATACAGGAGGGTCGCTCCGGGGGGAGCTCGCTTCGCTTGGGGCGGATGCTCTGCTCGAGGCGCTGGCAGGCCTCGCCGGCGGCACGCTTGCAGCCCGTGCGCAACCGCAGGAGGGGGCGACTTACGCAGCCCGCATCGCGAAGGGCGAGGCCAGAATCGACTGGACGCAGGAGGCCATACAGATCGAGCGGCAGGTGCGGGCCTTCAACCCGGAGCCCGTCGCGGACACCCGGCTCGACGGAGAGCAGCTTCGGATCTTCGCTGCGGAGGTGCTTGACGACGCTAAAAAGCAGGAAATTGCCTCGATCCGCTTCGATCCTGGAGCCATCGTGGAGGTTCTCGAGGGATCTATGGTGGTACAGTGCGGCCGGGGCCGTCTTGCAGTGACCCAGGTCCAACGTCCTGGCCGCCGACCCGTCACAGTGCGGGATCTCTCCCATAGTGTCGCGCTCATGGGCCGCCGGCTTGTCTAGGACACCCTGGGCACCGGGCGCGCCGGCGCTCTCGGCAGCGTCGCGCGTCGTCGAATCCGTCGTCCGTCACGGCCATGCGGCGGATTCGGCGCTTGCGCTCGCCGTCCGGGAGTCGCGGGGTGCTCCGGATGAAGCCGCCATACGTGCCATCTCGCTTGGCACGATTCGCTGGTACCTCCGTCTCGCTCCAGCCATCGAGGAACTACTCGAGCGCCCGGAAGGCCTCGCCACACCCGTTCGGGCGCTGCTGGCGGTCGCCGCCCACCAAATCGAGTATTCCCGCAATCCCCCCGAGGTCACGGTGCATCGCGCCGTCGATGCCGCACGGCTTCTCGGAGCAGGCCGGTCTACTGGACTGGTGAATGCCGTGCTGCGCCGATTCGTGACGGAACGCGCGCAGCTCCTGGCGCGCGTTGATGCGCGGCTCGCCGGGCGCACGGCTCATCCCGAGTGGCTCGTCGAGCGCATCCGCAGCACCTGGGAGTCCGAAGGCGAGCATGTGCTCGAGGCCAACAATGCCCACCCGCCCATGACGCTCCGCGTCGACCTCTCCCGCATCAGCCGCGTCGACTACCTCAGGGGCCTCAGGGATCACTCGATTGACGCTCATGAGATACAGTGGGCGCCTGCTGCCGTGACTTTGGCTCACCCGCTGCCCGTAAACACACTGCCGGGCTTTCGGGAGGGACTGGCGTCGGTACAGGATGCGGGCGCTCAACTCGCAACTTTTCTGCTTGCGCCGACGCCCACTGCACGCGTGCTGGATGCGTGCGCGGCGCCCGGCGGCAAGACCGGACACCTGCTCGAGCAAATGGGAGCCGGAGCGGATCTCACCGCCGTAGATGTCGATGCGGAGCGGATCGCGCTCATCGCCGAGAACCTCGAGCGCCTCGGACGTGTCGCGCACTTGTGTACGGGCGATGTGCGGGACCCGGCGACCTTCTGGGACGGGAGGCCGTTCGACCGCATTTTGGTGGATGCACCGTGCTCCTCGACCGGGGTCATTCGTCGACATCCCGACATCAAGCTTCTCAGGCGCCCGAGCGACGTGCCCCCATTCAGAGCCACGCAGATCGCCATCCTGAGCGCGGCAGTAACGATGCTGGCCGAAGGGGGGCGGCTGCTCTATTCGACCTGCTCGGTGTTGCCGGACGAGAATGAAGAGGTCATCGGGACTCTCCTCGAGGCGCATACCCGCTTGCGCCCGACTGCGCTTACGGCAGCCGGTGCCGTGCCGGGAGCGATCGCGCGGAGCTTTGGAGTGCAGCTTCTGCCCGGCACTGCGGCGGGGACCGATGGCTTCTATTATGCTTGTCTCGAAAAGACAACGACCGGGACCTGAAAGTCCGGGCTTTCACTGCAACCACCGGGGAACAGCCGAGTCTTGTCGTTGTATTCATGCTACGCACCTATCTGACAAGGAACCGTTTGAGCCGAGGTGCTCTGTTCGCGGCGGCGTGCGCGCTGGCCCTGGCGGCGTGGGGCTCGTGCCGCGGCAACGCGCTCGATGGCGTCCTCGAGGTTCGCGCGGCGTACGTCAACATCAACAAGGGTGTGTTCCTGTTGCATGCGCGAGTGGAGTACCCGGTAAGCGAGGCCATTCGCACTGCGCTGAAGGACGGTGTGACGCTCACTTTCGATCTCGATGCGCGCGTCGATCGCGAACGCCGCTTCTGGCTGAACGCGAACATCGTCGACCTGACGCTGCGCCGAGAGCTCACCTACCACGCAGTGAGCGACCGATACGTGGTGCGCGACACTCGCAGCCGAGACCAGCAGAGCTTCCCAACCCTCGATGAGGCACTCGATTATCTCGGCAAGGTCGATGCGTGGCCGATCCTGGTCGAGCCTCAGCTCGATGGCGGCAGCTACACCATCAGTGTGCGTGCGGGCATGCGCCGCGGGCACTTGCCCGCCTCGCTCCGCGCTATTCTTTTCTGGACCGATGACTGGGCACGTGTGAGCGAGTGGTACACATGGTCACTGCCGGAGTGAGCGGCGCACGCCCGCGGCGAGTGCGATGGATCGCAGTCGGGCAGGTGGCGCTGTGGGCGACCATAGGGCTCGGTGCGTTTCTGCTGCTCGCCAAGAGCGTGCAGAACTCGCCGGAATTCGGCCGCCTGCAGATCTGGATTCTGGCATTCGATATTTGCGGGGTGATCGCACTCAGCGCGCTGCTCGCGCGCAAGGTGTGGCGGCTGGTACGCGACTACCGCGCGCATGTACCAGGTTCGCGCCTCACGGCGCGCACGGTGGCGATTTTCGGCGCGCTGGTGATCGCGCCGTTGCTGGTCGTGTATTCCTCCTCGCTCGAATTCATCAACCAGGGCATCGACAGCTGGTTCAAAGTCGAGGTCAAGCGGGGCCTGAGCGATGCGGTCGGCCTCTCGCGCGCTGCGCTCGATCTGCGCACCCGGGAGTTCGCAACGCGCACGGTTGCGCTCGCCGAAGCCCTCACGCGCGCCTCGCCGGCGGAAGTGCAGGCGCGGCTCGATGCCGAGCGCCGCTCGAGCCAGGCGCTCGAGGTCGTGTTGTTCTCGGCACACGCGCACATCGTCGCCGCAAGCCTCGAGAACCCGCTCGAGAACCTCCCCACACAACCGCCCGCTGACCTGGTGCGTCAGGTCGAGCAGCATCTGCCCTACTTGAGTCTCGAGCCGCAGACCGGCGGGCGTTATCTCATCCGCACTGCGGCCGCGCTCGGCAGCCCGGGCGGCCGCGATGACCGGTTCGTGGTGGCGACCTATCCGGTCCCCGCGCAGCTGGCCGCGCTCTCGGAAGCCGTACAGAACACCTACTCGCAGTACGGAGACCTCGCGGTGCTGCGCGAGCCGCTCAAAGACAGCTTCCGCCTGACACTCACTCTGGTGCTGCTGCTGTCGATGCTGGCGGCGATCTACGGCGCGATCTACTCGGCGCAGCGGCTGGTGCGGCCGGTGCAGGACCTGATCGAGGGGACACGCGCGGTCGGCAAGGGCGACTTCGGCACGCGCCTGCCGCTGCCCTCGCGCGACGAGATGGGCTTTCTCGTGCACTCATTCAACGACATGACCAAGAAGCTGCGGCGCGCCCGCGCCGAAGCGACTTCCAGTCAACAGGCGGTCGAGCGTGAGCGCGAGCGGCTAGCCATCATCCTGGCGCGGCTCTCGACCGGGGTGCTGGCCATCGACCGCAACATGACGGTGCGCACCGCCAACGCGGCCGCCGGCGCGATACTCGGTAGCGAGCTGTCCGCGGCCACCGGCCGTGCGTTACCCGAGCTCGCCGCAGGCAACGAGCGGCTCGGCCAGTTCGTCGCCGCGCTCGCCGTGCGCTTCGCCGCCGGCCGGCAGGAGTGGCGCGAGCAGCTCGACCTCGACGGTGCGACGGGCCGCCGCGCGCTCATGTGCGCGTGCACACCGCTCCCGGGCGAGGACGCCGACACGGGCTTCGTGATCGTGTTCGACGACATCACGACGCTGCTGCAGGCGCAGCGCGATGCAGCCTGGGGCGAGGTCGCGCGCCGCCTGGCGCACGAGATCAAGAATCCCCTCACCCCCATCCAGCTGTCCGCCGAGCGCTTGCGCCGCCGGCTGCTCGCCGGCATGAGTGAACGCGACGCGGACATCCTGGAACGCGGCACGCGTACCATCGTGCAGCAGGTCGAGACCATGCAGCAGATGGTCAATGCCTTCAGCGAATACGCGCGCGCCCCGGAGATGCACATCACGCGCTTCAGTCTCAACCAGCTGGTCACCGAAGTGGCCGACCTGTATCGCTCGCAGGCCCAGCGCACGCGCATCCGGCTCGACCTCGATGACCACATCGAGGGTATCGAGGCCGACCGCGGCCGGGTGCGGCAGATCCTCAACAACCTTCTCACCAACGCGCTCGAGGCGATGGAGGGAGTAGCGGCACCGCTGCTGGAGATCAGCACGTGCCTGGAGTCGGGCGCCGATGGGGCGTACGCGGCCGTGATCGTGTGTGACAATGGGCCGGGATTTCAGCGTGAGCTGCTCGGCCGGGTGTTCGATCCCTACGTCACCAGCAAACCGAAGGGCACCGGATTAGGCCTCGCCATCGTGAAGAAAATCATCGAAGAGCACGGCGGGCGGATTGATGCGGACAATCGACCTGAAGGCGGCGCGCGCGTGCGCGTCGTGCTGCCGGTGCAGGACAGCACGCGCTCGGCCACCGGCGGGGCGCGCGAGCGGCGGGATCAGCTGCGGAGGGAAAGAGCGTGAGTGGCCCACACATTCTGGTAGTGGATGACGAGGCGGACATCCGCGGATTGCTGAAGGAGATTCTCTCCGAGGAAGGTTACGAGGTCGACGTGGCGGCCAATGCGGCGCAGGCACGCGCTTCGCGGGCGCGCCAGGTACCCGACCTGGTACTGCTCGATATCTGGATGCCCGATGTCGATGGCATCACGCTGTTGCGCGAGTGGTCGGCTGCGGCGACCGACGGTTGCCCGGTGGTCATGATGTCGGGACACGGCACCGTCGAGACCGCGGTCGAGGCGACGCGGCTGGGGGCGTTCGATTTCGTGGAGAAACCGCTGTCGCTCGCGAAGCTGCTGCGCACCGTGGAGCGCGCACTCGATGCCGGACGGCGCCATCGCCAGAGCGCGCGCCTGCTAGGTTCCCAGCTTGCGGTGCCGATCGGTAAGAGCAAGTTGATGCAGCAACTGCGCGCGGAAGCGCAGCAGATCGCAGCGAACCACTCGGCGGTGTTGCTGGTCGGTGAGCCGGGCTCGGGACGCGAGGCGTTCGCACGTTACCTGCACGAGCGCGGACCGCGCGCCGCGGCGCCGTTCGTGTCGATCATCGCCTCGAGCCTGCGCGATGCGGATGCCGAAGCGCGCCTCTTCGGTCGCGAGAATGGCGCCGCCAGCGTGGGAGCGCTCGAGGAAGCCGCCGGCGGCACGCTTTTCGTGCACGAGCTCGAGGATCTGCCGCAAGGCGTGCAGCGGCTGCTCGTCGGTGTGTTCGAATCGGGGCAATTCACCCGCCTCGGCGGCAGCGAGCCGATCGCCTTCCGCGCCCGTGTTCTTTCCTCGGCCCAGCCCGGAATCGAGCAACGCGCGGGCAACGATGGGTTTCGGCGCGATCTGCTCGCGCACCTCAACGTGCTCATCATGCGGGTACCGCCGCTGCGCGAGTATGCCGAGGACGTCCCCGACCTGCTGCGCTACCAGGTTGACCGCCTGGTCGACAGCGATGGCCTGCCGTTCCGGCGCTTCAGCGTCGCGGCGCAGAACCGGCTGCGCAACTACCCGTGGCCGGATAACGTGCGCGAGCTGCGCCACCTGGTGCACCGGCTGCTCATCCACGGCGGTTCCGAGGAAATCCGCCTCGAGGAGATCGAGCGTGAGCTCGCGGTGCAGACTCCGCCCGATGAGCCGCTCGTCAAGCAGGACTTGCTGGCATTGCCGCTGCGCGAGGCGCGCGAGCAGTTCGAGCGTGCCTACCTGCAGCAGCAGCTGCTGCTGTGCAACGGCAAGGTGGGACAGCTCGCCAAGCGCGTCGGCATGGAGCGCACGCACCTGTACCGCAAGCTGCGCTCGCTCGGCGTGGACTTCCGCAATATCAGCGAGGACTGACGGGCTCTCTCAACGGTACCTGGGCCGATAGTGGACCGAATGGTCAACCATCCGCAGAAGCATTCCCAAGAGTTTGGGTCGCGCCGTCAGTCGGCCTCAGTCCCCGATGCGGATCACGAGCGCATCGACCTCCGCCGCCTGCAGCTGCCGGCGTAGCTTGTTGAGCTCATCGAGATTGTTGACCGGTCCGATGCGCACCCGGTGCCATACGTCGGTATCGACGGCGACGCGCTGGACCTTGGCGCTGATGCCCTGCAGCGCGAGCTGCGCGCGCACCCGCTCGGCGTCAGATTCGTTGCGATACGAGCCCGCCTGCAGCACATATACACCGGGGCGCTCGATCTTCGCTGCCGCCGGCAGATCGCGCTTGACGTCCTTGTCCTTCTCGGGGACCACCACCTCGAAGTTCGGCAGCATCTCGTAGAAGTCGTACTTCTCGGAGGCCTTGCGCGTGCCGCCCGACGCCTCGGCGTCGGCCGCGCGCAGACCCCGATGCGGGTCGGGACGCGGCGCCTCGGGAGTATCGCTCGGCTTGTGGCGGTTACCGAGCCAGCTGAACGCCATGGCTGCGAGCACCGCGCCGGCCAACAGGCCCCAGCAGAATTCGCGTAAGCCGCGCAGCCCGAGCGGCCGGTGCTGTGCGGATTTGTAGTCGCGCGCGGTAAGTCGCGCCTCGCCTTTGGCCGCAGCCGTGCGGGTGACAGCCGGCTGTGAACGCGCGCGGCTCACATGCTCTCCGGCGCCGACACGCCGAGGAGGGTGAGACCGTTGCGCACCAGCTGCTGCACGCCGAGCACCAGCGCAAGCCGCGCGTTGCGCACTCGCGCATCCTCGACGATGAACTGCTCGGCGTTGTAATAGGTGTGGAACACGTTGGCGAGCTCGCGCAGATAATGCACCAGCGCGTGGGGGGCGCGATTGACGGCGGCTTGCTCGAGCACCTCGGGGTAGCGACTGAGCGCCTGCAGCACGGCCTGCTCCTGCGGGCTGCCGAGCGCGGCCGCCGCAGCGAGTCCAGCGGCGCGGTCGAAAGACAATCCGCGCGCTGCGAGCTGCTTCATGACACTCGCTACGCGCGCGTGCACGTACTGGATGTAGTACACCGGGTTCTCGTTGGTGCGCGATTTGGCGAGCTCGAGATCGAAGTCGAGCGGCTGATCGTGGCTGCGCATGAGGTAGAAGAAGCGGCAGGCGTCGTTGCCGACTTCCGTGCGCAGCTGGCGCAAGCTGACGAACTGCGCTTCGCGCTTGCCCATCGGAATCCGCTCGCTGCCCCGATAGAGACTGACGAACTGGATCAGCGGCGCCTCCAGCGACTCCCCCGGCTGTCCCATGGCGGTAAGTCCCGCGCGCACGCGTGCGACGTAGCCGTGGTGGTCGGCGCCGAGCACATCGATGAGGCGTGCGAAGCCGCGTTCACGCTTGGCAAGGTGATAGGCGATGTCCGAGGCGAAATAGGTCTTCTGGCCGTTCTCGCGCACCACCACACGGTCTTTCTCATCGCCAAAAGCCGTAGCGCGAAACCACAGCGCGCCGTCCTGGCGATACAGATGCCCGGCGCGCTCGAGAACGATGAGCGCGTGGTCGATCGCGCCGCTCTCGGCGAACTCGCGCTCGCTCCTCCAGTGATCGAAGCGCACGCCGAACTCGGTGAGATCGTTGCGGATGTCATCGAGCATGCGCGCGAGCGAGAATTCCAGCACGCGGCGGAAGCCTTGCACGCCGATGAGCTCGCGCGCGCGCGCGATGAGCGCATCGATATACGCCTCCTTGTCCCCCGCGGGTGCATCTGCGGGCAGTCCCGCGAGCACCGCCGCGGCGGCCCGGCGCAGCGTGTCGCCGGCGGCGGTATGCAGCTGCTGCGCGAGCTCACGCACGTAGTCGCCGCGATAGCCGTTCTGCGGAAAGGCGAGCGTCTCGCCTGCGAGCTCGAGATAACGCACCCACGCACTGACGGCGAGGATGTCCATCTGCCGTCCGGCGTCGTTGATGTAATACTCGCGCTCTACCGTGAAACCGACGGCGCTGAGTATGTTGGCGAGCGTTGCTCCATAAGCCGCCTGACGGCCATGACCCACGTGCAGCGGACCGGTGGGATTCGCGGAGACGAACTCCACCAGCACCCGCTCGCCGCCGCCGAGCTCGCTGCTGCCATAGGCCGCACCCCGCTCGTGAATCGCTGCCAGCTCGCGCGCATACGCCTGCGGGGTGAGGTGAAAGTTGATGAAGCCTGCTCCCGCGACCTCGGCGCGCGCGAGCAGGGCGTTTTCCGGCAACGCTGCGACGATGCTTGCGGCGAGCTCGCGCGGATTCTTGCCGGCGGCTTTGGCGAGACGCAGCGCCACGTTGCTGGCGAAGTCGCCGTGCTGTGCATCGCGGGTGCGCTCGACCACCACGGCGGATACCGGCGGTGCCTGCGCCAGCATGCTCCCGGCGAGCCGGGCGAGGGCGGACAGCAGCAGCTGCTCGAGTTCCTGCTTCAAAGTGAAGGTCTTCGACTGACTGGCAGGCGCGCAAGTGTAGCCCAAGCAAGCTGTGGCGTCGGTCTCTTGTGCCGCCGTGGCCGCCGTGTTGCGGTAACCTTGTGGCCTCATGCAGCGGCGAGAGCTCCTGAAATGCTCGGCTGCGCTGGCGTTGCTCGCGCAGCCGCTCTGCCGAGTGGTGCGCGCGCAGTCTCTTCCCGCAGAAGTGGCCGGCGTGCGGCTGCCGAACTCGATGCTTGCGCAGCGTGCCGCCGCTTTCGCCCGCGAGCATTGTCCGGATTACCTCTTCAATCACTGCATGCGCACATATCTCTTCGGCGCACTGCTCCTGCAGCGCGAGCCGCGCTCGTACCGAGCGGACGAGGCTTTTGTCGCGGCGGCATTCCATGACCTCGGCTTGCTGCCGGCGTTCGAAACTTCCGGCCGCCCGTTCGAGATCGATGGAGCCGACGCCGCGGAGCGCTGGGTGCGCGAGCAGGGTGGCTCGACTCAAGAGGCTGATCGCGTGTGGTTTGCGGTCGAATTGCACGACGCTTACCGCGCTCTGTCACGGCATCAGGGACCTGAGGCGATGCTGGTTGCCCTCGGCGCCGGCGCCGATGTCGACGGACCGCCGGCAGGCGTGCTCGAGGCACGGCAAGTGACGGAAGTCCTGACTGCCTTTCCGCGTCTCAACTTCAAGAAGCGCTTCACCGAGCTGCTGGTGAAGCACTGCGAGCGCAAGCCCGATTCACAAGAGGGGACCTGGCTCGAGGGACTGTGTCAGGCGCACGGCGCGCAGCCACTGCCGCGCGATGCCGTCGAGCGCGAGATCGCTTCAGCTCCGTTCGCGGACTAGCCGAGCGGCGGCCACGGGCTCAGTAGAGCTCGATCGGGTCGACATCGAGCGACCAGCGCACCGCACGCGAGCTCTTGAGCTGCTCGACCTCGGGCAGCCATCCATCGAGAAACTCATGCAGCGCGCGGCGCTCGCGGCTCTCGATCAGCAACTGCGCGTGATAGCGACCGGCGCGCCTGTGCATGGCAGCCGGCACCGGGCCGAGCAGCCGTACGCCGGATGGTGGATGACGCGCGAGTGTGCGCGCCTCGGTCAGAAAGGCGAGCGCTGCCTCTGCGGTACGGGCCGAATCGCGCAGCGCTGCGAGGCGGCTGAAGGGTGGCCAGGCCGCCTGGGCACGCTCCTCGAGAGCTGCGCGCGCGAAACCCTCGTAGCCCTCTGCGAGCAGGTGCGTGAGCAGCGGATGATCCGGAAATTCAGTCTGGATCAGCACTTCGCCCGCACGGCTACCGCGCCCGGCGCGCCCGGCAACCTGCACGATGGTCTGTGCCAGCCGCTCGGGCGCGCGAAAGTCGGTGCTGAACAGGCCCTGGTCCGCATTCAACACCACGACCAGCGTGACGTTGGGAAAATCGTGGCCCTTGGTGACCATTTGCGTGCCGACGAGAATGCGCGCCTCGCCGGAGGCCATGCGTCGCATCACACCGGTCGCGTCCTGAGGTCGGCGCACGACGTCACGGTCGAGCCGCGCGATAGGGGCTGATGGAAACAGCGTGCCGAGTGTCTCCTCGACACGCTCGGTGCCCTGGCCTACCGGTTTAACTGCAAAGCCGCACTGCGGACAGCGTGGTGGCAACGGCAGGTCGGCGCCGCAGTGATGGCAGCGCAGCCGCCCGGCGGCAAGATGCACCGTGAGCCGCGCGTCGCACTCGCGGCAGGGCGCGAGCCATCCGCAGGCCGTGCACAGCAGCGTCGGCGCGTAGCCGCGGCGGTTGAGAAATACGAGTACCTGGCCCGCCTGCGCGAGATGACGTTCCATGGCGAGCACCGCAGGGGTGGCGAGCCCGCCGCGCACCGCGTGGCTGCGCAGGTCGATGAGCTTCAGCGTCGGCGGCTGTGCCTGCGCTGCGCGCCGTGCGAGCGTGAGCCGCGCGTAGCGTCCGTTGAGCACGTTGTGCAGCGTCTCGAGCGCCGGTGTGGCAGAGCCGAGCACGACCGGCACGGCGGCGTGCCGCGCGCGCATCACCGCAAGGTCGCGCGCGGAATAGCGAAACCCACCTTCGTGCTGCTTGAAGGAGGCATCGTGCTCTTCGTCCACTACGATCACCCCGAGGTCGGCAAGCGGAGCGAACACTGCCGAGCGCGTGCCGAGCACGATGCGTGCGCGCCCGCTGAATGCGTCGCGCCATGCGCCGAGCCGCTCCTGATCGGTCAAACCCGAGTGCAGCAGCGCCAGCGGCACCTCGAAGCGCTCATGAAAACGCTCGAGCAACTGCGGCGTCAGACCGATCTCCGGCACCAACACCAGCGCGCGACGGCCAGCGCGCAGCACCTGCTCGATGACGCGCAGGTAGACCTCGGTCTTGCCGCTGCCGGTAATGCCGTGGAGCAGGAATGCGCCGAAGCGCTCGCGCGCCGCCAGGATGGCTGCCACGGCCTCGCTCTGCTCCGGCAGCAGTGTTGGTCCCGGCGTGCGCAGCGCAGTGGCGGGCGCAGGCGGGCGCTCGAGCTCCACCTCGACGCTCGCGATCCAGCCGCGTGCCGTGAGCGCGCGCGCGGCCGCGCGCCAGTTACCGAAGCGCTCAGCGAGCGCTGCTGCTCCTGCCTCACGCTGCTCGCGAAGGAAAGCGAGCAGTGCGCGCTGCTTCGCGGCGCGGCGGGGCTCGCCCGCAGCGACAGCGGCCATGCCGGCTGCGGTGACCAGCCAACGCTCCTCGCGCGCGCTTTCCGGAGCGCCCAGGCGCAACGCCCGAGGTAGCGCGCTCGCCAGCACTTCGCCGAGCGGGTGGTGGTAGTAGTCCGCCGCCCAGCGCAGCAGTTCCTGCAGCGACGCATCGAGCACTGGCGTGGCATCGAGCACCTGGAGGATCGGCTTGAGCCGTGCCGGTGGAACCTCCGAGTCCTGGGCGACCTCCGTTATGACACCAACCCGGCGCTGCCTGCCGAATGGCACGCGTACGCGCACCCCGGGGGCGGGCTGCGCGGTTGCCTGCAGCGGCGCAAGATAGTCGAACAACCGGCGCACGGGGGTGTCCAGCGCCACCCGGAAGATGTGAGACACAGTTTGTTAGATTAGCTAGATCAGTGACTTATGCAGTCCAACAGCGGTCAACCGCGGCATGCCGGCGCGCGTTATACAGGCCATGTCCGAGTTTGCTACGCTCGCGTCGCCTTATAGCATGCTGGCCGCTT
>Ga0068856_100005523_pt1 | contig 12454 bp, 10 predicted proteins | sample KBSCornC62_FD_66595 | JGI IMG/M metagenome (GOLD analysis project Ga0068856, IMG submission 66595) | Corn rhizosphere microbial communities from Kellogg Biological Station, Michigan, USA - KBS Corn C6-2 | ecosystem: Host-associated > Plants > Roots > Rhizosphere > Soil ...
CTATCGCCGAAAGGACTTGGCATGAAGACCGTGACCTTGATCGACGGCCGCGAGGTCGCCAGCGATTCCGTCGAGTGGCGTGAGGAGTGCTTCCGCCGACATGGACAAGTGCAGGAGCTCCTGGGCATGCGTGGTGTGGCCAATCGGCCGAAGCGCAAGCAATACCTCGACCAGGTCGAGTTCCTGGAGGGTGCCGTCGCCGGCGAGCGCCTGCGCGCCGCGCTGCAGAAGGCCTGGACGGAGGGTGCCGAGGCATGAACTACGCCGAGCGCAACGGCGGCGACACGACGCGCTTCGGCGGCGGCCGCGTCCTGCTGTTTCTCCACCGCACCGCCCAGCGGTATCGCTGGCAGGCGCGCTGCTACCAGCCGGATTGCTGCGGTTGCACGGCCTGCGGGGCTGGCGACACGCCCCGCGAGGCCTACGCGCAGCTCATGGGCGTGCTCAAGGGCGACGGTGTCCAGCGGCTGTCCGAGCGGATGGTCGACCTGCTGTGCGGCCTGAGCGCGTGGCAGGCCATTGCCCTGAATCCGAGGGACGAGAAGGCATGAGCGAGCAAACCGAAAAGCCGGGCGTATCGCCCCAGTCGCTGGCTGTCACGCTTGGCGTGGATTCGGCTGACGGACTTCGTGTCAGCGGTGGAATGATCGAGAACTTCCGCGAGGGGTGGGCCGTCAGGATCATGCCGCCAGGCAGCCATCGCGCACATTTCTTCGAACGAGACGGGTTTGCTGGCGCGACAGCGCTCTGCGGCGTCGTCTCTTCCGCGCGCTGGCTCTATGGGCAGGGCAACTATCAACGCTGCTCCCGCTGCGAGGCACGGCAATGACCGAAGCCATCGACACCGTCGTCAGCACGCGCGAGGGCGCGTACCGGGTTGCAAACCTCGCCTACCAGCGGGCGCGCGCACTGATCGCTGACGGCAAGGAAGTCCGGATCCGCGCCGAGGAAGCCGAGGACGACCGGAGCCTGCGGGCCAATCGCTTCTATTGGGGCGTTGTGCTCAAGGAGATCTCGGAGCAGGCGCGCATCAACGGCCAGGCCTACACCGCGGAAGCTTTCCACGAGCTGTTCAAGCGGCAGTTCCTCGGCTACCAATTCAAGCGCGAGACGGTCGCCGGCCGCAAGCGCAAGGTGGTTCGCAAGGAACTGCGGTCGACAACGAAGTTGTCTGTCAAGCGGATGTCCGAGTACCTGGAGAAGGTGATGGCGTTCGCCGTCACCGACCTTGGCGTGCGCTTCAGCGAGACGCGCTGGGAAGACTGGAGGGGCGAGTGAAGCGCGGTGCCCAAATTAAGCGATCGCCGATGAAGCGCAGAGCCCCTCTGCGCGCCGCCGGCCCGGCCCGTGCGACGGTGCCGGTGTTGCGGCCGCGCAAGTGCGCCAACTGCCGCGAGCCGTTTCAGCCGCGCACGAGCATGGTTCGCTGGTGCTCGGCCGACTGCGGCGCCTTGCTTGCCGAGGCCAAGCTAGAAAAGGTCAAGGCGAAGGCGGCGCGCGCCGATCGCGTTCAGACGCGCGCGCAACTTGAGGCACTGAAGACCGTACCCCATCTCAAGCGCGAGGCGCAGACCGCCTTCAACGCGTTCATCCGCGCGCGCGACCGCGCCGCCGGCCACACCTGCATCTGCTGCCGCAAGTTGCTTCAGTGGGACGTGCCTGGCGGCGCCGTCGACGCCGGGCACTATCGCAGCACCGGCAGCGCCGACCACCTGCGCTTCAACGAGGCGAACTGCCACGCCCAGCGCTCGGACTGCAATCGCTTCGGGGCCGGCCGCGCTGTCGACTACCGCATCGGCCTGATCGCGCGCATCGGACTCGACGCCGTCGAGGCGCTGGAGGCCAACAACACCCCCATCAAGTGGAAGCGCGACGAGCTACGCGCGATCCGCGACATGTACCGACGTCGGGCGCGCGAGCTGGCGCGCTCAGGTCAAACCGAGAAAGGAACCGAGGCATGACGATCATTGCCTATGACGGCAAGACGCTCGCCGCTGACAAGCAGTGCTTGCACGGCAATACCCGCAGTTCCGTCACGAAGATCTTCCGCGTTGGCAGCGAGTTGGTCGGCGTCAGCGGCTGTTTGCCGGACGGGATGGAACTGCTGGAATGGTTTCGCGCTGGCGCGACGCCTTCGGCCTTCCCGTCGGCCAGCCGAAGCCGCGATGGTGGCGCCGCGCTGCTGGTGATCGGCGCGGACGGCCGGGCACGCAAATACGAGGTCGGGCCGACGCCCTTCTACTTCGACGAGCGCCAGGTCGCCGCTGGCTGCGGCGACGAGGCAGCGCTCGTCGCAATGGCGTGCGGCAAGAATGCGCGCGAAGCGGTCGAGATGGCGATCCGATTCAACTATGGGTGCGGCCTCGGCATCGACACCCTGGAGCTCAACCCATGACCACCATCAACGACCGGCCGCCGTGCATCAGCGAGCGCTTCGCCTCCGCGACGGACAGCTCAGACCTCACGCTCCACACCGAGCACCGCTGCGACGCGGACATGCTTCTGGCCGCCGGCTACGCCGCCCAGGGCAACCGCAAGGGCATGATCGCCCTCATGGCCTACCGGATGAAGATCACCGGCGACAAGGCCTCGAGGTGGGAGATCGTGGAGGCCCTGATCGAGCACATGCGCTATGAGGTGCTCCGGCGCACCCGCCAGAGCGGCCTGCCCAAGATCACCCGCGAGCAATCTCGTGTCGTCGTGCAGACCGTCATCAACTGGTGGATGGACGACAACTGCCTGACCTGCACCGGCCGCAAGATGCAACCGATTCCCGGCACGCCGCACCTTTCGGCGAACTGGTGCGAGGCCTGCGCGGGCAGCGGCAAGCGAGACATCCCGGACACCGGACCGCACGCGAAGTGGCTGGCCGCGGAACTTGACCACATGCTGACGTTCATCGTAGGCGACATGGCGCGGCGGCTGAGCTCGCGGCTGGATCTTGGCAAGAAGGGGGCGTAATGGACCGCGTCAAGCTCTTGCAAAGCCCGCTGCCGATTGATCGTGTTGCAAAGCGCGTTGTCTTCGGCGCATCAGAACACTGGCAACCTCTGACCTGCAGAAGCCAACCCGTATTCGACCTTCCCCCACCGATGCGGGAGATCCCGCGAGCTACTGCTCTGTCTGACTCATTCCATGACTTCACCGGACAGCAGATCGGGACGGTGACGGTCCTTGGCCTCGGCGCCGCGAAGGAGAACAAGGATTCGAGGGCTGTTTGGGTATGCCGTTGCGGATGCGCAATGTATTTCCACATGACCGCGCGTGGTCTTCGCAGCGAGATAGCCGGTCAAGGGAGGCCATTCACTTGTCCAAGGTGTACCGCAAAACGCAAGATGCGAAAGCAGTGGGACTGAACATGAAGATCACCGTCGAAGAATGGGCCGCGCGCCAGTACAGCAAGCCCCCGAGCTCCTGGGTGCTCGGCAAATGGCGCCGCGAGGGCCAAATCTATCCGCCGCCCGAGCGCGTCGGGCGCGACTGGTTCGTGCCTGAGAACGCGGTCCGCGTCGTCGGCCAGCCTCTTCCGAACCTCGCCGAAAAGCTGACCGCATGAACGCCGCCAAGCGCGCCGCGCGTCGGCGGGACTGGCCGCGAGGCCTGTACGAGAAGCGACCGGGCTATTACACCTGGCGTCATCCCCAGACGGGCGAGGAATTCACGCTGGGCCGCATCCCCCTGCCCTACGCCAAGAACGAGGCGCTGCGCGCCAACAAAGTGGTGGCCGAGCAGTCGCTGCCGGACTTGGTGGCCATGATCTCCGGCGCCGCGACGCACACGATCGCCGACCTCATGGCGGAAATGCCCGTGGCAGAAAAGAAGAGCACCCGCAACACGTTCCGCCAGAACGACAAGATCATCATCGAAGGTGCGCTCGTCGGCGAGAAGCGCGTCAAGGGGCTCGGGAAGATCCGATGCGGCGACCTCACGGTGGCGCACTGCGCGGAGCTGCTGGACGTGATGGTCAAGGCAGGGCGTGGGCATCAGGCCGCCGCGGTGCGGACACGCATGGTCGCGATGTGCGTCCTCGGCATGCACAAAGGCTGGATGAGCACCAACGTCGCCGACGTGACCGCCAAGCCCGTGACCTCCGTCGCGCGCGGCCGGCTGTCGCTCGATCAGTTCCTGGCGATCCGCGAGGCCTCGGCGCCGTGGCCCTGGCTGGCGCGTGCCATGAACCTGGCGCTGCTGACCGGGCAGGACCGCAGCACCATAGCGGCCGCGCGACGCAAGCACGTCGTCGACGGGCACCTGATCTGCCACCGGTCGAAGACTGCCGACAAGGCGCCGCCGCTCGCCATCCCGCTCGCGATTCGCTTGGAGGCAATCGGGATGTCGCTCGAGGAACTGCTCGCCGAGCGCACTGGCGTGTTGTCGCAGTTCATCGTCCATCACACCGTCCGGCAGGGCCAGGCCGGCCCGGGCGACGCGGTCGGCGTCAACACCATCACGGAGAAGTTCACCGAGGCCCGCAAGCTGGCGAACATCCCCGACGAGGTCGACGGCAAGGGCGCGCCCACCTTCCACGAAATCCGGTCGCTGGCCAAGCGCCTGTACGACGCTCAGGGCAACGTCGACACCAAGCTCCTGCTGGGCCACCAGACGGAAGCCATGGCCAAGCTCTACGCCGACAAGCGCGACGGCGCGCCGATCCGCGTCCAAGTGAACGCCATGTGAACACGAAGTGCACCGTCATAGGTGCGCGAACAACTGCGAGACGTTGTGGGCCTATAAATGGCATAGATCGTTGATTCATAAGGGAAATCTCCCGATTCCCGCGTCTTATTTCGATTGCCAAACTTGGCGAATCGTTGCGTTATGAATCAATAGCTTGGCGAGCGATTGTGAACTCGCGCACACCCCATTTCCACCACCAGCCTGTCGCCACCAGGCGTACAGTCGCGCGATGGCATTGAAGCGATCGCACGTCATCACCGGCACCGTCCTGGCGCTGCTGGCTTTGGCGTCGCTGGTTCGTGGAGGGGAGACGGGGGCGCGGCCGGAGGCTGCGCAACCCCCGCTTGAACGGTCGGTGGCAGCCGCCGCGGCGCGCGCGCGGGCTGATCTCCCGATCAATCCGCGCATCCTGAAGGTCGGCTACAACCAGGTGCAGGTCATCGACATCCCGTCGATGGTCGGCCCGAGATCGGCGCTGGTGGAGATGCGCCGCTGCTACGTGTGGCGCGACCTCGAGTTCCGGACGGCGTCGATCACCTGTCCGGAGGACGGCGAGATGCTGCCGGCGGGCGGGCCACCGCCCAGCGGCGAGCGCTAGTCTTCGTCCGCCGTCGCCGCGGCCTTCTCGGCTTCGCGCTTGCGCTCGGCATCGAGCAGCTCGTTCATCTTCTGCAGGTCGTCGTCGCTGGCGCGCTGGCTGAAGCGGCGGAAGGCGCCCGCGCTCAAGCGGGACTCCGGCATCTGCAGGTGCCGCAGCGTGGTCATGATCTGCGACGGCGGCATCTTGATCCCTTCGAGGAGCGCGATCGCCTTGTCGTCGTCGCCGTCCTTGATCGCCTGCTTGACCTGGGGCATGACGTCCATCTTCGCGCCTTCGAACTTCCGGTCGGCGGCGTACATCTGACCGACGGCCGGGCCGCCCGGAGCGCCCTTGCTGAACGTGAGGCCGGCGAACGGGCCCACGGTCTTGAGCTTGTCGACGTCGGTGGCGGTGCCCTTCTTCCAGTCCCAGGCGCCGGAGATAGCGTCGGCCGGGATCATCTGCGTGGCGAACAGCTTGGCGATGCGGCCGGCGTTCGTCAGCACGCCGCCTAGGCCGGGGGCGTCGGGGTCGTAGATGCGCTGGCCGATGCCGTTGTCGTTGTTCCAGACCTGCTGGAGCGGCCGCACGAGCTGGCTCTCCTTGGCCTTGGCGGTGACCAGCGGCTTGGTGATCCAGTTCTTGAAGTCCTCGCCAACCTTGCCGGTAGGCAGGCGCATGTAGATCGCCGTGCCGTCGGCCGAGGTGCCCACGCGGATCCGGTCTTCCTTGCCGGGCTCGTTCTCCGATGTCGACGACAGCGCGTTGACGGCATCGAATGGGTTGCTCAGCGTATCCAGCGGGTGGTCGCCGGTGCGCTTCATGAGCTTCTGGAACCGGGTGACGTAGCCCATGGCCAGGTCGCCCATGCTCTCGCCCGCCATCTTCTTGAAGGCGTCCTGCATGAGCGAGTTGCCGACGTACATCAGGCCGATGTCCAGGATGAACGAGGCGATCGCGATGCGGCGCGCGCGCGAGGTCGCGGCAGCCGCGGCCAGCTCGCCGGCCGACACCTTGATTTGCGCGCGGACATCGCGCGGCAGGCCGGTCATCATGTCCTTCATCAGGCCCATGTTGCCCAGGGTGAAGGTGCGCGAGAACATCAGCAGGTTGGCCGTGCGCCGGGCCGCCACCGACATCGCCTCGTTGGGCAGCGCGCCGGCGAAGCGGTTGGCGAAGTGGGCGGCGACCTTGCCGGCGGCGGCCGGATCCATGCCCTTGGCGATCTCGTGCTCGCGGATCGACCCGTACAGGCCCGCCTGCAGGTCGCCCACGCGATCCCACAGCAGGGTGTTGTGCCAGATGTCGCCGGCCCGGTCGATCGCCTTCTTCGCCGCAGTGCCGGCCTTCTCGCTGGCCAGCCCGAGCGCGCCGCCGATCAGCTTGGCGGTCCAGCTTCGGCCCGGCGTCAGGCTCGGATCCTCCATGATCCCGGTGATGTCCTGGATCCCGCCGCGCCGGCCGATGGGCACCAGGCCGTCCGAGATCGCCTGGCGCATCTGCACCGGGTCGTTCTTGATGCGGTTGCCCTCGAAGTAGATCTGGAACGTCGCCACCTTGCCGGGCATTGCCGGCAGCGCGCGGCCCCACTCCACCGCGTTGTGGATCAGCGGCGAGTACATGATGAGGCCCATCGACTTGCCCTTGAGCGCCATCAGGGCGTTGTAGATCTCGTTGGGCTTCTCGGTCATGACGGCCTTCAGCGGCCCCTCGAAGTCCTTGGAGACGTACAGCGGCACCCGCTCGAAGGTCTTCGATCCATCCTCGTTCGAGGTCACCCGCCAAGTCTTGAGCGCCGGGCTGTCGAAGGTGACGAAGCCCGGCTCCTCGCTGGTCGACACCGTCTTCATGCCGGCCTTGTCGCCGTAGGCCTTGATCTGGTTGACCAGTTCCCGGCCGGCGATCGCGCGCTCGAGCCGGGACATGGCCAGCGGCATGGTGCGGATGTCGCGCACGAGCTGCGCGCCATCGCCCAGCTTGCCCTTCATGGCGGCCTCGGTGTCCTCGGCGGTCAGGTGCTTGCGGCCCTTGAGGCTGCTCGCCGTCGTGACGATGTTGCGGCCCTGGGTGCCGCTGCCTTCGACGTTGCCGCTCTTGGGCCGCGAGTACTCGCCGGCGCCGTCGATCATGACGGCCATCCGCGGCGTCCAGTACGGCAGGCCTTCGCCTTCGAACATCCCGACCGCCTTGGCGCGCTGCAGGAGCGACTCGCCGTAGTTGTGCAGTGCGTCGACAGTGGCGCGTTGGTCCGGGGTCAGGCGGTTCAAGCCCTCGCCGGGCCCGGGCTCCTTGCCCTGTTGGCGCAGGACGCCCTCCTGATCGGCCGCCTCCCACATCTCGCGGCGCTGCGCCTCGTCGTAGTTCTTGGCGATGACCGAATCGAACTTGTCCCACTGCCAGCGAGCGAGGCGATCGGCGTTGGCGAAGTCCTTGACCAGCGCGCGGGTCTGATCGGTGCCCAGCGCCATCGGCGCGGTGATTCGGACTGCCTCATCGCGCAGCTTGCGCGCCGCGTCGGCAGCCGTGGCCGCGGCTTCGCGCACCTTGCCGAAGACCTCGGCCAGCTTGGACGGTTCGTGGATGTCGGGAACGTCGCCAGGTTCGTCCCCGGCGTGCTGACTCAGCAGCGGGGCGTCGCCGCCTTCGCGAAGAGTTCGCGCGCGAGCGCGCTCTTCTTGATCCCGTCCTGACGCAGCGACTCGATCTCCTGCAGCGTCAGATTCGACGTCGTGCTGGCTGAGGAAGATTCGGGAGGCCAGATCGGGATGAGAGAGCTCGGGCGCCCATTCAGCAAGTCGAGCCAGTAGGCCATCTCGTCCCCCTGCTCGGCCGCCGCTCTCGACCGCTGCGCGTAGAAGGGCGTTCCAGACAGCCGCGCGCGCAAACGTTCTGCGCCCACCAGCCGGTCCGCCAAACGCTCCTCCAGCGCCTTGCCGGTCAACTTCGGCCCGAAGAGACGCGAGATCCCATCGCTCGCCAGTGGCGGCGTCGCGGAATTGTCGCGTTCCAGGGTCATAGGTCAGGTCCTTCGAGGCAGGGACGTCATTCTCAAGCGTCCGCACCGAATGGTCAATGAGGCGCTTGATGTTGCCTTCATGGTCGCCATAGACCCAGTCGAAGCCCTTCACGCCGTGGGCGCCGGTGATCTGGTCGGGGTGCGGCGCGAGGTGTTCCGTCGTGCCGAACTTCAACGCCGAGTTGAGCATGTGCTGCGGCCTGCGGCGCATCGCGTCCGCGGAGATCCCGTTGGGATCGCCGATGAAGACGCGCCCGGTGTTGTGCGCGAAGGTCGACGCAATGTTGTAGATGACCGAGCCGTCTTGGCCCGACTTCAGCTTCGATACGTCGATCCAGACATCTTCCTTGTTGGGGTCGACATCTTGGGGGTTGCTGCCCGGCCGTTCGGTGATTGGGGTGTCGCCCATGGCGCCGTCGGACTCGTGTCCGTAGACGCTGGGGCCATACTTGTTCGGCTTGCGAACGGTGATGGTGGCGCGCGCGCCGTCGGCGGTCTGGAGCCGGTACATCGTCTCCAGGCTCGACACCTTGGTATGGCCTAGCACCTTGATGCCATGGCCGTTGTCGGCGGTGATCTCGTCGATGGTCTTCTTGTCCGACTTCGGTAGAGCGAACATCGACTCCCGGTCGGAGATCGCGCGCAGCGCCTCCCGCTCCGGGTCTTCTCCGGTGTGCAGGGCCGGCGCGAGCTCGCCCGCGTGCTGACCTCCCTCGGCGTCCACTTCGATAGCGCGCCGCGCGCGCGCCAGCAGCGCCGCCGTCTCGGCCTCCGTCATCTTCTCCAGGTGATCGGCGACGCTGTGCAGGCCCACGCTGCGCAGCCACTCCTGGATCTTGGCCATGAGCTTCTGCAGCCCGCGGATCGGCTCGCCGCGGCCGGCGCGGTCGGCCAGCGCCTCCTCGGTGGACAGCGCGCGGACGACCCGCATCGCTGCCTCCTGAGACAGCCCGCGGCTCATGCGGTCGGCGATGGCGCCGCGGCCGTGGGCTTGCATCCACGCCTCCGCCTCCTTCGCCAGCTCCGGATTGGCCTGACGGAGCTTGTACATCTCGGAGAAATAGGTAGCGTCCGATCCGAGCACCTTGCGGATCCCGTAGTGGCCCAGCACCTCATGGAACAGCGCGGCCTGTGCCATCGGTACGTCCTTCAGGCGACTGGCGATGAGGTAGACATCGCCCGGGTCACTGCCGCGGCCGGGCATCAGCAGCGCGCGCGTCTTGCCCTCGGCGCCCATTGAGCGAAGGGAGTTCTGGATGTGGTTCGGCAGGCCGTTGACGTCGTCGACGACGTGCACCGGAGGCGCGTCCTTCCAGCCAGCCTGGATGCGGGTGACCTCGGCGCGCAGCGCTTCCGGATCGATACCAGCGCGCGGCGCAGCGGCCGATTGCTTGGTCAGTGCCTCTTCGCGTGCTGGCGCCGTGAGGCCAAGGTCACGATCGGTGAGGCCGATCTTCTGCATCCACGGCTCGATGAGCGACTTCGGTTGTTGGCCGCTGAGGACGGAGCCGATCGCGTCGGCGAGAACCTCTTCAGGCTTCATCGCGTGCCGCCTGACCGCCGCGGAGGCATGCCCATGCGCTGCCGGCCGGTATGCCTTCGACGCTGCGACCATCGCCGCGTAGCCCGGAACTTGCTTGTCCATCTCCGCGCGAGGGAAGCCCTTGTACGACATACCGCGGCGCTGCAGTACGGCGTGCCCCAGCTCGTGCGCGAAGACGTCGTCGGGGTGCTGGGCACCCTCGACCTGGGCATCCTCCGGCGGAACGGAGACGGCTTCGCCCCCATGTGCCGAATGGAAGCCGGACTTATCCTCGGAAACCCGAACGTTGAGGTTCGAAGCGATCTCCTTCAGCCGCTCGCGCGACACGGGGCGCTGCGTGGGCGCTGCGGCAGCCTCCGCCGGCCGTGCGGAGCGGCGGGCCAGCTCGGCGCTGGCGACATCCCGCGCGCGCTGCGACGCCGCGGCGGACTGTGCGATGCGCTGCAAGGAAGCCTCCGAATGGTCGGTGACGGACTTGCCGAGCAGCCGCGGCGCGGGCTCGGACGGCGTCAGTGCCGCGTCGGCTCCGCCTCCAGCGTCCACAGCAGCAGGCGCTCGAGCACCGGCTGCAGGTGCGGCGGCATCTCCACCGACTCCTCGTCCTCCGGCGACATCAGCATTCGATCCCAGATCTCCGCCGCCTGCGACAGCAGGACCACCTCCGCCATCACCGGCTCCAGCAGGTACTCCGGCAGGCTCTGCCACGTCAGGCTGTGCGCGCTCATCGGTCGGGCTCCATTGCGTGATGTCGCCTAGCGGCTTCGACTTGACGCCGTCGCGCACCCAGGCCTTGAAGGCGTCCATCGGCAGTGGGGTGATCGCGCCCAAGCCGTTCCACCCGTCGGCGTAGTTCGCGGCGTAGAGCTGGCGCGCCTGCACCTCGCTGTCGGCGCCCAGGATGGTCTTGGGCTCGTCGAACTTGCCCGTCGCGGGGTCGACCTGGTCGATGACGTAGGCGGTCTTCGACTCGGGGTTCGGGCCGATGAAGGTGTCGACGTGATCGCCATCGCCAGCGTGCGTGCCCTTGATGTAGCCGTAGTGGGCGGCCATCTCGTTCGACCACGGCTTGCCATCCGGATCGACGCCGGACCGAACCGAGCCTTGCGGGTTCTCGATGGTGATGTCCAGCCCGTGCAGTTGGACGTGGCCCATCGGGTAGTTGCCCGCCGCCTTCTGCGCGTCGGTCGGCTCCGGCCGGTCGTTGAATGGCGACGTGGCGGCCTGGTGCGCGGCATCGGCGATGTCATTCGCCTGCGCCATAGCGGTCGGCGTGATCGGCGCAGGGCCGGTGTCACTTTCGGAGCCCGGACTTTCCAAATTTCCCAATTTGGAAATTTCCTCCGGCGGCCGGATGGCGGCGAGCTGGTCGGCGACGCTCGGGTTGCCGGCCTTCGGCGCCGGCGCGGCCGCGGGCTGCTCCGGCTGTTGCGCGGCGACGCGCTGAGCCAGCGCATCCCGGAACGCGCCGGGCGCGCCGGGCTTGGTCGTCAGACCGTTGGCCTCCATGCGGTGGAACGCGCGCGCGACGAACGTGGCCGCGTCCTGCGGATCACGCTGGGCGGCAGCCTCGCGCAGCGCGGCGGTTGCCTTCGGGGACAGGCCGACGGTTCGCGCGGCCTCATCGATCGAGTCGTGCAGTGTGTCCAGGCCAATCGGCCCGGGTGCTTGCGGCGCGGCCGCGGTCGTGTCGGCTGCCGTGGTTGGCGTCGCATCGGCCGGCGGCGGGTTGGCGCTGTCGATTGCGCGCGCCGCCGCGGCGTTGCCGTCGCCGTGCGCCAGCGAGTGTGCAGCATGGAACAGGTGGCCGGCGGCCAGCGGCACGCCCGGCACAGCCAGCGTCAGGAGCGTGGCGGACTTCGCCGTCGCGGCGATGTCGTGCAGCATGTCGTCGGCGGACATGTTCGGCTTGAGGCCGCCCGGCGCCATCTTGTCGTACAGGTCACCCAGGACGGTCGTCGCCTCCATCCCGCCGACGTTCGTGGTCAGCGCGTGGCCGAGCGCAGCGATGGCCTGGCCAGCCGGCGCGCCCGACACCGCTTTCGTCAGCGCGCCGGTCAGGCCTGGAACCTGCGTGCGCAGCCCGACGTAGTTCGCCAACGCCATGGCCGTGCCGCGGCTGACCGCTTCGCCAGGCGAGTCGCCGGCCTGCCGCGCGTCGGCGTACCCGTCGACGCCGGCCTGGGTGACCATCGCCCCGAGGCCGGCCGGCCCTGCCACCAGCGGCGCGAGACTGAAGACGCCGGCCACGGTCTTGACCGTGTCGGAATCCTCGTTGCCCTGCATCGCGCGGTTGATGCGCGCGTCAGCGGCGGCCTGGTACTGCCGGCCGAGCGTGCGCAGGCCTTCGGTGTCGGTGACCTCGCCGGCCGTGGTCATCAGGTTGGCCAACGTCTTGCCGGCCTGCCCTGCCGCGGCGTTGTAGCCGGCCTGCACCGGGTTCTGCGGAATGTCGTCCCAGGCCTTGCGGCGCGCGGCCGCTTGGTCGATCGCGACGGCTTCCGTGTGCGGGATCACCGGCTTGGTGACCGGCGCGGGCGGCCCGACGGGAATACCGCCTGCGGACGCCGCGTCGATCATGTCCGCATGCGACATCGGCGCAGGCGCAGGGGGCGGCGCCGCCACGGTCGACGTCGCGAAC
>Ga0068856_100005525_pt1 | contig 12452 bp, 12 predicted proteins | sample KBSCornC62_FD_66595 | JGI IMG/M metagenome (GOLD analysis project Ga0068856, IMG submission 66595) | Corn rhizosphere microbial communities from Kellogg Biological Station, Michigan, USA - KBS Corn C6-2 | ecosystem: Host-associated > Plants > Roots > Rhizosphere > Soil ...
TTGCTTGCCTCTGTAACGTACTTCAAAGCAAAGCCCGGCGACCAGGTCAGTGTGAACGTCCCAGAGGACGACTCCCAGGCCGAGTGGGCAGCACTCGAAGCTGCACTTTAGCCCTTTCGAACGCTCATTCAGAAGCCCTGTAGTACACAGGGCTTCTAGATGTCAGTATGTCAAATGCGGTGCCTCAGTCTATCGTGCCACTAAGGCACCGCATGATCGTTATTCTGGCCGCTACTGCCACGGCATATTGCCACGCCAGAAGCTGGCAGCAGCCTCTACACACCGGTCAGTGAACCGCACGCGAGCAGGCTGACCTGCCCGAATGTCTAGTGACCTAGTGGATTGACCCCTCCACTTCCGGTAATGTAGCGCCTCCCGTAGGTCGAAGTGGCCGGTAACCAGCTCAGCCGCGCGCAGAAGCAGCGTGGTGTCAGCGGAGATGCCGTTGGCAGACCAGCCTCCGAGGAAGAAGAACAGGCCAGTGTCGTAGCAGACCGCCGCGGGATGGATGGACAGTCGGTGTCCATCGCGACGCCATGCATCCGTCAGATCACCGGGCACCACCAGACCAGCTGGCGGCATTCGTTTCGGTCCCGAGAGCTTATCTTCCGTAAGATCACGCGTGAGTCCTGCCGACCAACCTATGAGGTGGCGGTGGGTCTCGAACGCCTCAGCATGAAGCGAGAGCGCTCCCGCGGGTAGTACATCGTCAATGGCGAAAGCCATGATGTGACTACCAGTGGCACGACTCGCTCCGCGGTTGTGCACATCCGCGGGCCCTTGATTCGGCCCATAGCCTATGCTCACCCAAGAAGGTGGGTTAGGCATGAGCGTACGAAGGATGCTGGCAGGCTCTTCATTGAACTCGAGGCACCACTGTACGCGCCAGCGGCCTTTGGCATGGATACGCTCGGCCTCCGCCATGAGCGATCGCATGGCTTCATGAGCGTACACCATCCCTTCAGGATCGTCCTGAAGACCGGTGCGAACACCAGTGACTACCGAGATGGTGCGCGGGTGTAGTTCCATGTGACTTATCTCCGATTTTCTCGAGATTGTCTGCGAAAACGATCAGTAGGAAGACCTACCAACTCACCACTGTAATGCCACGAGCAACGGCCTGCAAGTCATATGCGATTTCTCAGGGTGCGTAGGTATTTCTACAGCAGACTAAGTAGCTACTCGCGGGTATAATAAGAGAAACCATGGGGCAAGCACTCTACCGGAAATACCGGTCGAAAAGTCTGGGCGAAATTGTAGGCCAGGAGCACGTTACGACCACGCTCGCCAACGCGATCAAAAGCGGGCGGATTAGCCACGCGTACCTGCTCAGTGGACCGCGCGGAGTAGGAAAAACCTCGATAGCGCGCATTCTGGCCCACGAAATCAACGGCTTGCCGTACGACGACGAATCCCATCTGGACATTATCGAGATCGATGCCGCAAGCAACCGGCGCATCGATGAAATCCGTGATTTACGCGATCGCGTAAATACTGCACCGGCGCACGCGAAATACAAAGTGTACATCATAGATGAGGTACACATGCTGACTAAAGAAGCATTTAACGCCCTGCTGAAAACACTCGAAGAGCCCCCGGCGCACGTCATTTTTATATTAGCGACCACCGAGGCGCACAAACTGCCCGAGACCATCGTGAGCCGTACGCAGCGCTACAGCCTGCGCCCGGTTCCACAGGACCAGGTTATTGCCCACCTAAAAGAAATTGCCAAAGGTGAAAAAATCAAAATAGATGATGCCGCGCTTGAACTCATTGCCAAGCACGGAGAAGGCAGCTTCCGCGACAGCATCAGCCTGCTTGACCAGGCAGGCAGTGCCGGCGGAGATGTCACCCGGGAAGCAGTTGAGCGCATTCTGGGGCTTGCGCCGGACGAGTATATTACGCGACTTACCGGGGCACTGGCGGATGGCGACAGTAGTACGACCGTAGCTACCCTAAGCGACCTGTACGCTCAGGGCTTCGAGCCGGCCATGGTCGCCGGGCAGCTCGGTGCCAATATTCGCGAACGGCTCCTAAGTGATCAGAGCACCGACCCCGGCGCCGACCTGCGCCTGCTCGAGCGCCTGCTCGATGTGCCCGCCGGGCGCAACCCGCGCCTGCTGCTCGAAATAGTGCTCCTTCAGACTGCCTTGCCAAAGACAGCAACGCCGTCAGCTCCCGCGGCCCCGATAACGCACGTGCCGCACCCCACGCCAGTAACGGCCCCAAAGCCGGTAACACCAGAAGCAGCAGAGACGGGCGGCACAGCCAGCCCAGCCCCCACTAAGCAGTCGCCCCAGGAGATACCAGTGGCTACAGCCCCCGTTTCCAATACCTCCAAGGAGGATGTGCCGCCAACGGTTCCCCCGGACCTACCGGTTACCACAAACACGGAAGATGTAGCCGAGATCTGGCAACAGGCGCTCGAGGCCATCAAAAAGCAATACAACACCCTATACGGCATCGCACGGATGGCACAGCCGGCGTTCGACGGACAAAAGTTAACGCTGTCGTTTAAGTTCGCGTTTCATCAGAAGCGGGTCGGTGAGGCCAAGAACCGCAAGCTGCTCGGCGACATCATGCAGCAGCTCTGCGGAAAACCAGTGGAGATCGTCTGTGTTGTTGCGGACGGTACAGAGGCGGGCACTGCCGCCAAACCCGATGTGTCTGCTATCGCCAATATATTTGGAGGCGCAGAGCTCCTGGAGTCGTGAGATAATCCAGAGGAATAACCTATGGCACAGCAAACTCAGGCACCACCACAAAATACCGACGCCGAAGCGAGCCTGCTCGGCGCCATCCTTATCGATGCCGACGCCATTGTCAAAATTGCCGACGTGGTTACGCCCGAAGATTTTTACGACCCGCGCCACGCCCGCATTTACGAAGCGCTGCAGGCGCTGTACGAACGACACGTTTCCATTGATGTGCTCACGCTGGCCGACCAGCTGAAAGGCACCGGCTTCTTGGACATGGTCGGCGGACCGGCCTATCTGACCGAACTCACCAACTTTGTGCCAACTGCCGCACACGTCGAAGAATACGCCGATATTGTCGCCCAAAAAGCACTGCGCCGCAGGCTCATCAACGTCAGCGCCGAGATGGCCGACCTGGGCCAGGACGAATCCAAGCCGCTCAAAGAACTGATCGAAGAAGCCGAGACCCGCCTGTTTTCAGTCAGCCAGCAACACGTCAAGCAAACAGTGGTTGGCATCGACGAAATCCTGACGGCCAGTTTCGAGCGCCTGGACGACTTGCATAAAGACAAGAAGAAAATCCGCGGCATACCAACCGGCTACCGAGATATCGACGACACCTTGGCCGGCCTGCAGCGCAGCGACTTGTTCATACTGGCGGCCCGTCCCTCCATGGGTAAAACTGCGTTCGTACTCAATCTGGCGCATAACGTAGCCGTTGACGCCAAAGAACCGGTAATCATCTTCAGCCTGGAAATGAGCAAAGAGCAGCTGGTGGACCGCCTGCTTTCGATGCAATCCGGCGTCGACGCCTGGGCGCTGCGCACCGGCAACCTGACCGACAGCGATTTCGAAAAGCTCGCCAATGCCATGGGCGTGCTGGGCGAAGCGCCCATCTACATCGACGACACACCGGGTATAACGGTGAGTGACCTGCGCACCAAAGCCCGCCGCGAAGCCCACGTGCGGCAGCCGGGGCTTATCATTGTCGACTACCTGCAGCTGATGAGCGGCGGCAGCCGTTTTAGCGGGGAAGGCAACCGCGTGCAGGAAATTTCCGAGATTTCGCGTGGACTCAAAGGAGTTGCGCGTGAACTCAACGTGCCTTTAATTGCGCTGTCACAGCTCAGCCGTTCGGTGGAAAGTCGCAGCCCGCAGATCCCTCAGCTGGCCGACCTGCGTGAATCGGGCTCAATCGAGCAGGATGCCGACATTGTTGCGTTCATATACCGCGAAGACTACTACAACCCCGAAACTGAACGCAAAAACATCACCGACATCCTCATCAAAAAGCATCGTAACGGCGCCCTGCGCAACGTAGAACTCTACTTTGACCGCGACAAGCAGCGGTTCCGATCTATCGACACACAACACTCCGGCGACCCATTTGCATAGCCGCGAGAGAACCGGAAGATTCCCTCTTGTGCGGAGCACCGAAATGAATTCGTCGTTCCAGCCGCTACTTCCTTCGCCACGCCCGGATGCCATCTACAAAACCACGAATGATACATGCCCGCGTCCACTGATTGTCGGTCGCAATCGGAAAACCGGAGTCCCCATGAAACAGGTTTCATGGGGTGTAGCGTAACAAGCCCGAGTCGAAAGCTGAGCGCGACAGAAAAATCCTTTAGGATTTGCCTGAAGGCGACGGCTTTCCGAGCTCGGGAGCAATAGCCCTAGGGCAAGACAGGTGCTCTCCGGCCCACAACCGCAAAGGGTAGATTGATGTATACTTATTAGTAAGAGCCCTATGGAACAAGTTCGACAACTCTACTTCCGCTCCTGGCGGGGTTTGGCTATAGCCGTAAGCTTGGCAGGTATTGCGTACCTGCTGTATTTTCATCGCCTGGGAAGCCTGCTTCCCGGCTACAGCCAGGCAGAACTGGGTACTTTTGCGGCCTCCGGCAACTGGCACAACATTGCCAGTAACCCCATTAACGCACCGTATAAAGCATTTGTGTGGCTCTGCATAGCACTCCTGCACCGCAGCATACTTGCCACCCGTGTGGTGGCAGCCTGTTTTGGGCTGCTGGCCGGGCTGCTATTCTTTACAACCGTACGTGCCTGGTGTTCATTCCGGGCGGCATTTCTTGCCACCATCATGTTCGTCACGTCCGCCGGCCTCTTACACTTCGCCCGGCTCGGCACCGGCTACGTGCTGCAGATGGGCGTACTGGCCTTACTGGCGTTTGCATCATGGTACCGTACCGAGCGCAAATTCCGCACGGTCATTGGCTATCTGCTAGTCGTATTTTTTGTACTGCTGTGGTACGTGCCCGGCATGATCTGGTTCGAGCTGCTCGCCATCTTTCCGCTGATCACAACCATACAGGGACAGTTACGTCGAACGAAGCAGTTGCATCTCGCCGGGCTGGCCGTTGTGTTCTTACTGTGCCTTGCGCCACTGGTAGTAGCCAGTCTGCATCATCCGCGAATACTCCTTGAGGTCGTGGGGCTGCCGCAGACATTCCACGCACTCACTCAAGTTGGTGGCAACCTCGTGAATACAATGCTGTACATTACGATACATAGCAACGGACGACCGCTCTTGTGGGTTGGGCATGCGCCACTACTGAGCGCAGTAGAGGTGATACTGGGTGCATTCGGTGCGCTGCACATGTTTAGGGAGCCCTCCCGGCGTCGTACGTTCCTGTTCGGATCGGCCGCTGTCGGTCTGGCGCTGGTGGCACTTGGCGGCAGTGTTGTCTTTGCCTGTCTGGTGCCAATCCTGTATCTCTTTATCGCAACCGGCATCGACCAACTGCTTGGCCAATGGCTGGCCGTGTTCCCGCGCAACCCGGTGGCGCGAGCTACAGGCATTGGCCTTATCTGTATTATGCTGGCCTTCTCGATGTTTTATCAGCTTCGCACCTATTACGTCGCCTGGCCACACGCACCAGCCACCCGACAGGCATTCAGATACATGGCTCCATAATCTGTTACAATAGAGGTACAAAGGGAGAGAACTATGTCACGATTCGATCAGGCCAAGATGCTCATGCGCGTCAAAAAGATTCAGAAGGAGCTCCAGAAGCAGGTAATTACCGTAGAGCAAGGTGACGGCGCCGTGCGCGTCGAGATCACCGGTGAACAGAAGATCAGAAAGGTTCACATTGACCCGAAGGCGGTCGATCTGGATGATATCGAACAGCTGGAGCGCTGGATCGAAGACGCCGTAAAGGACGCCATACAGCAAAGCCAGAAGATTGCCGCCGAGAAAATGCAGCCCATGATGGGCGCTCTGGGCGACCTCGGCCTTTAGGCACAAATGGCTGAATTACTGCCGCCGGCCCTCACCGATCTTATTGACGCCCTCGGTAACCTGCCAGGCGTTGGCCCACGTACAGCTGAACGCTATGCGTATTACTTGGTACGTCGCGAGCCAGCCAAGACGGAGCAGTTAGCTGCAGCCCTCACCAGCCTGCACGCAGGCATAAAATACTGCCCGAAAACCTTTGCACTTATTTCCGCGGATGAAGATGTGTCGCCGCTGTACAGCGACCCGCGCCGCGATAGAAAGCTGGTGGCGGTCGTAGCTGAACCGCTCGACATTGTCGCGCTCGAAAAGACCAACCAGTTTCATGGCACCTACCATGTGCTGGGTGGGCTGGTCAGCCCCATTGACGGAGTCGGGCCGGAGCAGCTCCACATTCACGAGCTCATCAACCGCATAGATGATGACAACGTCGAAGAGGTAATTTTGGCCACCAACGCCAGCGTAGAAGGTGAATCAACCTCCTTATATATTCAGCAACAAATTGGCAACCGTAACGTTAAAGTCACGCGGCTCGCTCGCGGCTTGCCCATTGGTGTAGACCTGGAATACGCCGACCAAATTACCCTCAGCCGCGCGCTCGAAGGCCGCCAAGTGCTCTAGACTGCGTCGACTACCGCAAGCAGTTTGCCATACGTTTCGTCGATGGCACCGTCGACCGAATCTATCCTGACTGCACCGGGCCGTTTTTTAAGCTCTTCCGCCATTCTGTCGTACAGGTCTTCGATCACGGGCATGTCAGCCTGGCTGAGGGGCGGCAGTCCTTCCTCGCCCCAGGTGCCACGTTTGAGCAGCCGCTCAATAGCGTCTTCTCTGGTTGTATGGAGCAAAACTTCAATAAATGTGGCTCCCAGGTCTTCAGCAAGCTGTTCGAACTCCGAAATATGCCCGGCATTGGTCGGCACGGACGTAATGACAACATTGTGTCCGGCAGCCAGATGCACCCGCGCAAGCGCTTTCGTATAAACAAAAACCAGATTACGCGCCTCCGACTCGTGTTCGTACCACTGGCCGATCATCGTGATAAGTTTGTCGCCTTCAATGCAAAATGAAAGCGGATGGTCCTTAATATACAGCTCGCCAAGCGACGTCTTACCAACACCGGCCGCCCCGCAAAGCAGTATTAGTTTGGGTTTTCTCTGCCTGTCATACACCATGCATACAGCCTAACAGAACCGATTGTCGGTTAAAACTGGTACAATGTCAGGGATGGAAGAAAAAATCAAGCAACTGGTCGGCGACGCGCGGAAGATTGTCGTTATACAGGCCGACAACCCGGATGCCGATTCGCTCGGCAGCGCCCTGGCACTGGAACACATTTTGGGTGATCTCGGCAAAGACGTGTACCTGTACTGCGGTATTGATGTGCCAACCTACCTACGTTACATGGGCGGGTGGGACCGTGTGCTCAATGAGCTTCCAAGTAATTTTGACGTAAGCATCATTGTCGATGCCAGCACATACTCTTTGTTTGACCAGCTCGACAAAGCAGGGCAATGGGGTACGGTAAAAAACCGACCGTGCATAGTCCTGGACCACCATGGCAGCGTGGAAAAACCACTCGATTTCGCCGCGGCAAGCATTGTCGACACAAACATGGCGTCAACCGGAGAACTCATCTTCAGTCTTGCCAACGCCAACCGCTGGCAGGTAAATAAAGAGGCCGCCGAGCACATTATGAGCACCATCCTGGGCGACACCCAGGGACTGATGAACGACCAGACTACGGCCAACACGTACCGTGTCATGGCCGACCTGACCGATCTCGGCGCCAACCGACCCATGCTCGAAGAGCTGCGCCGCGAATACGGCCGCATGCCCGAAAGTATTTTCCGCTACAAGGGTGTGCTGATTCAGCGCATGGAGTTTGCCGCCGACCGCCGCATTGCACTCGTAACTATTCCGCAGGACGAAATAAACGAACATAGCCCATTGTACAACCCGGCAGTACTAGTACAGTTTGACTCGCTGCAGGTCACGGGAGTCCAAATATCCATTGTGTTTAAAACGTACGACAGCGGCAAAGTCACCGGCAAACTGCGCGCCAACTACCACGCGCCCATCGCAGACAAGCTGGCCGAACATTTTGGCGGCGGCGGACACCCGCACAGCGCCGGTTTCAAAATTGAGGGGAAGAAGCCATTCGGCGAGATCAGAACCGAATGCATCCGCGTCGCCACAGAACTGCTGGACTCGCTTGACGAACAACCCAAGGCTGATACAATACCCACTAATGAAGACTAGCGGACACCTCAATCACAGCCGTTGCTGTCACATCTGTATATAGGTGAGGCTTGAGTTTAGTATGCGAACGGGCCTCACCGGCCCGTTTTTATTTACCGAACAGCATACGACAGGCTTAACCTATGAGACACGTTAAAGAGTTACTGGAAGAAACTACTCGTATCGGTGAAGTGACCATACGGGATGACGACCACGACACACATCTCGGTCTGCATGAAATGGCACGCCAATCCGGCGTACAGCTGCGCAGACCCACAGAATTAACATTGGGCAGCATAACACTGGCTACCGACATCGAAGCCGAAGCCACCAGGCACGTGGCCGGGATTGCGCAGTGGATCAAAGATGAAGGTACTGTTCTTGTTCTAGCGCCCATGCATCGTGCGCATCGTTTGGGGCAACTCGCTGCCGAACGGGCGATCACACTTGCCGCGATGCGCGTTGTGAACGAAGAAAACCAAACCATCAGTGTGCTCGTGCCGCGCGGCCCGGGCGCCACGCAGGGCTCCTGGAGCGTTGACGCACCGTTCGATGGCGCCGACCAGTCAGCCACCTCCTATACCCGTCACCTGATCCGGCCGGGTATACTTGCGGTCGGATCGGTTGAACACCATTTCGCCGGCCCCGCGAGTGAATAAGCTATACTTAACGAATGGATGAGAGAAGTATGAAGCTCTACAACACGCTGACCCGCAAAACCGAAGCACTCAAACCGCTGCACCCGCCGGAAGTCACTGTCTACACGTGCGGCCCAACCGTATACGATTATGCGCACGTCGGCCACTGGTTTACGTACCTTCGCTGGGACCTGCTGATCCGCACGCTGCGCGCATCCGGCTACGAACCCAAATGGGTGATGAACATAACTGATGTTGGCCATCTGGTGAGTGACGCCGACGAGGGCGAAGACAAGCTCGAAAAGGGCGCCCGGCGCGAAGGCAAGACAGCATGGGAAGTTGCCAAATATTACACCGACGATTTTCTGAAAGAAATGCACGCCCTGAACATTCAGGAACCAACATACCTCACCAAAGCCACCGACCACATTACCGAACAGATAGAACTGGTGCAAAAACTGGAGACAAAAGGCTACACATATGTCATTGACGACGGTGTGTACTACGACACGTCAAAGTTCCCAAACTACGGCGATTTTGCACGGCTCGATCTCGAAGAACAACAGGCCGGCGCCCGCGTGGAATACAACCGGCAAAAGCGCAACCCGACCGATTTTGCGCTGTGGAAATTCAGCCCCAACGACCAAAAGCGCGACATGGAGTGGGAAAGCCCGTGGGGCGTAGGCTTCCCCGGCTGGCACATCGAATGTTCGGCCATGAGCATGAAATATCTGGGCAATACGCTCGATATACACACCGGCGGCATAGACCACATCCCCGTGCACCACACCAACGAAATTGCACAGTCCGAGGCCGTGACCGGCAAACGTTTTTCGAACATGTGGCTGCACAGTAACCACGTGCTGATAGAGGGCGAAAAAATCAGCAAGTCGCTGGGCAATGGCATCCGACTGAAAGACATTTCGAAAAGGGGAATCAGCCTGGAAGCGTTCCGCCTGCACGTGCTCGAAAGCCACTACCGCTCGCAGAGCAAATTCAGCTGGGACAGTCTGCAAGCCGCGCAAAACCGCCTCAAAAACTGGCAGGCCACAGCAGCATTACGCTGGCAGACAGTCGACCGAGCAACCGATGCCCCCACATACGTGCTCGCCGAAGTGGGTTCGCTTCTGCGCAACTCGCTCGGCGACGATTTGAATACGCCTGCCGCACTGGCATTACTGAGCGATGTCTTCACACAGCTGGACACCGTACTCGTATCCAAGGAGCTGCTTTCAGAGTTTGAGACGATGTTGCGTAACGTTGATGGCATGCTCGGTTTAAAGCTTGCTGAGCTGCCGGATATCAGCGATCAGCAGAAGACTACTGTTGCCGAGCGGGAAGCGGCACGCCAGGCCAAGGACTGGTCTACATCGGACAGGCTGCGGAATGAGCTGGCCGCACAGGGAATTGGCCTGCGCGACACTGCACATGGCGCAATTTGGTATTATCTGTAATATTTACCGAACAAATTGAGGGTAGAAAAAAGCCGCGTAGTACATTGATGTGGTAGGTGAGTAAGAGTAACCTCTCGAACAAACATACAAACACGAACGCAACAGACGCGGCACTTGCCCTCCAGGTTTACAAACTGGGGATTCTTAGGCTTATACCTGGAGGGCAAATGCGCGTCAGTTACTCGGGCTGTCGGTCAGTAGGCGGAGTGGCTCGGGTGCTCCGCTTCGTGGGGCAGGCCATCGTTCGGGGCCTCATCGAGCGCGGGCTGCTCGCTGTGCCTGCAGCACGTGTCGGCAGTCACTTCGAGCCAGCCGGCGCGGAACGCCTGCATGGCCGCCACGAGGAACTTCAGTGCGAAGTAGACCACGCCGACTGCACACAGGGCGCCGATCAGGGTGAGTCCGATCTGCTGGTACTGGTTGTGTCCTTTCATGTTGGCCGTTGCCACCATGAACATGAACGTAATAACCGCACAGCTAGCGCCCCACAGCACGTTCCAGGCGGCGCTCGAGGCGTAGTCCGAAGACGACTTGCTAGGCGTGAGGTGCGCTGGACGCATCTAAAACCCTCCAGAATCCACTAGTCCATAACCTGTCGGTTGACAAGTTAAATATATTATAACATAATCACTATATTAATGCAACAAACAGAGGTAGGTTACGCTTGCTTGGGCGTTTCTTCTTCTTTGACTGTCTTAGCGCTTAGAATATCGCGGCTTTCCAGGTAGTCGAGCACTGCCACGCGTATACACCCCATTACAGGGATTGCCACGAGCGCACCAAGCAAACCGCCAAAGTTGGCACCGAGTAACACAGAAATAAAGACGAGCAGGGCGGACATGTTGGTCGCGTTTGCCTGTATACGCGGCTGCACCGCGTAATTTTCGATCTGTTGATACAGAATGTAGTACGCCAGAATGGTCACCGCAGACGTCACGGAGCTAAACAGCGCCACAGTAGTTACAATAACGGCGCCAATGGTATGACCCACCATCGGTATAAGTCCGCAGATAAAGATGATCACGACCAGTGCCAGCGGGCTACTGATGTGCAGAATGAACAGCATAGGCATAATGAGTATAGATGCGATGGCCGCCAAAAGTACCTGGCCGTTTACGTAGCCGCGTATAACTTTTTGCATGTCGCCAGCCAAGCGGTGCGCATGGGCGGTGTGCCTGCCAGGAATAAGCTGATCAAATATGCGGCCCCAGCGCGGACCTTCGGCCAGCATCATAATCGTGAGCGCAACCACAGCGAGCGTAGAGAACAGACTGCTGCCAATTCTGCCCAAAGTCGTAACCGCCGTGCCACCGATGTTATCGACACGACTGGAAAGCTGCTCGGAAAGTTTGTTTACTTCGCCCTGCAAATGGTGCTGCCGCACGAATATACCCAGGCTGGAGTTCTGGTCGCGTACCTGACTGACCAGGTTCGGTACGTCACGAACGAAGCTGGAAGTCTGCCGCACCAACGGCGGCGCAACCGCCCACAGAAATGCAGCTATCAGAATGAGCACCACAGCTATGGAAATACCTGTCGCCAGCCCGCGGTTACCCTTTACACGGCCGGGCAAGCGGTCCGCCAGCGCATGTACCGGGCCGTCGAGCGCCAGGCTCAGGAACAACGCAACGCCAATGATGGTTAGCGTATGCACACTGCGCCGCACAGCCTCAAAGAAAATGACAGCCAGAATTGCCGCTATAACGATCCGCAAGATAGTGCGATTCGACACGGTTACCTCTATTTCCTTGTTGTGATTTCCCCAGCGAAACATACCAGTAGTATCTCACGAGTCGGGTTGCAACTCAAAGTCCGCTTTAGTTTACGGCTTTTCATCCGCCCGCGGCGCTGAAGCAGTGCCGGAACGACCTTGCAATGCATGCATGTAGACGGCAGTCAAACGCTGACCCACTACATTGATGTCAAAGTGCTGCACATATTCCCGCTGCATTTCTGCAGCACGGGCCCGGGCTGCCGGGTGTGCAAGCTGCCAGGCAAGCTTCTCCGCAAACCCGGCTACATGCTGTGGATCAAACAGCTGGTCGGGGTAGGGCTGCATAACCGAAGCATACCCCGGATTGTTACCCGCCAGCACCACACCGCGAGCGGCGGCCATACCTTCCAACAGCACTATACCAAAGCTTTCGCCGGCCAGGCTTGGATATAC
>Ga0068856_100005527_pt1 | contig 12450 bp, 11 predicted proteins | sample KBSCornC62_FD_66595 | JGI IMG/M metagenome (GOLD analysis project Ga0068856, IMG submission 66595) | Corn rhizosphere microbial communities from Kellogg Biological Station, Michigan, USA - KBS Corn C6-2 | ecosystem: Host-associated > Plants > Roots > Rhizosphere > Soil ...
GCGGATCGTGCTCGATCTGACGGATCTATCGATGATGGACAGCATCGGTCTCGGTACGCTGGTGCGGCTCTATGTCTCGGCGAAAGCGGGGGGAAGTTGCGTTGTGCTGGTCAACGTGGGACCGCGGATCAGGCAACTGCTGGGAATCACGAATCTACTGTCGGTGCTGACGGACATGTGCGAGCAGGGCGTGAATATTCGGTTCTGAAGTGATATCTCAAGAGGCATTTCATCTCTTGATCTGCTCATCGATTTAACCGATCACCATCGATCCGAGGTCTCAGGATCGATATGTGGACACCCAGGCCGTTGATTAGGCCGCCTCGTCGAATCTGTTTTCAGGAGCCTTGATTTATCCTTCGGGGGATGCCCCGGAAAACTCTGTCGATAGCGATGATCGCCATGAACGAGGAGGCGAATCTGCCGCGCACGCTGGAGAGCGTGAAGTGGGCTGACGAGATTGTCATTGTGGATTCGGGATCGCGAGATCGGACGATCGAAATTGCCAAGTCATTTGGAGCGAAGACCAGCTATCACCAATTCGGCGGGCATGGAGAGCAGAAGAACGTGGCGCTCGATCTGTGTATGAGCGAGTGGACTCTGCTGCTCGATGCGGACGAAGTGATGACGCCGGAGTTGCAAAGGGAGATTCAAGAATTGCTCGTCGGAGAACCGAAGTACGACGCGTATTGGATTCCGCGGCTGAATCTCTATTTCGGGAAGTGGATCCGGCATGGAGGGTTTTATCCCGATCGCAAGCTGCGATTGTTTAAGCGCGGAGTAGCGCGGTTGAGCGAGGGCGTGGGACCGCACTCGACGCCACAGTTTGCGGGGCCGAAGGGCAAACTGAAGGGAGACCTGCTGCACTACGCATATCCGACCATGGGGATTTACCTGGAGCATATGGACCGGTACAGCTCGGACATTGCTCCGCTCTTGCAGAAACGTGGGAAGGTCAGCAAATCGTTAGAGGCGTTTCTCTGGAATGCGGTGCTGAATCCGGCGGCGACATTCATTTACAACTACTTCTTCCGGCTGGGATTTCTGGACGGACGCGAGGGGTTGATCTTGCATATCAACCACTCGGTCTACGTGCACTGGAAGTTCATCAAGGCTTGGAGGCTGGGACAGGGGAAGGATTGAAGTCTCCAGTCATGAGTTTCAGTCCTCAGCATAGAACGTAGCGCAGAACTGACAACCGGCTATGATAACTGATGACACATCTTAGATGTGGCAGCTGGCTTGGCCCCGCTTTTCGAGATATTTTTGATGATATTCTTCGGCGCGCCAGAAGGCCTGGGCGGGTTCCACCTTCGTGACTATGCGTTTCGGGGAGTAGCGGCCGGAGGCTGTGAGCTGCTCGATTTTGGCTTTGGCCTGCCGCTCCTGCTCAGGTGAGTGGAAGAAGATCGCCGAGCGATACTGAGTACCCCAGTCGGGCCCCTGGCGGTTGAGGGTGGTGGGATCGTGGAGGCTGAAAAAGGCGTCCAGAACCTTGTCATAGCTGATCTTTTCGTTATCGAAGTCCAGCTCAACGACTTCCGCGTGGCCGGTCTGGTCGGTGCAGACGTCCTTGTAGGTGGGGCGGTCGAGGGATCCGCCCTCGTATCCGACGGCGGTTGCAGTTACACCAGGTATGGCGGCAAAGGTCGCTTCAACGCCCCAGAAGCAGCCGGCTCCAAATGTGGCTTTTTCGATGCTCATATACGTCTAGATGCGCGAGGAGCGCCGGAGGTGACAAGAAGCTGCCAGCGTTCGGGTCAGTGCTGTTCGCGCGACTTGCGACGAGCTGAGGTCTGATCCCATTGCTTGGAGACAGAGGCGAGGTACTGCTGCAGCTCTTCGAGTGGCTCTGGTTCGAAGCGGAAGAGGCGTTCGCGCCCGGACTGGGAACTGCTGACGATGCCAGCGCGCTCGAGTACACCTAGATGCTTGGTAATGGCCTGGCGAGTGAGCTTGGAGTCATCGGCGAGCTGCGAGATGGAGGCGGCCTCGCCTGAGCAGACGCGGGCCACCAGGGCGAGGCGGGTTTTGTCGCCAAGGGCGGCGAAGACGCGAGCCTTGGCTTTTGGTTTGGCGGTAATGCGCTTACGAATTTTGCGGGACATGGCACTTCATGATAGGCGCGGGTGGCGGGTTAGGCAACTGGGGGGTTGCATAATTCGGGGAACAAGCAGACCAGGGCGATGCTTCGCGGACGTACAGGGATGCCGCGAAGCGGGATTGTGTTCATGGGCGGCGCTTTCCGGGACGATTGCCGCCGGCACGGGAGCCGGGATGGCGACCGTCGCCTGAACGAGTACTGCCCTGCTTCCCACCGGGAGCTCCGCGCTTGCCGGGCTTGAAATTACCTGCGGGGCGAGGATCGGAGGAGCGCTGCTTAAAACCGCGTTCGGGGCGCTCAGGGCGTTTGCGGTCGCTCGATTCCCTTCGTGGGCGATCAAAGCCGGCCCGGTTTTGACGATCTCGCTGAGGTGGACGGTTTTCAGGTGTTCGGCCCGCAGCGCCTTCATTGTTTGATCGATCAAAGCGTGAAGCATCAGGTCTCTCGCCCCGTGGGCGGTCTTGTTGCTGAGGACGGAAGGGACGTGATCCTGAGCGGGACTGAAAGGGACGTTGGTGCGGACGTTCAGCTGCGCGGGATGACTGATTATCGAAGTTCTCCTCCGCGGGGCGAATCTCGAGGCGCTTTTTGGCGGGAAAGCGATCGGGCGCGTCGGAGCGTTTTCCGCCAAAACGCTGCGGGCTACGCGAGTCTGTAGTTTTCCCACCCACAGGGCGATTTGATGAGCCACGATCGGGACGCTGATATCGATCCGAATAGGGAACGGGGCGCTGTGAGGGACGACCTTGTCCCGATTTGCGTTCGAACCTGGGCGGCCGTGATCCCCGTTCGGGCTTGTTGGTCCATGCGGGCTTTGCGCTGCGAGGCCGTTCGCCGGAGGAAGCGCTGCGATTATCGCGAGTGCCGCTGAATGAGCGGCGGCGTTCGCTATCATCGCGCTGAGCAGGACGCGAAGGGCGATCTTCTGAGAAGCGATGACTCGGGCGTCCGGCTTCGGGATGGAATTCGCGGCGAGGTTCGGTACGAAACTGGTTACGCTGGGGGCGCCAAGGACCGCCGGACTCGGGCCGCTGTTCGAATCCGCGCTGGTTTCCGCGGAACGGGCGCCGCTCTTCTCTGCCGACTGTGTCCCTATTCTCTGTTTGGTGTTCGTTCCAACGGTGCTTTGAGGTGGGGCGATCAGAGCGCGGAGTGAATTCGCGATTGCGCGATTCACGAGTTTTCGGCTTGCGGTATTTGCCTTCAGCGGCCTTACGGAGGTCTTCTACCTCTTCGGGCTCTAGTTCGCGGATTTTGCCGGGCTCGAGATCGAGGACGAGTGGGCCGTATCCGACACGGCGGATCTTCTCGACGTGGTGGCCGATCTCTTCGAACATCTTTCGCAACTCGCGGTTGCGGCCCTCGATGAGAACAACTTCGTACCAAGGGTTATCGACGGGCCGCGACGGGCCTCGTTTGCCGCTCGGTTTGCCGGGATGGAAGGGGCGAATCTCGGCTGGAGCGGTCTGCACGCGGCCGAAGCCGGGTTTGCCCTTCTGGATCGGCACTCCTTCACGGAGGCGGCTGAGAGCTTCTTCGCTGGGCTGACCGCTGATTTTAACGAGGTAGGTCTTTTCCACTCCGGAAGCGGCGCGAGTTAGCTTGTTGGCAAGTTCCCCGTCGTTGGTGACGAGGAGGAGGCCTTCGCTCAAGTAATCGAGGCGGCCAACCGGATAGAGACGCTCACGGGTTTTGGAGAAGAACTCCATGATTGTGGGACGGCCCTCGGGATCGCTGACAGTGGTGACGTATCCCTTGGGCTTGTTGAGCATGAAGTAGCGATGGCGCTCGGAGCCTTGGAGGAGCTTGCCGTCGACACGGATGTGATCGCGTGCGGGGTCGGCTTTGCTGCCGAGTTCGGTGACTACCCTGCCGTTGACCTTCACGCGTCCCGAAGTGATGAGCTCTTCGGCGTGGCGACGGCTGGCGATTCCAGACTTTGCGAGGATCTTTTGGAGGCGTTCAAGGTGGACAGGAGCTTCGTGCGGCTCTTCTTCATCTTCGGCGAGTGCGGAGACATTGAGTCCGGCCCCGGGGAGATCATCGGCAGCCTGCTCGAAGGTGTCACTTGCGGCGGCTGCGGATTCGGCTTCGGCCGCTATCACGGCATCCGATTCCGGCCCGGTATCGAGAGGATCGTCGAGTTCGGGTCGATCGGATTCGGGCTGATCCGGTTGTTGCTTGTCGTTGTCAATCATGGGGAGATCTCTCTGCCTGCTTCGATTCCGGTCAGGCGCGGCCATGTGCAGAAAGCCGGCCTATTCGGCCGGCTCGGTCTTTGGGTTGGATTCGGCTGTTGGCTCCGAGGTCGGCGCGGAGACTCTTCCTTGTGGAGGCGAATCGCTGTCTAGATCCTCGGATGCGTTCTCATCGAGTTCGGGGCCGTTGTCGCCCTCGGTATCGTAGGCCTCAGCTGCTTCCGGGTCGGTGATGGCGGCGGGTTCCGTCTCTTCGAGTTCGCTGGCCATCTTCTCGAACTCATCCATGGAGGGCAGTTCATTGACGTCTTTGAGGCCGAAGCGCATCAGGAATTCTTTTGTTGTTTTATAGAGGATGGGCCGGCCGATCACCTGCTTGCGTCCCGCGGTGGTAATGAGCTTGCGGGCGAGGAGTGAACCGAAGACGCCAGAAGAATCCACCCCGCGAATCTCATTCACTTCGGGGGCGGTGACGGGCTGCTTGTAGGCGATGACGGCGAGGGTTTCGAGCGCGGGCAGCGAGAGCTTCAGGGGCGGCTTGAGGCTCTTGATGAACATGCGGACGGCGTCGTGGCACTCGGGTTTGGTGGCCATGCGGTAGCCGCCGGCGATCTCGCGTATCTCGATGCCTCGTTCGTCGTTGGCGTAATCAGCAATGAGTTCGTCGATGAGTTGGCGGAGGATGCCCTTAATGTCGCGATCGCGCTGGCGGGCGACGGGCTTGGCTTCGGCTTCTGAGTCAAGACGTGCGGTGTCAGGAGATTCGGGCTCGACGAATTCGTTGGGAGCCGTAGCAGGCTCCGGTTCGGGAATCTGCGAAGGGATTTCTTCGGCATTCTCAATGATCTGGTTGTCGGGACGGGCCTCGGCCGCCTCGCCGGAAGTGGCTTCTGGCGAATTCTCATGTGCTGGGAGGACTGCGAATCCGGGTTGTTCCAGGAGAGTGCCGTCTTCGCTACGGAGGTCGATGTAATCGAGGCCTTCCGAGACGATGGGCTGAGAGGGATCAATGGCAATGGCCGCAGAATCCGCTGTTGAGTTCTGTACAGCGGCAGCTTCCTGAGCGGATTTCAAGTCGAGCGCCTCAGCGCCGAAAAGGGTGGCTAGCTGAGCGAGCGTGACGGGCTCCTCAGCGGCGTAAATGACGGCTTCCAGCTTGGATTTCAGGCTCATGCAGCAATCGGTACCTTCTGTATGGTACTGGACTGGGCGAGCCCACGGGTCCACAGGGAGCATGGCAGACGGGTTGTGTGAGAAGGCCGCGCAAGGAGCGGCCTTAATTACAGCGAAGAGGAATCGGATTAGATGAGGCGGAACAGGAAGTAGAGGGTGCCCGACAAGAGCGCGGCGGCCGGCAGGGTGAAGACCCATCCTGCAGCGATGTTGCGGATGGTTGCGAAGCGGAGGCCGTTTCCGTTAGCTGCCATGGTGCCGGCAACGCCAGAACTGAGGATGTGCGTGGTACTTACGGGAAGGCCGAATTTGTCCGCGGCAAAGATGGTTCCCATTGCGACGAGGCCGGCACTTGCACCCTGCGCATAGGTCAGGTGGTCTTTGCCGATACGCTCACCGACGGTGATCACGATGCGTTTCCAGCCGACCATGGTGCCGAGGCCGAGAGCCAACGCTACGGCCACCTTTACCCATGTAGGAATGAACTTAGTGGCGTTGTCTGCCTTGGCCTTGTAGGTTTCGAGGGCGTGGCGCTCATCTGGCGTGAAGGCCGGGTTGTTGTCCTTAATCATCAGGCGCAGGGCTTCACTCGCAACGTACATGTTGTTTCGAACGTTCGCCTGTTCCTGCGGAGGTACTGATTTGTACTGCTTGTAGTGGCCAATCTCACGGGTGGTATCGTCAACCAGCCGGCGCAGAGCAAGGATGGTATTGGGCTGCAGCTGTTTCGTACGGATGTAGTCAGTGACCGTCCGGCGGGCATCGGCGGTGAGGACTGCCGTGGGCTCAACATGCCTCTCAAGTATCTGCCCGGCATTCTCTGAAGCGGAAATGTAGCTTTGCACCTGGGCTGGACTTACGGCGTGATTGAGTGCATACGCTGTGGGGACGGTGCCGATGAGGATGAGCATGATCAGTCCCATGCCCTTCTGACCGTCGTTCGAGCCGTGGAAGAAGCTGACGCCGGTGCAGGTTCCGATCATCAGAGCGCGGATCGGGAAGGGCGGTGGCATATTGTCTTTTGGAGCCTCATAGAGCTCGGGGAATTTCGCGACCTGCTTGGCGAGCAGGATGAGCATGCCGGCTAAAACAAAACCGATGAGCGGAGAAATGAGCAGGGCCTTGAGAACCTTGATGCACTGCTCCCAGTCGACACCCGATGTGCCGGAATGCGGCATCAGGAGTTGGTTGGCGATGCCGACGCCGATGATAGAGCCGACCATCGTGTGCGAACTTGATGCGGGAAGCCCGAGCCACCATGTGCCGAGGTTCCATAAGATCGCGGCGATGAGAAGTGCGAAGACCATGGAGAAGCCAGCGCCGGAGCTTACCTGCAGAATCAATTCGACAGGAAGAAGCGTAATGACGGCAAAGGCGACTGTACCGGAGGAGAGGAGCACTCCAGCAAGATTACAGATACCTGACCAGACGACAGCAATGTTGGGCTCGAGCGAATGGGTGTAGATGACGGTGGCAACAGCGTTGGCCGTGTCATGGAATCCATTAACAAATTCAAAGCCGAGCGCGATCAGCAAGGCCATGCCCAACATTAGGTAGGGGGCGTAGCTGGTGATCGAAGCTGCGTTGAGATCATGGGCGACGTGGAAGACGATATAGATCACGCCGGCGGAAACAGCAGAGAGGAATGCAAGAATGCCCTTTTTGCTCGGCCGGTGCTTGATCTTACGGTCGAGTAGTGAGGGACGAGGAAGCGCTGTTGCGGTTGTGGCCGCCATTAGATATCTCCCGACGCAATAGACAACGACTCGCTGCGTTGCGCGGGGAGGAACAACGCGGAGTCCGAATGGATTTTCTCAGGAAAATGGGGATAGAACGATCTGGGATCGCAGCAGAAGGGACAATCAAAAAAGGATTGCATAAAACCCCAACAACTGTATTCGCGCCACAGTTGTTTGATGCGCGGTTTCTTCTTCGAGGCACCGCACTATTGAGTCTATATGAGATATCGGACATTTCTGTGCAGTGCATCACTGGACAACCGAACGCCCTCACGCACTAAACCTATGTACATCATCGGTTTAAGGAGAACGTTAAAATCTCGTGAATTGAAGATTAGCGTATGGGATATATGCACAATTTTCAGGGCCAGATATATGAATGTGCAGGTTTTTCGCAGGCGATCATCGAGTGCGGGCCTCAGAAGCCCCTCGTAAGGCAACCAAAAAGTTGCTTAATCTGGAGCGGGAGCAGCAAATCAGAGAATGTTCAGAAAATGCAACCATGAAGTTGCATATGCTGAAAGATAAGCAAATCGCAGCGAATCTGTTTTTTTTGCTTAAGATTGCCTGCTGGACCCTGAAGGGTTGTTATCGCCACTCGTCTGTGGCGCTGGCCAACCCCTCGTTTACGACGGAGTCGAACCCTGTGCTCTTTTTGATGAATATTTCAGAGAAGGCTCGATCCTGGCGAAGGAGTATTGCCTGGAGGCGAACAAGCTCGAGCAGAGCCAGAAACATGGCGACGAGCGCGCGCGACGATTTGGTGTGCGCGAGGATCTTGCGCAGTGCGAGCGGGCGATCTTCCATGGAGAGCCGGCGTGTGAGGAACTGAATCATCTGGCCGACGGTGACCGCGTCATCTTGCACGTTGAAGGTGGGGCGCTTGCGCGCGCGGTCGAGGATGTCGCGGAAGATCCGGACTAGGTCTACCGTGTCGGCGGCGATTTCAGGTTCGGTGGCCACATCATCTTTGAATTCTCGAACCCCTGGGTTGGTCCACGTGGCGGCTTCGAGCATCTGCTTCTGCTGGAGCATCTGCGCCGCATTCTTGAAACGCTCGTGTTCGAGGAGGCGCTCGACAAGTTCGCGACGCGGATCTTCGGCGGCATCTTCGGGTCCTGCAGGCGCGCGAGGCAGGAGCATCTTGCTCTTGATGTGGATAAGAAGGGACGCCGTATAGATAAAGTCGCCGGCAACGTCGACATCGGTGGCTTTGAGCTGGTCGACATAGGCGAGGAATTGCGCGGTGATCTTCGAAATAGGGATGTCGTAGATGTCGATGTCCTGCTTGCGAATGAGATCGAGCAGGAGATCGAGGGGGCCGTCGTAGACCTGGCCGACAGTGACGGAGAAGGGAGATTGTTCCGGCTGATCTTCTTGCTTGTTCTTCGAGGCGTTTGCCGCAGCCGATTTTGCGTGTTCTTTCTCGGCAACGGGTTTGGATGTGAGGACGAGCTCAGGCGCGGCGTTCACTCCGGGTTCGTGGGTCGGGGGATCGCCTTGAGGCGGTTCGGGATTCGGCTCGGGAGCATCGGGCTCCGGTTCGGGGCCGGGCTCAGGATCGTTGACCGGGCCGCGGCGACCGAGATCGGGATCTTGGACCGGGTGCGGCTCGGGGGTGGGTTCCTGAACCGGCTTTTGAGTCGTATCGGAGGGTTCGCTTTCCGGATTGTGCTTCTCGTCAGTCAAATCAAATCTCGGTGTGGGGGAATGTCGTCGAGCTTACTTCGCCGCCGGTATGAGCTGCATTGCGGAGCGTACCTCGGTCATGGTCTGCTCGGCGCGGTTGCGTGCGCGGTTGGCTCCGTCCTTGAGGATATCTTCTACCTCGATGGGCGTGAACCTGGCGCGGCGTTCCTGAATAGGATTGAGGATTTGTACGAGCGCGTCGGCGGCCCAGCCTTTGCACTCGATGCAGCCGATCCCGGCGGAACGGCAACCATCGTAGACCCTTGCGAGTGTTTCAGGCGAGGAGAAGACTTTGTGCAGATCGCCAACGGGGCACTTATCGGGATCGCCGGGATCTTTACGGCGGATGCGAGCGGGGTCGGTGACCATGGTCTTGAGCTTCTGGCGGATTTCCGGCTCGGGGTCGGTGAGCATGATGGTGTTGCCGTAGCTCTTGGACATCTTGCGGCCATCGGTGCCGGGGAGCTTGGGTGAGGGCGTGAGGAGGACGTCCGGTTCGGGAAGTACCTCGCGGCCGTCGAGCTTGTAAAGGTTATTGAAGCGGCGGGCGACTTCCCGGGTGAGTTCAACGTGCGCGGCCTGGTCCTGGCCTACGGGCACGTACTTCGGCTGGTACATAAGGATGTCGGCGGCTTGCAACAGCGGATAACCAAGAAAGCCATAGGTACTGAGGTCCTTGCCGACGAGGTTTTCCTGCTGCTCTTTGTAGCTTGGGACGCGTTCGAGCCATCCGACCGAGGTGATCATGCTCAGCAGAAGGTGCAACTCGGCATGCGCGGGCACGTGGCTTTGGACGAAGAGAACGGAGCGGGCGGGATCGAGTCCGGCGGCAAGGTAGTCGAGGATCACTTCGCGGGTGTTGCTCAGGAAGCTTGAAGTGTCGGCGTAGTCGGTGGTGAGAGCATGCCAGTCGGCGACGAAGAAGTAGCACTCGTACTGGCCGCTGTCCTGGAGCTTGACCCAATTGGCGAGGGCGCCCATGTAATTGCCGAGATGGAGCTTGCCCGTGGGGCGCATGCCGCTTAAAACGCGCGGGCGGGAGGATGTGGTTGGAGTTTCGGACATTTCTGTTTTTCTAGACCGGAGTATGCCGGATGATCAGCCGTATTGATCGGAAAGAGTCAAAGTGGGCTTGGTTCATTGTAGCGGCTGAAAGAGGTGTCTATCCCCGCGCAAGGACCATGGCAACGACGGAGATGGCCGGTACCAGGAAGATGCGCATGACATAGCCACCGACAAAGATCATTAGCATCCAGCTCACCCAGAATGGGATGCGATCGTAGGATTGCACGGCGTTGTAGGGAAGAATGTTGCGGAGGAGGTGACTGCCATCGAGTGGCGGTATGGGAAGAAGATTGAAGACGAGGAGAGCCAGGTTGATCTGGACAGCGGCTAGGCCGAGAAGGACTATGGCTTGTATCGAAGGGTTGACGCCCGGGATCAATTCGCCATTGAAGGTATACATGACGATTTCACGTCCGTGGGGAACCGCGTGGATGACGACGAGTAGGATCAGGGTGGCGGCAACAGCAAGGATAAGATTCGAGACGGGGCCGGCGAGAGTGGTTAGATTGTCGTCCCGCCGAATTTTGGTGAAATTGCGGGTGATGACGGGGGTTGGTTTGGCCCACCCGATGAGGACTCCGCTGAACATGGAGAATCCGATAAAGGGACCGAAGATAATGACGGCGGGAATGATAAGTGTTCCAACTACATCTATATGGTTGATGGGGTTGAGGGTGACGCGTCCCTGAAGACGGGCGGTCTGGTCGCCGAGACGGGAGGCCATCCAGGCATGAGAGCACTCATGGAAGCTGAGCGAGAAGATGAGTAGGACGAACTCGAAGACCGCAATTGCAAACTGAGCAGACTGCAAGAGATGCTCCCCTGATACGGAAAGCTCAGGTTAGCATGATGGGTCGATGAGGGCGGCCCCGGTCGTCACAGCTCTTACTTGATTCGTAGTCGTCTATACCTTGAACGCGGGGTAGTGACCGACGACGTCATTGGATGGGATGTTCGCGCCGCCCATGATGATCTCGTGGCTGCCGATGCGGGCTCCGTCTCCGATAGTTGTGGGCTGGAGCTTCACGTCTTCTTCCCTATTACCGTTGGAGTAGCTGTGCGAGAAAATCCGGGCGAACGAGCCAATGACGACGTTCTTGCCGATCTTGATGCCGCCGCGGTCGTGGAGAAGCACGCCCTGGTGGATGACAGCGCCATCGTCAACGGAGAGCTTGTAACCGTATGTGAGGTCTACACCGTGATGGATCTTCACGCCTGAACCCATGTGGTCGAAAATATGGCGGGCGAGCATGCAGCGGAAGCGAAGGCCGAGCCAGACATTGGGACCAATGGGAGAGCGGTCGAACATCTTCCAGAACCAGATGAGTGGTTTGCGAATGGCGAACTCGACGGGATCTACGTCGGTGAAGTATTCGGCGTCGAGGGTGACGTTTTCAGGATCGAGAGAAAAGCTGAGGACGTTGCCAGGAAGTTCGCTGGTGAGGGAGACATTGGGCTTGGTGCCATGAGGGCGGCCCAAGTAAAGCTGGTGAAGCTGGTCACGAACAATCTCCGCGCGTCGCTCGGGCGAGCGGTGACGATAGAGCTCCTCGTCGAGGAAGCGGATCCAGCGGCGAAATACCTCTTCGGCTTCGGGGGTGGGATGCGGCTGGTTTGCTGCGGCCGGCTGGGGCTTGGTGGTGGCCATATGTGTATGGACGATAAACCACGGGGGCGGGATGCTGCGAGGGTGGCCTAACCCGGGTGGTCGGAATTGAACCGACCTACAATTCGCTTGCGCGAATCCGCCACCAAGAGTCCGGGTTGATGCAGTTTAAGGCGCTCGATGTGTCCAGGGAGATTCTGCGCGATATCCTAAAGGGTTCATCGTTTCCCACCCTAACCGCAAAGGCGCGGTTAGGATGGGGCACCCGCCTTATGCGCCATAAAAAAGAGTCTAGAGAGCTGAAGATATGTCAGAAGAGATTGCTGGAAGTGCTGAGACTACGAAAACTGCGATGCCGGTCGCGACGATTTCGACGTTGGGAAAGTTTGAGGGGCAGTCTGTGCAGATTCGCGGGTGGTTGTATAACTCGCGCGAGAGCGGCAAACTGCTGTTTCCGATTTTCCGGGATGGGACGGGCACCGTTCAGGGAGTAGCGCACGTGAAGAGCGTGCCGGCAGAGGTGTTCGAGGCGCTGAAGGGCCTGACGCAGGAGTCGTCGGTGATCGTGACGGGGAAGGTGCGGGCAGATAAGCGAGCGCCGGGCGGGTACGAACTTGATGTGGAAAACGTCGAGGTTGTGCAGCGCGTGCCGGAGAGCGAGCCATACCCGATCACGCCGAAGGAACATGGGGTCGACTTCCTGATGGAGCGGCGGCACCTGTGGGTGCGGTCACCTCGGCAATCGGCAATTCTGCGGATTCGCGCGGAGATCATGCGGGCGGCGGCGGAGTACTTCGACAGCAATGGATTTATTCGTACCGATCCGCCGATCCTGACGCCGGCGGCGTGCGAGGGGACTTCGACGCTGTTTCCGGT
>Ga0068856_100005528_pt1 | contig 12447 bp, 12 predicted proteins | sample KBSCornC62_FD_66595 | JGI IMG/M metagenome (GOLD analysis project Ga0068856, IMG submission 66595) | Corn rhizosphere microbial communities from Kellogg Biological Station, Michigan, USA - KBS Corn C6-2 | ecosystem: Host-associated > Plants > Roots > Rhizosphere > Soil ...
AAGCAGCTTCATGTTTTCGATAGTTTCGAAGGCCTTCCACCGGCGAGCGATGTGGATGGCGCTTCCTACAGGGAGGGCGATCTCGCAACCTCGGAAGAGGTTCTGGTTCACAATTTCAAATTGCATGGATTACGCCTGCCGATAATTCACAAAGGCTGGTTCAAGGATACGTTGGCCGACGGGCTACCAAAAAAGATAAGCTTCGCCTATCTGGATGGAGATCTCTACGACTCGATCATGATCAGCCTGAAAAATGTTTATCCGCGGCTTTCGAAAGGCGGGATTTGTCTTGTTGATGACTATTGCGACACCGAGATCAATCCGGACGGATGGAACTATCTTCCCGGCGTAAAAAAGGCCTGTGACGATTTCCTGTGCGACAAGCCCGAACAGATGTCCTACATCTATTCAGGGGCATTCACGCATGCCTTTTTCCGCAAGCATTGAATGCCGGCGTCTTTCGCGATCAACATGACGTGATCTTCGCACGGTAAATCACTGACCTTTACGATTGTTCCATCCGTTCCGTGCGTAGGCGTCAGCCTATCTCCGACATGTTTCTGAGGGTGTGATCCTCGCCCTGTTCCCGCAATGGCGAGGATCGGAAGATCCAGCACTTTCCGATCACACTACCTCGCGAAGCGTTCCGGCCGGAAGGAAGCCAGAAGCGGATGCCGTTTGCCGGCGGCGATCTCGTCGGCAAGCAACTCGCCCGCGATCAAGCCGAGAGTGGCACCGCTATGGCTGAAGGCGACGAAGTACCCCGGGATCGCCTGCAATTCGCCGAATACCGGCTCGCCATCGCCCGGAATAGGTTTGGGGCCGACGCCGTAGTCGCCGATTTCGAGCTTCGGATTCCCTTCCAGCACCTTGGAGGCTTCAAGCAGCAAGCCTTCGAGCGTTGAAGGCTTGATCTCGTAGCTACCGTCGGCATTTTTAATCACCTCTTCCTCCGACCAGGCCGAATCCAGCGCAAAGGCGCCGTCGGGTGTCGGGCGGATGGCAACCCGCGGCGTGTTGAGGACCGCCTTCAGCGGGTGCTTGATCGGCTTCGTGCGAACGAGAAGCGCAATTGGTGTATCATCACCGATATGCTGGCCTGCCTCCGCAACGATCGCCGGCACTTCACCACCAGCCGCCAGCAGCACGGCATCCGCGGCCCAATCGGCACCGTTCGCTGTCGTAACGCCCGTAGCGCGGCCATTCCGCACATTCACCGTTGCCCGGCCGGCATCGGTGACGACTTCGCCGCCCAGTGACCGGAACTCTTCAGCAAGAACGCCGATCAGGGAAGGCAGGTCGACCCAACCCTCCCCCGGATTGAAGATCGCTCCCTGTCTGGTCACCGAGCCGGCATCGACGCCAGGCGTCGCCTTGGCGATCTGATCGGGCGTCAGCAACAGCGCGTGATAGGCAAGGTCACGCTCATACTCGAAAACGGCGGCAATGTCGTTGCCGGCATCATCAGCATCCCAGGTGAGACCACCATCGAAGCGCAGCCAAGCCGCATCCGGATATTTGGCGGAAAGTGTACGATAACGGTCGATCCCAGCCAGGCGCAGCCGATGATAGGCGTCGGACCGACGCCTTGCGGAATTGAGCCAGGCGAGTGAGCGGCCGGATGCGCCATTTGCCAAAGGACCGTCATTGATCAGCGTTGTTTGAACGCCAAGCCGAGCCAGATGAACGGCCGTGGAAACTCCGAAGATACCGCCGCCGACGACAACGACTTTCGAAGGGCGAGTGGAAGCATGCATGTTGGGAAACCTTGTCAGTTTGAATGTTGCAATCGAAAGGCCGTCGGAAGTCTCGCCGACCCTGTTTGTCAGAGAACCTCAGCGAGGAAGCGCTTCAGGCGTTCGCTTTGCGGACTGTCGAAAATCTGTTGCGGCGTGCCGGCTTCGACGACGCGGCCTTCATCCATGAAGACGACCTGGTCGGCCACCCTGCGGGCAAATCCCATTTCGTGGGTGACAACCGCCATGGTCATCCCCTGGCGTCCGAGATTCGCCATCAAATCGAGAACGCCCTTCACCAGTTCGGGGTCAAGTGCGCTCGTAACTTCGTCGAAAAGGATGACTTCCGGATCCATGGCGAGAGCCCGGGCGATGGCGACGCGCTGCTGCTGGCCGCCGGAGAGGCCGGCGGGCCGATGGTCCTTGCGTCCGGCGAGCCCGACCTCGGCGAGGCGGCTTTCGGCGATCCGGCGAGCCTCGTTTCTTGGCATCTTCTTGATCTTCGTCAGCGATAGCATGACGTTTTCAAGCGCCGTGTGATCCGGAAAGAGATTGAAGTGCTGAAAAACCATGCCGACGCGGCGGCGCAGGCTTTCCGGCTTCATCGACAGAATGCTTTCGCCATCGAGCTGGATATCGCCGCGTTTTGGCTCCACCAAGCGGTTGATGCATCTGAGCAGCGTCGACTTGCCCGAACCCGACGGGCCGATAATGCAGGTTACGGTGCCTTTTTCTATATCGAGATCAATGCCCTTCAGCACTTCGAGGTCACCGTAGGACATGCTGAGATGGCGGATTTGAACGGCCCCGCCCTTGAAGCGCAAGGCGCCGGAAGGCTGAACATTCGAAGCCGCCTCGAGTTCGCCGACCTCGACAAGACCGCTTGTCGCACCGGAACTGCGGCCCTGGCGTCCAAGACGCAGACGTGCATCGATATAGTTGACGAGGTGGGTCAACGGAACGGTGATGACGAGATAGAAGACGCCGGCCAGCAACAAGGGTGAGAGATTGCCGGTGACGACGGCCTGGTCCTGGCCGACGCGAAAAATCTCGCGCTCCGAAGCCAGCAATCCTAGAAAATAGACAAGGCTCGAATCCTTGACGTTGCCGATGAACTGGTTGACGAGAGCCGGCAGGACGCGCCGCACGCCTTGAGGGATAATAATCAACCGCATCCCCTGCCCGTAGCTCATGCTAAGCGCACGGCAGGCCTCCATCTGCCCGCGTTCGACGCTTTGAATGCCGGATCGAAAAATCTCGCCGATATAGGCGCCGGCGATCAGGCTGAGTGCGATGATCCCCAGCGGAAAGGGCGACGGACCGAAGATCTCGCGGCCGATGCGGGCAAAGCCCTGGCCGATGATCAGGATCGTCACGATCGCCGGCAGGCCGCGAAATATATCGGTGTAGATGCGCGCCGGCAAACGCAGCCAGCGCGACTGCGAGATACCCATCACGGCCAGCACCATGCCGATCACAACGCCGAGCACAGTGGAGGCTGCCGCCAGGATCAATGTGTTCTTCAGTCCGACCGTGATCATGCTCGGCAGGACTTCGGCCATCGCATTCCAGTCAAGAAAGCTGCGACGGAGGTTTTCAAGCCAATCCATTCAATTCCCCATGAAATTCGCGAGGCAGGTCAATGGCCGCCGCCCAGAGCACCCGGACGGCGGCGCAGCCTTTACTTCTTGGGAAGATATTGATCGGGCATCGGCGAGCCGGGGAACCACTTCTCATAGAGCGTCTTCCAGGTGCCGTCCCGCATTGCCTCATGCAGCGCCTTGTTGAGCGCCAGACGGAAGGCGTCGTTGCCCTTGTGGACCACGAAGCCCGCCGGTGCGTCGAAGGATGGGATATTCACCGCGATTTTCAGCGCGGGATAGCGTTCGCCATATTGCTTGGCGGCTTCATAGTCGAGGAAATGCGCGTCGATGGTACCGTTGTTCAGCGCCGCCACGGCGGAATTGTTGTCCGGAAATTTGACGAGATCGGTGCCGGCAAAATTCTTTGTCGCATAGATCTCCTGCAGCGTGCCTTGCACGACGCCGAGGCGCTTGCCCTTAAGACCGGCTGCATCCTTGATCGAGGCATCCGATGTCAGAACCGAGAGATAGCCGGCGAGATAACCATCGGAGAAATCGACCGTCTTCTTGCGTGCCTCGGTGGTTCCGATTGCGGCAACGGCGACGTCGAAACGCTGGTTGGCAACGGAGGGCAGCAAGGCCGAGAATTCCTGGCCGGTGAACGTCACCTTGTCCTTGGGAAAGCCCATGCGCGAAACGACGTTCAGAAAGAGTTCGATATCGAAGCCGGTGAATTGGCCATCGGCGGTCGTGAAGGTGTAGGGCTTGGAATCGCCCATCGTGCCGACGCTGATGACGTTCGGATCGATCAGATTATAGGGATTGTCGGCCGCAACTGCTGGGACCGCGCTTGCTGCGACGAGGCAGGCCAGCAGGCCGGCGCCCAGGGGCACGGCAAAGGCCGAGAATATGGCAGATAGTTTCATGTTCGTTCTCCGCTCTGAAGGATGCTCTTATTGGCATTCATGCATGCGCGTCCATCCCTCACCCATACATCGGAAAGAGATCATCTGGACAAGAGACCGGTTTCACACTAAAAAGAGACCGGTCTCACTTTATTTGTTACCGTGAGATTGACCGTCCGTCAATAACTCTTGTAATCGTCATCGAATGGAAGAATCCCTCACCTCGAAACGCTCCGTCACTGTCGCCGATGTCGCAAGAGCCGCGAATGTCTCAAAGGCGACTGCGGCGCGCGTGCTCGGTGGCTATGGTGTCGTCAGCGACAGGGTTCGCGAGCAGGTGCTAGCCGCGGCGACGGCACTCGAATATCGACCCAACGAACTCGCCCGAAGCATGACCACAGGCAAATCCGGCATCATCGGGGTTGTGGTCGGCGATATAGAGAATGCTTTCTTCAGCCTCGCCGTCAGAGGGATCAGCGATGTCGCACGCATGGCTGGTTTCAACGTCATCATCGCCAATTCCGGCGAGGAGATCGAGGCGGAGAAGTCAGCGGTCGACCTGCTCATCGGCAAGCGTGTCGATGGATTGATCGTAACACCGGCACGATGCGATCGGATGGAGCATCTCCAGGATATACGCCGCGTCGGCGTGCCGCTCGTTCTGTTTGACAGAACCATTCCGGAACTAGGCGTCGATGCGGTCACCGGTGATGATTTTGACGCTGCCGCGAGCGCGACCCGCCATCTTATCGACATGGGGCATCGGCGGATCGCCTATATATCGGCGATGGATGCTGAGAGCGAATTCCTTGACGATATCAGCAGCATTTCCAATTCCGCGGTGCGCGAACGCGTGGAAGGGGCTTTGAGGGAGCAAGCCAACGCCGGCATAGAGGAGGCTCGGCATTACGTGCGTCTCGGCGCCACGGACCAGCCGAAAACGGATGGTGTCGTCGAGCGCCTGTTGCAGGACGCAGCACCCCCAACCGCCCTCATCGCTTCGGACAGTCTCGTCGGCCTTAGAGTTTTCAAGTCTCTGCAAACCCTCGGGTTATCGATACCGCGCGACATCTCGATGATTTCGTTTCTGGACGCCGATTGGACGACCGTCACGACACCGCCGATCACCGTCATCGACCAGCCTGTCTACGAGATGGGCAAGGAGGCGGCCGAACGGCTGATTTCGCGCCTGAGCGGCAAGGACATTCCTATCGGACGCGCTACCATAAAAACAAGTCTGATCCCACGCGGATCGGTCGCCTCGCTGTCTCGCAGCGACCATTAGCGCTGGACTGACGCAACTCGGCCAACTCGGCCCCCGCGACGATATCAAACATTGTGTGCTCCTTTCGTTATATTCCATGCTCGAAGGAACTTTTAGCTCGCCGATCGAGTTGCTTGGATCGGAGTTAGGAGGATCATCAGATATGGAAATACAACGGTCTTTCGAACGGCGCCGGCCGACAAGAGGCGTCCCCTATAGCCTGGCGGATTTCCAGAAGAAATACGGACTCGATGACGCAACGGCCGAGGATCTGTTCGTTCGGTTCGGCCCTTCTTCGATCGAGCTTGATCTGCTCATGGCGGCGAAGCGCAAAACACTTTCCTTCGATGACCTGACGAACGAGATGCCCTTACGATCGGCTTGTCCGAAGGAAACCAATCCGTCTTCAGGAACGAGGAGAAGCTTCAACGGCCGGCAACGAAGAACAAAATGACGAAAAGCGCCGCGAGCGCGCCTACAGGATTTGGGAGGAAAAGAGGAAGCCAGAGAGCTGCCATCTCGACAACTGGCAATGGGGAGGAACCGCATTGACCATGACCCTTAGTCTAATTGCGAGCGGGCTTCTTCTCCAATACAAGTAGGAAGCCGGAAATGCGGCGGCCGCAATCATTCGTCCTCCATACCGATAGCCTTCATCGCATCGACGCCGCATTTGCGATCGATCCGCATGGTGCTGGCATGTTTGCTGACTACCCAGTGTAAGAGAACACTCGCTAGCTGGAGGGACTATCGCTTTTACCGCGCGAACGTCGATAATGCCGCTGCGCCTTTGCACGGTTCCCGCAATCTCCCATCGAACACCAGCGCCTGTTCATCGCCCTGCTCTCATCGACAAACAGCCAGCCGCAGCCGCGGTCATCCTGGCACTGGCGGATACGATGCGCTTTAGGACCGGTCATGAGGTTCGCCGCCGAAATAGTGATGGGTTTGAGCAGATCTGAGGCACTGGCTTCATCGATACACCAGACCATTTCACCCGCCATCCCTGCGAGCCTTATTCCATCTGCGGGCCGAGCCAAAAACGCGTTGAAATACTCGAGAGCCTCGATCGGCGGGGCCACATCGGCGATGCGAGCGGCGAGGAGTTCATAGATAGCCTCGCGCAGTGCAATCGCCGCCTCATAGGCTTTGGCGCCATCATCTTGATATGTGTGCCAACGCGCACTCATCAGGTCCGACTGCTGTTCACTCCCAGGTAGGTTGGCAGTCAGCCAGCGCAAAAGTGCTTGCGCATCGGGAAGCCGTTCCTCACGAGACGAGCGCAAACGCCAAGCTGCCGTATTCACAAACCGGATCGCCAATTCCTCTTTGGGGTCGCCGTCGGCGCTTGAATGTCGATATTCTTTGGAACTCATGATCTTGATCCTGGTTTGGTCTCTAACCCTATAAAAGGTTAGGACCAGCCATGATGCTTTCAAGGACGCATATCACGTTTGGCGCGGCCTTTGCCGCGATCTATATCATATGGGGATCGACCTATCTTGCCTTAGCTTTGGGTCTGCAAACGCTGCCGCCCTTTCTTCTGATGGGCATACGCTGTTTGATAGGGGGCACCATTCTCTATGCCTATGCGAGGGTAAGGGGTTCCGAAGCTCCCTCCGTTACGATGTGGGGGATCGCGGCAGTTTGTGGCTTGCTGTTCTTCGTCGGATGCCACGGCGTTCTGGCATATGCGCAGCAACGCGTTCCATCCGGCGTGGCGGCTCTGCTCCTGGCAACGATCCCGTTCTGGATCGTACTCCTGCAGGCTTTCAATCCCGGAGGTGAGCGGCCGACCGGGATGAGAGCGGCACTCCTCGTTCCCGGCATCGCAGGCGTAGCTCTCATCGCATGGCAGGAAATATCTTCCGGCGCGAGCGCGGTGCACCCCGTCGATTTGATTCTCCTGCTGGGGGCCTCCTTCTCATGGGCGGTCGGAACAGTCATATCGGAGCGCCATTCCGCAAAATTTGCCTCGGCGGGGCTCGCGGGGCTGGAACTGCTCGCCGGCGGCGTTGCGTTGGCCGTAGTCAGCGCGCTGTCGGGCGAGTTGGACACTTTGCAGCCGACCCAGATTTCCGCCGTTTCGCTGGGCGGCTTGGCCTATCTGATTCTGTTCGGCACCGTGATAGCCTTCGCTGCATATATGTGGCTGTTAAAGCGAATATCGCCTTCGTTGGTCGCCACTTACACGTTTGTCAATCCAGTCATTGCCGTTACTCTTGGTTGCACATTTCTGGGGGAGAGCGTAACGACGCCCATCCTCATCGGCGCTGCCATGATCGTTGTTTCGGTTGCCGGGCTGCTGCTGACCCAATACAAATCAACAAGGAAGGACAAAACGCCCCGTTCTTGCGAGACACAACTATCTCACCGGCGTCTCTGAAAGAGGCTCCCCGCTTTCTCGCCTATCGCAAGACCGGCCGCGAGGATTTTTCGGTTGGATTTGGACGCTGCGTGACGATAGCGCCAAAGGCCGAGGTGGTATGATTTAACCCTTATCGCTTGGCGGCGGCGGTTGTGCCGCCGTCCCCGCGTCAGCTTGAAAGGGATTGAACCGACGACCCGGTTGTTACAAAAGCTTTCCGTCTGAAACTCCTCGGTAACGGACGTTGGCTTTGCCCGCATTAATAACCTATTTGGGTCGAAACCGCTCATTGGTAGTCGCAGAAATCGACAGTGAAACCCTGATTTCTGCGATTGAGTTATGCGACACAAATTCCTCTTAAGCTTCAGCCTCGGCGCTTTTGTCTCGAAAATTAGGAGTTATCCGACGGCTTTAGGGTGGCCAGTGCTCATCAGCTCGATAAGTCTTTCCAGACGAGTCACTACGTCACTGGTTTCCAAGAGTTGCTGCTGCTGTTCGATAGTGATCGACAGCAACGGCGCGACCGTGTCGGCTAACAAGCTCGGATTTCCGATCGAAGGTAGGCCAAACCTGACCTTGGATCCCGGTGGAAGTGCAGAAAAGTCTACTTTGGCGTAGGTCTGGTACGCATTGAGAACCGCGCGCGAAAGGGTCGCCGCCTCCGTCGACTGACCGCGTTCATCGTCTATCGGCGTAACCTCCGCCGCGAGGAAACCGTCGTCGGTCAAACGGACGATGCCCGTTCGCTGAAGTCCACGTACGGTAACTTTGAGCGTCCCGTCCACCTGTGTCTGGCAATCTATCACGTTCGCTATGACCCCCACCGGATTGAGGGCTCTGAGAGTGCTTGGATGATCGTCGCTGCCATTTCTCTGGGCAACAACGAGAACGCGTTGATCACCGACAATAGCTCGTTCCACGGCTTGGCGTGTTTTCTCGCGCGCCACGAAAATCCGCGAGATCATGTGCGGAAACAGGACTAGATCCCGCATAGGAACGATGGGAATGCCAGCTCCTGCTGATGCTGACCTACTGGCGTTAGCCAAGGTCGCGGACGGCTGGCTCGCTTTAATTCTTGCGGCTAACACGTTCCAATCTCGAAAGCCAAGAATTCGAGCAACGAGTTCTTGGCTCTCACTAGTGGTGAACGCGACAGATTTGGCGTGAAGCGCTTCACGTAGCGTTTGGGCCATGGCTTTGGCATCGCGGAAATCGCGCATGAGATGATCCTTTGCAAAAACGAACGGAAAGCGTCAGGGGCTTGCGTTGCTGACCCGTTCGTTCGGGCAAAGAGAGCCATGAGCGGCTCGATACATTCACCGAACCCCGACGGGGCGCAAGCAGCAGGCTGTATCGACCTGGCAACAATCATTTGCAGAAGCTTTGTTAACAGTCAATCCTCGGCTTGTCGCAGGTCCATCGGTTGTTTTCATCAGCACATTCTTGAACAGTCTACATTAATTACTGCCTCTTCCAGCGTCAGAGCCGCCCCCAGCAATCGCTCATCATGGTTCTTGGGAGCCGACAGCAGAAAGCCGACCGGCATGCCTGCTTCACCCGTGCCGCAAGGCAGGGAAACGCCGCACCAGTCAAGAAAATTACCGATCGCCGTATTGCGCAGCGTTCTGCCATTGATCTTCGCGAACAGCTCGTCATCAGCTTCCAGGGGGCCAAGCGCCGGCGCGACATGGGCAACCGTCGGATAGGCGATGAACTCATTCGGCCCAAGCGTTGCGGCAACCTCCTTGATCAGTTGCTCACGCACTTTGAGCGTTTCCAGATAGCCGACCAGCGTCGTCCTCTCTCCAAGGCGTGTCCGCGCGACAACGCGCCGATCCATGGCTTGAGCCTCCGGCCCCGCCAAGCGACGATGATGCAGCACAAAGGCCTCGGCAGTAACCAACGGCCCATACTCGGCCATCAGTTCAAAGAGCCTTTCGAAAGCTGGAAACGCGGCTCGCCGGATCTTAACGCCAGCAGCACTCAATCTCGCCAGCGTCACCTCGAAAGCTGCAAGAACACCATCCTGCGCATCATCCATGACGATATTTGTCGGCACCACGATGGAAAGCCCGCCGGCTTCGGCGCGCTCTATCTCGGGGACAAAACGTCCACGCATCGCGGCATCGACCCAGATCGCATCCTGGACGCTGCGGCACAGCGGGCCGAGCGAGTCGAGGCTCGTCGACAGCGGAAAGACGCCGCCCATGCTGTAGCGGCCATGGCTCGCCTTATAGCCGACAAGGCCGTTGAAAGCAGACGGTATGCGTACCGAGCCGCCGGTATCCGTGCCGATCGCCACCGGCACGAGACCGGCCGCAACCGCAACGGCGGAACCCGAGGACGAACCGCCGGGAATTCGCGGCACATCCGTTGCCAGCGGGTTTAGCGGCGTACCGTAATGCGGATTGAGGCCGAGACCGGAAAAGGCGAATTCGCTCATATTGACCCGGCCGACTGCGATCATGCCCGCCGCTTGCAGCGCCCTGACGACGTCGGCATCGTGTTCGGCAGGCGCGGCATCCGCAAGCACGACCGAGCCGGCCGTCGTCGGCAGGCCGGCGATGGCGAAGAGATCCTTCCAGGCGACGGGAATGCCATCCAGCAGCCCGCGCGAACGCCCCTCGCGCAGCCTCTTGGACGAAGCAGCCGCCTCCTCCTTCGCGCGCCGCTCCAAAAGCTGCGTGAAGATCGCCTGGTCCTTATAGGCCCGGATCGCGTCGAGAGTCTCCTCGGCCAGCGCGACCGGGTCGAGACTGCCGGACTGGATCAGGACCGAGAGTTGCGCGATCGATTTGCTGAGGTGTGTATTTGTCACAGGTCCTGCTCTCCTTCTCAGCCAACCAGCTGCATCCAGCGGCGCACGAGATAATTGTGCTCATCCATTGTCGTATTCCAGACGGCAATGCAATTGGCGCGCTGCCAATAGGATCCGCCGCTGCGCACCGATCCTTTCCTGATCCGCATCTGACCATCCGGGCCGGGCAAGTCTTCGGTGGCCGCCGCGCCTTCATACCAGTAGTCCCATTCGGCCTGGGTCATGAACTGCCGCGAACGCTGCGGTGTCGAAATGTAATAGCCCTGCCGCACGACCACGGCACCCGGCCATCCCGATATCCACCAGTTCAGATAGTCGTAGGCAACGTCGAGGAGACGGCCGCTCAACTGTTTCGAAAGACACAGGCCACCATGCCAAGCGCGATAGCCTTCGGCGGGAATGGCCTGCTCGACCGGCACGCCCTTCGAATTCAGGATGCCGATGCCGGGCGACCACATGCTCTGGACGCTGGTCTCGCCGGCGATCATCAGCCGGGCCGCATCCTCCGCGGTTTTCCAGAAATCCCGGAAGAAGCCAGCCTTCTTGCGCTGCTCCAGGAGATAGATCAGCTGGTCGATCTCCTGAATGGACATATTGCCGATATCGTCGAAGGACATGAGGCCAGCGGCCTGTGCCGCGAGCGCTGCATCGAAAATGCCGATGGCGGGCTCATCGACCAGCGCCACCTTCCCCGCCCAGCGTTCGTCGAAGAGCGCGCCCCAGGAATGCATGCCGACACCATTGGGCGCCAGATCGGTCCGATAGGCGAAGCTATCGAAATTATGCGTCGTCGGCAGCATGGAGATGAAGCGCGACGGCGTATCGCCCAAGGCGAGGTTCGGCTGCACGAAGAGCTTCTTCGCCGGCACGTCGCCGAGCCCCAATCGCGGATTGGGGCCGATGTGGCCGGTCTTCGTCAGATCGTTGACCTCATCCCAGAGCACGATTCGCTGGGTGTCCACAGGCTGGATCGCACGCCAATGCCAGACGATATCGAGATTGTGGAAGCACTGGTCGTAGATATCGTAGGTCTCCGGCTCGCGGGCCGCCTTGTATTGAGTCGTCAGGAAGTCGTTGTTGTCGAAGATGACATCAATACCGAGATCGTCCTGCGCGCACAGGCGCAATTCCTCCAGCAGCGAGATCGCGGTGCCGAGAACGCGCAGGCGCGGCCGGCCCTTCAGATGCAGTGCTGGAGCAGGCGCGGTCTTCGTTATCGATTGATGCTTGTTCATGAACGGATCGATATCCTATTGCGCCGCTGCCAAGGATGGGGCGACAGGCGGCATACGGGCCAGTGTGAAGGCTTCGAAAGACCGTTTCAATAGCGCGCCATCCAACCCATCCAGAATGAAGACCAGACGCGAGGCGCGATCTTCGGAAGGCCAAGCCTCCATATGCACCGGCGGGTGAACCAGATGCTGAACCCCATGCACAGCGACGGGACGCTCTTCGCCCTTGAGATTGAGGATGCCCTTCACGCGCAACACCCGAGCCCCATGACGATTGAGAAGCATGGTCAGCCAAAGGCCGAATGCGGTCCAGTCAACCGGCCGGTCGACCCTCAGCGCAATGGAGGAAATCGTCGTTTGATGGGGCGCCCCATCAGCCGAAACCAGCTGCAGCCACTCTTCGCAGTAAAACCCGCTCGGCGACAGATTGTCGCCTAGCGAGGCTTTCTCACGCATGTCCGCCAATGACGACAGATCAAGATCGGCGTCGGTTGCCATCACGAGCGAGGCATCGGGGTTCAAGGTGCGAAGCCGCGCCTCG
>Ga0068856_100005531_pt1 | contig 12443 bp, 13 predicted proteins | sample KBSCornC62_FD_66595 | JGI IMG/M metagenome (GOLD analysis project Ga0068856, IMG submission 66595) | Corn rhizosphere microbial communities from Kellogg Biological Station, Michigan, USA - KBS Corn C6-2 | ecosystem: Host-associated > Plants > Roots > Rhizosphere > Soil ...
CCAGCGTGTGTTGGATAAATTTAACCCTGCTGATTCGAGCTATACAACGGTTCCTGCAAAACGAAACGTGACTTTTCGCGATCTGCTTACGCACAGTTCTGGTCTTGACTACACCGACATTGGAACCCCCGCCGGCAACGCTATCTATACCAAAGCTAAAATACCTTCGGGATTAGGCTATTTCGATGTAAATCTGCTCGACCGAATGAAGGCGATGGGAAAGTTGCCGTTACTGTTTCAACCGGGTGACAAATGGCAGTATGGACTAAACTCTGATTTGCTTGGTTGCCTGATAGAAGTGATCAGCGGGCAGAGCCTGGAGGATTTCTTCAGGCAACATATCTTCAATCCGCTGGGGATGAAGGATACTTATTTTAATGTGCCGCAGTCAAAAGCAGGACGATTGGCGACGGTGTATACCGAGGATTCACTGCATCATGTGATCAAATGGAACCATACATTCAGGCATATCGACCCGGATTATCCGTTGATGAAGAAGAACTATTTTTCAGGTGGCGCAGGCTTAAGTTCAACGGCCTGGGATTATGCTATTTTTATGCAGATGATGCTGAATGGCGGAATTTATAACGGTCATAGAATATTAGCACCAAGAACGGTAGAGTTGATGAGAAGCAGTCAGCTGGATTTTATGTTTAATGGTTCTGATTGGTTCGGGTTGGGTTTTGGACTAACGTCGGCGAAAGCAGCGGCGAAAAATCCGTTTAACGAGGGTTCGTTCTATTGGGGAGGTTATTATGGTACGGCTTACTGGGCCGATCCGAAAGCTCACTTGGTAGGCTTGATCATGACGCAGCAAACGCCGGATAGTCACGGCGAGCTTATGACTAAGATAGAAGATGTGATCTATTCGAGCCTGATCCACTAAAAACGACATTTCGAAAACATTCAGCTTGAATGTATTTTTTACCTTTACAATTTAGTCTGTAAAATTTTGCTAACGGATAATCACGGAAGGAATATAAATTATTTACGCCTGGCGGTAACCGACAGGTGCAATCTGCGTTGCTTTTATTGCATGCCCGAAGATGGCCTTAAATGGCTGCAGCGTGAGGAATTGATGACCTATGAAGAAATGCTGCAGATTTGCAGTCTGCTGGTAAAAATGGGTATCGAGAAGATGCGCATTACTGGCGGGGAGCCTTTTGTGCGGAAGGATATGATGCAGTTTCTTTCTGCTTTATCCAAAGTTAGCGGACTTAACGAATTGACCATCACCACCAATGGCGTACTTACCGCACCCCTAGTTCCGGATTTGAAGAAATTAGGCGTCCGGTCAGTAAATTTGAGCCTTGATACATTGGACGCCAACCGTTTTTTCATGATCACGCATCGCGATGAGTTTGCGAACGTGATGGAAACGCTGGAACAATTGCTGAAACACGACATGGAGGTGAAAATTAATGCCGTGGTGATGGATGGTAAAAACTTGCATGATATCATCCCAATGGTGGAAATGACCAAAGACATGCCGGTGAGTATGCGTTTCATTGAGGAAATGCCGTTTAATGGCGAGGGGCACGTTTACAATGGGCTGAAGTGGGACTATATCAGGATCATGGATGAGATAAAGGAGAAGTATCCTGATATTCAGCGATTGCAGGATTCTCCTTCCTCAACATCTTACAACTATCACATACCGGGCCATAAAGGTGATGTGGGAGTTATTGCGGCTTATTCCCGCACTTTCTGTGGTACGTGTAATCGTATCCGTATCACGCCCGAGGGTGTTTTGAAAACCTGCCTTTATGATGGTGGAGTAATGAATATTAAAGATTTGATACGCTCGGGAGCGTCGGATGGTGAATTACAAACTAAATTGCTGGAGGCATTTGGCAATCGACCCAAAGACGGATGGGAAGCCGAGAGCCACCGGAATATTAACGGTCCGGCGCATGAATCCATGGCAACTATAGGCGGCTAATTATGACTACAGTACAGCAAGCCGAAAAATTAGTACTTGCCGAAGCGAGAGACTTTGGTAATGAGGTAGTTCCGTTTGATAAGTCGCTGGGAAGAGTCCTGGCTGAAGATATTAAAGCCGACCGTGACCTGCCACCGTTTAATCGTGTAGCGATGGATGGAATAGCGGTGAACTATCAAGCTATTGAAAGCGGTACAACCACATTCAAAATAAAAGCCACTCAGGCGGCTGGTGATCAGCCGATCGATATAGAAAACCCTGGCGAATGCATCGAGATTATGACAGGGGCTGCTTTGCCTGCCTCGGTTGATACGGTCGTTCCTTATGAAAGCATTGAAATTAAGGATGGCAATGCCGTTATTACAAAACCGGGTACAATAAAAGGACAAAGTCTTCATTTACAAGGTGCTGATAAGAAACAAGGCGAAGTTGTTGTTCCGGCAGGAAGGGTAATAACACCATCGTTAATCAATACGATAGCGTCAGTAGGAAAGTCATCGCTCGTGGTAAAAAAGCTGCCGAAAGTGGTTGTCATCTCATCAGGAGATGAGTTGGTGGATATTGATCAGGAGCCGTCAGCCATACAGATCCGAAAATCAAATAGCTATACGATACAGGCTGTTTTAAGTCGATATGGGATTGAGTTAGAGTTACTGCATATTCCCGATGATCCGCAGGTTACTCTTGAAAAGATTAGTTATTGCCTCGAAAATTATGATGTTATCCTGATGACCGGCGGCATCAGCATGGGTAAATTCGATTATATCCCAAAAGCGCTGGAAGAAATGCAAGTGCAAACCATCTTTCATAAAGTAAGGCAGCGACCGGGCAAACCGTTTTGGTTTGGCAAGCATAGAAATGGAACCTTAGTATTTGCATTTCCCGGCAATCCTGTTGCTACTTTTATGTGTCTGCACCGGTATTTTCTGCCATGGCTGCAAATGAGCCAAGGTTTGACAAAAGGGTCGCCAGCCTACGCGGTCTTAGAACGGGATTTTATTTTCAGACCCGAATTGACCTACTTTTTGCAAGTGAAACTACAGTTTTCAAACGAAGGCAAATTATTGGCTACACCTGTTGAAGGCAATGGTTCCGGCGATTTTGCTAACTTAGCAGATACGGATGCCTTTATGGAGCTGCCTTTCGAGAAAAGCGAATTTAAAAGCAGAGAGGTTTTTCCAATATGGCTGTTTATTAATTAGTGACATGACATTTTCCCATCTGGACGATAAAGGACAAGCAACCATGGTTGATGTGAGTGAAAAGCAAGTTTCGCACCGCACCGCCACGGCACGCAGTATTGTCTCGTTACCGGATGAGGTATTGTCTCAATTAACAAACGGCGATATTCAAACAAAAAAGGGATCGGTTTTTCAGACTGCGATCATCGCCGGCATCATGGCCGCCAAAAAAACTGGTGAATTGATACCACTGTGTCATCCGCTAGGCTTAGATAATTGCCAGATCAGCATTCATATTAATGATGAGCAGGAAGTAATGATTGATTGCACTGCGACGATTACAGCGAAAACCGGAGTCGAGATGGAAGCATTAGTGGGGGCATCAATTGCTGCGTTAACCATTTATGATATGTGTAAGGCGCTGAGTCATGATATCGTGATCAGGGAAACCAAACTGATGGCAAAGACAGGAGGAAAACGTGATTTCAAACGAACCGCATAAGAAACACGCCGATTTGAAAAGACCTGCTATCGGCAACTTCGGAAAAAACGAATGGGCCATTGTAGGGGCGCCTTGTGTTTATATAAAGGGTTTGGCAGATAGAGTTATTCAGGCTTTATCTCCTGAATATAAGTGTGCTTACGCTGACTCATCTCATAATGACGAAGTTGTTTTGGCACCTGGTCGCCTGGCAAATGGCGCATTTTTGGAATTTACAGACCAGGTTAATCATCAGCAGTTCAATTATGCTGATCCGCTGAGATTCGTTCTTTTCAAACAGCAGTTTAACGAGGCTGATTTGATTTTAGTAAACGGCAACCACCAGCAAGCCAAATCGCAGGTGGTGATTATTTATGAAAACAAACGCGCTTCACTCCAAAAACGACTAGAGCAGCTGACGGATATTCAATTGATACTGCTGGCGGAAAACACGGAGGAAATCTTTGATTTTATCCAGGAAAAACTGGCCGATCGACCTGAAGTGCCGGTTTACCGACTTGAGGAGACAGAAAAGATTATCACATTTTTTAGAAATAAGCTGGAGCGAGCCAAGCCAGTGTTGAATGGCTTGGTTCTGGCTGGCGGCAAAAGCCAGCGCATGGGTTTCGACAAAGGTGCTGTAAACTTGTTTGGCAAGGAGCAACGTTATTATGTTGCCGATATGCTGAAATCGCTTTGCCAGGAAGTGTTTATCTCGTGCCGGGAAGATCAGCGCTCACAAATTCCTGCTGATTACGATGTGTTACCGGATACATTTACTGGTTTAGGACCCTATGGGGCAATATTATCCGCTTTCCGTCAGCAACCGGATAGTGCCTGGTTCGTGATAGCCTGTGACCTGCCTTTGCTTGATACAGACACTGTTCAATACCTGATTAATCAGCGTGATCCATCTAAAATTGCGACTACATTTAAAAGCCCTTATGATGAGTTCCCGGAACCGCTAATTACTATTTGGGAGCCTAAAAGTTACCCGCTGTTGCTCGCTTTTCTTTCCCAGGGCTATTCCTGCCCGCGCAAAGTGCTGATCAATAGTGATGTGAAGTTATTGCAGGCCGAAAATCCCGATGCCCTGACTAATGTCAATACTCCGGAAGACCTCGAAAAGGTGAAAAGAACCATTCATCACAAGATTGCCAACGCCTGATGTCGACCGATTTTACCCGGTACAGTTGCCAGATCGCTTTACCCGGTTTTGGCGATGAAGCTCAGCAATTGTTGCAGCAGGCTAAGGTATTGATTGTGGGAGCAGGTGGCCTGGGTTGCCCCGCTTTGCAATACCTGGTTTCGGCGGGAGTGGGGACGATAGGCATTGCTGACTATGACACTATTTCGGTTAGTAACCTGCATAGGCAAATTCTGTATGGTCCCGAAGACGCCGGAAAAAAGAAAGTCGCGGTGGCAATCGAAAAACTGAAAAGACAGAATCCGGATATCCAACTTGTTCCGCACAATTTAAAGATCACCTCGTCAAATGCTTTGGACGTAATATCACAATACGATATCGTTGTTGATGGAACCGACAATTTCGAGACGCGATATCTTCTAAATGACGCCGCTGTGATGTCCGGGAAGCCGCTTGTTTATGGTGCAATTTATCAATACGAAGGACAGGTGGCTGTTTGGAACGTGAAGAATTCCGATAGTAGCTCTTCGCCTAATTACCGTGACTTATATCCGCAGGTTGATGCCACCCAAGTGCCCAATTGCGCCGAAGGTGGGGTAATCCCAACTCTGGCCGGAATTGTCGGCTGTATGCAGGCCAACGAGGTTATTAAGTACATAACCAGGACCGGGGAACTGCTGTCAGGAAAGATACTAATCTTCGATGCGCAGACGATGCAAAGCCGGGCAATTAAAATCGGTTCGATGACCAAAACTAAGATTGAAAGACTCGTCGACACAATAGAAGCACCTGTTGTCACGTCTGATGAACTAAAAAAGGCACTGGAAGAAAATCTTTACGAATTGGTAGACGTGCGAACGTTTCAGGAGCGCGATTTATTCGATATTGGAGGTGAGCATATTCCTTTGGAAGAGATAGAAGAGCAGATCGAATATTTTAATTCTATTACCCCGAGAGTATTGTACTGCGCAACTGGCAGACGAAGTGCAGAAGCAGTGAAATTGATAAAAAAGAAATACCCGGATGCTATTGTATTATCGCTCGAAGCGGGACTGAAAGATTGGTGAGGTAAACACAAATCAGTGTAATCAAATCAATCAGTCAAAATCTGTGATTCAGACTATGGATGCGCCGCTACCCAAGTCTCTCCATCCTCAAAAACTTCCTTTTTCCAGATAGGTACAGTTTGTTTTAAAGTGTCGATCACATAACGGCAAGCCTCAAAAGCAGCATCGCGGTGGGCGCATGAAACAGCAATCACCACCGGTACCGCGCCAACCTCTAAAACCCCGATACGATGATGAATAAGCAATTTCTGAACCAGCCATTTTTCAAAAGTCTGTGCCGCGATCTTTTCCATTTCCTTTAAAGCCATAGGCTCATAAGCCTCAAACTCCAATCGTAAAACTCTTTTGCCTTTTGTAGAATCACGAACGGTGCCGATAAAAACGTCGATTCCACCAGATTGTGGTGTCATAACCCAATCGATACAGGATTGAATATTTAATGGTTGGTTCGATATTTTTATTTGCGTATTCAATTGTTATGTCGCTTCTCGTTTTATCGTTTGTCGGCTGTGAGGACACAGCCGACGGGAATGGGCGTTGGGACGATAATCAACCACCACTAACTGGCGGTATGATAGCTATCTCGTCGCGTTCGGTTAGTTGGCTATTGTCCTGGGCGTATTCATTGTTAACGGCAACCATGTATGAGGCCAGTTGTCTTAGCCTGGGATAGGTTGTCTCCAATGCGTCCTTAAGATCGGCTGTAGTATCTCCAATAATATCTAGTTCTGCGGTGGGGCTACCAAAAATATCCTTCGCTATGCCAAATGCCAGCACTTTTACCTTCATAGCACAAAAATAAGGAATGTTTAGCTCAACTGCTTACGCCGGAAGTACCAGAATAACGGAATGCCTATCGCAACCAGCACGAGCCCAAAGACCGACACAATGAGGTGCGACCGTCCGGCGATGTAATCGTTGATGTCATTATATAGCGTTATAACAACGTATAAGGTTGAAAATAAAATGAATATAATGGGAAGAATTGGATAGCCTTTGAGCCTGTAACCATGATTCGCGTCTGGCATCTTTTTACGAAGAATAAATATTCCGAATGCCGCAAAACCGTAAAATATCCAGGTAATAAACACAAACATATCCATCAACATGTCGAATGATCCTATGAGCACCAACACCGTTCCCCAGGCTGCCTGGAACCATAAGGCATTGGATGGTGTTTGATATTTGGGATTCACTTTGCCGGCAAATTCAAAGAAATTTTTCTCCCGCGACATCGCAAATATCACTCGGGAGCAGGGTAGGATGTTGCTGTTGGTGCAGCCAGCAGTGGATAGCAAAACCAGAGCAGCAATTAAACCAGCACCACCGAAACCCATGATTTTATATAATGCGTCCGAGGCAACCAACGTCGAGTTTTTCATTTCGTCGACCGGCATCATGTATAAATACGCCTCATTGGTTAAGACGTACAGAAGCATGCAAAGCAACAGTCCTATTATTAGTCCCCGGGGAATATTTCTTTGCGGTTCTTTGATCTCACCACCAATAAAACCGAGGTTGTTCCAGCCGTCGTAAGCCGCAAGTGCTCCGGTTGTGGCCGCTATAAATGCTGTAAATTGATGCCAATACGCATGGTCAAAAGTGGGAGAGGCCCTGGTCAAATTAATTGTATGACCTTGCCCGGAAAAAAAGATTACCCCAACCAGGAATATCAGCGCAGCAACTTTTAATATCGAAAAGAAAACCTGCACAGCGCCGCCGGCTTTTACGCTCCGGACGTTAATCCACGAGAATATGAAAATTATCGATACCGCCACAACTTTTACTCCGATATTCTCCAGCAAATAAAACCGGCCAATGTATGGAATAACGATAGAAATACTGTGTTCGATGGCGGCTGGAAAGTGAGGAAGGCGATGATTTGGAAAGAAGTATTCCGAATACTCACCGAAAACAAACGCGATGCCGGAAATACTCGCGGTATCGATAACGACAAAAGACGACCAGCCGAACAGGTAGGCGAAAAAGTTGCCGTACATGTACCTGAAATAGGTATACTGCCCACCAGTTTCGGGAATAGCGCAGCCTACTTCGGCATTAATCATGCTGCCAAAAAGTGATACTACCCCGGCCACAACCCAAACGGCCAGCAGCATTAGGGGAGATCCCAGCTGCCCCGCCATAGTTGCCGGCTTCATGAAAATACTACTGCCGATGACCGATCCGATAACAATAGATATTGCTGCCGGCAGGCCCAGTTTGCGCTCGAGTTGGGCCATGTTATTTGTTGATGAATTCGGCTAAAATGCGGTGAAAATGATGGGTGCCCTGTTCCCTGGTTACTGAGTAACGGCCGTGTTTATAAAATCTCGAACGAACTCCTCGCTGCACATTTTGGACGATCTCTTCATCTTCAGCTTCTACTTTATCAAGTCCTGATCCTGCACCTTTGTCGAGTTTGGTTTCGTCCCAAACGTACGAAATGAACCTAACCCTGCATTCGCCAACAGAAACTGGTTCCACAACATTGACCGACAATCCCCATGGATAAAAGTTGAACATCATGTTTGGAAACACCCAGAAATAATAAGCCGCCACATTTCTGCCGTAATCGGGCGAGTTCTCAGGCAGATCAAAGCAATTTTCATTGGTACGCGCCAAACCAAGTTGTAAGCTGGAGTAGGGGAAAAACAGCTCGGTGGCGTATTCGCCAAAATCGATCACGGCATTTAATCCGGCGTGAACAAAGGGGATATGAAATCCTTCAAGGTAGTTCTCGCAATATAACGCCCAGTTGGCTTTAACATCGAATGTTCGGCATAATTCGGGATATAGTTTGAAATCGTCCAGCGGCATCCAGCTAACGCGTTCTTTCATATCCCTGAAAAATATTTCGGGCTGATATATTGGGTTAAGCGAAGTAAAAAGCCAGTTGCTCCATTTAAACAGGCTTAGGGCTGTAAGGTCGTCGTCTTTCGACGGAAAGTCCTCCACTTTCTTAAATTCTGGCATCGAAGCAAATTTTCCGTCAATCCCAAACAAGCGCCCATGGTAACGGCAGCGGAGATTGTTCAATTTGCACGCTTTTTCCGCAACAATATTGCCCCGGTGGGTACAAACATTGGATAATAAATGAACCTGGTTCGACTTGTCATTTGTGAGCAGCAGCGGTTCATCCAGGTAATCGGGCAGAAGCGTAAAAGGATATACATCCCCCGCATTTTTTACCATATCGCTGCCCCCAATAAATTGCCACGATGTGGCGAACATTTGCTCGCGGCATTGTTCAAATACTTGCTGGCTGGTATAAAAATCGGCGTGTAAAGTTTTGGCCCGGGCTATATTAGAGTCGACAGTAAAATGAGGCATAAATGGTTTGTTGGGTTAGCTTTTACTTTCGGCTTTGGACTTTCAGCTTTCAGCCTCTGATTTAATGTTGTAATTTAGAGGATATGGAAGACAATACCAAAAGATATGATAACGGCGAAATAACTGTGATCTGGCAACCGGGTTTATGTGTGCATTCGGCCAATTGTGTCAAAGGATTACCTACGGTTTTTAATCTTGCTCAAAAACCGTGGATAAACGTGCAGGGTGCTGATACCGAAGCCATCATTAGCCAGGTAAATAAATGCCCTTCCGGAGCATTATCATTTGTGTGGAATAGGGAACAGTGATTTAATTGTCGAATGCGCCGTCCTTGTATAACTCCAGGGCGACAAGCACCGATATAACGAGTATTCCCCCGGTAATGGTAGCAAAACTTTTGCCAAAGCTATCCTTTTCTTTGTGGGTCAGATCGATACCCTCAGTTTTGTAGCCAGCAACCTTACCTTGTCCGTCGAAAATAAATTTGATGTATTTTGTGAATTTTTCCGGATTTACCTTGTGTAATGAATCGCGGACGAGAGAGTCCGGAGCGGTAACAGGCGGTTCATCTTTTTGAGGTTTTCGTAAAGGATGGGCCTTGTCCATATTGTAGGTCCACTGATCAAATCCCGGCCCCGGATTAATCTCATCAGGCTGGCCAAACTGCTTTAGCACATCATCTTTGTATGGCATTTTTGCAGTACTTGCTGGTGAGTATAAGTGTGTGAGTACAACTACAGAAAGTCACCAGGCTCATTATAAACGCAAATAGGAACCGCGACATTTTCATTATGAAAAGCGTTTTGATTCCTATTTAACGTGTTGTAAATTAGAATATTATATCAAGTTTGTTATTTTGTTTTGAACTTGTAGATGGACACTGTTTTGTAAGTTTGTCCAGGTTTTAAAACCGTGGATGGGAACTGAGGCTGATTAGGCGAATCAGGGAAATGCTGTGTTTCCATAGCAAAAGCCGTTCTGTAATCATCTTTGTCGCCATATTTCATGGTGTTTTTACCCTGCATAAAGTTACCGCTGTAAAACTGCAGACCGGGCTCCTCGGTGTAAATTTCCATAACGATGCCTGTTTTATCGCCTTTCACGGTAGCGATCGGCGCCGACATATCATGCTTGTCCAAAACGAAGTTATGGTCATAACCTTTGCCGTTTTTCAGCTGCTCGTTAAGGTCATTAATGCGGGCGCCGATGGTAGTAGGCGTAGTAAAGTCAAATGGTGTTCCTTTAACTGGTTCAATTTTTCCAGTCGGGATAAGGGTTGAATCTACCGGTGTATAATTTGCTGCTTTGAATTCAACCACATGGTTCAGAATCGTTCCGCTACCTTCGCCATTGAGGTTAAAATAAGCATGGTTAGTGAGGTTCACAACCGTGGTTTTGTCTGTGGTTGCTTCATACTCAGCTTTCATAGAGTTGTCGTCAGTCAGTGTATAAACTACTTTGATGTGCAAATTGCCAGGATAACCTTCCTCCATATCTTTAGAAAGATAAGTTAGCTCGAGCGTTTGGTCATTCAATTTTTTAGCATCCCAAACTACGTCCTGGTAGCCTTTTTTCCCGCCATGCAGCGAGTTGGGCGCATTGTTCGTCGCCAGGGTATATTGTTTGCCTTCAAGCGTAAAATGCCCCTTAGCTATACGGTTGCCGTAGCGGCCAATGGTTGCGCCATAATATCGTTCAGTCGATTTGATATAGTCCTCCACACTTGCCATTCCCACTGATACATCGATCATTTTTCCAGCACTATCCGGCACCAGCAGGTTCACAATGCGTCCGCCGTAATTGGTAATGGTCATGATTGCGCCATTCTTATTTTTTAGCGTGTACAGGTGTGTTTGTTTGCCGTCGACGGTTTTTTCAAATGCGGAATCGGCCGGAAGATGGCCATAGGTAATAGTACTATCTTTCATTGTGGTGTTAGTGGTTGTTTTATTTGCCGGTTGGTTGCAGGCGCTTAGTGCCGCAATAGCGGCCGCAAAAACGCCCAAAGATAAAATCCTTGTGTTCATAATTGGTTTGTTTATTGGTCTTTGTTGTTTAGTTTCTTAATTAAAGCTGCTTCATCCTGGTTGTAAGGGGTGCCGTCTTTCCTGAATACATCGTGGAACCACACTTTTGGCTCGTCGCCGCTTGGTATCGGCGTATCCCAGGCATAAATAGTATTTGTTTTTCCTGATACTAGTCCCCAATTGATTGCGCCCACATTCTCCTTTTTTAGCATGGGCATTGAGTTGGCGAAGGTGCTTCCACGCAAACGTGCCATATATTCCGTGCAGATCACTGGCCTGCCGCTTGCTTTCAATAATTGAACAACCCGTTCATGTTTTTCCGGTTCCTCATAATCGTGATAAGTAATTACATCGGAATGGGTTTCCTGGAATGCATTCAACTTTTCCAGGTTCCAGGCCCACAAGCCGGCGCTAAGAGGCTGGTCTGGGTTTACAGCACGCCCCCAGATAAATATTTTCGACAAAAGATCAAGCGATTGATCACCCTTATTGCTGTTGCCCGGTTCGTTATAGAGGTCCCACAACAAGATGCGCTTGTCATGCTTAAAAGTAGTGAGCACGTCAGTAACATATTTCTGAAGCGTTGGGATTTCGCCGGCTTCGGTTAAACGATTGCCCGGATCCTGTAACCAACCCGAATTATGAATTCCAGTTTTAGGTTCCGGCTGTTTGCCAATCTTGGCGGTCGGATTCCAGCAGTCATCAAAAAATACGAATATGGTTTGGATGTGATGCTTATCCGCAATCGCCAGGTATTGATTTACCCTCTCCTTAAATCCTTTTGGATCCTGTTTCCAGGCAATACTATGCAGAAAAACGCGCATGGCATTAAAACCGATACTTTCGGCATAACCCAATTCGCGGTCGGTCGTTTTCGGATCGAATGTGTCCGCCTGCCACATTTCGAGTTGATTGATGGCTGTGCTCGGGATAAAATCCGAACCATTGATCCATTTGTGCTTTGCATACCAGGCATTGGCCTTAGCAGCGGGCCAAATGCCTGCTGTTTGCTGATTCGTTTGTGCATTGGCAATACAAAAGCCCGTTGCAAGTATCCCTGTTAATAGTAGGTGTTTGATTCTCATAGCAAATGGTTTATTTTGAGCCCGAAGGCAATGGAATTGGTTCGCTTGTTTTTATTGGTGTGCCGAAATCGGGACTGCCGTCTTTCTTCCAGGTAAATTTCTGCGCCCTCGGCGAACGATCTTTACCACAGCCTTGACCCGGAGCAGAATTGGCATGATATAATATCCAATCCTCTTTGCCAT
>Ga0068856_100005535_pt1 | contig 12438 bp, 8 predicted proteins | sample KBSCornC62_FD_66595 | JGI IMG/M metagenome (GOLD analysis project Ga0068856, IMG submission 66595) | Corn rhizosphere microbial communities from Kellogg Biological Station, Michigan, USA - KBS Corn C6-2 | ecosystem: Host-associated > Plants > Roots > Rhizosphere > Soil ...
CCCAACCAGCAGGCGCCGCAATTCACGATTCAGAATACGTATCAGTTCACGGATAACCTGACCTGGACGAAAGGTGCGCACACATTCAAATTCGGATTCGACGGCCGCAAGTACATCTCTCCGGCGACTTTTACACAGCGGAGCCGCGGTGATTACGAATACTCCACGCTATCTGCTTACCTGTTCGATAGTCTGCCGGATCTGGTAGCGCAGCGTTCGCTCGGCACGCCCGTTTACTACAGTGATCAGATTTCGACTTACCTGTACGCCAACGATCAATGGAAGGTGAACCAGCATTTGACTTTGAACCTCGGCCTTCGCTGGGAATTCACGAGCGTACCGTATTCTACGAGGCTGCAAACGCTCAACAGTATCTCGAATGTTCCGGGCCTGATCAGTTTCAATGAGCCGCAGCCACAATACAAGAATTTTGCGCCCCGTATTGGCATCGCCTACTCTCCGGGTTCCAGCGGCAGAACCTCGATTCGGGCGGGATTTGGAATGAATTATGACGTGTTGTACGACAATATAGGGATTCTCAATCTTCCGCCCCAACTCAGTACAACCGTCGACCTGCTCAGCTTTAATCCGAATGGTCTGGGACCAAACTTCCTCGCAAACGGAGGAATTGCGCCGAACACTCAAACCGGATCGCTTTCTCAAGCCGATGCCCGCGCAGCGACATCTGCCTACGTTCCCGGCCAGAAGCTGCCGTATTCCGTCCAGTGGAACTTCGGGATCGAACACCAGTTCGCGAATGACTATACGTTCTCGGCTCGGTATCTCGGCACGCGCGGTGTTCATCTAGACGTGCAGCAGAGAATGAACATCTCGTCACCGGTCACGGCCGCCAACGCATTGCCCACGTTCTTCTCGGAACCGACGGCCGGGCAATTGGCTGGACTGACCCACACCCTCGGCGATATTCCCGCGGATAATGTTTTGCCGCAGTTCGCGGCGGCTGGATTCCTTAACCCTATCGTTCAAAATTCGCCGATCGGAAACTCTTCCTATAACGGGCTCGCGCTCGAGTTGCGTCGCCGCTTCTCTCATGGCCTCCAGTTGATCGGCGCTTATACCTGGAGCCACAACATTGACGACAGCACCGCGGACTTCTTCACCACTGTCCTTACGCCGCGGCGTGCGCAGGACTTCCAGAATTTGCGGGCCGAGCGTTCCTCGTCGGCGCTCGATCGCCGCCACCGGCTTACCCTTACAGCGCTGTACGATGTTCCATTCTTCAAAAACGGCCATAACTGGTTTATGAAGAATCTGGTAGGCAACTGGGAGGTGGCGCCTATTTACACGTACGAAAGTCCGGAATATGCAACCGTGCAAAGCGCCACAACCGATGCGAACCTGAATGGCGATCCGGCTGCCGATCGCGTCATGCTCAATCCAAGCGGCCAAGGAACTACGGGCAGCGGTATCCACGCGATTGACACCGCCGGAAATGTCATCGACATGAACGATCCCAATGCGGACTTCAATAGCATTGCGGCTTACGTCGCCGACGATCCTACCGCCAAATACGTAGTCGCCGGTCCTGGAACGATTCCTACTGCCGGCCGCAATACCTTGCCTCTGCGCCCGACGAACAATTTGGATTTAAGCCTGGTGAAGCGCTTCTCGATCACCGAGCGTGTGAGATTCGAATTGCTCGGACAATTCAGCAACGCCCTGAATCATCCGCAATACACCGGTGGTTATTTGAACCACGTGGACGGCGGCAATCCGAACCTGGTCGCAATTCTCCAATCCGGCGGTGTCTTGAACATGCTGACGCCGGGCAGCGGAACCTTCAACCGGCCGGACTTGGCGTTCTCGAGCAATCCGCGCTCGATCGTCGTCGCCGCCAAGATCACGTTTTAGCTTCTCAAGCGAGGGCCTGCGCCAAAAAGGGCAGGCCCTGCTTTCCATGGAACTCATGCACGCCGTCGAAAATTTCTTGTTGCGCACGCGCAGGCACTCCGAACACTTCGTACACACGCTTAACTTTCGCAAAGGCTTCTCTGGTAGCATGCACCGGGAAGATAGGATCGCGTGTGCCGCCTTCAGAAAAGAAAAAGCGCGGCGCGATTAAGCTGGCAACATCGTAATTCTCAGCCCAACTCAAAATACCGGGCACGTAGTTATCGATGCAATGTGACACGCTCATGATGCTGTCGCGAAACGTGTTCAGATAGCCGCTCACAAACGCCGCTTTGATTCTGAGATCGAGCGCAGAAGAGAATTGTGTGCAGGTACCCCCACCCGAGATGCCAAGGCAGCCGACCCGTTTGGCATCGAGTTCGGGACGTGTCTCAATCCAATCGATGGTGCGCATAACGTCCCACACCCGCCAGCCGATCATCGTCTCGCCCAGCAGCAACGCAGACCCGGCGGAAGGCTGGCAGGCGCTCTGTTTCAATCCTTTCTCTTTATTCAGCGCATCGCGCCGGCAACCGAAGGCCATAGGTTCAATCGCGACCGCCGCCATGCCATGCTCCACAACCTGGAGCGCAAAATCATATTCGTAGAAAGGCTTTACCGAACGGTCGTTGCCGGTCTCGTCGATGCCGACAATGTCGTCCACGCCGCGGCCATGGCCCGGCACGCAGACGACAGTCGCATGCGGCGCTTTCTTTCCCCTTGGCGTCAACAGATATCCGAGTACCCCCACACCCGGCCGGCTTTCAAATACGAACTTCTCGCGCCGGTAGCCGGGATAATTGCGCTTTTCGACAGTTTGAAATCGTAAAGGCGTTCTGCCGGGGAAACCGCCAAGCAGGCTTGTCAATTTGGCGCGCAGTTCCACTTGCCAGGCTTCGGCCTCGGCTTTTGTATTCGCCCGAAAGGTCAGCCGCAGCGGCGCGGATTTGTGGCGCTCCAGCGTCCAGTGAACCGGGTCGAACTCAGTCCTGTCGATGCGTTCGCTCACGTTATCAAGCGCGCCTGTGTATTTCGGCGCGGCCACCGTCGCCGCCGTCAGGGCCATGCCCATCTCGCGGCGTGTTATCGGCTGTCTCATTTCTGAAATTATATGAGCTATTGAGTGGTTGCGGCCAACTCTCCGCGAGCGCCAATCGTGCGCAGGCAATGGTCCACCCACAATTTCGTGAGCTTCTCCTGCGCGCCATTCTGGCTTAAGCGCGAGCGCAGGCTGGCGAACTCGACATGATCGAGCGGCTGGTCCTGATTAAAGCAGGAGAAAACAACCGTTTCGTTGCCGGTCACCGGGTCCTTGTGCATTTGCAGGCACTGCGCACAAATTTCTTTCATCATGCACTGCATCGGCGAATTGATGCTGCCGATGGCCTGATGATCCGGCTTGAGATACGGCCGCAGCACGGAATGCCGCGCCTGCTGCACCGCGCGCATCATACCGTCCGAGCCGATCACGATTAGCCGATCGACCGAGCTTAACGGGATCTCGACATCGCCCAGATCGCCGCGTCCGTACGCGGCCATCGCTTCCACGATATTGCCGACAAACGCGCTGTCTTGCACGCGGCCAGGAGTAAATCCAGGCGCTTCATCGCATACCCAGATGACCACATCCGCAGCCTTCTCGATTTCCTCGACTTTGTAGCGGTCGATAATCTTCTTGTAGCCGGCGAAGTAGACCACGCGTGAGCCCGCCTCCCGCAACTGCTGTCCGATAGAGAAAAGAACCGCGTTGCCGAGCCCGCCGCCGGCGAGCAGAACCATTTCCTGCGCCGGGGTCTCCGTGGGTTTCCCTGTCGGCCCCATTAGCACTACTGGTTCACCCGGCTTCAACAACGTACACAGGTCCGACGATCCGCCCATCTCGAGCACGATCGTCGAGAGCAGTCCCTTCTCGCGATCCACTTTCGCGCCGGTGAGCGCGAGTCCTTCCATGGCGAGCACCGTATCGCTCGTTCGCGGCGCCAGCGACTCGTAATTCTGCAATCGGTAAAACTGTCCTGGCTCGAAGGCGCGCGCGGCAATCGGGGCGCGTACCACAATTTCGACAATGGTTGGCGTCAGGCGAATCACGTCTTCAACCACCGCGCGCAATTCTTTATTGAGCCGATCGACCAATTCTTCCGGCGCAGGAGCTTCCGCTGTTCGGCGCGCCAGGACGCGTGAAACCACCGGATATCCTTGCTTGGCTCCGCCCATCGCCTTTACGACGTTGCCGGAAAACGAAGGATGCAGGTCGCCAAAGAAGCTAATGGCCCTTCCGTCCGGCCGCAGCGAAATCAACACCTGCGGATGGGCGGGCTTGGCAATCCGTTCGGGTTTTACTGGCTGGCCGTCTTCATCCACCGCCTGGAAATAACGTCCATCGAGCCGGAAGTTATGCTCGTCTTCACGCGCCAGAACGGTGTTGGGCTGCGTGCCCGCGGCTACCAGAATGGCGCGCGCCGGCAGCACAATCTTTTCACCCGTGGGTACTAGCGCGCCGGTAGCCTCGTCGAAGCGCTGCTTCTCTAATCGCAAAGCCGCCGCCGCTCCGTATCGATCGAGTTCTACTTCTTCCGGAGTCAGGCATTCCGCAAAGCGCACGCCTTCTTCGAGCGCCTTGGCCACTTCCTCGTGGTTCAGCGTGTAGCTGGGTGCATCGATCATGCGTCGGCGATAGGCAATCGTCGCGCCACCCCACGAATTCAGCAGCTCAGCCAAGCGGGGCGCTCGCCCCTCGCGGCTTGCCGCCGCACGTTCGGCGCGAATCGCGCGCGCATGCTCGAGAAATTCTTTGGCGATTTCACCTTCTTCGCCGGTCCACTGCGCGGCCAGATCACGCTCCGGCAGCTCGGAGGCAAGCAGCTCATAGCGCTTCAGAAACTTCTCTACCTGCACGACGTAGTAGGCAAGCGACTCGGTCGCCGTATCGATCGCCGTCAAGCCGCCGCCGATGACTACGATGGGCATACGGATCTGCAGATTGGCCAGGGATTCGCTCTTCGCCGCGCCGGTCAATTGCAGCGCCATCAGGAAATCCGACGCCTGCCGCACGCCGCGAATCAGCCCATTTTTCATGGGAATCACCGTCGGGCGGCCCGCTCCAGCGCACAAAGCGATATGATCGAATCCCATTTCGAAAGCGCTATTCACCGTCAGGGTCCCGCCGAATCGAACGCCGCCGAACATGCTGAACTCTTTCCGCCGCTCGAGCAGGAGCCGGATGACCTTCAAAAAATTCTTGTTCCAGCGGACGGTAATGCCGTATTCGGCTACGCCGCCAAATCCGGCCATTACGCGCTGATCCAGCCGTTCGTAAATCTCCGCAATATCGCGCAGCGGTTCGAAAGCGTGCCGGCGCCCGTGAGGATCGACACCAGAAATATTCTCCGGCAGTGGCTCGATTTTCAATCCATCCACGCCGACCACGGTGTGCCCATCGTTCATCAAGTGATGCGCCAGAGTAAAACCTGCCGGGCCCAAACCGACCACCAGCACTTTGTAACCGCTCGGCGGCTGAGGGTATGGACGCGCGAAGTTCAGTGGATTCCAGCGTGTCAGAAGACTGTAAATCTCGAAGCCACAGGGGAGCTCGAGTACATCTTTCAAAGTCCGCGTTTCCACCTGCGGGATGTCCACTGGGTCCTGCTTCTGGAAAATGCAGGATTTCATGCAATCGTTGCAAATGCGATGGCCGGTGCCCGCCGCCATCGGATTGTCAATCGCAACAATTGCCAAGGCGCCGATCGGGTTGCCCTGCCCCTTCACCGCATTCATTTCCGAAATCTTTTCATCGAGCGGGCAACCGGCAAGCGGAACGCCAAATACGCTGGCCTTGTAAGCGCCGGTCTTTTCTTTGAGACCCGTGGAGCAACTGTCTTTCGCCTGGTTATGGCACTTGATGCAATAGTGCGCCTGATCCAAAGCGCCCGTCAGATCGGTGCCCGGATCGGTAAGTTGAAATCCTTCGCGGTGGCGCCGGTGATCGCCGTTGCTCTCAAGTCGCACCAATCCGCCGTCCACCAGCGACTCCACGGGAACCAGGTGGTGCATGTCGAGCTTGTGCGGAACTTTGAACAGAACGCCGCCGCCATGTTTGGCTTTCCCCTGCGGGGACAACGTAGCCCAGGCAGTGTAGAGTGTCGCCAGACGAAGATGTTCGGCGTGCGCCGTTTCATTTTCGAGCCACTTGGCCACATGATTGGCAAAGCCGAGCTCGGTCAGCGGCTCCTCCATCAAGGTTTCAAGCTCACGACCGACGGCAAAGCCGTCAATTTCACTCGCCGATTCCGCGGTGAAGCCCGTGAGCGCCTTGCGCTGCACGAATTTTCGCTTGATCGCGTAGAGCGGGGCAAATTCCGAGTGCTTTCTTTGCAGACCGTTCAACTCGTTTTCGATGTCGAACAATTTACCGATAAAGTCTTCGACATAAGGAGCCAGCGCGATTATCAGCTCTGAGCCGGCTTTCGTATGCGCGGCAGGCGGATTTTCGCGCGCCGCGAGCAGCCGCTCGCATAATTCCGGCGCCGTCTCGCGTAACTCCTTGAGGAAAATACCGTCGAGTTTGACGAGCCCCTCGCGCTCGTATAGTTCCTGAATTGTTGTTTTCACCACAGACCGGGTAGGCAGCCACAATTCTACTTACAAATTGGGGCGATCTGTTTCTATTGTCTCATTGGGCCTTTCCGGGAGCCAAGATTCCGTACACATCCAGCTCCCGCGAAGCCGGGACGTAAACCCGCCCATTTGCCACTACCGGAATCGTGAAGTGGAGCGCAGCGGCCGCCCGGTCGCGGCCGCTATTTTGCTCGGTGCTAAATAGCTCGCGCGAAAGGTCCTGCGCATCGTAAGCGTGTAGCACCGCCGGGGTGTTGCTCGTGTGCCCGCGGATGGTTTCGATCAGCCAAACGATTCCGTCCTGTGAACCGTTCGCCGAAACAGAAGGAATCGCTCCGGGGTGCGTGAAACGCATTTCGCCTTGCGAGGAGAGCGCCAGCCGGTCGCCTTCGATCCGGAAATCCTTCAAGACATCGTCCTCCGCGCTGACGTAAATATGTCCATTCCAGTAAGCCGGCGCTCCGAATACTCCACCGCCGAGCCGCACCGTCTGAAGGGCATGGCGATTGTTGCCCAGGCGGAACTTGCCCATCCGCTCGCGATCCAGCACAAACAATTCGTGTCCCTTGCCGACGGCGATCAGAAGCCGGACGCTTGAACCTAATTGTGGCGGAACGAGCAAAGGCCCTCCCGAGCCCAGATCCGCATCGGTGCGGTTGCGCTGCTCCTGGTCGGAAGGCGTGAAATAATCCTTCACCGCGAGGCCGGCTGTCGTAAAGCCGACCTTAATCACGCTATCGCCGAAATCGCGCCCGCCGGATGCGGCATTGAACACTCCATTGCCGGTGATCGTGTAGATATTTCCTTCTTCATCCGCAGCCGGACCCGTATCGCTCTGCCAGATACCACTCAGCGCCGCTTCCGGCGCGGTGTTCAGCGCGCCTTTCTGGCGCAACGTATGCGCATCGTAGGCAAGCACCCAACCATAGTAGGGACCGACGTCGCAAGACGAGCCCCAGGTCACGTAAACAGTTCCTCGATCGAGCAATAGCGCCGCTCTCGGGTTCTCGTGCAATGCAAGAAATTCGACCGTCTGCGTAGGACCGAATCCGAACAGACTCTTGACACGGCTCTCCACCGATGCGCGAATTACTACTGGCCCACCGAATTTTTCGCGGCCGGTTCGCACATCCAGGGCATGCAGGCGCTGCCAAAAGCTCCCGGCCTCCTTCGTTCGCACCAGCACGTAGAGCGTCCCGCTCTGTGCGTCGATCACTGGCGTCGACGTGATGCCTACTTCAGGATTCAAAAACGGACAATGAACGCTCTCCATTGACAGCGTGGTGATCCCCTTCGCCACGTCCGTAAAATTGACCTTCCATAACGGCTCCCTCGGCGCGCCCGCGGCATCGAAGGCGTAGACGCTATTGTGTTCCGTGGCGACGAATACTACGTCATGCTTCCCCTTGCCGGGAATCGCGAGGCTCGGAAGATACAGCGGTTGCGCGTAAATATCCCCATCGACAGATAATCGAAACACTCTGCCGAAGCGCTTTACGTCCACGTTGTGCGGATTCAAAACAGCCTCGTGAGTGTTGACGCCAGTGCGCGCATTGTCGTACTGCGACGTGGTAATCTGTGCGTCGAGAGACGCGACTAAAAGGCTTGCCAGCAACAGCCGCACCTATGTAGGATACTACTTTTGACCACAATGGCGACAATGAACGACCTGAACTGGATTGACATCTCCGTTCCGCTTTCCAGCGGCATGGTGCATTGGCCCGGCGACCCGGAGCCAAGCTTCGAACGCATATCGGAAATCGCGCAAGGCGCGACGGCAAACGTCACCATGTGCCGCATGACCGCTCATACAGGTACGCACATGGATGCGCCCTGCCACTTTATTGACGGCGCAGCCGGCATTGATCGATTTCCGCTCGAACTGGCCGTTGGACCCGCGCGTGTGATTGAGGTTCCCAATGTTTCCAGTCTCGGCCGGGCGCAGTTGGAATCGAAAAACGTTCAGCCGGGCGAGCGCGTGCTTTTCAAGACCCGCAATTCCAACCGGCGTTGGGAGAACCAGGATTTCGACACCAGCTTTGTTGCGGTTAACGCGACCGGCGCGCGCCTTCTCGCCGACCGCCGTGTTCCGCTGGTCGGGGTGGATTATCTTTCCGTGGGTTTGTTTCAAGGAGACGGCACGGAGACACACCAGATCCTGCTAAACTCCGGCGTCTGGATTTTAGAAGGACTCGATTTGACCGCGGTGTCCGAAGGCGAATACGAACTGGTGTGCCTGCCGCTCCGCATCGTCGGCTGCGACGGCTCCCCGGCGCGCGCCATCCTCCGCAAAAAATAGCTACCATGTAGAACATGGCGCTCACAGCAAAAACGCGGCGGGTTGGAAATGTGGCAATTGTCGATCTCACCGGCAGAATTACCCTGGGCGAAAGCACCGGCATCCTGCGTGATGAACTGCGCTCTCTCCTTGCACAGGGAAACAAACAAATTGTCTTGAACATGGCAGACGTGTCCTATGTGGACAGCGCTGGCCTCGGCGAGCTGGTGAGCGCTTACACCACCGCGACCAATCAAAACGGCGCCCTGAAGCTGCTCCACTTACAAGGGAAGTTGCACGATCTGATGCAGATCACGAAACTGCACACGATCTTTTCGGCGTTCGACGACGAAAAGAAAGCGGTGGAAAGTTTTGGCGCCGGCGCGGCCGCCTAACGCCCGCGTAAGCGGTAATCGCTGATTCCCCACATGGGGATGATCGTGCACATCTCAAACAGGCGCGAGCGCGCCCGCTCACCGATTCTTTCCACCAGCGTTGTGCGATACGAGTGCGCTCCTGGAACGGCCGATTGCTCCGCCAGCGCGCCACCCAGATCCGGATCGGGCAGATTTGTCGTCGCAAGAAATGCTTTTTTGTGATTACACCGATAGGTAATGATCGAAGTCACCGTATCTTCTACCCATTCGGTCACTCGATGGGCCCCCAAATCGTCGAGCAGCAATAGCTCCGTTTCGAGAGCGGATTGATAGGCTTCGCGGTTACTACCCCCAAGAGTTTCGTTGAATCCGGAGCGGATGCGATCCAATAAGTTCTGGTAATCGTAAAACACGCCTTCGTGCCCGCGCGCGAGAAGCAGGCGCAGCGCCGCCACGGCCAGATGCGTTTTACCCGCTCCCGGCGGTCCCACCAGCAGCAGCCCGGGCTTCGTCAGCGCCGGGTATTGGCGCGTATAGCTTCTCACCATGCTCATGGCTTTGCTTAAGCCCGAGCTGGCCATCGGGTTGTCATGTGGAATAAAAAAATTGTCGAAAGACGCGTTCTGGTAACTGCCGGGAATCCGCGCTTCGGCCTCTAAAGCTGTGGCGCGGGCTTCCGCCACACACTCGCAGCGTTCCGCTGAAGAAACGCCTTCTTCTTCGGTCAGCAGCCAGCCGGTGCCGCCACATTGTTTGCAGTCTGGCTTTGCCATTTATTCCACAACCACCAGGGGTTCGCCCGCCGCTACAGTTTCGCCTTCTTTCACATGTATGCGCACGACGCGGCCACTCTTGGGCGCTTTCATTTCATTCTGCATCTTCATGGCTTCCACAACGACCAGTCCGTCCCCCATTTCGACATGGGCGTCGAGAGCCGCCAGGACCTTGATGACTTTACCGGGCATCTGCGCGCGCACCTCCAGAGGTCCGTTTCCCGAGCCTGGAGCACGGCCGCTCGAGCGGTCGCGCAGATCCGCCACGGAGAGCGCGTGCCGCTGTTTCCCATTCGGCCACGCTTCGAAATCGCTTCCCGCCGCCTCGCCGGATCCGAGGCTTACCAGAAAACTGCGATCTCCCACCAATACCGAAAACACTCCCGGCATGGTCTCCACCACCGAGGCGTCTCCTTCGAAACCTTCGACCGAATAACGGATTCGACCGTTTTCGATTTCAAGTTCCAGAGCATAGATCTCACCGTCCAGATCGATCTGGAGCTTCAACGCAGAAGTCCTCGACGCGCCTCGACCTGCCAGGGGCTGCGAATATTCTCGGCCGCCTTCGCGGGCTGCTTCCGCCCGGCCTGGACGGCGGCCAACATAGCGGCAAGCCGCGCATGCGGCTCCGGCGCCTCGGGCGTCTGACGCTTTTGAAATTCATCGAGCAGCCCGGTATGCAGTTCGCCCGCTCTCCAGGACTCATCCATCATCAGGCGTGAAAACATTCGTAAATTCGTGGTAATCCCTAACACGCGATAATCGGCAAGCGCGCGACGCATACGCGCAATAGCCGAGTCGCGCGTGTCGCTCCAAACGCACAGTTTGGCGAGCAAGGGATCGTATTCGAGCGGTACCGTCCAGCCGCCGTACACACCGCCATCCACCCGCACGCCCGGTCCGCCCGGTTCGGTGTACTGCGTAATCCGACCGGGACTCGGAAGAAAGTTGTTGTCCGGATCTTCGGCGTAGACCCGGCACTCGATCGCTGATCCCGTCCACCGGATATCTTCCTGTTTCAGCGTCAGCGGTTCGCCCGTCGCAATACGAATTTGCCAGCGCACCAGGTCCACGCCTGTCACCCATTCCGTAACCGGATGCTCGACTTGCAATCGCGTATTCATCTCTAGGAAATAGAAGTTTCCCAGATCGTCGGCCAGAAACTCGAGCGTACCGGCGTTCGAATAATTTACGGCTCGCGCGATGCGAAGCGCCGCCTCTCCCAGTTTGTCCCGCAACTCGGGTCGGGACCGAACCAATGGCGAAGGACACTCTTCGACGACCTTCTGATGCCGGCGCTGGATGGAACACTCCCGCTCGCCCAGATGGATCAGGCGTCCGTGCTCGTCGCCCAGAACCTGCACTTCGATATGCCGGGGCCGCTCGATCAGCTTTTCCAGATAAATCTCGCTCGATCCAAACGCCCGCTCGGCTTCGCTTCGTGCATCGCGCATGGCCGCCGCCAGATCGGCATCGCGATCCACACGCCGCATCCCCTTCCCGCCTCCGCCGGCCGAAGCCTTCAACAACACCGGATAGCCGATGCGTGCAGCCACTCGGCGGGCTTCGGCTTCGCCCGCCATCGCACCATCCGAGCCCGGTATCACAGGCGCGCTAACTTCTTTCGCCACACGCAGCGCCGCCGTCTTCGAACCCATGCGCTCAATTGCGTCCACCCGCGGACCAATGAATTTGATTCCCGCCTGGCTGCACAATGTCGCAAACGCGGCGTTCTCACTCAAGAAGCCATACCCCGGATGAATCGCCTCGGCGCCTGTGCGTAACGCCGCCGCGATGATACGCTCGCCCGAAAGATAGCTTTCCGACGAAGGCGCAGGCCCGATTCCAATCGCTTCATCGCCCATCGAGACGTGCAGCGCTTTGCGATCGGCTTCCGAAAAAACCGCGACACTCGCGATCTGCATCTCCCTCAGCGCACGGATCACCCGAACGGCGATTTCGCCCCGATTCGCCACCAATACTTTCCGAAACAAACTCGAACGCTCCGACCAACTTTGTACCAAACACACGGCAAACTTCCGGTCTGCTCTTGACTTCGTTTCAGACCCGTGATAACTTTCCTCCCAGTATTGTGCAAGGTATGTTGCACAATGTGCAACGAGCTCGTGGGGTGCCGTACACAAACGAAGGGGAAATCTATGCCAAGTTGCCAATCCATACTGCGAAGACTGTTCATTCTTGCCGGTGGTCTTGTAAGCCTGACCGTTCTGGGACCGGCACAAACCTTTTACGGTTCTATTCTCGGAACGGTAACCGATTCGTCCGGCGCGAGCGTGGCGGCCGCCAAGGTAACCGTCACCAATAGCTCTACCAGCGAGCGCCACGAATCCACCACCGGAAGCGATGGCGGATATCGATTCGTGAACCTCATCCCCGGCACCTATCACATCGATGTAGAGCAGACAGGATTCAAGCGCTATAGCCGTGATGGCATCGGCGTGGCGGTAGATGCTTCCGTGCGTAT
>Ga0068856_100005536_pt1 | contig 12437 bp, 12 predicted proteins | sample KBSCornC62_FD_66595 | JGI IMG/M metagenome (GOLD analysis project Ga0068856, IMG submission 66595) | Corn rhizosphere microbial communities from Kellogg Biological Station, Michigan, USA - KBS Corn C6-2 | ecosystem: Host-associated > Plants > Roots > Rhizosphere > Soil ...
AGATCGGCTACCTGGAACCCGAGCTCTACAACATGCGCGCCGACTGGCTCCTGGCCCTCACCCCCGGCGGCGTCGACCAAGACATTGAGCACTTACCATACAAACACTTAAAGCGCCCCATTTTCCCGCTGGATAAAAACATGAAGGACCCGGATTTGACGGCCAAGCTGGTGCCGCTGTCTGATGAGGTGAAATAGTGTCACACTCTGAAATGAGTTAATATAATTAGCTGTAAACCTATTTGACGACGTGCCATTGTTGGTTAAGCAGGTAGGTTTAACCGGGCAGGAAAGGATAGCATTTTTAATAAAACAGGGGTCTTATAGGTATTGTTACCTTGATCAAATAAAGGAATAATGGCACAAAACAAATTGTTAAGAATGGACAATATGGGGATCGTTGTTGAATCCCTCGATAAAACCATTGCATTTTTCCAGGAGATTGGAATGAAGCTTGAAGGCAGGATGATGATAGAGGGTGAATGGGCGGGCCATGTAACCGGACTTCGTGACCAAAGCGTGGAAATCGCTATGATGGTCACGCCAGATGGCCATTCCAGACTGGAAATCTCTCAATTTATCAGGCCGGCAATTGTTTCAGATCACCGTTCGGCCCCGGTGAACGCGCTGGGTTACCTGCGGGCGATGTTTACGGTTGAAGACATTGGCGAGCTAGTGACAAGGCTTAAAGAAAAACATGGTGCCCAGCTGGTCGGTGAGGTGACTCGATACGAGAATTCTTACCTGCTTTGTTACCTTCGCGCCGCTGACGGGCTGCTCATCGGATTGGCTCAGCAACTTAGTGTTTGATCACACGAACCCTGCGGGTAATTTATCAAACGTTATATTTGTTATTTAAATAATCTGATTAATTGGCAGTTAGAAGGACATGATAAACCAAAAAACAGACGGGATTCCACAATTAATTACAAGAATTGCCCTTGGCATCGGATTCCTGGTGCCCGTGTCTGACCGCCTGGGCTTATTAGGCCCACCGGGGCCGGCCACTGCATGGGGCGACTGGAAGCATTTTACTACCTATGCCCACTCGATTATGCCCTTTCTACCCGAAGGATTAAGTGACTTTAATGCGCTCGTCGCCACTATTTTTGAGGTGGTTTTTGGAATATGTCTTTTACTTGGATTTAAGACGCGCCTGGTGGCTTTTGGTAGCGCAGTGCTCACCCTGCTTTTTGCTATATTTATGATTATTTCAAATGGTATCATGGCACCTATCAAATACCCTGTATTCGTTTTTGTTGGCGCTGGCTTACTGCTTGCATGTGTGGAGCACCCAAAATGGAGTATCGACAGTGTACTGAAGAAAAACAGCTAATATCAGGGCGGTTGTTACGTCACTGCGGGGAGATTATAAATCTGCAGGGTAGTTGCAGTAAAATTTTAATGACATAGCAACCGTTTCTCTACAGACTATCGTAGCTTTGATCATAACACCATTCATTATTAACTCAAAACAATCCGCCATGTTCAAGAAATATTACTGCCTAGCATTTTTAGTTTTCAGCTTATCACTATTGGTAACCCATTCCGGCTTTGCCCAATCGATGTTGACCAAGGGCGCTACAGCCCCTGTATTTACCGCCCAGGCCAGCCTGGCTGGCAGCGAATTTGATTTTTCGTTAAAAAATGCTCTTGCCAAAGGGCCGGTTGTGGTTTATTTTTATCCTTCGGCCTATACCGGCGGATGTGACGCAGAAGCACATGCCTTTGCTGAAAACAAGGATAAATTTACAGCGGCCGGAACTACCATTATCGGCGTATCTGCAGACGATATCACGCGCCTGAATAAATTTTCATCTGATCCGAATTACTGTGCAGGTAAATTCCCGGTCGCATCAGACTCCGATGGCAAAATTGCAGCATCATACGGCCTCACCATGGGAGCTGCAAAGCTCGGTGCCAAAGACGTACTCGGCCAGGATCTTACACACGGTTTTATCCCGCGAACCACTTACGTTATTGGTAAGGATGGTAAAATTGTAGCGGTCTTTTCATCATCAACCGACCACATTTCGCCTACCGAACATGTTGATAAAGCGCTGGCGATTGTAAAAGGGCTATAAGTCACAAAAAAGCCTCAAGTCAAAAGTCTCAAGTCGAAAGGCTTGGGGCTTTTGTTTTTCTATTCTTCGCAGAACAATCGAATCATAAAAATATGCTACATTAGGCACATGAACCCAAAACCTTTATTCCGCACGTTAATAACAACCCTATTGATTTCATCATTTGCATTTAAAGCGAACGCTCAGTTTGACGACGCCGGGAGTTTTAGAAATGGTTTCTATTATGACACGCATGGCATAAAACATACCGGTTTAATAAAGTTTAAAGTTACCAAAACAACTTTTTTTGGATTAAGATCGAAGATTGTATCGTCTTTCATATTTAAAACCGATTTGAATGCGGAGAAACAAACAATAGAGGCAGTAGATACAAAATCTGTGGTGGCGCTGGCCGATAGTTTTATCGTGCATACTATATACAACGTAAATAAAAAAGGCGAGAAAGTCACTGATAGCACGGCACTGTTTGTTCGGGTAGAACTGGATAATGGCAGTAACAGCATTTATAGCGTCCAGTATGGTCTTACCGGCTTTCATCACGACGCAGGGACATCGTTTACTGATTACGTTATTTATGATCAATACTACTACGGCGATAACATGGACCACGTGATCCTTATCAATAAGGAAAATTTTGGAGAGATAATGCCTAAAGTGCTGAAGGACAGCCAAGCATTAGTTGACAAAATTAGATCCCGAAAATACAAATACGAAGATATTGGCAAGGTACTTGGCGATTATAAAAAAGAAAAAGGCATTGCAGAGAATGTATCTGATGGAAATTACGAATCAGGTGGTGTGAGGTAACTCACCTTGCCTTTTATAGTATTTGTTCTTTGTCGCGATCCACCCCTCGGATTGTCATTTTTACACAGCGCAAAATCATCAAATGCGTCGCATCTTTGCATTGTCAATCAACTCAAAACAATTTAAACCACGCATTATGAAAACAGTATTAAAAGGAGCTCATGCCCTCCGGCCGGTATTAATAATTACCATACTTTTTTTTACGGTACTTCAGTCCAACGGGCAACAGCTTAAACCTGCCGCCAGTGGTTACGCACCTGTTAATGGCATTAAAGTTTATTATGAAGTATATGGCGAGGGTAAGCCTATTGTTTTGCTCCATGGTGCCTTGATGACCATCGGCACGAACTGGGGCCAGCTAATCCCCGAACTGTCAAAAACCCGCAAAGTAATTGCCATCGAATTCCAGGGACACGGGCACACGCCGTATTCGGACAGAAAATTAGACCTTACTACTTTCGCAAGTGATGTGGCAGGAGTAATGGATTACCTGAAAGTTGACAATGCTGATATAGTAGGGTATAGCATGGGCGGCTCAGTGGCTTACCAGTTTACTATCAATTACCCTAAGCGTGTAAATAAATTAGTGATCATTTCGTCCACCTATAAAAGCACCGGCTGGCTGCCCCAGGTAACCAATGCGTTTAAAACCTTTAAACCCGAATTTTTTGAGCATACGCCTATAAAAACGGCGTACGATGCTGTGGCGCCGGATAAGAACAACTGGAACAAGTTTATAACGCAGATGCTGGCTTTCTTCCCGACCCCATTCGATATGGGTGACGACAATATTGCCAAAATTACCGCACCCGTATTGATTATATCCGGCGACAATGACGGGCTGGATAAAGTTGAGCTGGCGAAAACCTACCAGTTACTGGGAGGTGGTGTTCCGGCCGATATGGCTCCAATGCCAAAATCGCATTTAGCTATTGTTCCTTCACAAAGCCATGTTGGTGTGATGATGCAAACTAAAACAATATTGGGTTACCTGGATGACTTTTTAAAGTAAAGACGATCTTACCTAAGTCAAAAGTCTTGAGTCGTAATTCTTGAGACTTTTTTTATTTTGAAATAGTTGGCTTCCGTTGTTTTTTTATGAATTGCGCTGGTTAATCTCGATCGAGAAAGTGCAATACCAATTGCTCCCATTCCTCATCCAAAGATAAGTTTGGGCGAATTCGTCCTGCTTTGTTATACCAGTAATCAGCGTTCCAAATATCTCCTTCTTTACGGTGCAGGTAGGCATGCACCCAGGCCGACGCCCGGTCTGTTAGGTGGTCAACCTGGGCATGGGCCTGGTTCCAATTGCCTTTGCCATCGTACCAAAGGCTTGTTAGCTGGGCAGAGAGCCCGCTAATGGGCTGTTTTGATTTTAATGATTCTTTAAATTCGGCTAAAGTTTTCATAGGCATTAATTTTTTTGACAATTAACGTTAACACGTGATTTGTGCATGAAGCTTGAGCAATTCGAGATTTGTCATGCAACCATCCCGATTTATTACCTGCATCGAATCTTGTTCCTGCTACTCTATGTCTGCAACTGTGCCCTAAAGTACAAAACATTATAGTTGTGTATCCTTTCCGGATTGCTAATTTGCAGTCATTAAACACCATCAATCCTTATAAAACACTACTTTTAAATCTACTATGAGAAAACACATCCTACTTACACTAACCTTATTTATAATTTTCCAGATGGCTTTTATTGGGGCATATGCTCAAGTAGAAAATCTTGCGCCGGGTGTAGAAAAAATGTCCGCAGGCACTCCCGATAAATTTACGCCTTATAGTTTTCGGGAGGAATTGCCATTGACAGCAGCGCTGGCGCAATTACCAGCGGGTAAACTTCCGTTTAATATTAACGACATCAACATCAACGTAAATAACAGGGGCGTTATCGTTAAAATTCCGTTGGACACCGGTGAACAATTGTATGGCTTTGGCTTGCAGTTTGGCTCCTTTGATCAGCTGGGGTTGAAAATAAAACCTATTGTCAATGATAATCCTTTGAATGACCTGGGCTATACCCACGGACCCACCACATTTTATGTATCCACTAAGGGCTACGGTATCTTGATCAATACGGCCCGGTACGTGACTTTTTATTGTGGAAACACGGCTGCAAATGACGGGAGCAAAGCCGCCGCAGAAACGCATAATGGCGGGAATTCTGTGCAGGAGCTGTACACCAGTCATAACAAAGCAACGGGCAATGTGCTGGTTGACATACCCGGCGCCAAGGGGATTGAAGTGTTTGTGTTTGAGGGGCCCGATCTTAAAAATGCCATGCAGCGCTACAATTTATTTGCGGGTGGAGGCGCAATACCTGCTATTTGGGGGCTTGGTATTAAATACCGGGTAAAGGCTGATTTTAACCAGCAGCAGGTCGGCAAAATGGCCACCTATTTCCGGAATAACCATATGCCTTGCGACGTATTGGGCCTCGAGCCGAAATGGCAAACCACGGCTTACTCCTGCTCCTACGTGTGGAACAAAGACCTTTTCCCTTCGGCAAATGCATTTATTGATACGATGAAAAATACGGGCTTCCACCTTAATTTGTGGGAGCATGCGTTTGTATCCCCGGCCTCGCCGCTGCATGAACCGCTGAAGACCAAAGCGGGAAACTATTTGGTTTGGAACGGGCTTGTTCCCGATTTTGCCGACAGTGCCGCGAGCAACATTTTCGCCAATTATCATGAACAAACCTTCGTTAAAGAAGGCATATCCGGCTTTAAAATGGATGAGTGTGACAACTCTAATATCGCTTATGGCGCCAACGCCTGGAGTTTTCCGGAGCTTAGCCAATTTCCTTCCGGTATCGACGGGGAACAGATGCACCAGTTATTCGGCTTGCTTTATGACAAGACGATCTACAATATTTACAAGAAGAACAATTTGCGCACTTACCTGGATGTAAGGGCATCTAATGATTTTGCCTCGCCCTATCCATCCTCTTTATACAGCGATACTTACGATCATAAGCAGTACATCAGGCTGATTGTGAACTCCGGCTTCTCCGGGATGAACTGGTCGCCGGAAGTGCGTGAATCAAATTCGGTCAAAGACCTGATGCGCCGCAGCCAAACAGCGGTGTTATCCGCGCAGACGCTTTATAACTCATGGTATTTAAAAAATCCGCCGTGGCTGCAGATCGATAGGGCGAAGAATAATGCGGGCAAGCTGATGGATAATGCCAGCACAGTAGAAGCCGACATACGGAAGCTGCTTAATTTCAGGATGAGCCTGATCCCATACCTTTACAGCGTTTATGCGGACTATCATTTTAAGGGTATCCCGCCATTTCGCGCCTTAGTAATGGATTATCCGCATGACAGGAAAACGTTGCATATATCCGACGAATATTTGATCGGCTCCGGCATCCTGGCTGCGCCATTGACGGAAAAAGAAGATCAACGGGTTGTCTATCTTCCTGAGGGCATCTGGTATGATTATAATACCAACCAAAAATACGCGGGTGGTAAAGAATACACTATCAAGATAGGGCTGACACAGTTGCCAATCTTTATCAAGGAAGGAACTATATTACCTTTAGCTACACCTGTCGATCATGTTGGCCAGGATACCAAATTTGAAATAACCTGTTTGGTTTATGGCAACAATCCAGCACAAGCCACCTTATTTGAAGATGACGGAACAAGCTTTAACTATGAGAAAGGCGACTATAATACTGTAATTCTTTCATGGCAAAAAAATAAAGGCACAGTAAAACGGGGCGGACAATTTAAAAATGTCCGGTACGTGATCAAAAAATGGGAGCTGATCAACTGATTTTTAAACTGAATGGACAGGCGTAATTTTATCAAGACCTCGGCAATATCCGGCGCCGGCCTATTGGCTGCTCCGCGCGTCATTAATCCGTTAAATGCCTTTTTGCCGGGCTATCAAAGCCCGCTGGTACTGAACGGGAACCGGTTTGTTACCTTTTGCATCATGATCCGTACCACGCCCTGGGAGGTTTCGCGTGATGTTAAATTGCACCCGAGGGATGAGTCAACCTGGCATACGCTTGACGGAGTGCGATCAATGCGTGAAGCGTTTGCAAAGAACAACCCGGAGGGCCGCCTTACCTGGGGTTTCACCCTTAACGCGCTGGAGGATAAACGAAAAAACTACAGGGAGATACGCGACTACGTAGTGCAATGCCAGCAAAAATATGGCGACGAGGTTTCCTATTTCCCGGGCTATTTTCCCGCCATGTACCTGCCGCGCGAGCGCGTGAATCGCGAAATGACCGAGGCCATCCAGATCATCACCAATTTTGTGGGCAACGGTTATCGCCCAAAAGCTATAATGGGCGGCTTTTTATCGGCCAACAGTTTGCAATATCTTGCAGAAAAGGAGCACATCCACACCGCACATGCCGTCATCTGGAGCCAGTTTGCTATTGACGGAGGCGGGGCCGATGGATCGCCATCCTATCCTTTTTATCCATCAAAACAACACTTTTGCAAACCAGCACAAAACACCGCCGATTTTATCGATTGTGTAAACCTTGACGGCTGGACAATGGATTTCATTTGCGCCCGGCGGGCCGGTGCGATGGATCACGCCATAACCGGTTATAATAGTCGCAGAGGTGTTGGGCCGATAGAAACCTATATCGGCTGGGGGCTTGATCTCGGTCACCGGGAGGTGATGCACACACAGGCCATCCATTTCGACAAGGGTTTCGAGTTGAATGGTTTTGGCTGGGTAACCAATATCTGGGAAGCGCAATTAGTACACGAATTTGGCAAGGACCTCATTTGCGGTGCCCTGGAAATGTGGGTGACTGATACCAAAAAACGCTGGCCCGATACGCACTTTGTCACCTATGGAGAATATGGTGACATCTGGCGTGCGCAATATAAAAATAACGATAACTGGAACTACCGGTTCGAGGAACGCGGCTCGGGCTTAGGAGATTCGTATAATAACCTTGAAATCAAATGGTTCATGAATAAGGAATTTCGCCTGGCCTTATTGCGCGACTGGCACGAGGAAACGCCTTATTCGGTGATCGACTTTACCCGGTACGACCTGCCCGCAAAAGAACCACTGGATCCGGACCCGCAGCACCCGGTAAAAAACTGGAGCTTGATGAACGAGATCAACCAAAAAGGTTTGCGCCCGCAGGATAAACCGGTTCTGATAAAAGAATTGAATAAGCAGGATCGGGATATGATTGCAGCTCGTTACCCTGATTTAATGTGAGTTATATTCAAAGCATCGTAAGCCCATCCAACCAGAAGAATTTGGCAAAGGCCATTACGACCAGAATGACCACAAATTCAATGTTTTTTAGTTGGCTGCTGGTTGTCGAAGTCAAAGGCCGCTGGCCAACTTTTGGAGTGCCTTTATACCGGGCATGAAAAAATAAGATCCTCCCTTAGTGGTTACAAAATCAGGCAAATCATGAACCCTTGTTCGCACGGGGCATCCCGGCATGCTAAAAACGTTTCCGTCGTTTCGCTGTCCTATCACGGGATCGGTTTCGTTATTTAGCGCGCCGAACGAGGGGTTGTTGGCCCAGCTTTGTTGTATAAATTCAAATTGCCTTTCAATATTGCTGTTCAGGCAAATGAAAAGCAAGCCACGCTCTTTCCCGTCATCAACAAACACGTTTGCCGACCGTTCGCCGTAAGAGCGCCCTCTGCGGATAATACGGTGTCGTCTTACTGTGCGCAGAGACACCTCCGGATCATTAAACATGGAATCTCGCGGATTGGTCCGGCGGATATGAGAGCCAATCGGGCAGCCAAAGCCGGTCTCATCTTTATGAGCGAAGCTGAAATTATTATTCTGGTCCACTGCGGGGGGAACTTTAGGATCGCTGTCAGGGTGATTGGTGGTGGGTGCGCCGCTCTTCCATCGCCCCACCATTTTTGCGCCCAGCTTATCCTGTTCTGCGGGCACACTTTCGCCGGCGGCATTGCGGGTCGCCTTATCGATATATTGCCAAAACAGGTGCACATGCTGCTCCAATTGCCGAAATACCAGGTAGGTCCCGTTCATCCCAAACGAAGATTGACCCAAGCCGGCCGGAAGCGGGTCCGGTTTAAGCATTTCGTTATCGTGCCCAAGAATAAACTCCCCGGCCTTTATAACTGTTGCGTGCCCGGTGCGGCTCAGTTGTTTCGTTTCGCGACCTGTTCCTTCGATGACCGGTTGTCCCACACCGTCTAAAAACCCAAAGTGCTCTTTGGAATCGGGCTGCCGACCGGCGCCCAATGATTTGATCAATGTCAAGCCGGCACTGGCTTCAATTTCTTTTTTCCGAAGGGCCAGTTGGCGGTCGAGCTCTTCTTCGCCATTGGCAAATAACAACAGCAAAATATCAATGGGCGAATTCGCGTTACCCCAGGCCCAGTTGTCGGGCGTGTTATTGCCCGAATCGCCTAACAATTGTTGCCGTACGGGCGAATTCATCCCTTCCTGGAAGGCTACCGAAAAGGTCTCCAATTCGGCAGGCGTAAAGCCCAGTTTCTCAAATGCGCTGGCAGTAAAGGCTATATTGAGCGAGAAGTCCGTTTTGCGATCGTTTCCAGTGGTGATCAGGCCCGATACCTGTCTCAACCAATTGCGACATGATGGTGCATCCTTGATGGATAACAAAAGGTAATTGGCGCAAGGCATATGGCTGCTATAAGAGGTCAGCAAAAATCCCTGGATATCTGAAAAATCTAATGTTGCCATGTTAAAAGAGTTTGAGCCATTGTTTTGTGTCGGTTTCCGATAGATCAGTCCATATACCTTCTCGCATGGCACTGTCCCTGTCGATGTTTTGAACGGTGAGATCGGGATGGGCGCTGTACCAAACCTGCGAGGGCACCTGCATGTTCCGGGCAAATGCTTTAAAATGCAGTTCATCTCGGGCGCCGTCAAGTACCAGGAAGCGGGTTTCCGGGAATCCAACGGCGTTTGTCCAAACACCGGTAAGGCCGGTAGCGGCTTTGTCGATAAAATCGTCGAGGTAGCTAACCCAGCTTCCATCAAAATTGCTGAAGAACAACAACTGTTTATTGTTGATGATGGACCAGTGCGCGAAATGTATGCTCGGAATACCGCTTAATGTTCCATGTGTGCAGACCCGTGCTACCAGGTTGACGGCGAACAATACGAACTTGAGTGTATAAAGCCTAAACTTGCCCGGTTTTATATCGGTGATGCTGGCCAGGTGGTTTTGCGCTATCTGGTTCTCCGTGCTCATCAGCAAGTCGACATGTGCGGCGGAAGACTGGTTGTCCAATGGTTTGTCGCTTTTTTCTTTTTGGCGAAGTATGATGATCAAAATAATTGTGATAGGAAACAGCCCGACAGCAAGCACAATAAGCAGCAGGCCGAAGGCGATCAAATTGATCCAGGGCACCAGGCGCTCGGAAAAGGTTTGATGGGGCGGCAGCGGTGATGAAAGCTTCAGGTCAATTTTATCTTTGGTAAACCCCTGGATATTTTTTCGAAACTCGCCGGCTGAGAGGGTCGAAGGTTTCGCCAGGCTGGTCTCCTGATCCAGGTAATCCTGTAATTTTACTCTCAGGTCGCGGTTGCAACTAATGTCTAACGCAGTGCGGCCTACATTGCCAATATGATAAGCATTAGGCAGTACAACATGCGCGGTCAGGAATGCTTTTAACGATTGCGGCTGGTATCCAATGCAGCATTGGTAAATTTGGTTCATACCGTCGGGGGCAACACTGAGCAATTGATCAAGATAATCTGAAAGATCGCCATCAAAGTTGTTTTCAAATACCAATATGGAAGGAGCGGCGGGCTGGTCCATAATCACAAAACTGGCAAAATGCACCAGGCTTATCTGTGAAAAGGGTAGGTAGCTGTTATTACACAGATCACTTTCAATCTCCGCCAAAATGCCTTTTAATTGTCCTGTTCGCTGCGGATCAATTTTTGTGATGATGGTCAGTACGGTCTGTTTCATAGTATCAGCAATTTGCAATCAAAAAGTAAAACACAGCAGAAAATCCGGGGCCGAATTACCAAAGGGTAAGTATTTGAAAGTTAAGGTGTTTTTAATTGATACGCAAGGATGGTTTGTAATATTTCAATAGCGTTCGCTTCCGGGAAGCACTTATAGGCAAGCCACCTCTCATTCTTTGCACAAAACCAATCAAAAACGTCTGCATAAATAGACGTATTTTACAGAAATCCACCGTCAAAAAACGTAACCATATACTCCATGCGCATCTTGGCTTGCTGTTTGATTGAAGTGTATCGGGCATTCAATACCATTGATTTGGCAAAGAGAAGCCCCTAAATGAATCTATCTATATACCATGAAAAACTTCGTAATTCTTTTATTTGTGCTGTGTACAAATATCGTTGCAGCGCAAACAGACGATGCCTGGACCTTAAAACAAAACAAAGACGGCATGAAAATTTATACGGCCGATGTCCCAAATTCCAAGATAAAGGCGCTTAAGGTGGAATGTGAATTGAATGCGACTTTGTCGCAGGTAGTTGCCGCAGTGATGGATATAAAACACAGTAAAAACTGGGTTTACCGTACAGAGACCGCGTACGTTATAAAACAGGCTTCGCCATCAGATCTTTATTATTATACCCTGGTTAAAATGCCATGGCCCGTAGCCAATCGCGATTATATAGCGCATCTCAGGGTAACACAAAATACAAAAACAAAAGCGGTAACCATCGATGTGCCATGTATTACCGGTATGGCGCCCCAAAAAGATAAGGTGATAAGGGTGACCAATTCAACGGCGCGATGGCTATTAACGCCGGAAGGCGCAGGACGCGTTAAACTCGTCTATATGCTGCATACTGATCCCGGAGGGGATGTACCTGCCTGGTTAACCAATATGTTTATCACGCAAGCACCGTCGCAGACTTTTAGCAAGCTGCAAGTTGAGCTAAAAAAGCCAATGTATAAAAATGCCAAACTGGCTTACGTGAAAAACTGATAATTATAATGGTGCCGGCCGACAGCGAGAACAAAAAACTGAGGCTGTAGCGCAATGTTACTTTTCGACCCAATAATCTACCACAGTTACCTTTTCCATGATATTCGGCAACAATTGGGTGAATGCCTTATGCGCAGGATTGACAAGGTAAGCGTCCCGATCTTTTTCGCTATCAAAGGTTAATACGAAACAATGGGTTAAGCCCTGGTTAAGATGCTCCGGGCTGTTGTTGACACCCCATTCAAAACTTTTGATCGTGGTAATTTGACTTGGCAAAGCTTTAAATGCCGCCACAACATGGTTAATAGCCGCGGTATCTGCACCTGCTTTCCAGCCAAATAAAACCACATGCCTCAATTGTTTATTTGGTGACTGGGCTTTGGCGCCAACGGAGATGATTGCAATTATCAGCATACAACCTAATAACTTTTTCATGTTCTAACTTACACTTATATTATGAATTATCAAGGTTTATCTGGGTTGGTGACGAATACTCAGTGCCACGAAGATGCCGGTGGCGTGAAATGTCTAGTCCCAAATACCGTTCTGCGCTGTAAATATCAACGGCTGACCGCCGGTTACCATAATGGTGTGCTCGTGCTGAG
>Ga0068856_100005537_pt1 | contig 12437 bp, 16 predicted proteins | sample KBSCornC62_FD_66595 | JGI IMG/M metagenome (GOLD analysis project Ga0068856, IMG submission 66595) | Corn rhizosphere microbial communities from Kellogg Biological Station, Michigan, USA - KBS Corn C6-2 | ecosystem: Host-associated > Plants > Roots > Rhizosphere > Soil ...
ACAAGGCCCTCAAATTTTTAAAACAATCGGAAGCATCATTCACCAATTACATCTTTAATACCGATGACAAGTATAAATTGATCGAAGCCATCGACCCGAAATGGCAGGGGGCATTACCTTATACGCTGGTGGTTGAACCGGGCGGCAAAATTGTTTATACTAGACAAGGAGCCATTGATCCCGCTGAACTGAAAAAAGTGATCGTGGATGATCCAACGATTGGGCGGTATTATTAAAAATGTACTCTTCAATTTTCAAAACAATTTCGCTGCTTTCATATTAATTTGCATTTTTATAGCTCGAACCGTTTGGTTAAACCATATTCAATTAAGCAATGGGAAAAGTAATTTTAGTAACCGGTGCATCATCCGGTATAGGTTTGGCATGCGCCACAGCGCTGGCGGCAAAAGGCCATACCGTTTATGGCTCATCGCGCGATTTAAGCCGCATTAAATCCGTGCCATTTAAACCCATCCAATTGGATGTAACTGACGATGCTTCGGTAAAAGCAGCGGTTGATAAAATAATTAAAGCCGAAGGCAGGATAGATGTGCTGGTGAACAATGCGGGCAACGGCGTTACCGGCCCCGCCTATGCCATGCCGGTTGAAAGCGCCAAAAAGCAATTCGAAGTAAACTTTTTCGGCGTCATCCGCGTGAGCAGCGCAGTAATACCAAAAATGATAGAAGCCAAACAAGGGCTGGTAGTTAACATCAGTTCATTGGCAGGCCTTTTCGGTTTGCCTTACCAGGGCATGTACAGCGCCTCGAAATATGCGATTGAAGGCTATTCGCAAAGCATGCGCATGGAACTGCGCAACACTGGCGTTAAAGTAACCCTGTTAAACCCCGGCGATTTTAAAACCGACTTTACCGCGAGCCGCGAAAAAGTGCCGTTCCCTATAAAAAACGAACAGCTCGAAAAAGAATTTAATACCGCTGTCGCCAGTATGGAAAAGGACGAAAGCGTGGGCGCCGACCCCTCTGTGATCGGCAATAAGCTCTGCCAGATAGTGGAGTCGTCGAGTCCGGCCCCACGTTACCTCATTGGAGCATTTGGCCAAACCATTGCGGTTACTTTGAAAAAAATATTACCGAATGGCCTTTTTGAGAAGCTGATGAATGACCACTACGGGATAAAATGATTTCTTCCCATTGCCTTTAAGATTTACGAAGTTTTTTAAACTTCGTAAGTCTTCCTGATTATCATTTCACTGTTTACCCTGCTGATACCTATAATGCAGTTGCTTTAATGTTTCTGCAGGGGCCTCATCCGCTGAAATTCCATAACCGGAAACCAATATCCCTTTTAAGCCGGAAGCGGAAGAAAGCGCATATACAGTTGCTTCATCGGCCGGGTCCGACGCCCCTTCGTAGCGGTACAGGTCAACAATTTCAAATTCATCAGCAGGAAATTGTTTTTCACCGGCCTTAAGCTGATTGTCTTTTAAATTAAAGTCTAACGTAAAGCCCTGTTTTTTTAGTTGATCAATGGCTTCGCTTACTGTGGCGTAATGGAATTGCTGTTTCATAAACCAGGTATTGGCTTACAAAAATGAATATAAAATTCGGTATTAAAGCTGAATGACGGCATCGGTTTCCACCCTCACAAAAAAAATAAAAATAAATTTGCGCAATTGATCGGTTGCGTATATATTTGCAATCAATCGGTTGCAAATTAAATTTATTTTATGAGACGAGACGTATTCCAGGCTATTGCCGATCCTACCCGCAGACAAATCATTAACCTGATAGCCCATCAAACGTTGACGCCAAACGGTGTAGCCGACAGCTTTGACGTGAGCCGGCAGGCTATTTCCAAACATATCCAGATCCTGGCCGAATGCGGCATCATCACCATAAAACAGCAGGGCAGGGAGCGTTTTTGTTTTGTGGAACCACGAAAACTGGACGAGGTATCTGACTGGCTGGCCGATTTCCGCAAATCATGGGAAAGCAGGTTTGATAAACTGGACGACCTGCTCCAAAAAATGCAAACAAACACCAATAACAATAAATCCAAATAATATGAAAAATCAAACAAAAATCGTCGCCGAAAAAGGCGTACAGGAGCTTTTTATCCACCGTGAATTTGAAGCGCAAAGAGAACTGGTATTCAAAGCATTTTCGGACCCGGAACTGATCACGCAATGGCTGGGGCCTTGCGATATGACCATGAGGATAGACTATTTTGACAGCCGTACGGGCGGCTCGTACCGGTTTATTCATGCCGATACGCAGGGAAACGAATTTGCCTTTAACGGCACGATACATGAAGTATTGGAGCCGCAAAGGGTTATCCGCACATTTGAATTTGAGGGCCTGCCCGAACGCGGACATGTAGCGCTGGAAACAGCCACATTCGATGCCTTGCCTGGCAACCGCACAAAACTCATTATACAATCTGTTTTCCGCTCGGTAGCCGACCGCGATGGCATTATCAGCTCGGGCATGGAATATGGTGTAAACGACTCGCATAAAAAATTGGATGAATTGCTGGAGAAAATGACCAAAGAACCGGTTTAATTATAGTAAAATGGACATACTTGTTTTTGCAACCAGCGTTGAAAAACCACGGCAGGTTAGCAGGATAAAACCCCTGCTAACCGCCGTTAGCGCGATTAACCGCTGGAATTTCGACCTGGAAGATTGCGACAATATTTTAAGAGTGGAAGCTGTTGGCCTTTCACCGCGTTATATCGAAAACCTGCTGAACACGGCCGGATTTGATTGTTACGAGCTGGAATAAATACAAGCGCTTCAGGCCCCCCGGGCGGCATTTCGCAGTTCTGTATTAAACTGACCGGCAGCCCGGCGCTGCATTTTCTTAAATGAATAGTAAATCATCAACTCCGCAATCAGTAAGTTGCCGCCCCAGCCCAGCCACGACACCACATGGTAAACATCCATGGGCCGCGGCTGAAATAGCAGCACAAACAACCATTTCCAAAACCGGAGGCTTATAGCCGACAGGGTGAGCGCATAACTGCGGTACATCCAGGCCTTATGAACGGCTAACTGACCGGCCATCGCCGCTAAAACGGCCTTCAGCGTAAAAAGTATCCATAACACCGCCAGCAGGCAAAATGCAGACTGACTAATCAATCCGCCATTGCCGTAGATCCCCATGATTAACCCGGCCGGCCCGGTTACAAAAATGATTAAAAAGGCGTAAACCCTGCCGCTCCATTTATGAAGCTCCGGATAACGCCGGCGTATAACCGCAGGGAACTGGAGCATCCCGGCAAGCAAAACAAACATACCGGTATATACATGGGCGAAGAAGGCAACGCGGTAATGGAGCATCGGTGTTACATCCTCTTTTGTCAGCAAGAAAGCCACGCCCAGCCTGGCAGGAATATATTGCAGGGTAATAAGCAGCATCAGGTAGCTGAAATAAAGCAACGTTGCATACCACGTTATATAGCCTGCCCTTGAAAGGTAACTATTGTTTGCTAACGGCATCTTTCAACCTCTTCCAAAAGCATCGTAATATTCCTTTGCATTCTTTTCAAAACGAAGCAATAATGCTATGTTCTGCTTTTCTAACGGTGTAAGCTCATTTTTTATATCGGTACTTATGGGGATATACCATGGTTGCCTATCAAAGTAAGCCCTCAGCTGCTGGTTTTTAAAGGAAAACCCATGCCGCGCGTAGATGGCATTGCGCAAAATAAACAGGTCGGCTTTTTTCATATTGGCAGCCATTTCCCTAGTCAACGTATCCACCGATGCGTTGTATTTATTCACCTCCTCCGTGGTTGTAAAATACGTTATATCATAGCCGTTCCCCAACTCATCGTCCTTAACAAATTTCGACTTCATTTTATTCCAATCTACATACCTTCCTGCTTCCAAATGCCAGCCGGGATTGTAACGGAAAATCTTCTTCGTCAACGTATACCGGCGGCTGCGGATCTTTATTTTTCCGTAAGCTGTCCAGGTGCCTGTTAAAATGCTGTCGCTTTGACTAATTTCGAATTTAAACTTGCCATCATATTTATCGTCGCCAGGCTCGCTTACCGAAAATTGAAACGTTGATTTGTCGTTTTCTACAATTCCGGCAAACGGTCTGTTATTGCCGGCCACAACACTATGGCCAACAACTTTCCCATTTTCTATACCGTCGATCGATAGGTTGATTTTGTTGCTGTAGTCCCAGGCCAAACGGTCGCCAACAGGAACACCATTGACTGCTGTATCCGGTTCAAATTTGCCGACCCAGTAACCGATCAGGTCTTTTTCGTCCTTTATAATAAGATTGCCCGTGGATTTCGGAGCGGAAATTTTTGTGCCCGTGTCTGCAGTTTCCGGAGAATGCTGTGCCGCATCTTCCGTTTTATTTTTAATGATGCTTTCGCCGCAGCTTTGCAGACATACAAGCGATGCAACGCAGGTGAATAGTGCGATGGGTTTCATTTTGTAGATTTGAAACTAAAAGTACATAATCCCTGCAAATATTCAACCCCTTCTAAAAACAGAAGAGGGAAGAGAAAAGTTAGCTCTTATTCACCCTGGTAGATAACGCCTGACGATGCCGTTTCATTCAGTTCAATTTTCGTTAAAGCCGGGATCAGCGGTTTTATTTTGTTCCACAGCCAAATGGCCAGTATTTCGCTGGTTGGGTTTTCCAGGCCCGACAGGTCGTTCAAACAATGATGGTCCAATTGGTCGATAATTGGTTTTACCAGTTTTTTAAGATCCGAATAATCGATAACCCAACCTTCTGCCGGAAGCAGCGCGCCCTCAATAAAAACAGTAAGCATATAGGTATGCCCATGCATGTTTTTGCATTTATGACCCTCGGGCACATTGGGTAAAAAGTGAGCAGAATCGAAAGAAAACTTTTTGTAGATCAACATAGGGCGCAAAATTGCGCTTAAACTACCCTCCCAAAAATGATCAAAATCAGTTTTTATTGTTTTTTACGAACAGGGCATCTGTGTGCCAGCGGTCCCACTGTTGCGGTGCCAGGAACAGGATAATCAGCAATATAGCCCTGGGAATTACATGCTGCAAGTCCCATATCGGTTCCATCAGGCCGTGCCCGAAGGACACGATCAACAGGTCGATTCCTAAAAGATACAAAGCATATTTCCTGAAAAGCCCGATAATCAACAAAAAACCGCAGATCATTTCAACCCAGGAGGTGTAATAAGCAGTACCCCATATCAGCCATTTGGGCAAAAAGGTTTTTTCGAAATCCTTAAAGAACATGCCGTAAACTTTGGGAACGGTGTAGGTAAATATTTTACCATAGCCCTGCATTAAAAATATAATGCCCAGCAACGCCCTCGTAAACAGCATACCGGCAGCCCGTGGGTTCTTATCGTTCATATAAGCTGATCTATAGTTTTTGCAGACACCAGGTGGTCATGCAGCGCATATTTTGCACATTGGTGGTTTTAATGGGTTCATACAGCCGGGCGTTAATGGCGCGGGTATAATGCTGTAACATTTTTTCATTTACCAAAAAGCGCTCCGAGCCATCGGGCAACAGGTAGCGACCATGCCCGACCGGGATTACCAGCGCTTCCAAACCAATATCCGAAGCCAGTCGCGCAAAGAAATAACCACCCGGTTTTAAAACCCGCCATAACGAGCGTAACATCTTTTCGAAATGGGCCTCGCTTTGAGCAAAATGCAAAACGGCATTGCTGATCACCAAATCAAAAACGGCATCTTCGTAAAACAAATCTTCGGCCTGCGCAACCTTAAAATTGGACGACGGCAACCCGGGAGCAAGGGTATAAGCCAGTTGCTTCACCGCTTCCACCGCTTCGGGGCTTTGGTCAACGGCGTGCACTTCAAACCCATTGTTCAAAAAATAAATCAGGTTGCGCCCGCTCCCGCATCCGGCATCCAGTATTTTATGGCAATCCTTATAGGTTCCTTTCTGCAATTGGTCGAAAAGGTAGATGTCAATATTACCGAATTGCTGTTGGATATCTTGTTGCATCATGGTTTATCAATTCAGCTAATTTATATATTTAGATGGAGTTAGATTTGACAACTTTCGAAAAAATGTTAAATCCTCCAGGGGGTTACGACAATGTTATCTCCCATTTGCGTTGGCCCTCACGTCTTCAAAACTTATTTCGCCGACCAGTTCCCCATTTTCAAATACCGTTTGTAAATGATCTGCGAGTTCCGCCCTGTCATCTTGATTGATCGTCTTAAACACGCCATCCAGCTTAACCAATTTTAACCGGCCTGCCTTACTCTTTTTAAAGCTTTCGGTGATGTTTCCATTCGCGTCCATTTCGGTGGGGCTTTTTTCAACATTAACTGCTTTACCGCTGATCACGGTGTGGCTGCATTTCAAGGCAAATTTCTGGGTATCCCTGTCAACCTTTTGCAGCAATGCGCCGCCCATACCCAACACCAGGTTTTCGGCGCTGATCTGATTTTCTCTCAGCGCTTTGTAAATGTTTTTGATGGCTTCATAATTTACCCCATCGCCTTGTATTACCCTGATTTGTGGCGGCAGTACCCTATAGCCCTTTTCATTAATGGTGAAACCAAATTTGTCAAACAGGATCCGGAAAATTTCCAGCAGGGTCATGATGGGGTCGCCGCTGTCGGGGCGGATCACCAGCGTGCCCTTGCGGCTCAGTATTTCCGCTCTTAAATCCCCGCCCCAATATTCTTCACAGGCCCTGAAAATATTGTAGCTATCGCTCACGCAAGCAACAATACCCTCCGGGAAAGTCTTCAGGACATGCCTGAACACCTCTAACTCGCCTTCCCTGCCCAACAGCGTGCAAATACTGTGTTCGGTAGCCGGGATGCTCAACCCGTAAACTTTTTGGGCATTGTAGTATTTGATGGCCATGCCCGAGCCGGCCAGGTTGTCGCTGCCGTTAAAGCTGAGGAGATGTGCGGCCCCGCCCAATTTGGCGCTTTCCACGCTGCTCACACCGCGAAAGCCGAAATCGTTCAATACAAAATCTATCCCTGCTTCAGCGCCGGTTGCAGCGGTCTCTTCATAATATTGAGTCACAACTTTCCTGATCTGGCTGCTTAGTGTAGCCACGGTACATGGATACCATACCTGCATCAGTAAAGTTTCTAAAAAATTGGTGAGCCAAAAACATTCCGGGTCGGTGTTTTCAATGGTCATCAGCACATTGCCGGTAGGTACCGCTGTTCCTTCCGGAACCGATTCGATGATGACGGGCAGGCGGCCATCATATTTATCAAGGATATATTGGAACCTGGCCTTATCAAACACGTCATCCCGGCCAAAAACCTGCAATAAAAAATCCCCGGCTTCGTCCAGGTCTTCCTGGCTAAAGGCCTTACCTTGCAGGTATTCTTTCAAAAAATATTGCAGCCCAAAAAAAATGGTTTCATCAAACATCCCTCCCCGGCTTTCCAGGTAGCTGTAAATTTGCGTGGTTCCAGGGTAGTATAATTTATGGTGGGCGTATTTATAGGCGTCGGCCAGTAAGATCAAATTCTCTTTTTTCATTAAGATTCGGCATATTACAAATGTATCAATTGCAGGGAAATTCTGTTTGGTTTAATGACGAGGTGTAAGTTATTATATTAGCTTTGTTTATCTAAGAACGAATAACAATCTAATGCTTCGCCCGCATGCGTTTAAAACAAAAGCTTCCTGTTAGCTACCTGCTCTTCACCTTTAACGGGCGTATTTCAAGAGGTACTTACCGGACCGCAGCAGTGTTTTACTGGTGCAGTTTTTATATTCTTTATAACCTGCTATTATTCACAATGGGGCCGGGTTCAACCTTTATTTTATACCCCATTTTATTTTGGACAATTTTCGCTACGTCAGCTAAACGATTGCATGATCAGGGCAGGTCTGCTTATTGGCTGCTGGCTGTTTTGTTACCCGTTTTGGGGCCTTTGTTTTTATTGTATTGCCTTGGTTTTAAAAAAGGCGCTTATCAAAATAATTATTACGGCCCGGTACCGGGGTCGGCAGCGGATTACTTAACGAATGATGATGGCCGCGAAATCCCTCACTTAAAAACTGAAGAACGGATAATTGATGACGTCACCAAACTCAACCCTGTACTGGTATCAAAGATATACAGACCGCAGTCGGTCGAGGAAATACGCGACATTGTAAAGAATACAAAAGGTGCTATCTCTGTTGGGGGCGGCCGGTTCAGTATGGGCGGGCAAACTGCCAGTCCTCACAGTGTTCATATCGATATGCGGAAAATGAACAACGTGCTCCATTTTTCTGCGGCAGATAAGCTTATCAAAGTGCAAACGGGCATCCGCTGGTGCGATATTCAGCAACATGCAGATGAGCACAACCTAAGTGTAAAAACTATGCAAACCTATGCCAACTTCACGGTAGGTGGCGCACTAAGCGTTAATGCGCATGGACGGTATATGGGACTGGGGCCTGTTATTTTGTCGGTACGGTCGATTGACGTGGTGTTGGCTGATGGTTCACTGAAACATGCTAGTCCTGATGAGAATGCAGAAATATTTTATGGAGCAATAGGGGGCTATAATGGCATCGGCATCATCGTACAAGCTGAGCTCCAACTGGCAGACAATGTTGCGATCAAACGTGAAGACAAAAAAATGAGCGTTGCCGAATACAAAGATTATTTCTTTAAAAATATCAGGGATAATCCTAAAGCCGTTTTTCATAACGGCGACATTTATCCGCCTAAATATAAGCGATTGCGATCGGTATCCTGGATTGAGACAGATGAAAAGCCAACGGTTAAAACAAGACTGATGCCTTTAAAAGAATCCTACCCGCTGGAACGTTATTTCCTTTGGTCGTTCACCGAAACACCTTTGGGAAAATGGCGCAGAGAGTTCCTGATCGACCCCTTGCTTTACCGCGGCAAAAAGATCCACTGGCGCAATTACGAGGCGGGCTATGATGTGGCAGAACTGGAGCCCCGATCGCGAACCGACAGCACTTATGTGCTGCTTGAATATTTTGTGCCGGTACAACGTTTTGAAGAGTTTGAAAAAGCGATGGCCGAAATATTTATCCGCTTCAATGTAAATGCTTTAAACGTATCTATCCGCCATGCCAAAGCCGACACCGGCTCGTACCTGGCCTGGGCGCGCGAAGAAGTTTTTGCCTTTGTTGTTTACTACAAACAGCGCACCGATCAAGCGTCAAAAAACAAGGTAGCAGTTTGGACGAGGGAACTGGCCGATGCTGTTACGGCGGTAAACGGTTCCTATTACCTGCCATACCAGGTGCACCCCACCGCCGAACAATTTCACAAAGCATATCCAAATGCACAAAAGCTTTTCGAACTGAAAGCCAAACTCGATCCTGACTACAAATTCAGGAATGTACTCTGGGACACATATTATCAACCTTTAAATCAACAGCATCATGCCTGACATATCATCCCAATTTAAATCGGTATTTAATAATACTAAATGGAGTGATGATTTTTACCGCTTTTTGCAGGTGGTATTTCATCTGTACCCCGAAGACAAATTCCATCAACTGATAAAAGAGGAAACCGCGGCAAACACAACCGACGAGGAAATTTATAAATCTATACAGGCCAAATTACCTGGCATCAAGCCTTTCCTGTCCGAACTTACGTATGCCCTTCCAGCACTTAAAAAACAGAAGAAGGAAATTACCCGGCAAATCCTCTCGCTCCTGGGTGACAGGAAGCAAATCAATGGATATGCCGAAATCGGGTCAACGGGCCGGTACATCAGCCAGTTACGGAAGGAAATAAAGGTAACACCGCCCATTTATGTAATTAATGACCTGGCGCCCACCAACTCACCTGCAGACATCATGGAACGCGGGCAGATTGGTAAATTAGGCACTTTTATTAAACTCGACTATGACCCCATCAGCGTACAGATAGCCGATGGTAGTATTGAGCTGGTAACGTGTAATATCGGCTTGCACCATTGTCCGGTTGCAAAATTGGATGGATTCATAAAGTCGATACACCGGATATTGCGTACTGGCGGTTCTTTTATTATCCGCGACCACAATGTAAAAACACCCGAAATGGCCAGCTTTGTTTCGCTGGTGCATACCGTTTTTAATGCCGGTTTAAAGGAGACCTGGGAGTTTGAGCAAAAGGATTTTAAAAATTTCAAGCCGGTGGACGAATGGGCGACTATTATTTCCAGGGCAGGGTTTAAGGATACCAGTGCACGTATTTTGCAAGACAAAGACCCATCGGACAACACCCTGATGTTATTCACAAAAATATAGTATGAAAAGGCTGCGGATACTTACCATAATAGCGCTGGTGCTGGCAATTGTTGTCTTTACTATCAAAAACCAGACTCCGTCCACCATACCCGCTGGTAAGGGATTGCTGGTTAATAAAGCATGGATGACCACCAGCCCTCGCTCTTTAACGCCGCAAAAAGATATACGCCCGCCCGATCAAACTTTTTTAACTTATCCCGAATGGTTTTTGGTATTCAGCCCTGACGAACAGGCAGGGTATTTTAAAACACACACTTCCACCCAGTTCCCGTACCTGAAGCACATCGATCAGTTTTGGAAGGGCTATGATGTGGTTTACCACCAACTCAAGGGCAATTATAAGTTTAACACGGGCTACCATGTAATGATAATGGTGATCGGCGTAAGCACCACAGTTGAGTATGGCGCAAAATCCTTTTATGAAACTATTATCGGCCGGATTACGGATACAAAGCCCGGACAACAATTAACCGATGAAGACCAATTTAATGCGGCCTATATGGCCGGCTACGTGAGTTTTATTAAGGACAGCCCCTGGTATGAGTTTGACTTTAACCACCAGCTTAAAGAGCTTTGGGCCAATACATCTCTCTTCGGCCCGGATATGTTGAGAAAATGGGAACGGAAGTATTATCTCACTACCGAACTGATGGTGAAAAGCGGCTACGGCTGGCTCATCAAATTGGGTACCCAATCGGCCTATGATACAGCTTTATTAAATACCGCCGTAATAGTTGATAAGCTCCCGACGGATATGAATAATTTCCCAGAAATAAAAAATATCAGGCAGCTGCCTGGTGGGGCGGTATCGATAGATTTGCCGCGTTATGCTAAATTTAACCCGGCCGCGTGCAAATTGGCGGCAAGTGGCATTCATTTCAAAGAGATAGCAGGAAACAAAGGGGCCATTATGCTTACTGTTTTAACCAGTCGTAAATTAATCGCTGATACTGACATAAAAGTGTTGTTCACCCAGCCTATCGAAACTTATCCCGGATTAAACCGGGTTGCCTTTGTTACAACGGTAAGTGATTTGAACACAACTGTGAAAAAACTACTTGACAGCAAGACAGTTATTGAGCATATTTATGACTATTAATTAAGATGGTTTTAACAAAGGTATTTCATGAATCCCAGCACCCCGATCTACCTCGAATTCCTACGCAAAACGCTGTTTCCCATTCCCGGCGTTGCTGAAAAGTCGTGCTACGGCACACCGGGTTTTTACGCCGGCAAAAAAATGTTTGCCCGGTTGAAGGAGGATGGCGAAACACTGGTGGTGCAATCCTTTGACCGTGACAAATGGATGGACCAGGACCCCGAAACTTTTTTTATTACCGATCATTACCTCAATTATGATTACCTGCTCGTAAATTTGGAGCGTGTAAGCCCGGACGACCTGGTCAGCCTGCTGATTACCGCGTATCAAAACCGCGCGACTGAAAAACTGTTAAGGGCTTTCCGCGAAAATTTAAAAATAGTATGATCACCTCTACCGAAAACGCCGAACACTATAACTGGGGCAGCCAATGTGATGGCTGGCATTTATTACGAAGCGACAGCCTGAGTGTTATACAAGAACGCATGCCCCCGGGCGCCAGCGAACAACTGCATTATCACGAACACGCCCAGCAGGTATTTTATATTTTATCAGGTACAGCGACCTTTGAAGTGGAGGGCGAAATAAAAACGGTAACAGCAAACCAATCCATCCACATACCGCCCAACACCAAACACTGTATCTTCAACCATGGGGCCAGCGACCTTCATTTTTTAGTGATCTCGGAGCCGAAAACGCACGGCGATAGAGTGAATTTGGCGTAGGAGAAAAGGTGTTGTTGTTACCTGGCTATTTTACAAGTTACCTCCCGAACGCATCGTAATATTCCTGTGCGGTTTTTTCATATGGCATCATCAGCTGAATGTTTTTCTTTTCAATCGTAGTAAGTTCGGCTGTTACGTCGGTGTTTACCGGCACATACCATGACTGCTGGCTAAAAAACAAATTCAGCGCAGGCTTTTTAAAGGTGTAGCCATGACGGGCGAATATAGAATTCCGCAGAACCAAAAGATCAGCTTTTTTAAGGTTGGCAATATCATCTTTGGTAAGCAAGCGGGCAGAGGGGTTTAATTTTTCCAACTCTTTCGAAGTGGTCGCGTACTTTTCACTGATGTAGGTGTCAGTGTCTATCTTTTCGGTTATTTTTTTTGATTTTCTATAATCCACATACCTG
>Ga0068856_100005538_pt1 | contig 12434 bp, 13 predicted proteins | sample KBSCornC62_FD_66595 | JGI IMG/M metagenome (GOLD analysis project Ga0068856, IMG submission 66595) | Corn rhizosphere microbial communities from Kellogg Biological Station, Michigan, USA - KBS Corn C6-2 | ecosystem: Host-associated > Plants > Roots > Rhizosphere > Soil ...
GCTGCCGGTTTCGACGTGCTGCTGGTGGAGACGGTTGGCATCGGACAATCCGAAACCGCGGTCTGCGAGATGACCGATTTTTTCCTCGCGCTGATGCTGCCCGGCGCCGGTGACGAGTTGCAGGGCATCAAGAAGGGCCTGGTCGAACTCGCCGACATGATCGCGATCAACAAGGCCGATGGCGACAACGTCAAGGCCGCCAATCTGGCCGCCGCCGAATATCGGGGCGCGCTTCATATCCTTACGCCCCGTTCAGAGCATTGGCATCCGCCGGTCATCACCTATTCGGCCCTCACCGGAACTGGTATCGACGCGTTGTGGCAAAAAATTCTAGATCACCGCGCGGCGATGAACGCATCCGGCGAATTCGCCGCGCGACGGCGGGACCAGCAGGTGAAATGGATGTGGTCGATGCTGGAACAGCGCATGATGGCACGGCTGCGCGCTGATCCGGCAATTCGCCTCAAGGTGAAAAAGATTGAAGCCGAAGTGGCGGAAGGCAGACGCGCCCCTGCGGTGGCGGCGGAGCAGATCGCGGGCATGCTGAGGTGAGATGAAGGACAGGCTGCGTATCCTCATCACCGGCTTCGGACCTTTTCCGGGCGCCCCCTTCAACCCGACGCAGCCGCTGGTGTCGCGGCTGCTACGGTTGCGCCGCCCAGCGTTCGATGACATCGAATTCTCGAGCCACATCTTCCCGGTGACCTACAAGGCTGTGGATCGAGAATTGCCGCAGCTGCTTGCGACGCATCGGCCGCAAGCGCTGCTGATGTTTGGTCTGGCTGCCCGCACGCAGTTTATGCGAATTGAAACCCGCGCGCGCAACGCCATCACCGTGCTGTGGCCTGATGCCGATCAAGAGTGCCTGCGCAAGGGATCGATCAATGGTGATGCGCAAGCCAGGATGTTCGGTCCGCACACGGCCAAACTGCTCCGCGCAGCGCTTGGCACCGGGGTCGATGCGCGGGCCTCGCGCGACGCCGGGAGTTATCTCTGCAACTATCTGAGCTGGCGCGCGATCGAGTCGACCAGCCGCCCGAACGGCCCCATACTAGCCGCCTTCGTGCACATACCGCCGCTTCCACCGCGAGCCGACGGGCAACACCGTCGGCCGGCGTACCGCCTCACGCTTGAGGAAGTGGTCGACGCCGGTGAGGCCATGTTGCTCGAACTGATAAAGCTGACGCGATCAGCACTGCGAGGCAAAAGCAGCAGCTCATGAAGGGCTCATTAATTGGTGATCGTTTGGCGGCGTGCTGGTCACATCAGAGCGTGAGGTCAGGATGAAGAAAAAGATCGAGATTGAGCGCGCGCCGATTTCAGCCGGCTCTCGATATCCACAACCATTCGACGGGCCATGCCGAAACAAGCTTCGGCGTCGGCTGGCGCTAGCGGCAGGGCTCAAGCAAATCGGGATCAACCTGCTCGAACTGTCTCCGGGCGCGTGGTCGAGCCAGCGGCATTGGCATACGCATGCGGAGGAGTTCGTTTATGTCCTGGACGGAGAAGTTGTGCTGGTTACGGAAGGCTGCGAGGAGATTCTGCAAGCGGGAGATTGCGCGGCATTTCTGCCCGGCGATGCCGACGGACATCACCTGCAAAATCGATCCGGCGCTCTGGCGCGCGTTCTCGAAATAGGATCAGCAGAGATCCGGGATGACGAGACAACCTATCCGGACGTCGACCTCCGCGCATCCGCGTCCGGCTATGCTCATAAGGATGGATCGCCTTACTAGCGACGCTCACGGCGTTTCCCTTCGGGGCACGTTGTTAACCCTACCCCGAGCAATAGCTTCGCCCGCGCCATGACAGGCGCCGCGGCAATGGAATTCTGCGTTATTCCAATACTTGCGGTAACGGCGCAACGGTGTCCGCGGGAGACGCGAGACCATGGATCTCAATCGTCGCCATCTCATCGGAGCATCGACGGCTGGCCTGGCCGGGGCGCTTGCCATGCCGTCCGAGATTTCCCGTGCGGCGTCACTGACATCCACATCAGGCCGTGATGCCGCGCATCATGGCGTGCAGCCCGGAAGCTCCGAGAACCAGACCCAAGCTTTGCAGCGCGCGATCGACGAGGCCGCGCGCGCGCAAGTTCCGCTGGCACTGCCGCCAGGTGTGTATCGGACGGGAATGCTGCGTTTGCAGAGCGGCACTCAGCTGGTGGGAGTGCGCGGCGCGACCAGGCTCGTTTTTGAGGGCGGCGCCTCCATGCTTTCTGCCGAAGGCCCCCGTGGGATCGGGCTCACGAACGTCACCCTGGATGGCCAAGCGATCGCCCTGCCAGCTCGGCGAGGTCTGATCCATTGCATCGGCGCACGCGACATCCGCGTCACCGACTGCGAGATCGTGGACAGTGGCGGCAATGCGATTTGGCTCGAGAACGCTAGCGGCACTATCAGCGGCAATCTTGTCAACAACTGTGCGGGAACCGCGATCGTCTCATTTGACGCGCAGGGTTTGCTGGTTTCGCAGAACAGGATTTTCGGCACGAACGATAACGGCATCGAAATCCTGCGCACGACAATCGGCGACGACGGCACGCAAGTGCTCGACAACCGCATCGAAAACATCAAGGCAGGGCCTGGCGGCTCCGGACAACACGGAAATGCCATCAACGCATTCCGGGCCGGCAATGTGATCATCCGAGGAAATCGAATCCGCAACTGCGATTATTCCGCGGTCCGCGGCAATTCGTCATCCAATATTCAGGTCATCGGCAACAACGTCAGCGACGTCCGAGAGGTGGCGCTGTACTCTGAATTCTCGTTCGAAGGCGCGCTGATCGCCAGCAATATGGTGGATGGCGCGGCGGTGGGTATTTCAGTCTGCAACTTCAACGAGGGCGGCCGGCTTGCGGCCGTCCACGGCAACATCATCCGGAACCTGCTACCGAAGCGTCCCGCTGCTACCGCGCCGGACGATGATGCCGGCATCGGCATCTATGTCGAAGCCGACGCTTCGGTGTCAGCCAATGTGATCGAGAATGCCCCTTCGTTCGGCATCGTGGCCGGTTGGGGAAAATATCTCCGTGACGTCGCAATCTCCGGCAATGTGATCCGCAAGGCTTACGTTGGGATCGGCGTGTCGGTCGCGCCGGGCGCGGGAACAGCGCTCGTCAACAACAACATCATTTCGGAAAGCGAGCGCGGGGCCGTGGTGGGGCTCGACCACGCGCGGCCGGTCACCGCCGACCTCTCCACCGAAGGCGCACAACGTTTCGCCCACCTGGTGATCGGGGTGAATGCGGTCCGTTGAGCATTCCCTGTTGGTTACCGCGCCGAGAGCAGGACCAGATTAACAATCCATTAATTCACCGTTCGTAATACTACGCCGATGCGACTCGTCCTGGCCACGATCATTGCTCTCCTCGTCATCAATTTGGTGGACGAGCATTTCAACGACGCGCGTTACACCCGAGCCGCCGCTACTATGTTTTCGCAAATTCTGCGGTCGTTCGGCTGAGATCATGGTTGAAAAGCGCAATGAGCAGCGGCATCGGCTGCTAAAAACCGGAACGATAAAGTTCGGCGGCACCGCGATCGCTTGCATGGTTCGCAACATGTCGAATACTGGGGCGGCGCTTGACGTCACCAGCCCCGATGCAATCCCTGAACATTTCACTTTGGTATTTGATTCCGAGGGGCGGCATGTGCCCTGCCACATTGTATGGCGAAACGAAAAGCGCGTCGGCGTCGCGTTCGATTAGCGGGGATGTCGCGATGGCTGGGCTTTGACCGGCACCAGTCCACGAGCCGATCGCAAGATCAAGACGGGGCGGTTTATGCGAAACTTCGCTGTTTTGATTGCCGCAGTTGCAATAATTGGCGCCTGCTTCCCTGAGCAGGAAGTGACGGGGGTCGATTCACGACAAGTGCGCAACCCGCCTATCCCTCATACAACCGCAAAGCCCTCGATCAGTGCGTGACCGTCTGCATCAAGTGTGACAAAGGCCAACAGATGCTGGAGTTCATGCACCTTGCAGGGCGCCCGATAGCAGCCCCGACAAGCACGAGCGTCGCTACGGCTCACACGGTGATGTGCGCCTAAAGTGAGTTGCGCAGCAGCGGGTAGCGGTCCGCGATCGAGCTGATGGTCGGCCGAATACGCGAATTGGCTGGCATTGCCGAGACGGGATGTACCTTCACAGGCTGAGGGTTGGTTGCTTCCGGTACAACTGAAAAGATCGCCGGGGACGCTGCGGAGGGGGTCGCCGGCTGTTGCGGCATCCGGCCCATTTGTCTGCGCATCATTTCGATGGTTGGCAGGCTCGCCGACATCGCGAGCCGGGACATACCCGGCAGCGAGCGCTCTGACCTCCCGCGTGACAACAGATCCCGCCAGAGATCGACCGCGGCTTTGGCCTCGTAAATATTCTCGAGGAAGCTTACTTCGGTATAAAACCGCCGCCATCGGCCAGTTTCGAATAGTTCGGTGAGGTATTGCAGCCGCTGCTCGGCCAGCGTGCACCAACGCGCGACGATATCGCGCCCACCTGCGACGTCGAGTTGATAAGTCATGAACCAGCCCGCAAGGAGAGAGGTAGACGCGGACGCAACAGAGACGAATCACTCAGACGCGGCCGATATATTTTGTGGAAAACCTTGGCGAAGTCCACCGCTGAACACTACTGGACGTTCGTGATCGATAGATAGTCGTAGTTCTCCGGGGGTCGATCGCTGTGCCCCAATCAACCGGCGGCGCATTTGGTTGAGCTTGCTCTGGCGGCAAATGGCTTGGGATGCATTGCGGGCTCGGAACAAACCGCCATCCGGAAACGAGAGACCCGCCCGGGGGGACAGCCGGACGGGTCAAGCCATATGGGCGCTGGGGTGGATGGGCGCTCGCGCCCGAATACGGCCTCGATGGGGAGGAATTGTCGCTCCCACCTATTAGGTCTCGCCAGGGGCATTGGGCGTTCAACCCGCTTGCGATTTTTTTCGGTTTATTTGGGCGGAGATTATGGGCAGCCGGCCTGCTCGCCTGCCACGAACACCGGCTTCCCATTGGCAAGCAATCTTCACAAGATTGGTACTGCCGCGTCGTTCTAAGATGCAGGCAAGGCGAGGCTGATGATCTTCTCGCCTTGCAGTTTCTCCGTCAGAGCTGCAACGCCATCTTTTGTTAATGCGCTGTGGCCGAATTGAAGCCGAAACAGGCCACCCTTCGTCTCGACGATCGAGGCGTGATAGCTATCAAGCAGCGATGTGATTTCCGCGGCCCTTGCATCCGGCTTGAAGCGAACCAAAGCGCGCAATGGCGCGCCCGCGCCGGCATCGCGGGTTTTCAGCTCATTCGGCGGCCCAGCTGGCGAGGCCATCTGTAAGCTGGAGTTGGGATTGTCGAGCAGAACCGCCCCGATCACGCCCGCCTGCAACAAAAGCACCGTGGCGCCCACGCTTCCCGACCAGGCCAGGGTTCGAGGCGACAGGCTTCCGAAAAAACGGATAAGCCGCGCGAATAAGTTGAGCGATGAGGAGCGCTCGCGCCGAGGCTCAGCATCCATCGCGGCGAACAGCCTGTGCATGGCGCGCGCGGATGGTGCGCCCAGGCTCTCATTCAAATGGATGGTCTCGGCATACTCCTCCCGGATCACGGCATATTGCCGCGCAAGCTCGGAATCTCGGGCAAGCGCCTCATCGACGCGGCGCGAGTCCCGCGGATTTAGCGTGCCGGCCGCATGAAAGGGCAACAGCATCTCGATTTCACTGGGCTCTTGCTCCAGCATTTTTTTGCTCATCGCCATCACGGCCAGCCTCGTTCCACGCCTGCCGCTTTCAGCAGTCCGGCCAGTTTCTTCCGCGCGTAGAATAAGCGCGTCTTCACAGTGTTCTCCGGAATACCGACGATCTCACCGACTTCTTCCACGGATTTTTCGTGGTAGTAGACCAGATCGACGATCTCCCGGTGCTCCGGCGAAAGTGCCATCAAGCACTTGCGCAGCACCTCACCCGCGTCCTTTTTTTGCACCGCCACTTCGGGATTGTCCGACGCATCCTCGATCGCACCGGCGGCCTCGTCGTCCAACTCAACGTCATTCCTGCGCCGCAACGCAGATAGGGCCTTGAATCGAGTAATCGCCAGCAGCCAAGTGGAAACAGCGGATCGGCCTTCGAACTTGCCAGCCTGGCGCCATACATCGAGGAAAACCTCACTGATGAGATCTTCCGCGACCTGCTCGTCACGCACGAGCCGAAGCCCAAAACGGAACACACTCACATGGTGCCGTCCGTACAACACCTGCATAGCGAGGCGGTCGCCTTGAGCGATCCTGGCGATCAGGACATCGTCCGAAGCTGCCTGCGCCGCACTCAATGGCTGCCTCGCACTATTGGTCTCATCGGGTTGCCGGCTGGTTCGATCGGAATAGGGACATTTTTCAAATTGCTGCCATGGCCTCGTTGCAGATCTGGTGAATACGACCGGGAGCCCATTAGCCGATCCCATCCGATAAAAGCGATTGGGGTATTATAATACGGAATGGCTTTCCTGGACTGATCCGTCGGTCGCGGACCTTACTCGCTTCAGTGGGCAAAACACCACCAGCAGCCGGCCGGAACTCATGCAGCCAGCACTGGGCCGCGCAGCCAAGCTGAATGGTGGCTGCGCGCCACATGATAAAGATACGAAACCTAAAGGCTTTCTTCCCTAAGGTTCGTCCCGGCTACATCGCATTGCGGCGGGATATGATCGGCGCGGCTTCATCGCTTCAGGCTCGGGGACTTGGTGCGGTTGTTGACGCCCAGCTTCCGCCTGCCGACACGTTGGCGCGCCGGGTTGGCCAGCGCCGGCAGATGCTTGGTGTGCAGGCGGTTAGCTGCTCGCTGATCTCATCAGTACTGTTGGTTTACTGCTACGCCGGAACGATTTCCATCGCCGTACCCGCTGCCTATTTCCTGTCCGGCATCGGTCTGATTGGCGTTTTTCTGCTCCTGTCCGAAACACACATCAACGACAGGTTCGAGGATCACTACCTCACTCTGTTTCAGGTCGGAGGACATGTCGCGCTCCAGCTTGGCTTCCTGCTGGCGGCGCCGCAAATCGGCTATGCCTTTCTTTGTGTCCTTTTCCTGATCTTCGAGTTCGGCGCGCTGCGGATGACCTCCTCGCAGGCAACCGTCGCCTGGACTCTCACCGGGGTGAGTCTAGCTCCGATATTTCTGCTCACGCACATGCCGATCGGCATGCCCGTCGAGACCGATATGGAACGCCTTGCGGCGATGCTTTGCTTCGTCCTTACGATTGGTCAATGTGCGTTTTTGGGCCTTTACGGCAGCTCGCTTCGAAAGATGCTCTACAAGCGCAGCTTCGAACTCAAAGCTGCCAACAAGCGCATCGAAGAGCTTGCCGAACTCGATGAGTTGACCGGTTCGTTCAATCGTCGCTGCATCATGCGGATGCTGGAGGATGAGGTCGCTCGTGCGCGCCGCAGCAACACACCTTGCTCGATAGCGCTGATCGATCTCGACTGGTTCAAACGCATTAACGACGCCTACGGCCATCCTACCGGCGACGAGGTACTCAGGACGTTCGCAATTACCTTGTTCGCCAATATCCGCAACATCGACAGGTTCGGCCGTTATGGTGGCGAGGAGTTTCTGCTGGTACTGCCCGATACTTCAAATGATGGCGCTGCACGCATCCTCGATCGCTTGCGATCGATCATTGCCGATCTCGACTGGAGCGCGCTGTCGCCTGGCCTGAAGGTGACGATTTCCGCCGGCATCGCGACGCTGGCAGCGAATGAGAATCCGGATGCTGTTCTCGCTCGCGCCGACGCGGCGCTCTACTCAGCCAAGGAACGAGGACGAAACCGCATCGCCATCGCACGATCTTGATCATCTCCGTTTGCCGGACGAAGACATCGTCCGGTTTGCTATGCTCCAGGATAGAGTCATGAGTTCGAAATCTGTTGCTATAACCGAAGGCCTGCTGGACGAATTGCAATCCACGCTCGCGCATGGACCTGTCGCGCGCCGCGTCGAAACCCTGCGCCGCGTCACCGATCTTTTCATCAACGGCGCGGTCGATTTTTCTGACGAACAGATCGCGCTGTTCGATGACGTTTTCCAGTGCCTGATCCAGCACATCGAAACCTCGGCGAAGGCGCTCCTTTCGAATCGCCTGGCTCCCATCGATACCGCGCCTCCGCTTACCGTTCGCGCGCTGGCATTTGACGATCATATCGAGGTCGCAGCTCCCGTGCTTTCTCAATCGGAGCGGCTCGATGACGACACACTGATCGAGACTGCGCGCAACAAGAGCCAAGCGCATTTGAGCGCGATTTCAAAACGAAGGGTCTTGAGCGGCGCCGTCACCGACGTGCTGGTTCTGCGCGGCGATGACGAGGTAATCCAGAACACGCTTCGAAATCCCGGGGCGGAGTTCTCAGAAAACGGCTTTACCCGTCTGGTCAACCGCGCGGAGGGCGATGACGACCTTACAACATGCCTTGGCATGCGTCCCACCATTCCCCGGCATCTTTACCTAAGACTCCTTGCGAAGGCATCCGCCACCGTCCGCGCGCGGCTTGAGGCCGCCAACCCGCAAGATGCGGCCAATGTGCCGGACGCGGTGCAGGAGGCGATACGACGCGCCCGCTGCGCGCCTTCCGCGATCACGCGGGAAACGGCAATCGCGCACGCGCTGGTCAAATCACTTTTCGAGGACGGCAGGCTGGATGAGAATCAGGTGACCGCGTTTGCGGATGCCGGCAAGTTCGACGAGGCGAATGCCGCGATCGCGGTACTCGCGAATGTTTCGATATCCATCGCCGAGAACATGATGGTCGAAACCCGTGCCGAAGGCGTGATGATCCTGGCGAAGGTCTCGGGTCTGTCGTGGTTGACGGTTAGGGCGATCATCAACATGCGTGACCAGCTCTCCGGGCTTGAGCCGACTGACCTTCATGCCTGCAAGGCCACTTACGAACGGTTGCGGCCTTCCACCGCGCAGCAGGTGTTGCGGTTTCATCGGATGCAGCAAACCACCTCACCCGCCGCGTCCGCGTGAGTGCGCGACGGCTTCGAAATCGAGCTTCTTCAAGATCGATCCCGACGGCGAATCCAGCCTTGGGAGCGAGATTTAGAATCTCAGTACCCGCGCTCCCGCCACCGCGCCGATGACGGCCAACAGCGCCGTGCCGATCGTGTACCAGGTCGCCACGAACAGCGGCGAGTCGTCCGTGCAGTGAGACGCGTATAGCGTCGCCGCCAGACCTGCCGACAACATCCCCGCGATCGCGCCGGTGACCGCCGGCCGCGTTGACGCGCCATGGCGCAAGCCGATCAGCGCCGCGGCCAATAGCGGAAGCGACAATGCCGGAATCGCGACGAGACAAACGCTCCAGTTCTTGCCGATCATGCGCGTCATCATCGGTACCGGTTGAGGCAGCAGCATCTCGCATCCAATTCCGCCGGCCAAAAAAAGAAGCGGAATGAGCAGCAGCCATGCCCATCCGCGCAGCGTGGCTTCGGGCCGCGAGAGATGCAGACCGACGACAATGGCCGAACTCGCCAGCGCTAGCGTGACAACGAATTTCAGATCGAAGAACGGGTTATGCATCGCGCTCATGACATCCGGGCGGACGCCCAGCGCGGCGGAAAACATCGCGATCGAAACCAGCCCGGCAGCAAGCAATGCCACCGCCAACACCAGCCCGACCGGCCAAGGGCGCTCTCGCGTATCCGCTGCAAGCGTTCGGATGAGCTGGTCCGTTTCCATACTCAATGCTCCCGCAGCTTGGCCGTGAGGCTGGCAAGCCCGCGATGCAGGGCTACTCGCACCGCTCCCTCGCTCATCGCAAATTTTTTCGCGGTATCCTTGATCGATGCACTTTCCACCGCGATCGACTGCAATACCTGGCGCTGGCGCACCGGCAGCGACTGAAGTTGGGCCGCGACTTCGGTGGCGGGCGCGGTTTCCGGGGCGGCCTCGCCGGGAAGGACTTCGGCGAAATCGTCGATGTTCACAAAGACGCGGCGACCGCGCCGCCGTAGGGAATCGATCAGCTTGTTGCGCGCAATCGCAAACAGCCATGGCGCGAACGGTGCATTGGCGTCCCAAGTATGCCTTTTCAGATGCACCGCTAACAAAATGTCTTGCACAATGTCCTCGGATTGATCGACCGGTTGCCCCGCCCGTGCCAGACCCCGTTTCGCGGCCGCTCGCAGCACAGGCGTAACCGCCTTGAGCAGACGATGATACGCCGCACCATCGCCGGAAATGGCCGCCCGCATCAGGGCGGTCCAGTCGTCTTCACGTTCGCGCACGCGCGTTCTCACCGTGTAATTCGCTCAAACGTTCAGTTTGTTACGAGCGAGGCTTCCAATCACGAAGTCGTGATCCAGCCTTCTCCAAGCTGATCCGAAACTGGAACGACCTATTGGCCGTCAGGCTCATAACATCGTTCCATTCCGCTGACATCCTCATCCGTATCGAGATCGGCGTGCCAATTTGGAGCCTGTCCTGCCCAGTTTCGGTCCGCTGCAGCCCGAAAATTCCCCTTTTTTGCCGTGCTGCGGACACGTGGAGCGCTCTCATTTCGCTTAGCGGGGAACTTGCGTATGGGGAGATTGCCGAATGAGTATCCGTTTTTGTTGGCGATCGGCCTTGATCCTGACGGCGCTTGCCTGTCTCGCGGGGCCGTCGCAAGCGGCGCCTGACGAGGACACCACGTCGACAGCCGAGACTGCAGCCCCGCTTGCGCTCCACAAACAGGTGAAGCAGAGCCCGCGCCGGAAGAAGCATTCCGCCCATAGTTCCGCAAAGATCGCGCCCAAGGCGGACGCCGAGCGGAACGCGAATGCGGCCGGCCAGCGCGAGCGTTCCGCCATCCCGGCCTTCGTCGCAAACGCCAATGCGCAATATGCCGAAACACCAACCGGCAATGCCGCCAAGGCCATGTCCGCCCGCGCAGCCGACATCCTCATGGCCGCAGCTCAGCCCCAGCCCGATACTCAGATCGTCGCGGCGGATCAGCTGAACGATCTCGACCGGGCGCTGCAACCGAGTTCTCCGCCTGCCAGCGTTGCTCCCGCGGCGCCCCTCGCGATGGCCGCCGCTGATATCGCGACACCGCCTGCGTCATCTCTCGCCGTCTCGAAGGGCGGTTCTGCCTGGGACCAGACGTCGCTAATCGGGAAGATATTCATCGGATTTGGAGCGCTGCTGACGATGGCCTCCGCTGCGCGCATGTTTATGACGTAAGCAGCTTTCTGCTTACCGGGCGAAGCTAGCTGCATTCACGTGTGAACGCATCTGCGCTCTTCATCAGTGCACTTGATGACCACCCCGTCAGCGGGCAAATTGGCCCGAAATCAGGCGCGGAGTGAACATGAGCACGTTCGAATACATTATTGTCGAAACCAAAGGCCAAGTCGGCATCATTACGCTGAACCGCCCGAAGATGCTCAATGCCCTGTCCTTTGGCGTCTTCAAAGAGATCGCCGCGGCTGTCGACGCTCTGGAAAACGATGACAAAATTGGATGCATTCTGGTTGCCGGTGGCGAAAAGGCTTTCGCCGCCGGTGCCGACATCAAGGAAATGCAGCCGAAGACGTTCATCGACATTTTCTCCAGCGATTTCGCTTCAATTGGCGGCGATCGCATCGCCCGTTGCCGTAAGCCGACCGTCGCTGCTGTTAGTGGATACGCACTTGGCGGCGGCTGCGAGCTGGCGATGATGTGCGATATCATCATCGCTGCCGAGACTGCGAAGTTCGGCCAGCCGGAAATTACTCTGGGCACCATACCCGGTATCGGCGGAACCCAGCGGCTGACGCGCGCAATCGGCAAGTCCAAAGCGATGGACCTGTGCCTGACCGGACGCATGATGGATGCCGCCGAGGCAGAGCGTTCGGGGCTGGTGAGCCGCGTTGTGCCCGCCGACAAATTGATGGACGAAGCGCTGGCTGCCGCGGAAAAAATTGCGTCGATGTCGCGTCCCGCCGCGGAGATGGCCAAGAGCGCCATCAACCGCGCATTTGAGACGCCGCTCTCGGAAGGACTGGAGGTCGAGCGCGATCTGTTTCATTCGACGTTCGCGCTGGAGGATCGCTCCGAAGGCATGGCGGCGTTCATCGAAAAGCGGAAACCGGTCAACAAGAACAGGTAGCTCATGCGCAGCCAGCCAGGCGCGAATCGGGGCACAGGACGGATGAAGAGCGGCCTCATGCTTTCCGGCTGCTCGCCAGGGCCGCGCTGACCAGCCTGCGGTAGGTCCGTTCCGACCATGTCGAGGGCCGATCAAGACCGAGCCGCGCCAGGCATGCTCGGTCATCAACACCCGGCGCGCGCGTCAGTCCCTGCCAAAATAGTCGAGCCAGCATACTTCGCGTCCGTTGCGCCTCCTGCAGGAGTTGCAACGCTGGAATAAGCCGCTGCTCGACCTCGGTGAAATCGGTCCCGAACGGGAACGAGGGCAACAGGCCCGC
>Ga0068856_100005541_pt1 | contig 12434 bp, 12 predicted proteins | sample KBSCornC62_FD_66595 | JGI IMG/M metagenome (GOLD analysis project Ga0068856, IMG submission 66595) | Corn rhizosphere microbial communities from Kellogg Biological Station, Michigan, USA - KBS Corn C6-2 | ecosystem: Host-associated > Plants > Roots > Rhizosphere > Soil ...
TCCCGCCTTTGCCGCTTCCGCCGCTTCCGGGCGCACCACCGGTAAGCGTGCTGCCGCCGGTTCCGCTCGATTCATTCGGGGTGGTCGAGCTGGAGCACGAAAACGCGGCGAAGCAGGCGAAATACGCGGGCAATAGCCAAGGCGAGGCTGTTCTGAAGACGGTCATCGTCGGCTCCATGCAGCTTCGCGCTCGATTTGATCAAAAATAATCGCGTTCGTCGGCGATTGTTCTTTCTAGAGCTCGTGGCGCAATTGTTTGATCAAATCAGGTCACGACGGGCATAGACGATAGAATGCGAGCGTTCGTGAGCCTCGGTCAGCCGCAGCATCCGAGGTTCGTCGGATGAATGAGAAGTCCACGACCGCACTTCGCGACCGGCCCGCTCCCGACGCCGATCGCCTCCGCCTGCAGCGGATGTTTGCGATCTTTCACCCGGCGGTGTGGCGCATTCTGCGCCGCCACGGTTTGAGTCCGGATGCGGCAGCCGACGCGACGCAGCAGGCATTCCTGATCGCCGCGGAACGGCTCGCAGACATCGCGGTCGATAGTGAGCGCGCGTTTCTAGTCGCGACCGCACTCCGGGTTGCGCGCGGACTGCGTCGCAAGAGTAGCCGGCTAGAACTCGACAATGAACTCGACCAGCACATCGCGAGCGCAGCCGGCGATGAGCCGGCTGATGTCGAGCTCTGTGATCTGGCGCTCTCCAAGTTGAATCCGGAGTTGGCGGAGGTGTTCCTCCTTTACGAAATCGAAGGCCTGTCCTCGATCGAGATCGCAGCGTTGCTCGAGATCCCACCGGGTAGCGTGGCGTCTCGCTTGAGACGCGCGCGCGAGCAGTTTCGAACCGCGGTCAGCCGCCTGGAGCGCGGGTTGAACCGCCGAGGGCAACGATGAGCAACTCGTCCACTCGCTTGCCTCCTCGCCTCCGCACGGCCGGCGCGACGCCGTTCGAGCAACGGCTCTTGCAGAGCGCGGCGAGCGAACAACCCTCGCGCGAGCTGAGCGAGCGCATGGCGGCCGCGATCGGCATTTCGGCGCCCGTGCTGCTTGCCGCGCCGAGGCCGGCCACTTCTGCGGCCAAGGCGGGCGCCGTCGGAGCGCGCGCGGTTTTGCCGTGGCTCTCGGGCGGTCTACTGGTGCTCGCGATCGGGGGCGCCGCGCTGGGTTTGCTCCACCGCACCCGCGGCGCTCCGCCCGCGCGCGTTGCGCGGGCATTAGTCAGCGTCGCAGCTGCGCCCGCCGCGCCCATCGCGCCAGCGCCTTCCGCGGTGGTCGTTGCGCCTAGCGAGCAAGCCCCGAGTGCGTCACGTCCAAACCTGCGCAACAACGCGAGCTCGAGCGCCGCTGATCTTCGCGCGCAAATCACGCTCATCGACGCGGCCCGCGTCGCCGTGTCGGCGGGCGCGGGTGAGCGCGCGCTCGGTATCCTGCGCGAGTACGAGACTAAATACGGCGCTGGCAGTTTCCGCCCGGAGGTGAGGGCCTTGAAGATCGAGGCGTTGATTGCGGTGGGGCGCGACAGCGAAGCCCGCGCGCTCGCCTCGCGATTCGTGGCGGACTATCGCGGGAGCTCGCTCGCCCAACGGGTGGCCCGGATCACGGGGCTAACTCAGGCTCACTAGATCCCGAATCGGCGGGTGGTTCCCGCGTTCGAACGCCAAGACCGAGGCTCGTGAAAAAAGTCACCGGCGCGACAGTATGAAAGATGACAGGCGCAAATTCGAACGAGTCCCGCACGAAGTTCACGTCGGCCCCGGCCCGCAGCGATAGTTCGAGCGACGGATGGATCCGGAACGTGACTAGCGTCGATGCGCCCGAGGCGGCGAAAATCCGTGCGGTGCTGGCGGCGTTGCGCGTGTCACTCCCGTGTGCGCTCAGCTGGCCCAATAACGCCGACGCGCACGCGCGCGCCTCGACAGCCCCTGCCACCCAGCGAAGCGGACAACCGTCGAGGCTAAGCGCGTCGAGCGCGAACCCGGCCGTGCCCCGATTCTGCACGGTGTGGTCGCCGAACGCGTGCAGCGCGCCGAGCGCAACGAATGGTGACCAAGCCGTCGTGCGGTCGAGCCCCGCGCTCAAATATAATGCAACTCCGGGCAGCACGCCTGGAGTTGGGCCGAACAATGCTTCGCCCGCGATCTGTGCGCCGAGCCGCGTGGTCGCTCGGTCTTTCTGCCCACGCTGCGTGCCCCCACTGGGCGTCGTATTTGCCGCTTTTTCCGGCTCTTTCGGCGCCTTTGAAACGGCTGGCACTGTGTTGCCGCTAGGCCCTTCGCCCTTCGCGCCCGCTGCCGAGCCTGCCGACGTCGTGCTTGCCGCCCCATTGCGGCTCGCCCGTTCGCGACGATTCGCGTCGTTATCCTCTATCGTGAGAGTCGCTGACTCGGGATCGATGCTGATCGCGATGATGAGAGCGACCGCGTCGAGTGCGTCGACGCAGGAGCTTGCCTGCAACTGTCGCTCGGGCAGATCGACATCGGGTGCGGCGACGCTGACCTCGCTGACTACTTTGCCCGAAGGCAGGGCCTGGAAGCTCGCGCGGACGATGGGCACGCCGCCGTCCTCCACAAAGCGAATACGCGGCGCTCGCGCCCGCACTCGGGCCATCAAGGCGCTGCTCGTGGCGCAGCCGCTCGAGCTCTTCAGTTCTAGGCGGATCGATATGGTCGGATCATCCGGCGCGGCTGCGGCCAAACCGCAGAAGGTCAACACGAACAACGCGCCGAGCGTGGCGCTGGCCGGAGGCATCACGACGATGGTACTATCATCGCGATGAGAGCGGCGTGCTTCCGGCCGATCGCCGCGCTAGCGGTTTCGCTCGTTCTCGGCGCGTGCGGCGGCGAGACGCTGCGGCTCGGGGACAGCAACTCGGGTTTGGACGCCGGCAGCGGCGGCTCTGCCGGTACGCCAAGCTGCGCTCACGGCGGCGTGCTGGCAAATGAGGTGCTTTGGATTGGGGATAGTTGGGTGAACATTCCGGGCACGCAACACACGCGCGTGCGAGATTTGGCCCGAGCCGCCGGCGCAATTGGCCCGAATGACGACTATGTCGATCTTGCCGCAAGCGCTTCGACGATCGCGATGGTGGCAACTCAATACGACACGGCGGAGGCCGGGTCGACCAAGGTCAAGGTCCTCATCATGGATGGCGGCACTTGGGATACCATCCTCACGGGTGGCGCGGCGACGTCAGTGACGAGCGCGGTCAATCGCTTCACTCAGCTGCTCGCACACATCGCGAGCGATGGAACGGTGGAGCACGTCGTCTATTATCTATGCCCCGAGCTACCGACGATCCCGGGCGTCGCCGCGCTGCGCCCGGGGCTTCAGCAAGCGTGCGCCACCAGCGCCGTGCCCTGCCATTTCATCGATCTGCAACCACTTTGGGCCAATCACCCGGAATATACGGCCGCCGACGGCATCCAGGCTTCGCCCGCGGGAGCGAACGTCATTGCCGACGCGATCTGGGCGACCATGCAGGACAACTGCGTCGAGCAATGAAAGCGCTGTCCCGAACGTCGGGTCAATTCCGTCGAGTTCGAACGACGATTCCAAATTCAACCGCCACCGCGCTCAATCGTCGGGCTCCGGCTGTAGCACGACCGCGAGTGTGATCGTCGACACGCGGTAGCTCAAATGGTCGGCGCCGCCGAAGGACTTGTCGTGACTCGAAAGGGCCATTTCATAGCCGGCTTGAAAGATGCCGTAGGCGGCTTCGAAACGCAGTGCGGGAGCGAGGTACGCGGCGCTGTTTGCGATTGGCTCACCTGCCGAAAGATCGATGAAGCTGAAGCCGATGCCGGCGCCGAGCGATATATCCCAAGCGCCGTAGCGTGAAGCGTGCTTGCCCGCGCGAGCCATGGCGAACACGGGCAGCTCGAGCAACGTGCCAACCTTGGCCTCTTTGCGATCGGCGAGCGCGCTCGAGTCCGAACCGCTGTAAGAGCCGCCCACGCCCAAGCGCACCATGGGCAGTAGTCCGATGCTGAACTCGGGTGTGTAGCCGACGACGGGCAAATAGTAGCCTCCGAACAAGCTGCCGTATTCGAGTTTGCCGGAAACCGACTCTTGCTCGTCTTGGATGAACTGGCCGTTGTTGAAGCTGCCGAGGACCGAGCCGTCGACCGATGCGGTTTGGACGGCAAGGCCGATCTCGAAGTTATGCCGTCGAAGGTCCATGAACCAGATCCCGGCATACGGCTGCCGGTTCAGTTCCTTCAGCGGCACGAGCCCGCTTACCGAGATCGAGTTTGGCCTCGCGTCGGCCGCGGGTGAGCGCGGAGTTTCGGCCAGATCGTCTTCTGGGGCGAGCTCGGACTGATCGGCCCGCGCTGCGTGCGACAGAAGGCAAGCGACGACGCTTGCCAACCCAACAATACCCCCCCTTAAGGCGTAGTTCATTGACATGGCACCACCCCCTGTTCGCCCTTACACAGCGCGAGTCGCCGGCGCAGGCCGTCGTCGTAGTGCTTGGCCGCGGAAATGCCGGCCTCGTTGCTGCGCCCACCGAAGCTCATCGCAATCGGCAGCGTGATCACGCCGCCAATCCCGAGCCCGCAGCCCAAGTAAAACGGTGTACCCCGATGATCGGGGCCATTGACCGCGAGATCGCGGACCGCGAGTACGCTGCCTGCGATCAGTCCCGCGATGCCCGCAACGTACAACCAGTTGGCGGTGCGAGCCTGGGATTCGGCGCGGTCGATGTCGTGGGCTGCGCGCGAGTCGTCGGCCACGACCGGCCGCAGATCTTCGATGTGCCGGATTTTCCGGCCGTCTCGCAGCTCGATCTGATCGGCGTACGTGGTCCTTTGATAGTTGTCGGTGTACTCGACGATCCGAACGTTCGCAGGCGCGAGTTCAGCGTACGCAGCTAGACGAGCCTCCGGCGGGGCGCCGGCTTCCGGCGCTCGTAAGGTGAAATGCGGCGCGCACCCGCAAGGCGCAATGAGGACGAACGCCAAGAGCCAGGCCGCTCGAGGCCGAGTCGAGGAAGCAGTCATTTGCATGTTGAGTGCGGCGCCGCGCCGCAAGTTACGAAAAAAAATTCACAGGCCCGCGTTCGACAGCGAACGCTGGATGTGCGGCCAATGGGCGGACGTCGGATAGTTGCTCGAAAATCGCGCGGCGCGCGCGCTGGCTTCGCTCTTTCGACCCAGTCGCAAGAGCGCGTCGATCGCGAGCACCTCACGCTCCTGGGCCAACACTCCGGAAGGGTAGAGCTTCGCGTGGCGATTGAGGATCGAGAGGGCCTGATTGGGATCGACCGGGAGCGCGGCCTTGGCGTCTCGCATCAGGTCGAGCTCGCTCTCTTTCGGGGCTTCGATCGGCGCGGATCCTTGACGTGCATTCACGCGCGCCGAACTGCTCGGCGCAGCCGACGGGGCGCTGCTCGGGGCGGGCACGAACGTGACGGTCGGCACAACGGACGGCGAGGGCGCAGGCCGTTCGGAGACCGCCGGCGCTGGTTCCGGCTTTGGTCGATCGCTCAGAAAGTAGCTCGCCGCAGCCGCGGCGGCGGCAAACGGCGCAAGCCAAGCCAACGCAGTCACGGCTGCGCGCCGCGGCGCGCGGCGCTTTGGTCGGCGCGACATTGCGGAGCCTTCGGGTTGCGGGAGTCGTTCGCGGAGGGCCCGGAGCTCTGCTGCCGACGGCGCATCTGGCTCGAGCGGCTGCAAAGCTCGAGCGAGCGAGCCCGGTTCGTGCTTGAGCCGCGCGGGTTCACCGAGTTGCGGGCTGAGCGCGAGGCGCAGCGCGGCCAGCTCTTCCTCGCTCGGCAATTCATCGGCTGAATCGAGCAGCGCCAGACGCACGGCGGGCTCTGTTTCGGGATCGACGCGCAGGCGCACGGGCTCGCTCTCGGTCATCCGGCCCTCGAGCTCAGCAAGGTCGTTCGCGCGAACGCGGCGCGGACCAGCTTTCGCGCCGCGTGCAAACGCGAGTAGGCCGTCGTGAGCGGACAGCCAACCGCTTCCGCGACCTCTGACATCGACAACTCTTCGAGCTCGTACAGAACGAACACGTCTCGCTTGTCTTCGTCGAGCTGCTCCAAAGCCGCGAGCAGCAGCGCTCGCGTTCGCCGCCGCTCGAGCTCGTCATCGAGCCCCACGGCGCCGGATGCAGGCTCTTCAACGGGCTCCGAGAGCGGGGCGGTGCCGCGCTGCTGAGCTTTCCGGCGCCAATTGGACGCGACTTTCAAGCAAATGCCGTAGATCCAAGACCTCACGCTCGAGCGCGCTTCGAAGCTCGCCAAGCGCCGATGCACGACGAGAAAGACCTCCTGCGACGCATCGGCGACGTCACCGGGAGGGACTCCCAATCGCTTCAACGCGCGCCAGACGAAGGCCGCGTACGCTTCGAACAACTCGTCGAAACTCGGCTCGTTGGCCGCGCCCGCTGGCGCTTGCTGGTCCGACACCGAGCCCATTTAGAACACCCGGCCGGCGCCGCAAAGTCGTCTTCGCGAACCGCGTCGAAAAAAGACTCGTAATCCCGGACGCCCGCCGGCACTCACTGCACGAATGCTGCGACGACTGTGTGTGGCTTGCCTTTTTTGGTGCGGCGGTGCTTCCGCCGCGACCATCGCTTGGGAGCCATCGAAAAATGCGGACTCGTGCTCGAGTGCCGGCGCTTTTCAGCGGGATTTGGAGGCGCGGCTCGGCCGCCCACTATCGGAGATGCGGGATGCGCCGCAAGCGCTGCGCGTCACCGTCGACCGCGTCGGCAAAACGTTCATCGCCCATATCGAGTTACGAAACAATCGAGCCGACCTGATCGGCGAACGAACGTTGAGCGTACGAGGCGAGCGCTGCCAAGCGATCGAACCCTATTTGTCCCTGGCCGTTGCGCTGATGATCGATCCGGAAGCCGATCTGGGCGAGCCTCCGGAACGCGCCGAGGAGCCCAAGGCGGAGGCGCCGAGTCCAGGCTCGGAGCCGCCCGCGGCCGTGAGCAAGGAGGCCGCGCCGAGTGAGCCGGCCGCGCCACTCGCACCGGTTGCGGCTCGAGTGTCCGGTCGCGGCCGCCGCGTGGTCTACGTGTATCCGGCACTCAGCGCCTCGAGCGAGACGCGCCGACGCTCGAGCGTCGCACTTTCGCAATTGACGCAGCGGCTGTTCGGGCAGCGCTTACTCGAGCGTGAGATTTACACGGTCGTGCAGCCTCCGCCGCTCTTCGAAAGTGCGCTGCAAGCCGAGAACTTCCGTCGCGATGCGCCGGACCGGGCGCCGCCGAAGGCCTTCACGGCACCGAACGTCCTTGCTCCCGGCGCGGACTACGTCTTGCAACCGATCATCGATTCGCTGACCGTTCAAGACGGCCTCGACTACAGCCGAGGCTCCCAACTTCCGCTCGTGACCGTGACCTTGCGCATGAGTCTCGCGGGCATCGACTACGTGCGACACGAAGAGCTCGAAGCGCTGGACGTGACCGAAACCGTGTCCGTCGAAGGCAACCGCCATGACGCGCGCGCGGCGGGTTTTGCCGTGCGTCTGGCGGCAGGCAAGGCCGTCGAATCACTCGTCATTGCGCTGAGACGCCAAGCCGCATTTCGCATTCGACCCCGCTCGGAGCCGGAGTCCGCCGGCGCGGTCCTCGGCTCGCTCCGCGGCGTCGAGACCGGCGATCGCTTCCAATTCGAAGACGAATCCGGTGCGCGCTCCGGCTGGGCGGTCGTGCGTGAAGTCGAAGGGAATCGAGCCAAGTTGCGGGTTTGGAAAAGTGGGAGCGGCGAACGCTTGGTCGATGTCGGCAAGCAGCCGCCGGGGACGTTCGAAGTGTCGTTGCGACGGGTGCAACGCCTCGGGTACGGAGAAGCGTCCGACGCCGAGCGCGCGCGGGCCCTCGCGAGCTTCCGCTCCACTCGCGCACTCGGCAGCGTCAGCGAATACGGACTTGATTGGCGCTTCTATCTCGAACCAATGGACGGCTCTGGGCTCCGCTCGTTCGCCGACTCTAATTTCAACGTGCTGAAGAGCGACGGCAATCTCGCCTTCGGCATCGCGACGCAACTCGGTGTCGGCTACGAACTGCCGGCTTTGCCCGCGGTCGGCTTGAGCTTGCTGCCGTTTGCGGCGATTGGCCCAATGCTCATCGAGGGCAAGCTTGGCAAAAGCGAAGCGCAGAACGCGCCGCTCGAGAATCTGCTTGGTTTGACCGCGAGTGTCGGCGCGCATCTCGAGCTCTATCGCCTGTTCGGCGCGGTGTCGCTCTCGGCATCGGCGCAGTTCGAGTACGTCCTGCCGCTGTACTCGGAAACTCCACGTGAACAGTACTTGGACGACCGCTACCCGAGCTTGCATGCGTTCGTGCTGCAGCTGGGCGGCGTCTTTCGCGCTTCCGATTACCCCGATTGAACGGCTCACCCCGAGAGTCAGCTAGGAGCTTCATCATGCCGCGACTGTCACTCACCGGACTATTCCTACTCTTCAGCGTGCTCGCCTGCGGCGGGCCGGCGTCGGTCTCCGAGCGTTCGGTCCTGCCGGGCTTCGAAGCGGGGCAACTGGCTCACAAGCGCCTGCTCTTGGCGCCGTACCCGTCTTCGGCCGTGAATGAAGAACGAGCCATCCCGCTGTCGGCGGCCGAGGTTCGAACGCTCGCCGCCACCTTCCCGGACAGTGACGCCGAGCTGAGCGCGCTGAAAGCCTTCTATTTTTCTGGGGAATCCTCGGCGCGGCAAGCGGCGGAACGAGCGAACCCGGACCTCACGGTGGTTCACATCGACGCCCCGCGCTGGCACGACTATTTCGAAAATTCGGAAGATTTCCTGAACGTCACAGTCGATGGGAAAATCCACTATCAGATCCCTCAGCGCGCGCTGCTGCAGCGGCTCGATCGCGACGCCGACTTTGCGATCGTGATCGGCGGCCTCGCCTACAGCGCAGAGATCATGACGATGAAATCCGATACGACGTACTCCCAGCGGCGCACGGCCTCGTGCGATGCCAACTTCTTGATCTGGGATTACCAGGCCAACCGCGCCCTCGCCGAGGGCACCGTAAACTCCAGCACCGGCTTCGGCAAAGAGGTCACCAGCAAAGAATACCAAGAGCTCGGTGCCGAAGTGATCACCGAGATCATGACCAAGCGCCCGTTCCGCTGAGCGACGGCTTCGCCGTCTCCAGATCCGAGCGCGAGCTTTCCTTCGCCCTGCGCATCGCGCGCTGGCTCCCTTGCCGGCGGCTCGAGCACAGCGCATGCCAAGCGTTTGGGCTCCTCCGCGCTAGCGCGAAGTCGGCGGATCCATCCGAGTTGTCGATTTCACCTGCCGACTACCAATGTCCGAGCTACAAACTGGAAGTGTTGCTCGAGGGGAGCGGATGGTGTCAGCAGTGAAGTCGAATAACCTTCGGTGTCGTCAGTGCTCTCCCAGGAAAAGCACTTCGCTGGCGGCAGTCTTGTTTCTGTGCCCTTTGTTGTTGGCTTCCGTCTGTACTGGGCCGCCCGGCAGGAGTTGCCCCTCGTCTTTCGGGGAGGTCGCGCCGGATTCGGTGTGGTTCAATCAAAAGGACGTCGCGGCAGTGGCCTGGGACGTGCGTGGTGATTGGCTCTATTCCGAGTCGACGGGGCGCGCCAAGACACGCTTCCGGTTGACGACGGCCTGGACGGGCGAGCCCTACTCCGGCCTCCGATACGACTGCCCCGACGGAACGCACGGGGTCGGTGAAATTTCAGTTCCGACTCACGTTCAACTCGTCACAGATGATGGCGCTTTCAATGAGTCATTGAGCGCACAGGCCAGCGGCCCATTCGATGAGCAAGTTCAGTTCCTCGTCACTGACCTACCGGCTTCGGAGCTCAAGGGAACGTTCGCGGTGCCGCCCCATCCGGAGGCCTGTTCCGCGGCGGCGTTCCAATTCGGTTCGTTCCTCTTTTTTAGGAGTCGGATTCAATTCGACAACGATCCCTGGGTGGTTTGGACCTGTGGTGATGGGTCCCCCGAGGGCTTTCCGGTTGGATCCCCAATCGTGACGTCCGTGGCTCACTGACTCGCGTTCGGTAGCGCCCGCTCCGGTCAGTCGCGGCGCGCCTACGGCTGCTCCACCACGAAGGTAAACGTGATGTCGTCACGAATCCCGGCGTCGCTCGCACTCTGGGACACGTGGAACGTCCCGGGGTAGCCGGTGAACAACAGGAATGGCGCCCACGGGTCCCACGGATTGAGATCGCCGCCGCCGGTGTGGCCGTTGCAGTCTAAGTACTTGGGGACGTCGGCGAAGCCCCCTTGGATCGGGAGTTTGAGTTTGTTGCGTTTGATATCAAAGCCGCCCGAGATGTGCGTCACGGTGAGAGGCGGAGTGCCGGTCACCACGTGGGTCGGGCACTGCGCGTTGCAGGGGAGGCCGCCGATGATTTCGGGGGTCGCGGGCGGGTCGGACGCGCCGGAGTGCACCGTGAATACGCTGTCGAGCGTCATGTGGATCGTGTCGCTCATGTCCATGGTCCAGGTCATGATCTCGCCGCCTTGGCCCGAGCCGTTGTCGCAAAGCCCCTTGTTCGCGTTCGCGACGGTGACGGCGTAGCCGTGAGCAAGTAAGCGCAGGTTCGCCGTCAAAAAGAGCGGGGAGGCGCCGGCCTTGAAGCTTGCGCTCACGATCGGATCGCCATCACTCGGAAAACTGGCGGGTGCAGAGTAGCTGGCCGAAGATGCCGTGACCGGTTTGATTTGACCGTGCGCCGCGTCGCCGCCGCTTGCACCGTTGACTGCCCAATCGATGCCGAGTTCGGGCGTGATCGGCACGCCGAACCCGAGCATGCCATTGTCCTTCGGAATTTCGACGGCCTTGAGCAAGACGCTCGACTTCAAGAAGGCGACCGTTCCCGTCGGCAAACCGACGAGCTGGGAGCGTTCGTAGAAACTGAAATCGGTGAAATGCGGCGTCTCGAATTGGACCGTGCTCGCCTGTTCGTCGGTCTTTACGGCGATGTCGAGCCAGTGGCCGGCGGAGTCCTGGTACGCCGCGCCGAGCTGTGACAGCTCTGAGCCCTCGACGTCATCGGGGCTCGCCGTGAGCATCAGCGTGACGGGTTTTGCGAATGTTTGACGATTCGGCTCCAGGCGATAAGCGTGCCCGGTTCCGCCGGGCGCGGTGTTGTCGATCGGCGTGATGCGAAGCTTCGTGTTGCTCGTGAGCGCGCCTGCCGGAACCGTGAGCGTGACGCGCCCGCCGTCGGCGCTCAGCGTTCCGCCCGCGGCGCCGATCGTCGCAAAGGCTTGAATAGCGTCATCGGCGATTGCGCCCACTGCGGTCACGGCGGGGCCCGTGTCTCCGCTCGCTCCGGCCTCGTTGCCCGCTCCGGCTTCGCTGAGGCCGGCCGCGCCCGCTTCGCCGTTTGCGCCAGCGGCGTCGTTGCCCGCGCTGTTTCCGGCACCGCCGTTGTCGGCGCCTGCGCCGGCATCGCTCCCGACCTCGCCGCCGCCCGAAGTGGCGCCGCCCGACGTGCCGCCGCTGACGCCTGCGCCGCCTCCGTTCGCGCTCGCGTGCGAAGCGCTGTCCGAGCTCGAGTGGCAGGCGACTGCGCCGATGCCGATCGCGAAGAGGAGTGATGGCGAGTGAGCGAGGAGATTCGTTTTCAAGTCGTGCTCCGAGTGCGAGACCACGCTCCTTACGCAATCGACGTGCCAGCTCCGCTCAATGTGAGCCGTCGCCCTTCACCAGCACAAGGACTCGAATTTCAGCCGTTTTTCGTATGCTTCTCCGGTTCGCACTCCCTCTTCGCTGGGCGACGATCTCGAAACTGACACGCCGCAGTGGCAGGCGCTGGGCCGCCGACGTGTGGCGGGATTTTTGAGGTTAGACATAGCAACACCGAATGCGCGGTCGACCGAACCGCGCCGCGCCCGATTGCAGTCCGCGTGACGTGCACGAGCGGCTCGCGCGCTCCTCGCCCACGCTCGCGGTCCGCCCGCTCGCACCTCGCGCACTTCCCGCGTGGCGCCGCGCGGCTGACGCAGACGTGTGGCGATCGCTCCTCGGTGTTCGAAAAAGGCCTCCAATTGTCGCAGATCTGCCCGCGCCGCGCTGGGCACGCGCGTTGCTGTTGCGAGATCCGGCGTGGCCCGGGTGCGCCGCGAATTGGCTTTGCAAACGACAGTGAGGGTTTCAACGATGCGCAGAAGAACTCTGGTATTCGGCGTGGGGATCGTCGGCGGTTTGGTGCTGTCAGCGGGCTGCGGTTCGAGCTCCTCGACCGGCGGCTCTGCGAGCGGAGGGAGTGCGGGCACCAGCGCAGGCGGTCGCGGCGGGAGCAGCGGCTCGGGCGCGAGCAACGGCGGATCGAGCGCCGGCAAGGGCGGCACGAGCGCGGGCAGCGGCGGCTCGGCGACGAGCGGCGGCTCGGCGGGCGAGAACGGCGGAGAAGCCGATGCGGCGGCGGGAGAGGCGGGCACGAGCGGTAGCAGCGGCGCCGCTGGCTCCGGCGGCACGATCACGAGCGT
>Ga0068856_100005544_pt1 | contig 12432 bp, 13 predicted proteins | sample KBSCornC62_FD_66595 | JGI IMG/M metagenome (GOLD analysis project Ga0068856, IMG submission 66595) | Corn rhizosphere microbial communities from Kellogg Biological Station, Michigan, USA - KBS Corn C6-2 | ecosystem: Host-associated > Plants > Roots > Rhizosphere > Soil ...
ATAGTCCATGGTCCATAGTATTTAGTTTTATTTATTCTGCTATGGACTACGGTCCATCAACTATCGACTCAAACTACCACGAATATGCCTGATCACTCATCCATTTGCCCTGTACCTTCAGCACTTTTTCAATCACATCGCGGGCGGCGCCTTTGCCTCCTGGGCAAGGTGAAATGTATTGACTTACGGCTTTGATCTCTTCTGCAGCATCGGCCGGGCAAACAGGCAATCCGGCCAGCTTCATAACTGAAAGATCAGTAATGTCATCGCCCATATATAATACACTCGCGGGACCAACGTGTTTGGATTCGAGGTACGACTTAAAATTCTCCATTTTGACATGCGCGCCCACATAAACATCCTTTATGCCCAGGCTATTCAGTCGATAGATAGCGATCTTGGACCGGCTGCCCGAAATGGCACAAACATTATAACCCACCTTCACCGCTAATTGTAATGCGTACCCGTCCTTAATGTTGAACTGCCTGAACTGCTGCCCGGTTTCGGTAACGTAAACCGAACCATCCGTCAGCACCCCATCCACATCAAAAATGAAGGTCGAGATATCTTTAAGCTTATTTAGAAATGATTCCACTGGGAAATTACGCTGATTAGATTTAGATTATACTGATTTATTTGTCATTGAGTCATTAAGTCATTTTTTAACTATTAACTGCAAACTCAAAACTGCAAACTGCCTACTGATTATCCCTCCACTCGTACACCCAGGCCGACTGGATCTGCTCCAAATGCCCTTCGTTAGATTCTTCGCGCTTGCCGACAAAATTGGGCAGGCTCAATACCCACTCCAGCAGGTCGGTAAAGCGTATGCGGTATATTTTCGATTCGTCAAATTCATCACCAAACTTTTCGTAAAGCTCTATGGCAATGTCTTCGTAATCGTTCCATTTAATAGGCAGGGCGTATTTGTCGTCTTTCATTTTTTAGTTGTACGTGATACGTTTTACGTTGTACGTTTTGTTAATAGCATTTTCATTAGGTTGTACGTGATACGTCGTACGTTTTAGGTTTTCTTTATGATTGAGTCCAACGTATAACCTTTGACCTAAAACGTATCACCTATTCATTATTACCTTTTGATTCAATATTCTTTAGGCACACGTATAACATAAAACGTCAAACGTACAACCGTTCCTTAATGTCCAAGGAAGTTAGATTGATCAGGCAGCGTCACCTCGATGTCGCCGTCAATTACTACACACTGGCAACCCAGGCGTGAGTTGATGCGCGGGTTAACAGCGCGGTCGATAAAATCCTCTTCCTTATCCGATATTTCCTGGATGTTATCCATCCCCTTATTTACGTAGATGTGGCAGGTGCTGCATCCGCAAACACCACCGCAGTTATGCTGCAATTCGATACCGTTCTCCAGGCATACGTCCAACACAGATTCACCTTCGGCGATGGGTAGCTCAACCGGCTCGTGTCCCGCCTCCTCAAAGCTGATCTTTAATTTATAGATGTCCATTTGCGCAAAAGTAACAAAATTACCCTTGTGCGTGCTGCTGAATATCCATTTTGATAATCAATTGACTTAACAGCCTGTACACCTCCTGTAATTCAGCGTTTTGCCCTAATAATAGAAGATGAGCATCCATCGTTTTTTCATCATTACGCACGGCGGGGCCAGTCTGAACATTCTGCGGCAAATGTTCCTGCACTTTTTCGGCGGTCTCCAGGATTAAAGGCCTTAGCATGTCAAAATCGAGGTTATGCTGCTTTAAAAGAGAGCCCGCGGCATAATAGAGATAATTGGGGAAATTACAGGCAAATACCGCCGCGAGGTGCAAAATCTTACGTTGTTCCGAATCTACCTTGTAAACGTTTTGGGAAATTGTCCAGGCTAAAGTTTTAAGCTGTTGGGTAATCTGCTCGTTAGCGCCTTCGATACAAAGCGGCACCGTATTAAAATTGACCTCTTTGGTTTTGCTGAAAGTTTGCAGCGGGTAAAATACGCCTGCCTCATCTGTAAACAGCCTTATGGCTTCAATGGAGGTGGCGCCGGAAGTATGGACGATCATCTTGCCATATCCTGCCAGATCTGAAGCCATATCTCCTATCGCGTCGTCTTTTATTGCGATTACGAACAGATCGGTTTCGATATTGACAAGCTTGAGATCATCAATAGGTTCGGCTTTGATGTTATAGGCCAGCAATGACGCATTTTGCAGATCGCGGCTATATACCTGGACAATATGATGCCCGGCATTCTTAAACGCCACTCCAAGGTGGGTAGCCACATTGCCGGAACCGATGAGGGTGATGCGCATTTAGAAAGATTTACGAAGTTTTAAAAACTTCGTAAATCTACAAAGACACTACCAAACAGAATTCCTTATCTTCAACTTAAAATACTTCTAGATGAATTTTCTTTCTAACCTTTTCCAACGTAAAGCATCAGTAGAAAATGTTGCCAAAGATGAAATACTTTCACAAAGGCCAACAGAGACTACAGCTAAAACAAAGCAGCAAGCTTTCATAAGAGATTTCCTTAAACCACTTTTAAAAGCTGAAGGCTACAAAACTGCTGGCAATAAGTGGTGGAAGGTAAATGAACCTTTTTTCAATTTTATCGAACTTCAAAATTTTTCCTGGAACTCGCGCAATTCGGTGGACTTCACTTTCAACTTCACCACTGGCTTTATAAACCAAGTCGAAAATGCTCATAAACCTACTATCCATGATGGCCTTGCATATGTTCGGGAAAGCTATTTTGGTGTTACTAAAAACGACTGCTGGAAAGGACTCAATGGCTATCATATTGATGATACCACTGACTTAATGAGCTTTAGTGAACAAGTTATAAATGATTTCAAATTGCTTATTCTTCCAAAATTCACCTTATTAACCGACGAAGATTCAATAGCGAATTTTTATTCAGACAATTTTTGGGGACCGAGAGTGAAGCAAAGCTTAAAACTTGGGTATAAAAATCTCGGACTTGATGACTAAACAATATTGGTTGTCAATACCCATCGGGAATTACTCGTCTTCAATTCCCTAATCCTTCGTAGATTTACGAAGTTTTACAACTTCGCAAATCTACGAAGACTGTCCAATTTCAATGCTTCCAATTTGCTCCTCGTAATTGGTTCATCTGCCAAGAGTCCATCACCGAGCTGTACAGTGTTTTAACGGCGTTGTTAAAACGTGTTTTTACTATAAAGAAAACGTGTTTTTACTATACGCCATCCTTTAACAAGTATTTAGTTTTGGCCTACCCTATAAAGAAACATCTTATAAACCGTGTAAGTAAATATCAAAGGCGGGCCGATAACATTTTTAACACTGCCCCGCATCTAATACCCCTGCTTTACCTCACCGATCTGAATCTATTTAAGACCCTGTAGTACTATCAATTTCAGCTCTATTTGGAGTATTCTAACGGACATTCTACATAAGATATAAAGACCCATTTTTTAAAAAGGAAGTTGTTGAAAATCCTTACTCATCGTTGATAGCATGCGATGAAAGAGAGTAAACACCCCGAAAGCCGAAAAGGGTAAATAGAGTAGGCGGCAGATTACTATTTAATTAATGGATAATGGAAACCAAATCTAAATCGGAAAAGCTAAATCTAACCGTGGAAGCAATTTTTCACGGCCAGGAACAGGGGGAGGCAATCCCGCCAGCGAGGGCCTATCTTTTTGATAACACAGGCACCTATGTTGCATCGGAACCCCTGGAGAAAGAAAATGTAGTCTTCAAAATTGACGGCAATAAAAACTACAGTGTTGCTATAGGACCCAACCTATTGCCTGATGACGGCAAGGCGCCACAGGGTTTAGCGGATAGTCTCGCAAAAGCAAATGCTGCCCGGTATGATTTTATACCGCAGGCAAATAAAAACATTTTGCGTGCTGTGGTCTCTAAATATATATGGTATTGCTGGTGGCAAACCTGCATTATCGTTCATGGCAACGTAAGAAAACTGATCAACCCCGGCAGTCCGGCTCCTGTTTATTTACCAATATGCAGTGGCACAGTGCAAATTTTCCAGGTAGATCTTGGCTGTACGCTGGATACTTTATCTTCATTTCAAGTGTTGACCCTTCGCGACGTGCTCGTGGATCGTTTACGCGGCTTACACATAGACGCCGAAAGAATCAGTCTTATTCATGGCCCTATTCCTCCGGGTCCACTGCGCGAGGCTACAATAGCTTCGTCGGCGGCAGCCACAATTCGCAATTTTGAAAGCACTGCTGGGAAAAGCAAAAGCAAGGCTTCCTTAAAAGGCGAAATAAACCGCATAGCCCCCGTTTCAAGCCAGGCGAATTTACGCAAAACTACAACTCAGGCTGAACTTGCAAATGCACTTGCATCCCTGGATGGAGCCTCCCTCAGGCAACAAATCGTCCTTTATAAACCCATCCTGTGGTGGTTTTTATGCGAGTTAATACCCGACTGGGCCTTTTGCTGGCAGGAACTTGGCGAGGTGCCTATCCAATCTGATGGCTCATTCTCTGCCGAAGTTTGTTTCTGGTGCCCAGATGATTTTCCTGACCTATATTTTGAGGTGATTCAAAACATTAATGGAGTTGATGTAGAAATATCCGATCCGCAAATAGCATGCAGCACTTATTACAATTACGATGGCTCGCAATCTGTAGAAATTGATGTTACCGATCCGCGGGCTGTGGCTTGCTTACCTAACGGAGGAGACCCAGGGTACCTGTATGTAGAAGTGCTTGGAATCACCGATGTTGATGTGCAGAATATAGATGGCTTAAACACGCCCTTCACGTTCGGCAGCGGATTGGTAGCCTGGGCTGGAAATCCTCAACCGGTTCCTTTTGGCGGCACGCTTGCGTTCAACATGAAATTTCATCCCGGAATGTATGGTTACTATTATCGATGGTCGTATAAATTTGATGATGAAGCAAATTTTACACCTGTTCATGCGCCTGTTGTTCATCAATATCAGGAACTGATAAGTGTTTCCCCACTAGTGTTTCAAAAAATTCCCGTTCCGCTTGGACCTTTCACTGTAGGGGCAAATTCGAACCTGTTTGCCTTCCCTGACCCCGGTCTTGATTGGGTAAGTGTGGATAATTACCAGGATCTGTTCTTTGGCTTCTTTGATAGCACCGAGGGTCTCAGTGACCCTGCTGGCTATGATTACACGGCAGTCGACGGAGTTTCAAACCGAAAAAGCGGAATGTGTACACTCTTGCTTGAGGTATTTGACAGCGCAGGAAATTTTGTTGCATGTAACAATGCTTTTGGCAGCCGTACAGAAGGCGATAGCGAAGCCGGCGTACCTGCAGCAGGTCCGTTCACATTCCTTTTACCGTCGGGCAGCACTTTTTCACCAGCGCCAACGGGAAATATATCTGATCATGGAAGATTGCTTTTCCGAATAAATGTTGATAATAATCAAACCGTAGCCCAGCTGCCAAATGTCCATATTGGGCCAAACGACGCTGACAATTGCGGTTTCCTTCATTTCCAAAATTTAACGGATATTATTTCTATAGATTATTCTGCCAGGCATCATGAAGGTTTCCTGAACTGGGACCTCGACGTTTATCGCGGGCATTGCGGAATTGCAGCAAGCCTGGGCGCAAACGGCAATGCTCCTGGAAGCCCTCTGCCTGCTGTGGCTAGTTTCAACAATAGCGCCGGAAGTTTATTGGGTGTCACTCCTCCGGCCGCCTGCGGAAACTGTCCCAACGGAGCCGCGTTTGCCATTAATCTTAATTGCTATGCGTGGGCAACAAATGGACGGTATACTCAGTCGCAATACAACAGCAGCGATACGCGGGCATTTGCGCTGATAAATCCATAGCAGCTTTGTAAATTGATCAGGAAGTGAAATACAGGAATTTAACTTAAGAACAATAAGGAAAAATGGTGCCATTTCAATTCATTGTCATCGTGCTTGCAACCTGGAGAATTACCCATCTGATCCAGGCAGAAGATGGCCCATGGGACATTGTCTTTAAAATCAGGAAAGCCTTAGGAAATGGTTTTTGGGGGTCACTCATGGACTGTTTCTACTGCGTCTCCATCTGGGTTTCACTTCCCTTTGCAATCATTTATGGGAAAACCATATTAAATTTTTTTATCTATTGGATGGCCATTTCAGGTGGGGCCATCCTTCTTCAAAAAATCTCATCTAAAGACGGTCAAATGAAATAACAATCAGATTTTTAATTTTTAATAAAATGGGAAATTGTTGTAATAATAAAAGAATGGCCTGGAGCCAAAACCAGGCAAATAAACAAAGTGAACTTGCTTCTTTAATGCACTCACAAAACTTTACTAAGAAGGCAGCGAAGCTAAAGTACATAGGCGATGCTTCATTAACGCTTAGGGGTAACGTAAGCAGAAAAATCTATCAATTCCATTCGCCACAGGTAGTCCTTGAAATTGAGCCGGAAGATTTAAGTTCGATTGCTACGAATCCTTTTCTTGTTAAGGTATTATAATCAATTGGCTGGCCTCGCGTCGGGTCTTCGCCATTTAAAGCATCGCAAATCTGAAAAGTGTGATCAGGCAATTTCGATCATCTCAGACCAGTTGATCTGACCTGGCAATTTGGCCCTGCTAAATTCGATATGAATCACCCGACGCTTTTCGTTATTAGTTGTACGATCCGAAGCGTGCATCAGTAGCGGGCGCATGACCATAACGCCGCCTTTATACACATTGCAGATATCGACGACTTCGTTATCCCAATCAATGTTTTCGGGCCGATAAGCGCCCTTCAAATGCGACCCGGGGATTACTTTCAATGCGCCATTGCTTTCGTCCGTATCATCTAGGTGGATCCTGATAGTGAAATTGTCCGTCAAAACTTCAAGAGGTGGCTGGACGGCAAATTGATCCTGCTTTATAGTCCAATTGCTAAATCCCGGTATATCTGCTTTTTTGTTGACTGATATGGTGAGATCCTGGTGCCATGCTACAAACCAGTTAGATAATTCTGGTTTATCAAAGTAAATCGACTTGACGGCGAAATAGTCATCACCAAATAAATCGACTAAAATGCTTGTCAACCGATCATTAAATATAATCGGAACAACTTGAGGAATTTCCTTCAGGAACTGTCTTATGGCGAAAAGATCAGCGGTTTTCCTGAATTTTGAATTTGATTGATCCGCATCAGCGATCAACTTAAGGATTTGATCAATATCAGCATTACTGAAAACACCATCAATAACTGTATAACCTTTATGATGTATTTCTGCTTGATGATATGACTGATTATCCATCAGGAATTGCTCGTCTTCAGCTCCTTATTCCGCCTGAAGATTGACATCAGGAAGCCGATCACCATAATAATGGTACCCGACCAGAAGAAATTGATATAAGGGAAATCAATGGCGCGCATGACGATAAATTTACGTTTGCCCAGTGGCTGCTGGTAAACGGTAATTTCTGCCTTGCGGGTTTCGGGGATGATCTTGGTAAGCGTCACCTTTAAGCCTACATCGTCAACCTTTTTGGCTAAGCCAAATACGTTGTTTTCCTTAATGACATACAGAGGCTTAACTGCATAGTTTTTCCCATGCGATACCACTTCCAGGTCGGCCCCGATTGCTGCATCGTTTTTGCCTAGTTGCAGGTTAGAAACACTGCTTTCATTGCTTAGTCCTTTGAAAATGATATATCCCTCACGGAATCGAATCGTATCGCCTGCCGAAACCTGGCGGGCCATCGGCGGATCATAGTTCTTGCTGTCATCTTCCTGTCCATGATCTTCGGACCCTGCCTGGTTTTCGTCAACCGAAAGGGAGTTGGTCATAGTAATATGGGTATACAAATCATGGAAAAGATAATGCTTGGTATCAGGCGACGCTGTAAAGCCACCCATGTTTTTATTTACCTGTACCTTCGGCTTCAGCATAAATTGCTGCTGCACCTTGCCCGAGTTATCTAACTCCTGGTAAACGATCTTATAATAATGATCAGGAGCCGAGATAGAATCGCCAACATAGTTCACCAGGTATTTGCCCATTTTCACCGGTTCATTACGGTAAACCAGGATGTTTTCTCGCGGGTTGTTTGCTTTGGTTGTATCAGAGCCGTTGCCAATCTGCAAACCGGTCTTGTTTTCAGATACCACTTTGCTGGTGCCGGCTGCTATCAGCGCGCCAACCATTAGCAAACCAAAACCGATGTGGGCTATTGCTGAACCTGCCAGCTTAAACTTGCCTTTGAAGGCATCTACCAATATCTTACCATTTGCAAGTATGGAGTAAACTGATCCAATCATCAGGATGATAAACACCACCTTTAAATGATAGATTCCTGTGGCATAAACCACCACACCTGCAACTAATACTGCCACCAACAGGTAAGCCAGAGTCGTCGGTAGAAATTTGGAAGGATCAGTCTTTTTGTATTTAAGGAACTGCGCAAAGCCGGAAAGAACGGTCACCAGGATAGCAAAAGCAGCCTGGAACACATTATATAAGGCTACCTCGTTATTTGGCGGCGCTATTTTAGTCCCGAACATTGCATTGAATACCGGTACCGAGGTAACAACGATCAACTGCAAACAGGATAGCGCCAGGAATACTGCCCCGACAAACATCCAGAATTCGCGCGAATAGGTATCCTCGTCTTTTTTGGTGCGTGGCATATCTTTCCATCGTACTACCAGGAAATATATGGATAGTGCCAAAAAGATCAATATGCCGGTAACCAACTGCCAGAACATACCTTCGTCGGTAAACGAGTGCACCGAAGTATCGCCCAGTATGCCGCTACGTGCCAGAAACGATGAATACCAAACCAGGATAAAGCTGGTCAGCGCCAAAATTGCCGCCATCACATAGGAGTGGCCGGTATTTTTGAACACGATCATGACGTGCAGTGCGCCTATCATAATGAGCCACGGGAACACGGACGCATTCTCTATCGGATCCCAGGCCCAGAAACCACCGAAGTTTAATGACTCATAAGCCCAGAAGGAACCCATGATGATACCGGTTCCCAGTATCATGGCGCTAAACAGCGCGTATGGAATTGCAGGTTTGATCCATTCTGTATAACGTTTTTGCCAAAGGCCCGCGATAGCATAGGCAAATGGAACAACCACAGATGCCAATCCTAAAAACAGGGTTGGCGGGTGTATCACCATCCAATAATTTTGCAGCGAGGGGTTCATTCCCTGTCCATCGTTGATAAACGACAAATAATCGGGACTGCTGAATATAGGCGCCTGGAGCGCATCGCGAAGCAACAGGAACGGCGAGCTGCCTATACGCGTACCCAAAATATCGATGCCTAACACCATGGTGCCGAGTACTGCCTGCGAAAGGGCTATGACAGTCATCACCGGGCGCTCCCACGATTTAGCTTTCCAGATCAGGATATTGCCTAAAACCGCGGTCCAAAAGGTCCACAGCAAAAAGCCACCCTCCTGCCCGTTCCAGAAACCAGACACCAGGTAATAAACCGGCAATGATTTGGATGTATAGGCCCAGGCGTAATGATATTCGAAATAATGATTGTAGAGGATATAGAACAGGCAAGTGCCCATCCCGACAATAGAAAGGGAATTAATAATAAACGCTATGCGTCCAAGCCTTTGCCATGACGCGTTCTTGCCTTCCTTATCTGTAGTGGCAAAAAAATAGCTCAGGAACGAAAGCAGCGCCGAGCCGAAAGTGAGTACAACAAAAAACTGTCCTAAATGCCCGGGGAAAAGGTGTTCACCTTTGTAATCTATAGCCATTAAAATTATATAGCGGCCTTTTTAGCTGAGACCTCAGTGGTTTCTAATTTGTCCGGAGTATACTTTGATGGGCACTTCATCAGGATCTTTGATGCATGAAACTCGTTATTCACCATTTTGCCCGTCAATACAATTTGCTGTGAGCGTTCAAAATCCTCGGGCTTGGTACCTGTAAATATCACTTTGCACTCTTCGCCTTTATTATCGGTCATGTAAAATGAAAAGTAATTGGCGTCTTTCGTAGCATCGTAATACAATTCTTTTTTCTTATCCAGGTGCCCTATTACATGCAACTCAGCATTGCTCTGAGCTGCTTCGTTGAACGATGCGTAACTGCTCGAATTGGCGTAAGTGCTGATGATGACCGCAATGGCCACAGCAATAACTACCAAACCAAATATTGAACTTTTTTTCATTATGGATTTTGATCCGTTTCGGACCACAAAAATACAAAACGCAAAGCTAATAATGTTTATTACAAGACATTAATCTTATTTAGAATTATTCTTATTAGAAGCAGAAAGCTAAAAGGCTAAAGCAGAAAGCTTTTTTAAGCTGAAAGCTGGAAGACCAAAGCAGAAAGCATTTTTATGCAGGATAGCTAAAGCTTTATGCTTTTAGTTTTTACCTTATTTCTCGACCAGTTCTTTATAGGTGATAATATAATAACCGAGTGCGCCTTTGCGTGCGGTGAGTAAGATGAAATCAGAGGGTCCCATTTTGAATTCCTGGATGCGGTCGATATCGATATCGCGCTCAAACCCATCATATTCTATAGAAACCCTTGACTTGTCAATCCGCGTTGACTCCATAGTTTTGTTGAGAATACGTGCCTCTATGTGTCCCTCGTTGCTGCTGGCAAAGGTGCGGTTCACTTTAAACAGGAATGCCGTAACGAGGCTACCAAAAAAAATGATGGAAAAAAGGTAGTATTTATAGCTCCTTTCGATTATAAACGACAAAATAATACCTGAAGCCAGACCGGTAATAAGGACCGCCCTGAAACTAATGAGCGTTGCTTCATACTCATCTTTGGAGTAAAAGAAACACCAGATGCCCAGCCCGTAAAGAATCAGTTTAAGTATAAGCGACGGTTTTATTTTCTTTAAAACCTTCCTTACTTTATGTTTTGATCGACTGGACCTTCTGCGTCGCTCCATATATATTTAGTGTGCAAACTATTAATATTTTATTAAATATTAAGAAAAATCCGAGTTAATTGTTGGTGGGGTGGTGAAGCACAATTTAATTTAGTGATGCGGCCAAAATTAATTATATTCGGTTTCATTTAACGAATATGAAACCGGCCTTAGCACTTTTACTTATTTTGGCGCCATTTGTTGCCTTTTCGCAAAATAATAGCGAGATATTGAAAAAATCGGACCAACTGGTTATCGAAAAGAAATATGAATCCGCCTTCCAGGTACTCGACAAGGCAGACCCTAAGAATAACGATCCCGACATTGTAGTGGCCAAAGAAAATATTGTTCTTGGCTATTTTGTTACAAGCATCATGCATCAAATGTTTGCGTTGAAGGATCTCAAACCCAACGAAAATTTGGAGGATTTCAGAGGCAAACAAGGCAGCTACTCGATGCATGTCTACCCCGTTGATTCTATGATTAACAGACTGATCAAACTTCACCCGGATAATTATAAACTCTATTTCGGATTGGGAAATTATTACTACGAGGCTTTTTTACACTATAATGCCAACTGGCTCAAGACACCCGAACAGCTTTTTGAGCTTATAGAGAACAACTACAAAAAGGGTATTGCCATTCACCAGGGCGATTATATGATCTACTACCAACTAGGCTATATCAACGAACTGCAGAAGAAATACCAGCAGGCCATCGATTATTTTAAGCAATCTGTGTCCATTAATGATAAATACGCAACGGCCCATTATAATCTTGCGCTGGCATACATCTACGCAGGAAATCCGGCTGATGGTTTAAAGGATGCCCTGATCTCGATTGACGAATACTCTGATAAATCATACAAAGGTGACGCGGCGCGAATGACAGCCGACATTTATGATGCGATGAAGGACACTAAAAATCGGGTTGCGTATCTCGAGATGAGCGACAAGATCGATCCTGATAATTACTATACACTCAAATTATTGCTGGATATTTATGTAAAATCTGTTGATCCGAAAGAAAAAAATGTTTTGGGGCGATTTTACCTACTGGACCCTGGGAACCCCACGATCTATAATGATCTGAATAACGTTTACAGCGATAAACAGCCTGAACTAATTACCTTTTACGAAGGCAAGTTGCCGGACTACCAGAAAAATAATAAGGTGTACGGCAACCTCAATTTTTACCTGGCTCAAGCATATATCAATATTCAAAATAAGCCTAAAGCAAGGGAATGCGTGCAAAATGCAAGACAGGCATTTGCAACTGTCTTTCCTAAAGACAGCGAAGTATTTAAATCGCTGGACCAGTTAGCCGATAAAAGCAAATAAAAAGGCGGAAATAACTCCGCCCCTTTCATTGTATTATGTATGACTGCGATTTTCTTATGGCCAAACACCGAGGTTCTTATATGATATGGCAATCTTATTGATAGCCCCAACAAAAGCTGCCGTACGCAGCGTATCGATCTTTTCGGTGTGGATGAATGTTTCCCTTATTTCGTGGTAAGAACGGATCATGGTATCCTCAAGGCCCGAGTTCACCAATTCCAATTCTGAAGCGCCCTTAATGATA
>Ga0068856_100005545_pt1 | contig 12431 bp, 11 predicted proteins | sample KBSCornC62_FD_66595 | JGI IMG/M metagenome (GOLD analysis project Ga0068856, IMG submission 66595) | Corn rhizosphere microbial communities from Kellogg Biological Station, Michigan, USA - KBS Corn C6-2 | ecosystem: Host-associated > Plants > Roots > Rhizosphere > Soil ...
GCCGATTGCCCCAGGTAGACCGCGCCGCCACGGTGCAGCTCCCGCGCGCTCAGAGCCCTGCGCCGGGCGACCGACTCCTCCTCGCCCTCGAGGCCGACGATGACCAAAGAGCCGCCGCGACGGCGACGCAGTCCGAGGTAGCCACCGAAGAGACTGCCGGCGAGGCCGCGCGGACCGGAGAGCGCCAGCGAAACCTCGGTCTCCTCCTCGTCGGAGATACGGATCACGTCTGGTAGGCCAGCTCCCTGCGCCAGCCTGCGCACGATGTCCGTACCCGCTTCGAAGCTCTCCGCCATCCAGGCCTCGTAGCGGCGCTGCTCCGGCGCCGGCCGGACCCGCACGGTCACGTCTGGAATCACGCCGAAGGCGCCCTCGGACCCGATCACGAGCTCACGCAGCGCCGGCCCGGCCGCCGTATGCGGCGTCGCCAGCGTCTCGAGGTTCCCGGCGGGGGCGATCAGGCGCACCGAGCTGACGAGGGCGTCGAAGCGCCCGTAACCGCTCGAGGCCTGCCCGGCGGAGCGAGTGGCGGCGAAGCCACCGATCGTGGCGTACTCGAAGGACTGTGGGTAGTGACCGAGCACGAGGCCGTGCCCGCCCAATGCGACTTCGACCTCAGGGCCACGCAGGCCTGCGCCAAGGCGGGCGGTGAGCGAGCGCCGGTCGACCTCGACCGCGCGCAGCCGCGTCAGGTCGAGGCTGATCAGGCGGTCGTGGTGGCCACGCAATGGCTCGACGCCGCCGACGACGCTGGTCCCCCCGCCAAAGGGAACGACCGCGACACCCTCCGCTGCGCAGAGCTCCAGAACGCGTTTCACTTCGGCCGCGTCGGCCGGCAGCACCACCGCGTCCGGCGCCGCGTCGAGCTTGCCCGAACGCAGGCGGGCGAGGTCGACGTAGCCGCGGCCGGTGGCGTGGCGCAAGCGGTCCTCCGCGTCGGTGAAGACGTTCTCCTCCCCCACGGCCTCGACCAGCGCGCGCGGCAGCGCCTTGGCAGGCGGAAGGTCGAAACCAGCGAGCAGCGGGGGCGGCGAGGCGGGCCGCAACTCGCCGATCCGCTCCCTCAGTGTCTCCAGGGCTGGCCCATCCAGCTCGGGCGCGATCGAAGGGTCTCCCCAACCCCACCACTTCGAGTCGCGGCGCGGGCGCCTGGCGACTTTTCCCCCCTCAGCGGGGGGGTAACCCGCCAGGCTCATCCCTCGGCCCCCAGCGCCCGCTCGAGCCCCTCGAGTGCTTCGTCGAGCAGGGCGCCCTGTCCTCGCCGCATCATCGGCGAGCCCAACCGCGAGAGGCCGCGCAGCGTCTGCGCCGCGACGATCGTCACGTCCGTGCCCGTAGGCGCGTCGCCCAGCGAGATATCGACCTCGTATCGCTTCAGGTGCCGCTCGAAAGGCGTGTCCTCGATCATCTGCTCCCAGCCGAAGCGCTCACCCCCGGCGCAGTCGCGGCAGCGGAAGTCGGCGCGCACGCCGCGGCCCTCGGACGTCCCGAGCACCTTCGTCCACTGCGCGTCCGCCCCCTCCCCCTCCACGCTCTCGACCCGCATCGTCCGCGGCCACCAGCGGGCCAGGCTGTAGGGGTCGGAGATCAGCGCCCACACCTCTGGGCGCGACGCGGCGATCGTACGGCGGCGAGTGACCCGCGGCACCGAGCGTCCGTCAGTCAGTCGCCCGCCAGGCGACGAAGGTCCCTGACCAGCAGCAGATGCTTGAGGTGGCTCACCGTCGCGGCCAGGCTCTCCAGGCTCTCCAGCGCCTCTTTGCGGCGGTCGGGGTTGCGCGAGCGCAGCGAGGGACCGAGCAGCGCTTCCAGCAGGTTCGCCTCGCGGTCGGCCGAGGAGCGGAAGACGCGCAGGTTGCGGGCGGCGACGCCGACCCGCGAGAGCTCGTTGGCGGAGCGCACCACTTCGCGATCGGTCTCGTCGTAGACGGTCTTGCCATCGCGTTTCTCGGGTTGGACGATGCCGAAGTTCTCCAGTTCGGCGATCAGCTCCTCGCGTGCGCCGGTCTCCTCGATCATCTCCTCGAGGGTTAGGTAGGCGCGCGACGTATTGACCAGGATCGCCCGCCGCACGGCCCCGCTCGATGGCCGCTTCTCGGTGCCGCCGCCGGCCGGAACGAAGTCGCCGCCCGCGGCCAGCTCCTGCCGGATCACTCTCAGGGGCAGGAACTCGTCGCGCTGCAAGCGCAGGATCGTGCGCAGCCGTTCGACGTCCGACTGGCTGTAGAGGCGGTAGCCGCCGGCGGTCCGCCGTGGCGTCAAGAGCTTTTGGTCCTCGAGATAGCGGATCTTCGAGATCGAGACGTCGTCGAACTCGCTCTGCAGGATCTTGCAGACGGCGCCGATCGTCAGCGCCTTGCGCGGGCGCGAATCGCGCTGGCGAACCTGCTGCTCGGAAACCGCCATCAGGGCCTCACTTCTCCAGGTAGCTGAGCTTGTACTTGCCGACTTGGATCTCATCTCCGTCGGCAAGGCGGTGCGACTCGATGCGGCGGCGGTTGACGTATGTGCCGTTGAGCGAGCCGAGGTCGTCGATGTAGAGACCGTCACGGCGGCGGACCAGCAGGGCGTGATTGCGCGAGACCGTGACGTCGTCGAGGAAGACCCCCGCATCGGGACTGCGACCGATGCTGACCCGGTCCTCGCTGAGCGGGAAGCTCTCGCCGGCGCGACCGCCGCCGGCGCGGATCACCAGAGCGGCGCCGCTGCGCTCGACCGCCGCGTCGATGTCCACCGGCTGCATCTCGCCGGTGTCGTCGACGGTGTAGGTCATCGTCGTCGGCTCGTCGCCCCCGCCGCCATCGCCCTCGGCGGGACCGCCGACGAAAGCGCCGCACTTCTGGCAGTAGTTAGCGCCCTCGGGATTGACGAAACCGCATTCGGGACAGTGGACGGCCATCTCGAGCTCCGCTCAGGCGGCGGAATCCTCCTCGGCGGATGGCCGTTTTCCGGCGAGGATCTCGGTCAGCTGCGCCACGTCGTCGCCGGAGAAGAGCGACTCGCCCTGCTCGCGCTTCTGCCGCAGCCGGTTGACGAGCTCCGCCCGCAGGATGTCGATCTTGCCGTGCAGGACACGGCGCTTGTAGGAGATCTCGTTCTCCTCCTCGGTGAGCTTGTCGATCAGCTCCTTCAACTCCTCGTCGCTGAGGGAACCAAGATCGGGAAAGGTGTCCTCCATCTCACTCCTTAGTTGGCGGTCTTGACCCCTGCTGAGGTCGGTCGAACGATTATAGGTCCGGCGGGCCAAGGTTCAACTGAAGGTTGAAGGTTTAGGCAAATGAGCGCGCTCTTGCATCCGCTGAGTTCCCCCTTTTTCGCGGATAGCGCGAAGAACCAGGAAGTCAGCGTGGAGTGGCGCGGGACTCTCTGATGCCGACCTGGGCGTAGAGGACGGTTGCCACGATCGCGAGGCCGAGGCCGACGATCAGCAGCGCCGAAGGCACCCAGCCGGCGAAGACCATGGCGAAGAAGATCCCGCCCATGATCGGGAAGACCGAGATCCGGCCCGGCCAGTTGACCCGGATCTCGACTCCGTGGCGCAGGCCGTACTGGGCGAGAGCGAGCATCGCCAGCTCGCGGACCGCGAGCAGGGCCAGGGCCCAGCGTGGAAGCAGTTCGAAGTGCCAGCAGACGACGGCGCCGGAGAGGATCGTCAGCCGGTCGACGAGCGGGTCGAGGATCGAGCCGAGGCGGCTGTACTGGCCGGTGACCCGGGCGAGGAAGCCGTCGAGGTAGTCCCCGGCGGCGATCAGCCAGAAGATGATCGCGGCCGGAGCGCTGCGGCCGTCGCCGGATTCGAAGGCGAGCCAGAGGAAGAGCGGCAGGGCGGCGAGCCGCAGGTAGCCGACCGCGTTGGGAATGGTCCATGGATTGAGCGGTTCGCCCTTGCGCACCTGGCGCGGCGGCGGGCCGCTGCGGTCGAGGCCGAAGAGGCGGCGGACGCGGCCGCGGCCGAAGGGCGCCCTGTCACTCATCGGACGGCCAGGGTGGCTTCGTCGCTAGTAAGCCTTGCCGAACACCGCTTCGACGACCGCCGGCTTCCCCGTGAGGACGCAGGTGCTGCCGGGCGCGAGTTGCTGGTCGAAGGGAATGCACCGCACCGAGACCCTAAGCTCTTCGAGGATCGAGGCCGACTCCGCCGCTTCGCTCCAGGGAGCCCTGACGAAACCGTTAGCCGCGGCATCCTCGTCGTCGGCGGAGAACCACTGACGGAATTCGTCGAGGCTCTCGATATCTGGCGCCGTCCTCGATGCGAGGCGCTCAGCCGCAAGCGCGAAGTAGCCGGTCTGCATCTGCTCCAGCATGGGCACGACTCTGGCGCCGATCTCTCCCCGGGGAACGCTCTCCATGCCGAGCTCCTCGTCGTCGCGGCGACGCACCGCGACGGCCTCCTTTTCGAGGTCACGCGGGCCGATTTCAAGGACGAGCGGAACGCCTTTCCTGGTCCACTCCCAGCGCTTTGCCGGCGCATCGCGATCGCGGAAGTCCGCCAGCACGCGAACCGGCTTGCCCTCGAAAGACTGCTCGCGAAGCTCGGCCGCGAGCGCCTCCACCTCAGCCCGGACCGCCTCGTCGTCCTTGCCCCTCAGCACGGGGATGACAACGACCTGCCGCGGCGCCACGGTGGGCGGCAGGCGCAGACCGATGTCGTCGCCGTGGGACATGATCAGGGCCCCGAGCAGGCGCGTGGAGACACCCCAAGAGGAGGTATGGACGAGCTGGCGCTCCCCGTCCTTGTCGAGGAAGTCGATCTCGGCCGCTTCGGCGAAGCTCTGCCCCAGGTAGTGCGAGGTGCCTGCCTGCAGCGCCTTGCCGTCCTGCATCATCGCCTCGATCGAGAGGCTCATCACGGCGCCCGGAAACCGCTCTTCCTCGGGCTTCTCGCCGGTTATGACCGGCATCGCCAGGAAGGACTCGGCGAAGCGGCGGTAGACCTCGAGCATCTCCTCGGTCTCGCGCCGCGCCTCCTCCTCGCTGGCATGGGCGGTGTGGCCCTCCTGCCAGAGGAACTCGGTGGTGCGAAGCAGGACTCGCGGGCGCAGCTCCCAGCGCACCACGTTGGCCCACTGGTTGACCATCAGCGGCAGGTCGCGGTAGGAGTTGATCCACTTCGCGAAGGACTTGCCGATGATCGTCTCCGAGGTCGGGCGCACGATCAGGGGCTCGGCCAGCTCCCCCCCCGGTCGCAGCTTCTCCGGGTCGGCGGGGTCCTCTTCGAGCCTGTGATGGGTGACCACCGCCATCTCCTTGGCAAAGCCCTCGACGTGTTTCGCCTCGGCCTCGAAGTAGCTGAGGGGGATGAAGAGCGGGAAGTAGGCGTTCTGGGCGCCGCTGGCCTTGATTTCCCGGTCGAGCTCGGCCTGCATCAGCTCCCAGATCGCGTAGCCCCAGGGCCGGATCACCATCGAGCCGCGCACATGGGCGAGTTCGGCTACCTCGGCCTCGCGAACGACGCTCTGGAACCACGCCGGAAAATCCTCCTCGCGGGTCGGCGAGATTCCTTTCGAAGCCATTCCGGCGAGTCTATTTCTCAGGCGCGGGTGAAGCGCCGCCCGGCAGTGGGTGACGCCTCCTCGTCGAGCAGGACCCTGTCCGACTCGCCCTCTTCGGCTGCTTCGTGCTCCATGCGCGCGATCTTCTCGGGCGTCAGGTCGCCGGCGTTCTCAGCCTCGATCTTGGCCAGCCAGGCGGCGCCCTCGCGCGACTCGTCCTCGTCGAACTCGACCGTGCCGCGGTCGAGCGACTTGTCGATCTCCTCGAAGAGGGTGTCGACGAGGCTCTCCTGAGGCACCTTGCGCAGCGGCTTGCCGTGGGCGTAGATCAGGCCCTCGTTCTTGGCCCCGGCGATACCGAAGTCCGCGTGGCTGGCCTCACCGATCCCGTTCACGGCGCAGCCGAGGACGGCGACCTCGATCGGCTCGGCGTAGCTTTCCAGCCGCTGCTCGATTTCAGCGACCACCGAGTCCATGTCGAACTGCAGACGACCGCAGGTCGGACAGGCGATCAGGACGGGGCCGCGCTCGCGCAGCTGCAGCGCCTTGAGGATCTCCCAGGCGACCTTGACCTCCTCCTCGGCGTGGAAGGTCGAGAGGCTGATCCGGATCGTGTCGCCGATCCCGTCGGCGAGCAGGGTGCCGAGACCGACCGAGGACTTGAGCGAGCCCGACCACTTGGTGCCGGCCTCGGTGATGCCGAGGTGCAGGGGGTAGGGAATCTTCTCCGCGAGCAGTCGGTTGGCGGCGATCGTGTTGGGTACGTTGGTCGACTTGATCGAGACCTTGAAGTTCTCGAAGTCCAGCCCCTCCATCAGCTCGACGAACTCGATCGCGGCGGCGACCAGGGCCTCGACCGGGCTCTCGCGCTCGAGCGCATGCAGGTGCTTGGGCAGCGAACCTGAGTTGACCCCGATCCGCATCGGCACGCCGGCGGCGCTCGCCCGTTCCGCCACCTCGGCGACCTTGTCGCGGCCGCCGATGTTGCCGGGATTGAGCCGGATGCAGTGAGCGCCGGCGTCGATCGCCTTCAGCGCAAGCGTGTGGTTGAAGTGGATGTCGGCGATCACCGGGATCGGCGAGTCCTTGACGATCGCCTTCAGCGCCTCGACGTCCTCGTCGCGCGGCACCGCACAGCGGACGATGTCGGCGCCGGCATCGGCGACCTTGCGGATCTGCTCCATCGTCGCCGCCAGGTTGGCGGTCTCGGTCTTGGTCATCGTCTGCACGGCGACCGGGGCGCCGCCGCCGATCGGCACGCCACCGACGAATATCTGCCGCTTGGAGGCCATATGTAGAGCCTAGCGGTGGGTCTTGCTCGAACGGTTGAACCTGAGCGATGGGCGGCGCGTATTCAGAAACGAATGGGGACGCGGATCCGCGGCAAAGGGAGGGCGGTCGTTCACCGGTGGCAGGCGCGCCTCGGCTTGTTGCTGCTCGTCATCGCGCTCCCCCTGATTGCCGCCGGACCGGCGCAGGCGACCTTCCACCTGATCAAGGTGCGTGAAGTCCATCCCGGTGTGAGCGACGACAGCTACGTCGAGCTGCAGATGTTTGCCGCGGGCCAGAGCTTCCTCGGCGGCCACTCGATGACCGTTTACGACTCCAGCGGCGCGCTGGTGCACAGCTCGACCTTCTCCTCTTCGGTCCCCAACTCGGCCAATCAGCAGACTGTCTTGGTCGGCGACACTGGCGTGCAGGGCGCGTTCGGCGTCGCCCCCGACCTCCTCGACAGCGGGCTTGCGATCAGCTCCACCGGGGGGGCGGCCTGCTGGAACGCTGGCGGGCTGCCAGCCGACTGCGTCGCCTGGGGCAACTTCACCGGCAGCGCCGCGCTGGAGCTGGCAACCGGCACCCCGGTGGGATCGCCCGTCTCGCCGGGCGGCATCACCGCCGGCAAGGCGATCCGGCGCACAATCGAACCGGGCTGCCCGACCCTGCTGGAGGAAAGCGACGACAGCGACGACAGCGCCACCGACTTCGCCGAGGTGACCCCCGCCCCGCGCAACGATGCCAGCCCGATCAGCGAGCACACCTGCGCCGGCGCTCCCAACACCGCTATCGACGAGAAGCCGCCGCTGCGCTCAAACAGCGGCAGTGCCGAATTCACCTACGAAGCACCCACCGCAACCAGCTACGAATGCAAGCTCGACGCCGAGACCTTCAGCGCCTGTCCGCTGGGCGGGCCGAAGGGATACACCGGCCTCGCCGACGGCAGTCATACCTTCCAGGTCCGCGGAGTCAACGCCTCCGGGCCCGACCCGACGCCGGCAAGCTACACCTGGACCGTGGACACCACTCCCCCGGTGGCCACGATCGATACCCACCCGGCCGACCCGAGCCCAGGCGCCACGGCCCAGTTCACCTACCACGCCCCGAGCGAGCCCGGCTCCAGCTTCGAGTGCTCGCTCGACGGCGCCCTGCCAACCACCTGCTCGACCAGCGGCATCACCTACCACGGACTTGCCGATGGGGAACACAACTTCGCTGTCGAAGCTACCGACGGCGCCGGCAACCAGCAGCTGTCGCCGACGGAATTCAGCTGGACCGTCGACAACTCCCTGCTCGACACGACGCCGCCGCAGACGACGATCGAGTCAGGGCCACCCGACCCCAGCGAAAGCTCGAGCGCCAGTTTCACCTACGCCTCAAACGAGCCCGGCTCCAGCTTCGAGTGCTCGCTCGACCGCGCACCATTCGCGAGCTGCCCGGCAGGCGGGATCTCCTACGGCGGCTTGGGCAACGGCCCCCACAGCTTCCAGGTTCGCGCGACCGACCCCAGTGAAAACACCGATCAGACTCCAGCCGGCTACAGCTTTGAGGTTGTCCTTCCAGCGACGCCGCCAGCGCCGTCCGTTCCTCCGACGCCCGCCGCGCCGGCGCCTCCTCCGTCACTCCGGAAGACAGCCTCGCCTGAGACGACGATCGCGGCTCGGCCCCCGGCCAAGACGCGTGACCGCACGCCCACCCTCCGCTTCCGCTCGAACGAGAGTCCTGTCAGCTTCCTCTGCCAACTCGACCACACCGCTTACAAGCCATGCCACTCGCCTTTCACCCCGGCCCGGCCTCTGGCCTTCGGACGGCATACCTTCAGGGTGAGGGCCATCGCCTTGGGCGCCACTGACGCGACCCCGGCGACCGCATCCTTCCGTGTCGTAGCGAGATGAGACCGATTGCCGCCAAGGGGGATGCATGAACGACGCGCTTCGCGTATACCTTGAAAGATGGAGTGGCTTTCTAAAGAAGTCAAGGATTTCCGAGTATGCGCTCGGGTTCGGCTGGTCTTCGGCATGCTGTTCTCCTACCTCGTCCTGATGATTCCTGTGCCGTCGGCTCAGGCGACCTTTCATGAAGTGCTGATCAGGCAGCTCTACCCCGGCTCCGCTGCGGCGCCTCAGTCGAGCTTCCTCGAGCTGCAGATGTACTCCTCGGGTCAGAACTTCGTCAAAAATCATTCGATCACCGTTTACGGCGCGGGCGGCGCCTCGATCGGCACCTTCGTCTTTCCAAACGACCTGCCCGGCACGGGAGTCGATCAACAGACGATGCTGGTCGGCGACAGCGGCGTCCAGGAAGCCTTCGGCGTCACGCCCGATCTCGTCGATGCCAACTTCAACCTCCCGCCAACGGGCGGCGCCGCCTGCTGGGACGGCCTCGACTGCGTCTCCTGGGGCAATTTCAGCGGCCAGACCGCTCCATCCAGCGGTATCCCCGCCGATGCAGCGGGAATCCCAGATGGCAAGGCGATCGAGCGGCGAATCTCCGGGGGGACCTGCAGCAACCGGCTCGAGCCCGGTGACGACACCGATGACAGCGACAGCGATTTCTTCGACGCCACCCCAGCTCCGCGAAGCTACGCGACGGTTCCTACGCCGCCCACCTGCACCCCACCGCCGCCGACTCCAACAGCGGTGATCGACAGCAAGCCCGCCAGCTTCACCAACTCGACCGAAGCCGAATTCAGCTTTCACGCCAACTCCGAAGCAACGGGCTTCGAATGCCGGCTCGATCTGGGCTCCTACGAAGGCTGCACCGCGGGCGCCAAGATCGACTACCCGGGACCCCTGACCGAGGGAAATCACAGCTTCCGCGTCCGCGCCTCCAACGCCAACGGAGTCGGCACGCCGGCGAGCTACAGCTGGACGGTCGACCTTACGCCTCCGACCGCGAGCATCAGCAGCCACCCCCTCGACCCCAGCCCGGGCAACTCGGCGTCGTTCAGGTACCTCTCCAAAGACGGCGGATCGAAATTCGAATGCAGGCTGAGCCCCCCGGGCGGTTCCTTCCAGGCCTGCAACACGCAGCCCCAGGTCTACTCCGGTCTCGCCGATGGCGATTACCAATTCGAAGTGCGCGCGATCGACAGCGCCGGCAACGTCCAGTCGGTACCCACCGTGTTCGCCTGGACCGTCGACAACTCGCTGCTTGACGAAACGCCCCCGGAGACCTCGATCCTCTCCAAGCCGCCGGATCCCAGCACAAGCCCGACCGCGTCCTTCACCTACGGCTCCAACGAGCCCAGCTCCACCTTTCAGTGCAAGCTCGACGGTGGCAACTTCAGCGGTTGCCCGAGCGAGGGCATCACCTACAGCGGCCTAACGGAAGGACCCCACAGCTTCGAGGTGCGGGCGGTGGACGCGAGCCACAACATCGACCCAACCCCAGCTGGCTACAGCTTCACCATCGCCTTCGCGGGAACAGCACCGGCGAGCACCGGCGCCCCGGCCGGCCCCGGAGGACGGGCTCCGAGCCGGGCGCCCAACACGACCATCGCCAAACAGGCGACCCGCCTCCACGATCGCACTCCCACCTTCCGCTTCAGCGCGAGCAGATCCGGCGCGAGCTTCCAGTGCAAGCTCGACGCTGGCCCCTTCCGCGGCTGTCGCTCCCCTCTGACGACGAAGAAGCTCAGCTTCGGTTCGCACACCCTGCAGGTGCGCGCGGCGGTTCAGGGGGCCACGGATCCAACTCCCGCCAAGCTCAGCTTCAAGATCGTGAAAGGCTGAGTCGATGCGCAGGCTCGGACTCCTGAGCGCGGCACTGGTGTCCCTACTCGCGCTGACCTGGCCCGCCACGGCGCCAGCCACCTTCCATGAGATGTCGATCCGCGAGGTATACGCGGGGTCGCCTGAATCGCAGTACGTCGAGCTGCAGATGTGGGCCGCGGGACAGAACCTCGTCGGTGGCCATGTGCTGAAGACCTACAACGCAGCCGGTGGCGTGAGCGGCACCAGCACCTTTGCCAGCGACGTCCCCAACGGAGCGAACCAGAGCACCATCCTCCTCGCGACCCCGGCCGCCGAAGCGGAATTCGGCATCACGGCTGACACCGGACTCGCCCCGAATAGCCTCGACCCAACCGGGGGCGCGGTCTGCTGGGAAAACCTCGACTGCGTCTCTTGGGGCAGCTTCGCCGGCTTTACAGGACCAGCGCCCAGCCCGGCCGGCCCACCCGCGGCCGCGATCCCGGCGGACATGGCCTTGCGACGGACGATCAGCCCCGGTTGCGCCACCCTGCTGGAGCCGACCGATGACCACGACAACAGCGCCGTCGACTTCGCCGTCGTCTTCCCGGCGCCGCGGCCAAACTCCGTCACGCCCACCGAGCGCCGTTGCCCCGGCAGCGGCGAATCTCCATTCGGAGTGGTCCCGGGCGGGACTAATAAGACGGGAGCCCCCCAGACGGTGCTGCGCCGCAAGCCTGGCAGGAAAACCCGCGACCGCACCCCGACCTTCCGCTTCACCTCCAGCGAGTCGGACTCGAGCTTCCAGTGCAAGGTCGACGGCAAGTCGTTTCGCTCATGCCGTTCGCCCTTCACGACCAAACCGCTGAGACTCGGTCCTCACACCTTCAAGGTCCGCGCCCGCGACGATTCGGGCAAGCTCGATCCGAGCCCGGCCTCCTACAGCTTCAAGGTCATCGCAAAGACATAGCCCGCGTCAGCGGACGTGGAAGCCTTCGCCGGTGAGGGTTCCGATGTCGTTGCTGAGCCCGATCACGACTAGCATCGCAACCAGAGCGAGCCCGACGATGCTGGCCCGTTCCATCACCTGTAGCGATACCGGCTTGCCGCGCACCTTCTCGACCAGGCTCCAGAAGATGTGCCCGCCGTCGAGGGGTAGGAACGGGAAGAGGTTGATGACGCCGAGCGAGAGACTGATCAAAGCCAGGAAGGTGAGTGCCGCAGCCGCGCCGAGGCCAACCGTCTGGTGACCGATGTCGCTAGCCCCGACGATGCCGTGGATTTCCTTGCGTTCCTTCGCACTGAAGATCTTGGCAATGCGCTGGGAGGTCTGGCTGATCACTTCCCAGCCTAGGTCGCCGACCCGACTAACGGCGGCGGCGAGGCCGATACCGGTCGGCTTGGAGTCGAAGGAGAAACCGACCAGCGAACGTTTTTCCGCCGCGTCATACCTCGGTCTCACCTGGACATACACGATGCGTCCCTTTCGACGGATCGTCAGGTCCACTGGAGTGCTCGCCAAACAGCCGTTGCGCTGCTTGCCTTTGCAGTGGTGGGTACCAATCTGTTGCCTAATTTGTCCCGCTTGGGCTTCGTCGCCGAGCCCCGCGTAGCGATGGCCGTCGACGGCGAGGATCGTGTCCCCCGGTTGGAGTAGGCCAGCAGCCGGAGTTTTGGGCAGCACTTCTTGCACGGTCGGCGTTTCCGTGGGCAGGATGGTCAGCGCCACCACGATCAGGATCAGGAAGCCAAGCACGATGTTGACCGCAGGTCCCGCACCTATCACGACAATCCGCTTCCACACTGGTTGGTGGTAGTAGGCGCGGTGCTCGACCTCGGGAGGAAATTCCTCCTCGGGGTTCATTCCGGTGATTTTCACGTAGCCACCGAGTGGGATCGAGGCAATCCCGTACTCGGTCTCCCCCCGTTTCACCGAGAAGAGCTTGGGCCCGAAGAAGAGGAAGAACTTCTCGAC
>Ga0068856_100005548_pt1 | contig 12427 bp, 17 predicted proteins | sample KBSCornC62_FD_66595 | JGI IMG/M metagenome (GOLD analysis project Ga0068856, IMG submission 66595) | Corn rhizosphere microbial communities from Kellogg Biological Station, Michigan, USA - KBS Corn C6-2 | ecosystem: Host-associated > Plants > Roots > Rhizosphere > Soil ...
TGGCTTGTGGTTATGTGAATTGGTTTGCAGAAAAAGCACAGGTCCCTCAAACGGAAGAGACTGTGCCAAAACTCCGACTGCGCGCCGATGTTTTTCGTGTGATGTCGTGGATCGTATTTTCGCGAGGCAAAACGATGGAGCCACGAAATCACACGAACAAAAACTGAAGAACCAGCTAGTGCGGGAATAAAATCTCTGCGGCCCGGTATTACAGGAATGCACCGATCGGATTTCGGAGTTTCGGGAGTTCCACGAAGACGCATGTTTGGGAGCGTATCCACGCGCGAATCTCTAACGGAGAGCGAAACCCGATGGGCGGGTTTTGAGGCGGAGGCAATGCCGCACGTGCCGAGTTTATTCCGTATTGCCATGTGGCTCACACGGAACCAGGCGGATGCCGAAGATTTGGTCCAGGAAACGTTAACGGAGGGACTTGGTTCGTTCCATCGCTTTGCGCACGGCACGAACTGTCGGGCGTGGTTGACTTCGATTATGTATCACCGGCAAAGCAAAAAGAAACGTGCGTCGACCCGTCTACATCTCGTTAGCGACGCCGAGGAATTCATCGCTGAAACAGTAGCCTTTGAACCACCGACACCACAGAACGTGACAGATGAGGAAGTCTTGCACGCACTCGAGCATCTGCCTCGAGCATTTCAGGAGGTCGTGGTTCTGGCTGATGTTGAGGAGCTCTCGTACAAAGAAATCGCTGCTGCCCTGGACATTCCGGTGGGCACTGTGATGTCGCGTATCTCGCGCGGTCGCAAAATGCTGCGCGCTGAACTCGCCAGTTATGCCCAAGCGCACGGTTTTGGGCGAGCTGGCTAGCAGACTTCAATGTAGTTGAATGAGAGTCAGTGAGGGAATCATAAAAATGCAATGCCAGGAGTTTCGTGAAATTGCCGATTCCTATCTCGGTAACGAGTTAATTGTCGAAACAAATCACGCAATCATTTCGCACTTGGAGTATTGCGCCGAGTGCCGCCGCGAGTTGACGGCGCGGCGTGAATTGCGCGCGAGGCTTCGACAAGCGTTTCTCAATGCATCAGAGAACCAGATGCGTCCGGAATTCACCGAACGACTGAATACGCAGTTGCACGCTCGCGCTCTCGGCAAACGGGACACCCGAGCCGCAACGTTTGGTACATCCCGATCATCAATTAGATTGGGACGAAAGGCATCGCTCGCGCTGGCGGCGTGTTTGTTATTAGCGATGGCGATCGGATTCGTGGCCGTACGGCAAAGGGACTCATCGGTTACGAGCCGCGAGTCGATTGAAACGGAGTTGGCGCAGAGTGCTGTAAGCGATCACCGAGACTGCGCCGTTCATTTTCGTTTGGCGGAAAAGCCAATCGATCTGGAAGCGGCAGGACGAAAATATGATCCTGTGTATATCAATCTTACTAAGGCAGTGTTAATGGACCAGGGTGGCGCAATGGCGGACGCTGAGTTTGTCGAAGCTCATTCATGCGTGCTTGGGGGACGCCGCTTTGCGCACATCGTATTCAATTACCATGGCCGCCTGGTTTCGTTTTTGGTGACGGACAGCGGCGATCCTAACGGCACCAACGGAGGCGGCTCATCTGCGATCGCGCAACCACAGGTCAACGCGTGTTCACAATTCGACGGCTATCAAGTCTCTTGTTTTCAGACCGTGCGACATGCAGTTTTCGTCGTGTCGGACTTGTCGGAGAGCGAGAATCTGGCGCTGGCCCGCGCGCTCGCGCCATCCGTTTACGCGCACATCACCCGCACCGAGAGGGCGGCCTAGAAAAGAGGGGAATAAGAATGAACCGAAGATACTTTCTTGAATCATGCGCGAGGTTTGGAGTAGTCGCTGCCATAAGTCAATCGCTTCTGGTCTCGGTTAGTGCTCAAAATAAAACTAAAGTCGTTGACAGCGCCCCAAGGAAGATCAGGAAATCGGATGAGGAATGGAAGCGGATCCTTACAGCCGACCAGTACTACATAACCCGCCAGGCTGGTACCGAGGCGCCATATTCAAGCCCCCTGCTCAACGTTCATGAGAGCGGTACTTTTGAATGCGTCTGTTGCGACCTGCCGCTGTTTAGTTCAAAAACAAAATTCGAATCCAATACAGGCTGGCCAAGCTTCTGGGCTCCAATTGCCAAACGAAACGTCCTTGAGCGAGTTGACAACAGCCTTCCTGAAACACGCAGTGAGGTTCTGTGTGCCAGATGCGATGCTCATCTCGGTCATGTCTTCCCTGATGGACCAAAGCCCACCGGCTTGCGTTACTGCATGAACGGAGTGGCTTTGAAGTTCGTAGCAGCTTGAACACCTTCCGTTTAAACCGAAGGACAGATTTTGGAGTTTCAAAACAAGATGTCGAAAGAATCGGCGCTGTTGCCACTCAGGCTAGTAATCGGATTCGGCTTTGCGGCGCACGGATACGCAAAGCTCAGTCGAGGTCCGGAAAATTTCGCGACGATTCTTACATCCATTGGCGTTCCGAAGGCACATCTCATGGCCTGGGTGACAACCCTGCTTGAATTGGTGGGAGGAATTAGCCTGATGGTTGGCGCATTTGTCATCCCGTTGAGTCTGCCTTTGGCCTTCGTAATGCTGACTGCAATTTTTAGCGTTCACCTTGAATACGGGTTTTCGTCAGTCCGACTTAAATCAGTGACCGCCGCGGGCGCGCAATTCGGACCCATTGGTTATGAAATGAATCTTCTCTATATCGCCGGACTCGCAGCGCTCGCACTCAGCGGATCAAGCAGGTTGTCGATAGACCATTGGTTGAGAACGAGGAAGCAAACTAAAACTTGAAGTTTGGTCATGACGGAAGGAACTAATGATCAAAGTAAACATACTCTACCCGAACAAAGAAGACAGCAGGTTCGATGTCGAATACTACTTGAACACGCACATGCCGATGTCTATACAGAAGCTCGGCACCGCTCTCAGGGGAGTTAGCGTGGAGCGTGGCCTGAGCGGCACCGACCCAGGTTCGCCACCCTCCTATATAGCGATGTGTCATCTAAGATTTGATTCAATTGAAGCTTTTTTGGAAGCATTTCTTCCGCATGCTGAACTCTTACAAGGAGACATCGCGAAGTACACAGATATCGAACCAATCATTCAGTTTAGCGAGGAACGGATTTTTCAGTAGGTATGCAGTTCTTAGCTGGTCGAAAACTTATCTCACCTGGTCTCAGGCCTGAATATAAAGTCACTCTCGCACGAACGAACGACTTGCCGCTATTACCAGCGATCGAGCTCGCCGCCGAAACGCTTTTTGCGGGTCACGGACTTTATTCTGTTCCGAGCCTGACTACCAGTCTCGAAGATTTTAGGGAGGCGCAAAGACACGGACATCTGTGGGTCGCGCTCACAGATAACATTCCCGTAGGATTTGCTCTAGTTAAGGTGCTCGAGTCTACAGTGGCCCATCTTGATGAGATCGACGTTCATCCCGAACATGGACAACGGGGCCTGGGTAGCAGACTGGTTATGGAAATCTGCGCCTGGGCCACCAGTGCTGGTTACAGATCCGTCACTCTTACCACCTTTCGAAAAATTCCCTGGAACATGCCTTTTTATGCTCGACTTGGATTTGAAGAGATCCCGGCGCACGAGCTCAGCCCCGCGTTGCTCGCGCTCATCAAGGACGAGACACAGCGAGGCCTCGATCCTGCGCTTCGGGTAACGATGCGATGGACTGTAAAGCCGTAAAGTAGGTAGCGCAGCCTGCCATTATTGCGATACCTCAGGGCTTCCGCTGCGAGGGTCGACGGCGTGTGATCGGGACTCACCGAAATTTGGAGTGGAGTTAACTGCTTAACCTAACTTTTGCGTCGAATTTTAGGTCGCCGTTTTGGGGGGTTCTTTTGCCGGGTGAGGACTAAGACGTCACCGGGGTAGCATCCTAAGGCGCGGCAGATTTTTTCCAGAGTTTCAAAGTTGATACCAACTGCTTTGCCTTTCTTCAACCTCCACAAGGTTGTGTGACTTATACCGGTCTCTTTCGCCAGCCAATAAAAACTTCGGTTTTCCCTCGCAAGTAGTTTATCGAGGTGTGGGATGATCATAACGTCGAGAACTGTTTAACAGGTTCGAGAAAGTATTTACCACATGGACAATATATTGTCGACGTAAAATATATCCCGCATTCGAAATATAGTCGTCTCCCGCTTGCGCTTGTGATTCAAATCAGGCATGATAGCCTCTGTTTAATCCTTCTCTCGCGCATCGACGGTGATGCGCCCCGCGCAAAAAAATCAGCGCCGGACGTTTGGATAGTTCGAGAGCAGGCTTGTTTTACACTTCGAAGCCGCTCTAGTTAAGAGCATCCGAACCTGGTCCTTCGACCGCTACCGTTTCGCCGAAGTCCATCCGATTCGCAGCTTCTTCAGCCCCAAGATGGGGAAAGGTATATCTCTAAAAAATGTCAACGAAACTTTATGTTGGAAACCTCTCTTTTCAAACTAGCAGCCAGGATCTCCAGGAGTTGTTTGCGCAAGCTGGCATCGTTCAATCAGCAAGCGTCGTGGAAGATCGCGAGACAGGTCGTTCGCGAGGGTTTGCCTTCGTCGAAATGTCTACTAACGACGAAGCCGCTTCGGCAATTGAGCTACTAAACGGCAAGGAAGTCGGTGGACGTGCGTTGAAGGTCAACGAGGCTAAACCACGCGAAAATCGTGGGACCGGTGGCCGTGGCTTTAGCAATAATCGCGGCGGCTTTGGCGGCAATCGAGGTGATGGCAACAACGGACGACGTTCCGAGCCACGTTGGTAACGTCAATCATTTATCTAAAGCGGCGCGTCTCCGTGGTGATTCGCTAAGGAGACGCGCGTCTTTTTCAACGAAACACGAGGGCTCAGAACGTTCTCGTACTGTTAAAGGAATCTATGAATTTTTCTCAACTGGGATTAACAAACGCACAATTACGAGCGTGTGAATCCCTCGGATATAAAAACCCGACACCAATACAAGCTAAAGCAGTACCGATCATCCTCGGAGGAACGGATCTCATCGCCTGTGCTGAAACCGGCACTGGCAAGACTGCCGCGTTTCTCTTACCAATCATTCAAAGGCTCAGCGAGCATTCACGCTCTGGCGTGCGCGTTTTGATCATCGCCCCAACGCGCGAACTTGCGCTGCAGATCGAAAGAAATTACACGGAGTTAAATCACCTTAAGTCTAACCGCAGCACAATCGTCATCGGGGGCGCCAGCATGAGCAGGCAGGTAGCGAGTCTTCGACGAGACGCAACCGTGGTAATAGCCACGCCCGGACGTTTGCTGGACCTCGTTCAACGCGGAGCAATTAATCTCTCGACGGTAGAAGTTCTTGTGCTCGACGAGGCTGATCGGATGCTGGATATGGGATTCCTGCCCGCGATTAGACGCGTGCTTGCAAGCTTGCCCGTAAAGAGGCAGACCTTATTGTTCTCAGCCACCATGTCTTCGAGCATCGAGAGTCTCGCACGTACCACGATGAATCAGCCAAGTCTGATTGAAGCAAGTCCGCGCGGTCGCGCGCCGCATGTGATCGAGCAGACTGCGTACTCGGTCGCTCAGGAAAACAAAACGGCTCTGTTGCTGGATTTGTTGGAACGCGATCGACAACAAGAATCACTTGAGAAGGTTTTGGTTTTTACTAGAACTCGCCGGGCCTCCGAACGGTTGTCTCATATTCTTAAAGCTCGTAATCACAGTGTGAATCGCATTCATGCGGACCGCAGCCAACCGCAGCGTGAACAAGCGCTACGCGAATTTCGGGACGGGCGCACGCGTGTGTTGGTTGCGACTGACATTGCCGCCCGCGGACTTGATGTCGACGCAGTCTCGCACGTCATTAACTACGACGTTCCCGAAGCACCTGAAGATTACGTGCATCGCGTTGGACGCACGGGTAGAGCAGGCAAACAAGGCAAAGCTATTACGATTCTCACACCAGTTGACGAGTTGTCGATGAGAGCAATCGAGCGTTTGACAGGCCAGCGGGTTAAGAGAGTTGTACCGGAAGGTTTTGGCGGTTTCGAGACTCCGATAACGAACACACCGAAGTTGTTTACACCCGTTGCTCGACCGGCCAACAACATTCGTTCGTTTCGACCGCGTCGAGGAAGATAGATCGCGGGCAGACCGTCAAAGGCATCGTTCGAGAAAGGAACCGCACATGGAAGTTAGGGTTTTCAAAGCTGGAGACCGAGTTGAGCAAATGTGTTTGACCTGCCGTGAGGTTCGCGGGCACGTCGTAGTCTCGGTTGGCAAGAGAGGAAACATTACACGAGTTAGTTGTCCAATCTGTAATTCTCGAGTGCCCTATAAAACAGGGTCCGAACCGAGACGCTCCAATACCGCGAGTCCGCCTTACGACAGAACGCGTACGTATCGCAAGGGTCAGACACTCATGCATTCGACATTTGGCGAAGGCGAAGTCACAGCGATCATAGAACCCCAGAAGATGGATGTGTTATTTGCCGATCGAATGCGCCGGCTGATTCATGGCCATACATAAAAAGCGCGCAAAAGACGACGCGATATCCGGACAGTCATTGACGATTGGAATGTGGGTGACTTTCCGGGCGGAACTAATGCCTGGACGCGATGCAATCGAGCGCACGTTTGAAGTGACGCGTGTTCTCAGAAATCATCGCGTGGAGTTAGACAAGTTGGAGGGACAGCACTCTCTGTCTGAATTCGAGCAGATTGCAAAGAGTGGAAGAATCTCCGCGGAGGATGTTGTTGAACCAAAAAAGCATTAGCGAAATGCAGTTATCAGCACAGGGAACCGTAAACTGGGGCAATGGCGGTCTCGTTGTAATCAGCCATTCAGCAGCAATCGCAGCTCTCTTCTTTACCACTTGGCCGGCCATCGTCAGCGCGATCATTCTGTACTGGGTTGCCGGTAGCCTGGGCATCGGTATGGGCTTTCATCGCTTGATCACTCATCGCGGTTACAAGGTCCCGAAACTGATCGAATATTTTCTGGTTACTTGCGGAACTCTGGCAGCGGAAGGCGGCCCAATTCAATGGGTTGTCACACATCGAATACATCACGCGCACGCTGATCGGGCAGGCGATCCACACACCCCTCGCGACGGAGGCTGGTGGGCTCACATGGGTTGGATCCTGACCGGCATAGCTCAGGATCATGATCAGGATACGATCGAGCGCTACGCTCCAGATCTGATAGCGGATCGGTATTACAGAACTTTGAATCGTTTCTTTTATGCGCCGCTGATCTTGCTGAGTCTTCTGTTATTTATAATCGGCGGATGGTCACTTTTGCTTTGGGGAACCTTTCTGCGTTTGACACTGGCTTTGCATGCTACCTGGCTCGTTAACTCTGCAACTCATTTGTGGGGCAGAACAAGATTCGAAACGGGTGATGACTCGCGCAATAGTTGGTGGGTTGCACTGCTCACGTTTGGCGAGGGCTGGCACAACAACCATCATGCTTATCCAACTTCGGCTCGCCACGGGTTAAGTTGGTACGAGTTTGATTTGAATTGGTTAGGTATTCGTACTTTGCAACTTCTGGGACTGGCCCACGGCATCAAACGCGTGCGTTTCGATCGAACTGCCGCGGCTTGGCAGCTCGTAACCTCCCCGCGCGAGACAGGAGTGCGTTAACGAAAAATGACTATTTGCGAGTTTTGTTTGCATCAGTCACAAGACGCAGCGTGCCGTCTCGGGTTGAATATTCCAAAAACAATGAAGTGCAGGGAGTTTGCCCCTGGCATAGAGAAGTTCTGTGACAAATCCAAGGACTTTGTGAATGCGGATCAGATCGTGCAGATGGCGAAATTCTTTGGTCTCGAGAGGACGGAGCTCAAAAAAGTCCACAGGATTGCCGAAAGAAGAGCCACCGATGAGCCTTGTAAAATGTTCTGACGTCGACGATTGTGCTTCGCCGATTCACCGTCGTGCGTGGAATGCTTGCGCCAGTTTCGTCCGGGCGAAGTGCATGCGAGATTCGCGGCCGAGAACAGGGCTTTCGACAGAAAGTCCTATGGCGTTTTCTGAGTTCTTTTGATTGTTATATTAGTAATTCCAGGCACTGCATGGGTTTCGAGCAGGACAAAACATGCAGCGGTATGCCCGCGTCGTACCTTTAAACAAGAAACGGCTGTCGTGAACGGATTGCACATGTTCATAGTTGATAGCGGAACTAAAATGACGTACAGCGTTCCCGTGTTCTACAGCCGCCGTTACAATGGACCATACTATCGCTGGTCTTATGAGCAGAAGCTGCAAGGGTGGAGGTCAGTGAGAGTCCAAGCCGCCGAGCTGCCACACCTCATCCTGTCTGTTTCGCCCTGGAAGGATGTCCCGGGCTCATTAAGAAACAGCCTGCGCGCACACTATGTTGAATAGAGTATGGATGACCTTGTGAAAACGCGAAATGGTTTTCTCTTCCCAAAGACGAACCAGTACCAATCTGAAGTACACCAATGACGAATTTTCCAATCGCATCGATGAGCGGCACTCGACCACCGCGGATAGCATAAGCAACTTTCACTTGAGGGATTCCACTGCCACACGCTCCCGGTACGACGTATCGAAGCAGCGCACTGCTGATTAAACCACCAAGAGTTGGCGTCAGAATCGTCCACCAGATCCACGTACGACCGTGCGCATGCATCGGGCGATCGATGATGCGAGTCTCAGCACCGATAATTGATAAATGAAAAAGCACCGCGGCCAAACCGCTTAAGGCGAGCCAAAACACGCTGATTTCTGAACAGATCCTTTGCGATGCTGAAGGTACGAGTCGGAGAAAGAGACGCAGCAACATCATGTTGCCTCATCGCCAGCGGTCAACCCATCCGCGAGCCAGGTCTGATAATTTCATGAGAAGCTAAGGTTGGAAATGAAATAACAGGAACGATGCGACGTCCGTCGTTGTAAGTTTTTTCAATTCAGCACGACAAAATGAGAGTAAACGGGCACGTCACTTAGGCATAGGGCTGTGGCGTGTCGAAACGACGACTTGATTGAGCGCAAACTGAGAAACAAAAGAGTCATTGGAATGAAGTTGGTTATTGGTCAGGCGGCCATGCAAGCAGGAGGGAATTAATTACTTTCTTTCCGCATCTCGGACTCAATTCGAGCTTCGCGCTGCGTTTCGCTGTTCGGTGGTTCAGCGTAAAAAATGAACTAAAACAACGATGGCGAGTGTCACCAGGATTACGCATGGAACAAAACGGTGCCAGATGAATCGGTCGATCATATTTTCGGCTTCCATATTCATCGCGCACCGTGGACAGCCGCGCGCATTTTGCTCAAGAACGTTGCCACAATCTCGACAGGTATATGTGCTCATCGCATTCCGTTAACTGCAAGTTAGTTAGCTGGAAGATCACCCGGTGATTTGCTACAGACCAGTGCATACACTACTCTACTGGTCCATGAAGTTTGCATTTGTATGAACGCGCCACAGGGTAAGTTCCCCGATGAATCTCCCGATCCTGGTCGTTGGCTGGACGACCACGGCGATTACCTTTTCAAATATGCGGTTTTTCGACTGCGCGACAATACCGCCGCGGAAGACGCCGTGCAAGAGACTTTTCTCGCAGCACTCAAAGCTTACAAAGAATTTCAAGGGCGCGCTTCAGAGCGCACCTGGCTCGTCGGAATTCTGAAACATAAGATCGTCGATCATTTTCGACGCACAATGCGTGAGGCCCCACTCGGTGAAGAATCTGATGAAGGTCCCGAGCACCGCGAGTTTTTTGAACGGCCCGAGCCATGGCAAGGTCATTGGAATAACAATTACGCGCCAAATGAATGGCATGCAACGCCGGCAGAGCTGATCGAGCGCAACGATTTCTGGAAAGTATATAACGACTGCCTTTCGCCCTTGCCGCAACGCACCGCCAGTGTGTTCACAATGCGGGAGGTGGATGGTCTGAAGAGCGAAGAGATCTGCGAGATTTTGAGCATTAAAGTGAACAACCTCTGGGTTATGCTTCATCGCGCCCGGCTGCATTTGCGCAATTGTCTTGAGGTAAACTGGTTCCGACGCGAACAGTGAGATGGCGCTGAAAATCTACGACAAACTGAAGCACTCGATTCGCTATTGGCTCCTGCGGACCTTGCCTACTTGTCAGCAGACTGTCGAAAAGATCTCACAATCAATGGAGCGATCACTGAGCTTGCGAGAGCGCATCAACCTAAAGCTTCATCTGTGGATTTGTGCGTGGTGTCAGTGGTACGTGGAACATCTGCAAATCATCCGCGAAACAGCTCGCGCCAAAGCCGATGAGCCACCTGATCTCACCTCAGGCCCCAATCTTTCGAACGAAGCTCGAGAACGGATCCGACGTTACCTTACCAACCAGAACTAGGAAGAAGTCTTTTCAGCGTGCTAAACGCTTTGAATTGTAAGCACCAATACAAGTAGCCGAAAACAAGTACAACCTCCGCTAGCGTCGTGTAAGGTTTGACGGGGCACCTCCGACAACTGAGCAAGACGCATGGAATTCTCGAATCACAATCATCAACACACTCCGAACCGGTTTGGTGTTATCCCGACCGCTGTCCGGTTAAATCCAAATCCGGAATATACGGGCAAAGGCGCGACGGTCGCTTTTCTCGATTCAGGATTCTATCCGCATCCGGATCTCGTAACACCTGTGAACCGTGTCATAGCTTACGAAGATCTGTCCAAAGAGCGGTGCAGTTTGTTTTTTCCCGAGCGTGTCGAGGTCTGGCAATGGCACGGGACACAGACGTCGGTTGTTGCTGCCGGTAATGGACAGCTCAGTAATGGCACATATCGCGGGTTAGCCCATGAAGCGGAACTCGTGCTGGTGAAAGTAAGTGAGCGTGGTCGGATAAGTGAAGAAAACATCGCCCGGGGTATCAAATGGGTAATCGCAAATCGTGAGCGTTACAACATCCGCGTGCTGAATATATCTCTGGGCGGAGACGAGGATGTTCCGTGTTCGAAGAGCATCGTCGATCAGGCTGCTGAAGAGGCAGTTAGTCAGGGAATCGTGGTTATCGCCGCGGCTGGAAACTCAGGCGCCGAGGGCCGTCATTCTATTCCGCCCGCCAACTCACCCTCTGTAATTACTGTCGGCGGATACACAGATCACAACCAGTTGAACGGAAGTGAACTTGATCTGTATCACTCAAATTTTGGTGTCACTGCGGACGGAACAGTTAAACCTGAGATCGTTGCGCCAGCGATGTGGGTAGCGGCACCCATTCTGCCGGGAACCAGGTTTTATGAACGAGCTGAAGCTTTATCGCGTTTGGCTGCCGCCATTGATTATGAACTTCGAGATCTCTCTCGCGAGTTGGAAGAAGCGGAGCTTCCTGAGCGAATAGCGAACTCAGATGCGACGGAAATTCGAGCGTACGTCGAGGCGACTTTGCAGCAGCAGAAGATCGTAGCTGCGCATTACCAACACGTTGACGGGACATCTTTCGCGGCCCCGATTGTAACGTCTGTTGTAGCCCAAATGATTCAGGCGAATCCAACCTTAACGCCGGGCGCTATCAAGAACATTTTGGTCTCTACGGCCGACCGCATCGTGACCGGCCCCTTAATTAGACAAGGCTATGGAGTTGTAAATGCGAGGCGTGCTGTAGAACTGGCAAAAACTGAACACCACACATTGAATAGTGTGGGATGTAAACCACCTCGAATCGAGAATGGGCGTCTGATGTTTGTTTTTCACGACGATAGCGCCCAAAGCGTTTCAGTTGCGGGTGACTTTAATGGATGGAGCCAGGAGGACACTCCGCTCAAACGAAATGAGTCTGGTCTGTGGTTAACGGAGATTGTTGTTCCACGAGCCGGGCGTTTGGAATACAAGTTCATTGTCAACGGCCAGCGTTGGATTGAAGATCCGAGCAACGGAATGAAAGTGTCTGACAACTACGGCGGTTTAAATTCAGTTGTGGTGATCGAATGAGAGTATGGTTCCCTGGTTTGTATTTCTCTGCGCTTCCTCTGCGTTCTCTGCGTCTCCGCGGTGAAATCTTGGAGATACCGATAAAACCGCTGAGACGCAGAGAATGCAGAGGAGGCACAGAGAAAATCCAAAACTAAGCCACTAATGAAAGGCAAACTTGAAAGCATTTGTAACGATCAGACAAGTAATCAGACGAGGGCTTCTGCGATCGCTCCAACCGTGTCGGAAAATGGTTCCATTGATGTCCCAATCAATGGAACGCTCGATGGGAGTTTGGGAGTGGTCGCAGCTTAGATTACATCTGCTCGTTTGCGTATGGTGCAGGCGTTACCTAAAACAGATCAGATTCATCAGGCAACTTCTTCGTGAAGACGGGCGGGGTTCTGGCGCACGAGCGGTTCTCAACGCCGAGGCGCGAGAACGTATCACGCATACAATCGACAAGACGTCATAGGTCTGCACGCGACCGACCGAAGTCACCTCGGCTCGGTGATTTCGGCAAAAACCTAAATCTCCAATCTGCC
>Ga0068856_100005549_pt1 | contig 12425 bp, 12 predicted proteins | sample KBSCornC62_FD_66595 | JGI IMG/M metagenome (GOLD analysis project Ga0068856, IMG submission 66595) | Corn rhizosphere microbial communities from Kellogg Biological Station, Michigan, USA - KBS Corn C6-2 | ecosystem: Host-associated > Plants > Roots > Rhizosphere > Soil ...
GAGGTCTTGATCACCGTGCCGCCGTACTTGCTCATCGCCTCGACGGCCTTGTCCGGGGTGACCTTCTCCACCATCAGGAACAGCGCCGAGGTTCCCGGCTCGATCATGCCGCGGACCTGGTCCTGGAACTGCTTGTCGATGCCGGACTTGGTGACCTTGCCCATGAGCGCGCCCATCCCGGCGCCGACCGCCATCCCGAGTACCGGGATGAAGAACAGCAGGCCGAACAGCAGGCCCCAGAACATGCCCCAGGTTGCCCCGCCGCCGACTATGTGGTGGCTCGTGTGCGTGTGGTACTTGCCTTCCCTGTCCCGGACGATCACCGCGATCGCGTCGGGCTGGATGATCAGGTCCTGGGCCAGCCGCCGCGCCTCGGCGGCTGCCTCGTCGGCGGTTGCCTCATCGGGATAAGCGATCGCGATCAGGTCAGCCATGATTTTCTCACTTCCCTGCAGTGGCTACTGGTCGGGCCCAGTTCAGCAACTAACCTGCCGTCGCGATCCACCCGTGGCGGGTGAAACGGCGGGGCGTCAGATCAGCTCGAGTTGCCGCGCGCGGCGGACTGCCTCGTTCCGGTGCGTGGCGGACAGTTTGCGGTAGATGCTCCGGAAATGGGTCTTCACCGTGTTCACCGAGAGGAACATCTCCGCGGCGATCTCGGCCGTGCTGAGCATCCCTGACGCATACGTGAGCACTTCCCGCTCGCGTGCGCTGAGCCGCTCGACGACCAGTGGCGCCGGCGGGGCGGCCGGAAGCACCTTGACAGAGATCGTGCCGGGGGTGATCACGCTGGGCCCGAGCAGTTCACGGTACGGCTGGACCAGCTCGGGGTCGTGCCGCAGCACCTGCCTCAGCCAGGTGCGTTCCATGACGAAGGGCAGCCTTACCTGTTCCGGCTTGGCCAGCCGCAGCGCGCGCTCCAGGCAGCGGCGGCCGTGGGCGCTGTCCCCGGCCGTGTAGCTGAGCCGGGCCTCGGCCAGCGCCACGTCGAGCTGCGGGAATCCCGGGCCCACAGGGTTCAGGGCGCGCCGGGCGGATTGCTGGTCGCCCGCGGTCAGCCATGCGTGGGCGAGCGCCGCCGCAGCATCGGGGCCCGGGCCGGCGCGCTGCGCCGTGGCCACGGCCGCCTGCGCGTCGCCGGCTGCCGCCTGGGCGCGTGACTCGAGAACCGTCAGCATGAGCTCGAGCCAGCCGGGCGGCGACGGTGACCAGTCCTCGCCGGCCTGGCGGATCATGTCCGTAGCGGGCGTGGCCTGGCCGCCGGCCAGCCGCCGCTGTGCCGCGACCACGCAGGCGAGGGCGCTGACCAGCTTGTCCGGGCGGCTTCGCAGAGCGGCCTCGGCCAGCTTCAGCTGCGAATGCGCCTCCTGGGCGTCGCCTTGCTGCAGGCACACCCAGGCCAGCGCGACGCTTGCGGCCGGGATGACGTCCTCGGCGAGGTCGCCACCGCCGCTGCTGCTCAGCGCCTCGGCCGCCTCGCCGGCCAGCTCGACGGCGCGGCTCAGCCTTCCCCTGAGGGCTTCCACCAGGGCGAGATACCCGAGACAGCCGGATCGCTCGTGCGTGGTTTCCGCGGCTGGGACGGCCGCCGCGTCGGCGAAGCGGACGGCGGCCGCGTCGAGACGGCCGGCCCATGTCTCGACCACACCGCAGTCCGTCATGACCTGCACGCGGACTTCCGGATGCCGGGCCCGGACCTCTTCTGGCAGCTCGGTCATCACGTCCTCGGCACGCCGTGCCGCGGTCGCCGCCATCTCGAGGTCCCCGGTGCGGCGGGCCAGCGCCAGCTGGATCAGCGCCGCGGCCAGCCGGGCGGGGACCTGCTCTTCGGCCTCCTGATGCCCGAGGATGTCCTCCGCGGCCGCAAGCTGGGCAGCGGCTGCCTCGTGGGCACCCTGGCGCAGCGCGATGGCCGCCGTCACGAGCAACGGCTGCGGCTGCGTCCACTCCTCATCAGGCGGCATGGACCGGAATGCCTCGGCCAGCGGGTGATGGCCACGCAATTCGATGAGCTGCTCGATGGCGAACTCGTCCACGACTACGTCGGCGGCGAGCGCCCAGTCGCCAGATTGCGCGGCATACCGCACGGCGTCGCCAATCCGCCCGTGGCGCTGGCACCACCGTGCCGCCCGCCGGTACAGGTCGGGTATCTGCTCGCCGCACTCGATCCTCAGCTTGAGGCGCAGCACCGCCCCGAGCAGCGACTGGTAGCGGTACCACCCCTGCCCGAGCGGGCGGACGAACGCGCCCGATCGCGCCAGCGCGGGCAGCGCGTCTGCCCCGGCCCGGTCATCGGTCAGCTCGGCGGCGAGATCGGCGCTGACGCTGTCCAGGATGCTGGTCCGCAGGAGCATGTCGCGAACCGCAGGGACCTGGGCGTTGAGCACCTCGTCCACCAGGTAGCTGGTGAGGGCGCTGTCCCCCGTTTCCAGTTCCTTCGAGAACTGCTCAGGGTCGGGGCGTCCCTGCAGGGAGAGCGCAGCCAGCCGCATTCCCGCCGCCCAGCCCTCCGTTCGCCCGGCAATGCGCTCCAGGGCCGGGACCGACAGCGTGACGCCGTGATGGACCAGCAGCGCAGCAGATTCCTCCATGCTGAAGGCCAGGTCGTCGGCCCTGATCTCGGCCAGCTGGCCGGCCAGCCGGTACCGGTGCAACGGCAGCAGCGGATCCGCTCGCGATACCACCATCAGGTGCAGCCCCGGCCAGGCATTCCTCAGGACGTAGGCGAGCCCGTCCAGTACGGCTGGTTCCGTCAGCAGATGGAAGTCGTCGAGGACGAGCACTACCGGCGGGTTCTGGGCGGATAGCGCCGACGCCAGCCGGACGAGGAACGCGTGGTCCACGGTCGCGCGTCCCGGCCCAGGTACTACCTGCGGCACGGCGATGCCTGCCTTCCGCAGGGCGGCCACGACGTACGACCAGAACATCCTGGGCCGGTTGTCGTAGTCGTCGGTGTTGAGCCAGGCCAGGGTGCATGGATAGCTGGTCGACGTGGCCCACGCCGCGACGGCCATGGTCTTGCCCGCACCAGGCGGCCCGGTCACCGAGGTCAGCGGGCCTCGCGCGCCGTCGGCCAGGAGCTTGTCGATGCGCGGGCGGATGACTGCCCACCCAGGCACGGCCGGCATCGTGACCTTCGAGGTCAGGACGGGATCGCCAGCATCCCTGCCTCCCCCGTGCCGGGCTGTTCCACGCGCGACGGCGCTAGATGCCCTCATTTGCTTATTCCCATCTCTGCGGGCTAGCCCTCCGTACGTCTGTCCCCCGGCGAGGGATGAGGTCATCGAAGCCGGGCCCTCGCACCGTGATGGCGGAGTATCACCCGTCATGAGTGGAGCGCGAAGCGCCCGCCGGAAGGACCGTAGGAGTGCCTGGCCATGAAGATTCCTACTAGCGAGGGGCTACGGTGCCATCGTCCTACTATGAAATCCGGGTGGCCGGTACCCTTCCACCCGAGGTTCTGCTCGACTTCGAGAGGCTTACTGCATCGGTCGAGCCGGTGGAGACAGTCGTGCACGGCCCGCTGCAGGATCAGGCCGCACTGAACGGGCTGCTCGCTCGGCTGCAGACGTTCGGTGTCGAGGTTCTCGAGATCCGGCGCCTGCACGGGACGGATCCGTCCGGTGACGAGCGCCATCCGTGACGGCCCGGGTCCGCGGCCGGTGCGGGCCCGGGTCGCGCTGACTGCGTTCACGCCGGCTTTCTGCTCAGGATCCGGCTCCCACCGGAACTCCCGAGCCGTTCTGCTGCCAGGCCTGTGTTCCGGCGGACATGGCCGCCCTGGCCTGGGTGAGCTTGTTCCTGGCCAGCTGGCTGACCGGCACATCCATGTCGTTGACCCACCGCCGGGTGGACGTCATCATGTGGCCCGCGCCCAGGGCCAGCCCGGCCAGGGCGATTATGGTCCCCCCACCCACCAGTGCCGCGCTGGTAATCAGGGTGGCCGTACGGAACCGCGGCCCGCCGCTGCCAATCTGGTTACTACTCATAGCCCCCATCCTCTGCTCGCGACCTGATCATCACTGTCCTCATCCCGGGTGACCCCCGAATCACCCATTTAGGGTGAACGGTATTTTGCGGCTCCCCCGCATCACGCGCAGCGGGTGATGCGGCCGCCGGCCGGTCCTGCGACCGTGGCGTATAGCTGGACCGAAGGAGTAACCCGTGGCCCCTGATCCAGCGGCCCGGCAGGAGGAACCATGCTGCGGATAATCCTCAACGTGATCTGGCTGATCTTCTGCGGCGTGTGGATGGCCATCGCGTACGTCGTCGCCGGCCTGGTCGCCTTCATCCTGATCATCACGATCCCGTTCGGGATCGCCTCCTTCCGCATCGCCGCCTACGTGCTATGGCCGTTCGGCCGCACGATCGACCGGAACCCGCACGCCGGCGTGGCCTCGATGCTCGGGAATGTGCTGTGGATTCTCCTGTTCGGCTGGTGGCTGGCGCTCGGGCACCTGATCACCGGCGTGATGCTGGCGATCACGATCATCGGCATCCCGCTCGCGGCCGGCAGCTTCAAGATCATCCCCATTACCCTGATGCCCCTCGGGGTCCGCGTGGTGCCTTCTGACCGCGCGTATGCCGGGGTGGCGTAGCGCAGCGGCGGGCCGTCTCGTGCGCCTGCCGTGGCCTTCGCCGGGGCGGGGGCCACGGGCCGTGCGCGGGCCTGGGCTCCTCGTGCGGGCTGGCCAGCCTGGCCGCACGGGTGGCCGGGGAGACTTTAAATCTTCGACCTGGCGATTTAGGGTGGGCGGACGCATCACTTTGCTGGTCCCGGGCCTTGTGGGCGGCTGATCTATGGTGCCGGGGAGAGCCTAAGCATGACCAACGGACTGCGCGACTCTCGGGTGATGGTGCCGCGGCTTCCGCCGCGGTACGTCACTCGACCGCGCCTGCTCGCCAGGCTTGACGGCGCCGCGGACCGGCCCCTGACCCTCCTGTCGGCCGGCCCGGGGGCCGGCAAGACCGTGCTGCTCGCCGACTGGGTGCGGCAAAGCGGTGCGCCGGTCGCCTGGCTGAACCCGACGCCGGCCGACGCGGAGCCGCGCCGGTTCTGGCGCCTGCTCGAGTCTGCGCTGCGGGACAGTCATGGTGCCGGTCCCGGCCCGTCCGTGGCTGGGTCGCGGGCGGCGGGCATCGACCTGGTCCTGGCGCTGTTCAGCCGGATACCCGAGTCGACGGGCCGGCTCGTCGTGATCATCGATGACGCGCACGTGCTCGTTCACCCCGACGTCCTGGCTGGCCTGGACAGCCTTATCCGCGGTGGGCAGCCTGGGCTGCGGCTGATCCTGGCCGCGCGCAGCGACCCCTTGCTGCCGCTGCACCGGTACCGGCTGGCCGGGCAGATGCACGAGCTCCGCGCGGCGGACCTGGCGATGAACAATGAGGAGATCGCCAAGGTACTGAGCGCCCACGGGGTCACCCTCCAGGCCTGGGATTCCGACATCCTGGCCGCACGGACCGAGGGCTGGGCGGCGGGGGTGCAGCTGTCCGCTATGCGGATGGAGGGGGCCGAGTACCCGGCCGATTTCGTCTCCGAGCTGGCGATGGATCCGGGCAGCATCGGTGAGTACCTGGTCAACGAGGTCCTGCGCGATCAGCCGGAACCGCAGCGCAAGCTGCTGATAGAGACCAGTTTCCTGGACGAGGTAACGGGTCCCCTCGCCGATGCGGTGACCGGCATGACCGGCTGCGGGGACATGCTCGCCGGGCTCGCCCGGGCCAACGCGTTCGTCATACCGCTCGATGCCGCCCAGGAGCGCTACCGCTATCACGAGCTGTTCGCGGAGATCCTCCGTTACCTGCTGAAACGGCAGAATTCCGAGGCTTTCCGCGGGCTGCAGGAGCGTGCCGCGACCTGGTTCGAGGAAAGCGGCGACATCGGCAGCGCACTGTACTGGGCCACCCAGGCCGGCAACCGGCACCGCGTCGCCAGGCTCCTGGCCCGCGGCGGGCTCGCGCACGCGTTCGTGCGCCGCCAGGACCTGTCGGGTCTCGGGCTCAGGGAACTGCTGCCGCTGCGGCCGCCCGCGTGCGCCACGGGGACCGAGGAGGCCGAGTTCGCGGTGGCCGGCGCCGTGCTGGAGATCGTGTTCGCCAGCGCCAGTTCCCTACCCCGCCTGCGCAAAAGCCTGCCCGCGCTGAAGACCGACGATGTCCTTGCGGATCCGGAGCTGCTCGTCACATGCGACCTGGTGGAGTTCCTCCTCGGGCAGCGAGCCTTTGATGTGGGCGCCGTTGACGCGGTCGCCCACCGCCTGCTCGGCGTCAGCGGCGATGCGCCGGTGCCGGTGATACCGGGGCTGTCCGCGGCCGTGCTGCTGGCCCAGGCGAGTGCCCACCTGTGGCACGGCAGGCACGAGGACATCGGCGTGCTCCTCGACGGGGCCCTGGCCGAGGCCCGGCGGGACGCCATGCCCGGCCTCGAACTCGAGGTGCTCGGCATGATGGCGTTCGTGGACAGCTACTGGTCGCGGACGAACCACGCCAGCGATGCGGCCCAGCGCGCTCATGCCCTGAGCAGGCACAAGAACCTGAATATCCCGCCGGCACTGGAGTTCGCGGCGGCGATGCGCTCCGTGATCGCCGGCGACCTCAGCGGCCAGAAGGGGATGATTCAGCGGGTCCTGCTGCCTGACGTGGTGGGCTCGGACCCCGGCATGGCGGTCGCGCTCACCCTCGGCCAGGCTAATGTGCTCCTGTTCCAGGGTGAGATAAACGAGGCGCGGGCGATGCTGCACGATGCCGGGCGCCGGATCCCGCCCCTGCTCACCGTCCTCCGTGACGGCATGCTGGCCGACGTGGACACCGCGCTGGGCCGGCCGCGCGCGGCGCTCCGGCTGCTCAGGAACTACCGCGGCACCGAGTTTGAGGTCCTGACCGCGATGGCCCGCGCCCGGGCCTTCCTGGCGCTGAACGAGCTGCGTAACGCGCAGGACTGCATCCGCAGCGTGCTGGCCACTCCCAGCACCCAGTCCGGCCGCTTCGCGCTCGTGGAGGCCATGCTGTACGACGCCCAGATCGCCCAGCTGAGCGGCGATCCCGGCCGTTCGGTTGAGGTTCTCGTCCGGGCCCTCGAGGTTGCCCGGGGAGACATCATCCTTCCGTTCGTTCAGGTCAAGGACACGTTCGACGAGCTCCTTGACAGGCATCCGAACGTCGCCGTCCAGTGGCCGGTGCCTCACCCGGCGCGGACGCCGGCCGAACCGGACGGGCCGGCCCCCGAGCTGCCGGCCGCAGCCCAGGAGCTGCCCGAGCCGCTCACCCAGCGTGAGCTGACCATTCTGTCCCTGCTGGCGACCAGCATGTCGAACTCAGAGATCGCCGACGAACTGTGCCTGTCGGTGAATACGGTCAAGACCCATCTGGCCGCGATTTACCGCAAGCTCCCCGCCAGCCGCAGGCGCGAGGCCGTGTCGCGAGCCCGCCAGCTCGAGCTGATCTGAGCCGTTGGCTATCTCACCTTCCCCCGGCCGTATCCCGGCCTTCACCCGGTAGTAGCCCCACCTTCACCCAGCGGCATCTCCACCTTCACCCGGCACGCATGAAGCCAGCGCGGGTATCCGATTGCCAGGATCGCAGGTAACAGCCAGGTCGCCCCTAGCCGTAAGGAGGCGTGATGGCCATTCAGGTCCACGGGATCGCCGGCGCCGTGCTCACCGGGCGCTAACGATGGTCGTTGCGTCCCGATGAAAGCTCAGCCCACTTACGAGATCCGGATCGCGGGCCGGCTCGACAAGCCCACGCTCGCCAGGTTCGCGGGCCTGGCGGTGAGCTTCCGCGACGGGGCTACGGTCATCACCGGCCAGTTCGACCAGGCTGCCCTGCACGGCATGCTCGAGATGATCAGGTCGCTCGATCTGGACCTCCTGGAAGCCCGCCGGATCGGCGTCCCGCTGCCGAGGGACAATTCCGGCGCCCCGGATCATGGCCAGCACGGTGCCGTCCGCCCGGATCCTGGAAGGAGCCCCCGATGACCAGCTATCTCTACAAGATCAGGGTCATCGGCTGCCTCGGTCCGGCGACCCGCGAGGCGTTCGCCGACATGCTGGTGGAGACCGAGCAGACCGTCACGCTCTTGTCTGGTCAGCTCGACCAGCCAGGACTGCACGATGTGCTGGACCGGGTCCGGGCCCTGGGCCTGGAACTCGTCGAGATCAAGCAGGCCCCTGACTAGCGGGGTCACCGCTGATCGTCGGCAATGCTGCTGTCGGACATGCGATCCAGCTGGATCAGCTCGAAGCCAAGTGACATGATCCGGTTCAGCGCGCCGTAGAGGGCAGCCTGATCGAGGTAGCCGGTCAGTACCGTAGTCGAACCGTCGGATTCGATCTTGAAATCACCGAACGCTTCGCGGCCGACCTCGCCCAGCACACCGGCTAGGGTGATCTGGTAACGGTGCGCAGTCACTTCGCCTCCGTATCGACCTCGGTGCCTGTGGCACCGGGACTCTACTGCCGGCCCGGCGGCTGCTACCCGGCCAGTGCGGACCTATGCTCAAGCGTTTACCGCGCGACCAGGGTCTGGCGTAGCTCAGCAGGGATCCCGGTGCAGCGCGAGCACCGCATTTTGGCATGCCGATGGGGTAGTTTGACAGACATCAGCCGTATGTAGCTGGGCAGCCTCGACTCGCACGCTTACGGAGGTGGTGGGGGGTGCCCACGCGCCGGTACCGGATCACCGTTTCCGGCACCCTCGGTGAGGTCGGCCGTGAGGTGCTCGGAGATCTCCGGTTCGAGTGCGACGACTCGAAGAATACGGTGCTGATCGGCGATCTCGACGAGGCCGCTTTGTACGGTGTTCTCAACCGCCTCCTGGTCCTCGGCCTGGAACTCGTCGAGCTGACCCGCGGCCCGTCGCCTGATGGTCTCACCCGCGGAGAATGAACCCGGGCGCCGGCGTTACCCCGAGCCGGCGCACGAGGTGCTCGCCCACCCGGATCGCGTTGGCCATAGTGGTGAGAGCTGGTCCCACCGCTCCCACACTCGGCAGGAAACTCGCATCCGCCACGTACAGGTTGTCAAGCTCGTGGGCCTTGCAGTGGACGTCGAGCACGGATGTCGCCGGATCAGTGCCGAACCGGCAGGTCCCGGCCTGATCGGCGACTCCCGCACTGGTCTCGTCCATCGCCGCCGGGGTCTCGCCCCGGGCGAGGTGAAGGCCTGAATGGCTCAGCATCGACTCGAGTTCGTGCAGGAGGCGCGCGGCCTCGCAGCGGTTGGTGGCGACGTAAGCCAGATGCGGGTGGTTCTCGCGATCAATGGTCACGCGATTGCCCGGCAGGGGGAGATCCTCGGTCATGAGCCGGAATCCGACCGCCTCCTGGGCCAGATGCCCCGGTCTGGGCAGTACCTGGATGCTGCCCAGCGGCCATCGCCGTGCGTGGCCGGCCACCTTCGCGGACCTTCGTGACTCGCCGGCCAGGTAGAACGCGTTGATACCCAGCGTCGGGGAGAAGACCGTCTCGTTCGGCTTCTCGCCCAGAGCCGCTACATCGACGACGCAATGGCACATGTAGTTGCGGCCGACCTGGCCGGATCCGTTGGCCAGCCCGGCCGGATGGGTTTCTGATGCCGACCTGAGCAGTATCTTCGCGGAGTTGACCGCCCCCGCGGCCAGGACGACGATGTCGCCGCGATACTCCTCGCGGGTCCCGCCGCGGTCGACTATGACCTTGGTGACGGACTGGCCGCGCGGATCGGTCTCCAGCCTGGTCACCTCGGCGTTGACGAGCATGGTGACGTTCAGCCTGCCCAGGAGCGGCCTGACCGCGATGACGTCGGCGTCGGCCTTGGCGTGCACCAGGCACGGAAAGCCGTCACAGGCGCCGCAGCGCAGGCACAGGCTCGTCGGCGGGTTCCTCTCGTCGAGCATGACGCCGCGGGGGATGTGAAAGGGGTAATAGCCGGCCCGGTCCAGGTCATCGGCGATCTGCTGGATCAGGGGCTCATGGGAAACCGGTGGCCACGGGTACTCCTCCGACCAGGGACCTTCGGTTGGATCCTCACCGTGCAGTCCCCGTACCTGATAGAGCCATTCGGCCTTGGCGTACCAGGGCTCGAACTCGTCGTAGCTCAACGGCCAGGCCGGCGAGATGCCGTCCATGTGCGCGATCTCCCCGAAATCCGCCGGGCGCAATCGGGACAGGGCCGCGCCGTAGAGCTTGGTGGCTCCGCCGACGTAGTAGTGGACCCGTGGCTCGAAGGGATTCCCCGCGGCGTCGTACCACGTGTCCTGCGACACGTATCGGCCGCCGGCCAGCACCTGAAGCGGCTGCCAGTTACACAGTTCTCTCGGCAGGAAGTTCCCGCGCTCCAGGAGCAGAATCCGTTTCCCTGACATCGCCAGCGTCCGCGCCAGCGTTCCGCCGCCGGCACCGCTTCCGATGACGACGGCGTCGTAATGGTCGGTCACGCCGTTACCGTCGCGTCAGTGCTTTGCGATCTGCTGACCGCCCGCCGCATGCTGAGGCCGCCGACGATCTCGAGCAGGCCCTGGAGGATGAACCAGATCCCGATCAGGACCGCGAGCGCCTTGACCGACTCCACCGGCCACGCGGTGATCACGATTCCGCCGATCACGCTGAGGATCCCGAAAAAGATCCACCAGCCGCCGCCCTCGCGGGAGTCACCGGAAAAGCTCACGATCAGCGCGATCACGCCTTGCACGATCCAGCTGATTCCGATGATCAGGCCTACGAGGGCAACGGTGAGATGCAGGTGACGGAGCATCACCACGCCGATCACTATGAGCAGGAGGCCTGAGATGCCCATCCATACGCGGTGTTCCTGGTTGCCGCCGAACACCCTGATCAGATGGAAAAGCCCCGAGGTGAGCAGGAGCAGGCCGAACAGGATGGTGATGGCGTTGAGGGTCGCGCTTGGGTAGAACGTCACGATCAGCCCGAGCGTCACCGTCACCACGCCGAGGCCGACCGTCGCCTGCCATGTGTGTACCGCAGCCACGTCCGTTCCTGCTCTGTTCAGTTGCATGAAAGCCCACCTTCTTGCACCGGAGCGTCAGTGCGGAGATATATCGATGCTGCGAAACGATCGATGTCATGGTCATCACCCCGGGCGGGTGATGGCCGCTATTGCTGACCGGGAAGGATTCCTGCCGCCTTAGCCGTGCGGCACATAGTTGCCGAGATCGGCGCGAAGCCTTCGCCGGGCCCGGTGCAGGCACGATTTCACGCTGCCGATGGGGATGCCGGTTACGGTGGAGATCTGCTGGTAAGCGAGCCCTTGGAGATCGGCGAGAAAGACGACCGTCCGGTACCGGTCCGGCAGGGCCCGCAATGCCGCGGTGAGATCGGCGCCCAGCCGGTATCTCAGCATCTGCTCTTCGGCCGAGCCATCGTGTGATTGGACCCGGAGCAACTGCGGGCTGGTGAAATCGGCCGGGACGAACTGCGGTCCGGACCGGGTTTTCCGGTAGCCGCTGATGAACGTGTTGATCATGATCCGGCGCAGCCATGCCTTGAGGTTCGTTCCGGGCTCGAACCGGTCGTGCGCCGCAAGGGCCTTCGCGAACGTCTCCTGCACGAGGTCTTCGGCGTCCAGGACGTTATGGGTTATCCGGAGCGCAGCGGGATACAGGTTCGCCGCATAAGCCCGGATCGCATCGTCAGTCCACAGGCCGTTCACGGGTTTGCCAGCCGGCCGCTAGAACGGTGCCGGGATATGCCGCAGCGGCAGGTCCGGCTCCACGTATCCGCCGCGTGGCTGCCGCCTGGGCAGCTTGATGTCCCGGTGCGGGAACGGCTTGTACGGGACCTGACTCAGCAAGTGGCTGATGATGTTAAGCCGGGCGCGCTTCTTGTCGTTAGCGTCGGCGATGTACCAGGGGGCCCACGCGGTATCGGTGGCGGTGAACATCGCGTCTCTTGCCCTGGAGTAGTCATACCAGCGGCTGTAGGACCGCAGATCCATCGGCGACAGCTTCCATATCTTCCGTGGATCGTTGATCCGGCTCTCAAGCCGCCGGGTCTGCTCCTCGGGGCTGACCTCCAGCCAGTATTTGAGCAGCAGGATCCCCGAATCGGTCATGGCCTTTTCCCAGGCCGGCACCAGCTCGAGGAACCGCTCGGTCTCCGCCGGACTGCAGAAGCCCATCACGCGCTCCACGCCTGCCCGGTTGTACCAGCTGCGGTCAAAGATCACGATCTCGCCGGCCGCCGGGAAGTGCTGGATGTACCGCTGGACGTACATCTGTGACTTCTCCCGCTCGGTCGGGGTGGGCAGGGCCACCACCCGGAATACGCGCGGGCTCACCCGCTCGGTGATCCGCTTGATCGTGCCCCCTTTCCCGGCGGTGTCGCGGCCCTCGAACACGACGCAGATCTTGGCCCCCGAGTCCTTCACCCATTCCTGCAAGGCCACGAGCTCCCCGTGCAGGATCCTCATCTGGCGCTCGTATTCCTT
>Ga0068856_100005552_pt1 | contig 12420 bp, 10 predicted proteins | sample KBSCornC62_FD_66595 | JGI IMG/M metagenome (GOLD analysis project Ga0068856, IMG submission 66595) | Corn rhizosphere microbial communities from Kellogg Biological Station, Michigan, USA - KBS Corn C6-2 | ecosystem: Host-associated > Plants > Roots > Rhizosphere > Soil ...
CCATCGAACAAACCGGCCCGGTCGAAGCCTGGATCGCCGTCGCTACTAAAGAACAAGAACTAGGCACCGGCCACGCCCTCCTGGGCCCTAGCCGTTTCGTTTCGTAAAAATGCCGCATCTCGTAGAAGCTCATAGCCAAAAGCTAACAGGATAAACGTTGTGCTCGCCGCGCATCTGTGGAATCCTATGGGCAGCGAGGAGGTGACACATGCCGTGCGATCCGCAAATTCTACGCAATGTTCCGTTGTTCGCTTTGCTTGACGAAGAGGAAGCGGCCGTTTTGGCGGGACAGGTCGAAATTAGAAATTTTGCAGTCAGGCAGCGCATTTACAAGATGGGTGACCAGAGTGGGCGGGCCTACATCCTGGTCTCCGGGCTGGTACGGGTGACCACCGTGGATGAAGACCATCAGGAAGTCATCGTAGATGAGCCGTCAACGGGCGAGTTCTTCGGATTTGCTTCCATGCTGGATCAAACGCCACACCAGACCAATGCCACCGCTCTCGAACCGACGGTGTGCATCGAAATGGACCGCCACGATATCGCGGTGCTCCTCGAACGGAAGCCGCATGCGGGGATGGACATGTTGGCGGTGCTCGGCCGCCAATTCCATGGAGCGCAGCAGCTAGTCCGGCTGCGATCCATGCGCAATCCGAATGATGTGATCGAAAAGGAAAGCACGCTCGGCGAGCGCATCGCCGATTCGGTCGCGCGCTTCGGGGGCTCGTGGGCGTTCATTATTACGTTCCTGTTGGTGCTTGTCCTCTACAGCGCGGTCAATATCGCATTGGATCGAAAAGCGTGGGACCCATATCCGTTTATTCTGTTGAATTTGTTCCTGTCGATGCTCGCCGCGATTCAGGCGCCGGTGATCATGATGAGCCAGAACCGCCAGGATACGAAGGACCGGCTCCGCGGCGAACTGGATTACGACGTCAACCGCCGCGCGGAATCCGAGATTCAGGGGCTGGCGCGCAAACTGAATCTATTGGACGAAAAAATGGGGGATATCGAGGATTTCCTGCGCGGCAATCAAGCGCCCCAAATCAGGCAGCGATGACCTCGAAGATCGCTTCCACTTCCACGGCCGCGCCGGTGGGCAACGAAGCGAATCCGAGCGCGCTGCGGGCATGATAGCCATCCGTCTGTTTGCCGAATACTTCGTGAAACAGATCTGACGCGCCATTAATTACCAGATGCTGCTCTTCGAAATCCGGCGTCGAGTTCACGCAGCCAAGAACCTTGATCACGCGCAGCCCGCTCAGGCTACCGTGCTCGTTCCAGACAGACTGTAGAACTTTGATGGCGCACTCGCGCGCGGCGCTACGGCCCTGCTCCGTTGTTAGTTCGCGGCCCAGTTTGCCTTTCAAGCCGCTTACGTGGCCGGACGTAAGGAGCTGCGGTCCTGAGCGAACGCAGAGATTCAGATAACCGGGAGCGATCTTTTCAAATTTGATTCCAAGGCTTTCCGCCTTCTGTTGCGCGTCCATAAAGGATCATCTTAACGGTTCGGTTTGCGGCGCCGAGCGAAACGGGAGCGATACCGCACGGAGCGGAAGCGATACAGCAAAGACGGAGCCGCCGTGCGAAGCGGAACGCAATTCGATGGCCGCACCATGCTGGGCAACGATCGTCTGGGCAATCGCCAGCCCCAAACCATGCCCGCCGGATTCCTTGCTTCTCGATGGATCGACCCGAAAAAACCTCTGGAATACTTGGCTTCTGGCTTCCTCCGGGATGCCGATACCTGTATCTTCGACGATGATGGTGGCGTGTTCGGGGTGCGGCTCCAGCAAGATAGAAACAATGCCTCCTTCGGGCGTGTACTTGATGGCGTTATCGAGCAGAATCACCAGCATTCTGCGCAGCGCGGAAAGGCTTCCGGCGACTTCGACGTGCTGACCGGGCGTTTTCCGTCGGAGAGCTATACTCTTCACCTCGGCTAGCGGCTTCAAATCAAGGCATACATCTTCGATCAAGCCCTCCAGTTCTACCGCGCCAGTTTCGCCCGCGCTATGGTCGAAATCGGCACGGGCCAGAAACAGCAAGTCCTCGATCAGGTGCGTCATGTTCTCCGATTCCTTCTGAATCCTTTCGAGCGCCGCGCGGTATTCGGCTTCCGGGCGAGTTCTGCGAAGCGCGTTCTCCGCCGCCAGGCGGACAATTGCCACTGGCGTTCTTAATTCGTGAGAAGCGTCGGCGGTGAATTGCGAAACTTTTGAGATCGCCGACTCCAGCCTGCCGAGCATGGCGTTCCAGGTTTCTGTCAGCCGCTGCAGTTCGTCGTTGGTCTTGGGAACCGGGAGGCGCTCGGAGAGATTATTGAGGCCGATGGTGCGCGCACGCTCGGTAATGGCATCCACAGGTCGAAGTGCTCGGCGGCTCAACCAAAATCCGCCTGCTGCGCCGCACACCGCGAATAGCGGAATGGCGGCTATCAGCAGCAGCCCTAGCAGGTAGACGGCTCGATCCACCGGCTCCGACGAAAGCGCGAGGAACGTGAGTACTCTGCCTTCTTTTAAGAGGACGGTCTGTACCACAGCCAGGTAAGTATGACTCTTCCAGAGAAGTCGATATGGCTTACTGCCGTCTCCCGGCTGCAACGTCAATCCGGTGGGAGCGGCATAAATGGGCTGCCCCCTGGCGTCCAGCACGAGCAGGAGATGCTCCTGCGGCATGGATAGCGAATATTCGTCAATTTCCACCGGCAGACTGGTGTCGAGGTCATGATCTTCGATCTGAAGATATTTATTCAAGCCGCGTGCCTGATCGACGAGCGCGGATTCGAGATCGGCATACAGGAAGTGCCGCAGCGCCAGCCAAATCGAGCAACTGAACAGGATGAGGCCAAGGCACAAGACGGCGGTGTACCAGAGAGTGAGCCGCTTGCCGATCGAACTGGTCTTCACAGCTCGGGCTCCGCTAGAGAATAGCCGATTCCGCGGACCGTGCGAATGAGCCGCGGCGCACCGGCGACTTCGACTTTGTTACGGAGCAGGCGAATGAAAGCGTCGAGCGTATTCTCCTCGATTTCCGTATCGAAGCCCCAGATCGACTCGACAATGACCGAGCGTGATAACACGCGTCCTTTATGGCGCATCAGCAGCTCGAGCAGGCTGTACTCGCGCGGCGTCAGGAGAATCGAGCGGCCGGCGCGTGTCACTGCCCGCGTGGCTGTATTCAGGCTCAATCCACCGCTTTCCAGGCAAACAGGTTGAGGAATTTCGCCGCGGCGGCTTACCGCTCGCACGCGCGCCAGAAAGACATCGAGCGAGAACGGCTTAGTAAGGTAATCATCGGCGCCGGCGTCGAGCGCTGCCACGATGTCTTGGGAGCGGTCCCGCGCGGTGAGCACGAGTATCGGTGTTTGGATGCGGGCTCGGCGGAGTTGCCGCGCGACTTCAAATCCGTCCATGCCCGGTAGCATAAGGTCGAGTACCAGCAAATCAAAGCGGCCGGTTCGCGCCAGCGCAACGGCCTGTTGCCCGTCGGTCGCGATAGTAACGAGATGGCCTTCTTCGGAAAGCGCTGACCGCAGTAAGTCGGCCATGGCGGCCTCGTCCTCGACTGCGAGAATTTGCATTTGCCGGTTACATCCTAGATGAACTGTCTGAAAAATTCGTGAAAACGCCTTCCGTATGCCCAGGAGCCTTTCATCATTTTTTCAGGTTTTACTGTTTCAATGAATCAGCATTGCATTGGTTCACTCGAACATTCGTGGCGCTGTTGCCTTGGACCTTCCACCTGGCGGCTCAGAGCCTGACCGTCGATCTGGCGGATGCGCTGGCGCGCGCTCAGCAATACGGGGCGCAGATACAAACTGCGGATATTGTAGCCTCGCTGGCGCGGGAAGATCGCGCGCAGGCCAAGGCAGCCACTCTGCCTTCAGTCAACGGCTTTAACCAATTCATCTACACGCAGGGTAACGGGACCACCTCGGGCGTGTTTGTGGCGAACGATGGCGTACACGTCTATAACGAGCAGTTACAGGCGCACGAAGAGCTGCTGGCGCTCGCCCGGCGCGGAGAAGTCCGGCTGGCGGCTGCCGCCGAAGCAGTGGCCCGTGCCAGAGTCGATGTCGCCGCGCGCGGCCTGAAACTCACGGTAGTGCAGGACTATTACGCCATTGCCGCTGCGCAGCGCAGGATCGCGAACGCGCAGAGCAGCCTTGCGGAAGCGCGGCGATTCCTCGATATTACGAGCAAGCAGGAACAAGGCGGCGAAGTGGCTCATGCGGATGTGATTAAGGCGCAGTTGCAGGTGCGGCAGCGCGAGCGCGATGTTCAGGACGGCCAGCTCGCCGTCCAGAAAGCCAAGATTGCGCTGGCGGTTCTGATGTTCCCCGCGCTGCGCGTCGATTACGGCATTGTCGACGACCTCGATCAATTGAAGCTGCTGCCGCCGTTGCCGGAGGCGGCCGCTCAAGCCAGCGTTTATAGTCCGGAAGTACGCGTGGCCCAGGCAGGTGTGACGCAGGCGCGCTTGGGCGTGAGTGTTGCCCGCTATGGCTATCTGCCTTCTCTCGGGCTCGACGTCTTCTACGGCATCAACGCCAATCAGTTCGCCGCGCAAACGAACTATCCAACACCGGAAAGCGGCCGCAGCACGCAGCCGGATTTCCTGGTCCCTTTTCGCCAGAATTTGGGCTACTCCGCGCAGGCGACCTTAAATATTCCGCTGTGGAACTGGCGCGCGACACATAGCAAAGTAAAACAAGCCTCCTATAGAAGGCGTCAGGCCGAGCTGGATTTAAGCGTTGCTCAAAGACAGCTCGAAGCGGATATCTCCTCGTCATACCAGGAGGCGCAAGCGGCTTTTGCCCAGGTAGAATCCCTGCGGTCCTCTTCCGATCTGTCCGCGGAAAGTTTGCGGCTTACATTGCTGCGCTATCAGGCGGGCGAAGCCACCGCACTGGAAGTGGTAGATGCGCAGAGCACCGCGAACTTATCGCGGACCGCCTACGTTGACGGCTTGCTGCGCTATCGCGTGGCGCGTGCCGCTGTCGAGAGCCTGATGGGGGTTTTCTAGTGAAGCCGGTATTGTTCGCCCTCGCCATGCTGGCGCTCCTTTTGGGCTGCTCGAAATCGAAAGAAGACGAAGAGAGCGCGTCGGCCGCCCCGGTGGAAGTAGCTGCCGCAAAACGGGCGCCCATTCGCGCCGTGGTTTCGGCGGAAGCGGTTCTCTACCCTCTCCATCAGGCCAATGTCGTGCCCAAAATCAGCGCGCCTATCGCGCGCTTTCTGGTGCAGCGCGGCGACCATGTACGCGAAGGACAGCTCGTAGCGATTCTCGAAAGTAAAGATCTCGCGGCCGCTGCTCAGGAAAGCAAGGAACTCTATGAACAGGCGGAAGCCGCTTATCAAAACACTGCGGCGGCCGTCATGCCCGACGATCTGATGAAAGCTAAGACGGATGTCGCTTCAGCGCGCCAGGCCATGGAGGCGGCGCAGCGAGCTTACGATAATCGGCAGGCGCTGTTTGCGCAAGGCGCACTGGCGCGGAAGCTGGTGGATGACGCGAATGTCGCGCTGGTGCAGGCGCGCAGCCAATTCGAGACGGCGCAGCAGCATCTGGGATCGCTAGAGAAGATCGGCCGCGTCGAGCAGTTGAAAGGGGCCCAGGCGCAAGCCGCGGCGGCCAAAGCTCACTACGAAAGCGCGGCGGCGCAGTTGGCATACGCCGAAGTGCGCAGTCCGCTGACGGGCGTGGTTTCCGACCGGCCATTGAATATCGGTGAGATGGCGAGCAGCGGCTCAGCCATTGTCTCTATCGTCGATTTGTTACGTATTGTGGCGCGTGCCAGCATACCCGTCGCGCAGGCGGCGGTTGTCCGCCTTGGCAGATCGGCGACGATATCGAGCGGCAGCGTCGTGCTGCCGGGGAAAGTCAGCGTGGTTAGCCCGGCGGTGGACCCCAACACCACGACGGTGCAGGTTTGGGTGGAAGCGCAAAATAGCGGCGAGCGATTGAAGCTCGGATCGACGGTGCAGATCGCGATTGAAGCCGAGGAAATCCCCAATGCGCTGGTAATCCCCGCCAGTGCCCTTCTCCCATCGGATGAAGGCGGCGAAAAGGTGATGGTGGCGGGCGATGACAATCTCGCTCACGAACATGTCGTGAAGGCCGGGATTCGCTCCGGCGATAACGTGCAGATTCTTAGCGGCATCAGCGCCGGAGACCGTGTCATCATTCAGGGCGGCTTGGGCCTCGACGACAAAGCGAAGATCCAAATCGGGCAGGGCGAGAAGTGATTCCGGCGCAGGAGCAAAGCGGCCACTGGACGGGCCGCTTTTTGAAGTCCATTCTCTTTATCACTGTTGCGCTGGCAGCGTTTGGATTGTACCTGGCGTTTAGCATCCCTGTCGCTGTATTTCCTTCCACGAATTTTCCTCGGATTGTGGTCGGCGTCGACAACGGCGTGATGCCGATCGATCAAATGCAGGTCACCATCACCCGTCCGATTGAACAGGTGGTGAATTCGGTCCCTGGTTTGGATCGCGTTCTTTCGATAACCAGCCGTGGCTCCGCGGAAGTCGATCTTTTCTTCAACTGGAGAGTCGACATGTTTCAGACGCTGCAGTACGTGAATGCGGCTATCTCTCGGATACAAACCACTCTGCCGGCGACGGCGACCTGGACCACCAACCGCCTGACATTCGCGGCTTTCCCGATTATGGGCTATAGCATGACCTCGGATACGATTCCGCAAACCACGTTGTGGCAGCTCGCGACTTATACAGTCAAGCCGCAGGTCAATCGTTTGCCGGGTGTTTCCACCGTGGTGGTGCAGGGCGGACAGGAACCGGAATTTCAGATCCAGCCCGATCCTGGGAAGCTCGTGCAATCGCAAATTACCGTGCCGAACATTTTGGACGCGATTGCCAAAAGCAACCTGATCGATTCACCGGGCCTGTTTGAACAGAACCATCAACTGGTTCTCGGTCTGGTAAGCGGCCAGGTGCATACGCCACAAGAAATGGGAGGAATCGTTGTAAAAACGACGCCGTCCGGGTCGCCGATCCGAATACGCGACATCGCTTCGGTCACCCCTTCGGTAAAACCTGTCTATACCGTCGTCACGGCGAATGGCAAGCCGGCCGTCCTGCTGAACATTTACCGGCAGCCTGACAGCAATACAGTTTCCGTCGCGGACGAAGTTCATAGGCGCATCGCGGAACTGCAGCGGACCCTGCCGCAGGGAGTTTCGATTCAGCCGTTCTACGATCAATCCCAACTGGTCAACGATTCGATCAAGAGCGTTCGGGATGCCATCGTGATCGGAATCGTTCTCGCGGCCATCATCCTGTTTTTCTTTCTCCGCGATTTGGGAACATCGGTCGTCGCAGGCCTGGTGATTCCGGCCACGATTACCATAACGTTTATCGTGCTGAGCGCTATTGGGCAAAGCTTCAATTTGATGACCCTTGGCGGATTGGCCGCGGCCGTGGGTCTGGTGATCGATGACGCAATCGTCGTGGTGGAAAATATCGTGCTGCATCGCGATGCCGGCCAAAACCGCCCCGAAGCGATCCGCAGCGCTCTCCGGGAAATTCGAGGGCCGCTGGTCGGCTCGACCGTCACGCCCGTCGTCGTCTTTCTGCCTCTCGTGAGTATTACCGGCGTGACCGGAACTTTTTTTCGAGCGCTTGCGATCACCGTAAGCGTGGCGCTTGCAACCTCGCTCGTGCTCGCGCTTACCTGGACGCCGGCACTGAGTCACTTACTGCTGCGGTCGCGAGGGAAATCCGCCGAAGCTCCCGCCAGCGGCCAGCTCACCCGGTTTTATGAGCGCGCTCTCACGGGCGCCTTGGCTCGTCCTATCGTATTCGCCGTGGTCTGCGTCCTGCTGATCGGCGCATCCTTCGTTTGTTACCGAGCTCTTGGCTCTGATTTGCTTCCGGCAATGGACGAGGGCGGATTCGTGCTCGATTATCTGATGCCCGCCGGCGCCTCGCTGGCGGACACGAACCGAGTCTTGACAGGCGTGGAAAAGATCCTACAGTCGATCCCCGAAGTGCAGAGCACGTCGCGGCGTACCGGTTTACAACTCGGCTTGGCGGCGGTTACTGAAGCCAATACGGGCGATATTTCGGTGATCCTCAAACGAAACCGGAGCCGCGGCGTGGAGGAAGTAATCTCCGACGCTCGAGAGAAGGTCAATAAGCAGTTTCCGCAGCTCGACACGGATTTCTTCCAGCTTCTCGAAGACATGATCGGCGATCTCACCAGTTCGCCCAATCCAATCGAAATCAAGTTGTTTTCTGAGAATGTCGATCTGCTGAAGGTCTGGGCGGCGAAAGTCGGCGATGCCATAAAAACGATTCAGGGCGTGACAGACGTAAAGAACGGAATAGAGGATACAATCAGCGGTCCCGCGATCACGTTCCGCGTGGATCAAAGCGTTGCCGCGCGCGCCGGGTTCACTCCCCAGGAACTCGAGCTTGCCGCCAGTGCGATTTTTCAGGGCGAGCCAGCTACCGTTCCCGTGATCATCCAAAACCGGCCGTACACGCTGCGGGTGACATTCCCGGCGGAGAACCGCAGTTCGATTGACGCGATTCGCAATACGGTGCTCGTCAGCTCCAGCGGAAAGGTCGGTACGCTGGGTAGTTTGGCGGAAATCGAAAACGATCCTGGCCAACTGGAAGCCCGCCGCGAAAACCTGCAGCGCATGCTGGCGGTAACCGGCCGCCTGGAAGGCCTGAGCCTTGGCACAGGAGTCGGCCTCGTTCAGAAGAAGGTGGCTAGCATGCATTTGCCGTCTTCCATTCGCGTGCAATATGGCGGTCTGTACCAGCAGCAGCAGGAGTCTTTTCGCGATCTGCTGTTCGTCCTTGTAGCCGCGGTTGTGCTGGTCTTCACAGTGCTGCTCATCGAGTTCGGCGGATTTGCCGCGCCGGTCGCGATTTTGTCGTCGGCGCTGCTGTCGACGTCGGGAGTCTTCCTCGCGCTGTTTGTTACTGGAACGACCTTCAATATCGCATCGTTCATGGGCCTGATCATGGTGATTGGTATAGTCGCCAAAAACGGAATCCTGCTGCTTGATGCGGATGCGAAATTTCGCCGCGAAGGGGCAAGTCCCAGGGATGCCATGATCCGCGCGGGCGAACGGCGGCTGCGCCCCATCGTGATGACCGCGCTCGCGACGATGTGCGGCATGATTCCGCTTTCGCTCGGCCTCGGCGCGGGTTCGCAGATGCTCCAGCCGCTAGCGATTGCGGTGATTGGGGGCATTCTTGCGTCCATGGTGCTGTCGCTGCTGGTCACGCCGGCCGTTCATTACTACTTCGCTCGCGATTAGCGGTTAGCAAGACCGCCAGAGTCATAATGCGTATGGGTACTCTGCTCGTAATTATTCAAACAATGGACCGCAAAACGAACGGCAGTTCGCCAAAGCAGCAAACGCCATCGATTCAAAGTCTTGACCGAGGACTAACTATATTGGAAGCGGTCGCCAAATCCAGCAATCCAGTTTCCTTAAGCGAATTGACCGAGCTCATGGAAATCGACCGCAGCAGCGTGTTCCGGCTGGCCGGGACTCTGAGGAGGCGAGGGTTTCTGGCTTATCCGGCGGGTCGCAAGGATTATATTCTGGGCCCTTCACTGTGGCGTCTTGCCCATCAGTACGATTGGGGAAACATGCTGATCAAGGTCTCGCACGAGGAGCTGAAGCTCCTGGCGAGCGAGACAAACGAGACCGCGCAGCTTGCAGTGCGCGAAGGCAAGCATGCGCTGTTTATCGATTCAGCCGCAGCTAATCAAGTAATTTCCGTCTCGGGCAGAATTGGCGAGCTGACGCCGCTCCATTGCACGGCGCACGGAAAGGCGCTGCTGGCGGATTTCGGGACTGCGGATCTGGAAAGCGTATTCGGCAGCGAACCGCTGCCACCCCACACCAAGCGCACCGTCGCATCTATTAAGCAATTGGGAAAGATTTGTGCCGAGACCAGAGCCCGGGGTTACGCAACCGACGACGAAGAATTTATGGAAGGCGTCCGTTGCGTGGCCGCTCCCATCCGCGCCGAAGACGGCCAGATTATCGGCGCCATCGGAGTTTCGGCTCCTTTAACGCGCTTTCCCGCCGAACGCTATCGCATCTGCGGCGAGCAGGTTTCGAAAGTAGCGGCGCAAATCAGTGCCATTCTTACGAATCAAGTGGCTGACGAGTAATGCGCGCGGTCATTATTGGCGGGACCGGCCATATCGGAAGCTATCTGACGCCGCGCTTGGTGGAAGCCGGGCTGTCCATCGTCAATGTGAGCCGCTCTCAGCGGCAGCCCTACCGGCCCCATCCCGCTTGGCGCGAAATACGGCAAGTGGACCTCGATCGCGCAGCCGAAGAGAAATCTGGGACATTCGGTGAAAAGATCGCGCAGCTCGAGCCCGACGTCGTTATCGATCTGACCTGCTATCTGCTCGAGAGCGCGCAGTTGTTGGTCGAAGCCCTGCGCGGACGCGTCACTCATTTCCTGCATTGCGGAACCATCTGGGTGCATGGGCTGGCCGTTGAGACGCCGGCTACGGAGGAGCAGCCGCGCGAGCCATTGGAAGAATACGGATGCCGCAAGGCGGCCATTGAGGCATATCTCTTAAAGGAAGCTCGCCGCAATCGATTTCCCGCGACTATACTGCATCCTGGTCACCTGGTGGGCGTGGGCTGGACGCCCATCAATCCGGTTGGAAATTTCAATCCAACGGTGTTTTCGGACTTGGCGCGCTCTGAAGAAGTTACGCTGCCGAATCTAGGGCGAGAGTGTCTGCATCATGTGCACGTCGATGATGTCGCACAAGCATTCCTGGCGAGTCTTGCCCATTGGTCGAGCGCCGTAGGCGAATCTTTTCACGTGGTCTCTCCCGCGGCGCTCACGCTTTGCGGCTATGCCCGCGCGGTTGCTCGTTGGTTTGGACATGAAGCGCGATTAAAATTTCTGCCATGGGAGCAATGGAAGGAAACAGCCTCCGAGAAAGACGCGCAAATTACTTGGGGGCACATCGCGCATTCTTCCAATTGCAGCATTCAAAAAGCCCGGCGGCTGCTCGGATACCAGCCGTGCTACACCTCTCTTGAGGCGATTCGCGAGTCGGTTTACGATCAGCTCGCCGGCCAATGCACCATGGGCAATCCTGCGACCGGCGCGCGGAAGTAAGCTATCCGCTTGCCTTTGAGAGACCCGATGTAGGCGGTTCGCAAGTCCTTGCCGCCGAAGGTCACACTGGCCATCCAGGGAGCAATGCCTTGACCCGTAGCAAATAGAACGCTCTCGGTGACCTGATTCCGCCGGATCGCTTGCTCGAGCGCATCCACCCTTTGTGGGTCGCCTTCATCGAGCAGGATCCGCAAATCGCCTTGGGGAGTCAGCACGAAGAGCTTGTCAGAGTAGACCAGCGTGCCCCATAAATTTCCGTAGCTGTCAAACGCGATGCCGTCGGGCCACGCGCCTTTCCCGAGATTTGCGGGCCCAAAAACTTCACGTTTGCCGGGCTGGCCCTTTTCATCTATGCGGAGCCTGCTAATGCAGCCGCCCGTTGTCTCGACTACGTAGAGAAACTCTTCTTTAGCGTCAAACCGGATTTCGTTTGTGAAGTGAAACCCTTCGGCGACAATACGAAACTCGCCATTCTCGTAACGGGCGATATAGCCGTCCGCCAGGTCCGTTCGCAACGCGTGCATCCAGTTCTTGATTCGAGTGGAGATCGTAATCCAGATCCGGTCTTTGGAATCGCGCAGAACGAAATTGACTTTGCCGACCGGCTTGCCGTCAACCGTATCGGCCAGGACTCTCGAGTTGCCGTCGCGAGACATTACTTCAAGGCAATCGGTGCCGAAATTAGAGATCAGGAAATCGCCATTTTTCGCGAAGGCGAGACCGTTTGGCAGCGTCCCCTCCAGATAGCGGCTCGATTCGCTGCTCGCGTCCGAAAACTGCCCGGATCGCTTCTGGGTGATGATTTTCTGGGTTCCGTCAGGCTTGATTTGTACGACACCACCTCGGGCATCGGCGCTCCACAGCGTCCCGTCAGGTTCGGCAAGAATACACTCCGGTCGCTGCAGATCCTGGCCGATGTACTGAATGGAAGATTTATCGATTCCGAAATCCAGAATGGGGTTGGTCACGGTTCGGGGAATTCTACGCCTTCAAAGAACTTGTAGTTGTCGAGATTCGTAGCGGGAGCAAAAAAGCAAATTACTTTCATTTCCTTTTCCCCGGTGTTCTGAAGCATGTGTACTTGTCCCTGCGGGAAAAGTACTGTGGTGCCTTCCCGGACGGCATCGACCTCGCCGTTTACCAGCACGCGCCCCGATCCTTCGATGATATGGATTGCCTCTTCTCCATTGGGATGAGAATGGGCGGGACGCACCGTCGCGCCTGGAGGCACGCGAATCATGCAGACCGACATGTGGCTGGCGTTCAGAAGCTC
>Ga0068856_100005554_pt1 | contig 12416 bp, 11 predicted proteins | sample KBSCornC62_FD_66595 | JGI IMG/M metagenome (GOLD analysis project Ga0068856, IMG submission 66595) | Corn rhizosphere microbial communities from Kellogg Biological Station, Michigan, USA - KBS Corn C6-2 | ecosystem: Host-associated > Plants > Roots > Rhizosphere > Soil ...
CGGCGTGGTGCGGGCATTCGCACTGTTTCTCGCACTTCTTCAGGCGTTTCCGCTCGGCGCTAAGCCGCCTCAAAATATCAGGGAGCAAGTCCACGCCATTTCCATCGGTGGCAAGCTAACTGTTCGCCAAACGGGTGGGACAGAATATCACGGCCGGCTCAAATGGGCGCCATTTTTTGTTGCCGCACTTCTGACAATCGTTTTCTTTCTGGTGGCCAACGATAAATCGTAACGATTGGCGGAAGAGAGTCACACACTTCTTTACCAGAGGTGGCCATGAAAACTCTCACCGCCTTGCTGTCTGCCGGTCTGCTGGCCGGCCCAGCATTCGCCGACTTGATCGTGACCCAAGGAACTCTCGGCGTCGCACACTATACCGACGATGGCGTATCTCTCGGCACGCTCATCGCGCCCGGAACCGGTGGCCTCTCGGACGCGCGCGGCGTGGCCGTATCGCCAGCCGGCGACCTCTATATCTCCGACTTCGCCAATAACGACATTCTGAAATTCAACGCAGCCGGAGTCTTTCAAAGCATCTTCGCAAGTGGGCCAAACGTGGACGTCCCCCTGGGCCTGACGTTCGGAACGGGCGGCGATCTGTTCGTTGCTAGTGCCGGTGCGGTCTCGAACATCGCGCGGGTCGACCAAAACACGGGTCTCGTCACAAATCCGAGCTTTACTTCCGGCAACGTCCTGGTCCTGGGCGGCCCGCAATACCTGACTTCCGGACCAAGTCTGGCGGTGACCGATATTGCCGGGCATCTGTTCCGCTTTGATAACGCTACAGGTGTATCCATTTCCGGCGGTGCGTTTGACAATCCGGTCGGAGTGGCATTCGACGCCGCGGGCGATCTGTTTGTCGCGCAGCGTATCTCGAATAACGTCGTGAAATTTCCGGCAGGCGGAGGCGCGCCATCTATTGTTATTCCCATGGGCGCGTTTTCCGGGCAGCCTGCCGATATCGCGTTCGGCCCCGACGGGCTGCTCTATCTTGCGGCGACCAATGCCATCTATCGTTTCGATGTAAGCAGCATGAGCGGCGTGCTGGTCGATAGCTTCGGTACAGGCGGACGATATCTGGCATTCGCACCGGCTGTTCCGGAACCGGAAACCTGGTTATTGCTCGCGACCGGTTTCGGTCTTATCGTTTTTCTTCGACGACACGCGTGGCGGTGAATTTCTCAGGAGCGCGGCTGTCGTATCCGCTGTCGGTCTGAAGCAAAAATTGAATCTCATTCCCTGTCAGCAGGCCGGAGTAAAAGTGTTTTTCCTCGTAGGTCTTGTCATCAAGAGTCGAGTACGATTTGGTGGTGAAGGTGACGCGGTTTCCGTCAATCTTTCCATCGAGAATGCCCCGATCTCCCCGCCCTGCTCCTAAATAAGAGGCCGTGCCAGTCACCGCATGCCCTGAGGTAGCGAACCGGAACCTCTCGCCATGCGTATCGCCCCAGTTGTATTTCACGTTGGCTTGCCAGGTGCCTTCAATCTTCGCCGGAGCGGGCCCCCACCATCGATGAGCCAACGGAATCAGCACCGCCAGCACCGCGACTACAGCAATCAGAGAGCCCTTAATGGGGAAGCGGCCGCTTGGCCTCACAGCCACCGCTTCGATGAGTTGAGCGATGTCTTGATGGAAATGGGTGTCCTCAATGCTCAACGCTTCAATCCGGCTCAGGCCGGCCAAATCCTCGGGAAGGTCTTCGGCCCTTGGCATGATCGCGCCGCCCACCAATACCGGAATCACACGCGGTTTTCCTCCTGGCCCTCCGCGCAGACCGGCTGCAATCTCGGCACGTACAAAATCACGCGAATCGCTGAGTCGAGGACGCCCGTCTGCACCCGCAATCGTAAGCCAGTTCTTCCCGATAATGGCAAGCAGGACCGAACATCGGTCCTCGGTTTCCTGTATCACTTGAAAAAAATCCTGGCCCGCCTTGATGTCGTCCACGTCCATGAAGATTTCGTCTTTACCGAAACGTGCGGTCAAGGCGTCGAATATCCGGCCCGCATAGCCAGCGCTGTCTTCCCGGCGATAACTGATGAAAATCGACGCCATCACACGTCCCGTACACAGCGGAACCCAATATTCGTCGTAGCGCTATCGGGCGTGTTGGAAGTGCGCGCGGCCACACGGTAGCGATTGCAATAGGAGGCATGGCATAGATACGAGCCGCCGCGCATCACCTTCGCCTGACCGGAAGCCGGACCGGTTGGATTCAGCCGCGTGGCCAGTGCATGGTAGCTAGGATGGAACCAGTCGGCGCACCATTCCCACGTGTTGCCCGTGATGGAATAAATTCCGAATCCATTCGGTGGGAAAGCATCCACAGGAGCGACGCCCGCGAAGCCATCTTCGGCGGTATCCGAAACCGGAAATTCACCCTGCCATATATTGCACAGGTGTTGGCCCCCCGGCGTGAGATCGTCTCCCCATGGGTAAAGCTTTTGCTCGAGCGAGCCGCGAGCCGCAAATTCCCACTCGGCTTCGGTTGGTAGACGCTTCCCTGCCCATGCGGCGTATTGCGTTGCGTCGTTCCAGGAAACATGCGTGACGGGATACTGCCCGCGCCCGGCGAAGCTCGAATCAGGGCCTTCGGGATGCCGCCAATCCGCGCCGGAAATCTTACACCACCAATCCGCGCCCGGAACCGTAGCTTCTACAAGACGCCCATACTGATCCGCGGGAACGTGCCCCCGAAACACAAACGACCAGCCGAAACGCTCCGCCTCCGTGGTGTAGGACGTGGCCTTAACGAATTCTTCAAAAACATCGTTGGTCACCGGATGAGAGTCGATGAAGAGCGGATCCAGGGCGATCTTACGCACCGGCCCTTCGCCATCGGCGGGAAATCCCTGGCCAAAGTCAGTGCCCATCAGAAACGGCCCGGCTTCGAGACGAACCATCCCGTCGGTGGACCCGGAATTCGCCCGCCGCCGTTCGGCGGAGGCCTCGCGGGAGGCTTCGAGCAGCGCCGCTCGCACTCTACTGGGCACGCAGCAGGGGTTCATGGAGTGGCCGCCTTCCACTCGACGTGCGATTCAGAAAGCAATGCGTCGAAGTAATGGTCCAGCGCGCGCCGCTTTCGCCTCTCAAAAAGTTCGTGGGCGATGGTTTCTCGCAACACGCTAAGCGGCTGGATTCCAGCCGGGCGCCGGCCATTCAAACGAGCGATATGAAAGCCGAAGCGTGTTTCGAACACACCGCTGGTTTCGCCTTCGGCGAGCGCGAAGACGTTGTCGTCGAATTCTTGCACCATGGCCTCGCGCGCAAACCAGCCAAGATCGCCGCCATCGCCCGGACAATCGGAAAATTGTTCGGCCACTATTGAAAATTCTGCGCCGCTATCGAGCACTTCTTTGGCCTTACGGATTTCCGCGAGCGCTTCGTCTCGCGAGAACGTCTCGGTCACGTTCTTCACGATGTGTGCAACCCGTATGGTCTCGGGCATCACGAACCGGGAACGGTTCATTTTATAAAACGTATCGATTTCCTTCCGATTGGGCCGCTGGACGTCCGCCGTAGCGCGCGAGAGAAGGCGTTCGACCCTCACATTGGTATCCGCTTGTTCGCCACTTTCCGGATCGCTCTCGGCCTTCTGCCGCAGGAGGATTCGCAATGCCACCGTACGGCGGGCCAGCCGGCCGATTTCCTCGTGATTCAATTCGCCGCCATGCGTTGCCTGCAACGAACGGCGTTCCTCCCGTAACACCGAGTCATCCACGATCTCATCATTCACGACAAGTGGCACTGCAGTTAGTGTAAAAGTGAGAATCATTCTATGCAATACACGAAATTAGGCAAGACCGGCCTGGATGTCTCGCGGCTATGCCTCGGCTGCATGACCTATGGAATACCGGAACGCGGTACACACCCCTGGACGCTCGATGAAGAGGCGAGCCGGCCCTTTCTGCGGCGAGCGCTCGAACTAGGGATCAATTTCTTCGATACCGCCAATACTTATTCCGATGGCACCAGCGAAGAGATCGTCGGCCGCGCGCTGCGCGATTTTGCTAAACGAGAAGAAATCGTTGTCGCTACAAAGGTTTACTTTCCGTGGCGTAGCGGCCCGAACGGCAACGGCCTCTCGCGAAAAGCGATCATGACCGCTATCGACGCGAGCCTGAAGCGCTTAGGAATGGACTACGTCGACCTCTATCAGATCCACCGCTGGGACAATCAAACGCCGATCGAAGAAACGCTCGACGCCCTGAACGATCTGATCAAAGCGGGCAAAGTACGCTATATCGGCGCGTCATCGATGTATGCTTGGCAGTTCAGCAAGGCGCTCTATCTGGCTGACCGGCATGGCTGGACGCGTTTTGCCAGCATGCAAAATCACTACAACTTGATCGCGCGCGAGGAGGAACGCGAGATGCTGGCGCTATGCGCATCGGAGGGTATCGGCGTCATTCCCTGGAGCCCGCTGGCCCGCGGCACTCTCACGCGCGATTGGCAAGCGAGCACCAGCCGCAGCGAGACCGACCAGGTCAGTAAACGCCTCTACACAAAAACCGCAGAGGCGGACCGTCGCGTCGTAGAAAGCGTCGCTGCAGTCGCCGCCAAGCGTGGAGTTCCGCGCGCGCAAGTGGCGCTCGCCTGGCTTCTCTCCAAGGAAGCCGTGACTGCACCGATTATCGGTGCCTCCAAGGCGAATCACTTCGACGACGCTATGGCTGCGTTGTCCCTGGAATTAACGCCGGACGAAATTAGGGCGCTCGAGGATCCTTACATTCCTCACCCGGTCCAGTGGTGATATAAAAAAACCACGCCTTGCTGGACGCTGGGAATACGAATATCGTATTCTCGATAAAGATAGGGGTTTTTCGTGCGACGTTTCGTTTCTACATTGATTTTGCTTAGTTTGACTGCGGCGGCCCAGTTGCCGACCGCGAAGGTTACCGGCCTCGTGACCGACTCGACCGGAGCCGCTGTTGATGGCGCCGACATAGAGGCGCAGAATACGGCAACCGGGATTGTTTTGAAGACCGTCACGAACGATTCGGGAGACTATACGTTCCCGGTGCTCACTCCCGGCGTCTATTCAGTCGCGGTACGCAAGACCGGTTTTGAATCGATCAATCGCACCGGCATAGAGTTGGTAGTGAGCCAGATAGCGCGTATCGACTTCCAACTGAAGGTAGGCAGCACACAACAAACGGTGGAAGTTAAGGCCGCGGTTCCGCTGCTCGATAACGCAACCGCTTCTTTAGGGCAGGTGATCGACACAAAAGCCGTTGCCGAGTTGCCACTGAACGGCCGCAATTTCCTACAACTGGCCAAGCTTTCAACAGGCGTCCTCGAAACGAAGAGCGGTGATCGCACGACAGCTGGGGGCGGGTTCATCGCCAACGGGGTCCGGGCTCAGTTAAACAACTTCCTGCTCGATGGCGTGGACAACAACTCGAAGGTGCTCGATCAGCAGAACAGTTCGCCCGTTGCCGTACAGCCGTCGGTAGATGCTGTCCAGGAGTTCAAAGTAGAAACCAACAACTATTCAGCCGAGTATGGCTATTCGGCAGGCGCGGTTGTCAACGCCAGTTTGAAAGGCGGCGGTAACCGGATCCACGGTGATGCGTTCGAGTTTCTGCGCAACAACGTGTTTGACGCGCGCAATTACTTTGCAAGTCCTACGCAGCCGAAACCCACACTCCAGCGAAATCAATACGGTGGAACGTTGGGCGGTCCTATCGTCAAGAACAAGGCATTTCTATTCGGAAGCTTTGAACAAACGCGCGAGAACGACGGCATCACCTATGTAACCACCGTTCCGACCGCCGCCATGAAAACGGGCAACTTCGCCGGACAGCCAGCAATTTTCGATCCGAACACGACCGTGAGCTTGGGCAACGGAGCATTCGCACGGACGCAATATAGCGGCAATCGTATTCCCGCTACTCAGTTCGATCCGGCCGCCGTCAACCTGTTGGCGCTTTTTCCCGCACCGACTTCGGCTGGAGCCGCCAACAACTACACCGTGAGTCCCACGCAAAACATCAAGACGAACCGCTTCGATTTTCGCCACGACTTGCAACTCTCTCAAAGTGATAATCTGTTCGCGCGTTATAGCTATTTCACTTATGACTATCGCTATCCTGGTCCGTTCGATCCTCCGCTCGTAGGAAGCACGACTTTCCAGAATTCGATTAAGGCAACCACGGGAAATGCCGCTGGATTGGGTGAAACGCACTCCTTCAGCCCGCGCGTAGTGAACGAATTTCGAGCCGGATATAACCGCATTCAAGACGTGCTCACGCCGTTTGTCCAGAATTATATTGATGACCAATATGGGTTGGGAGGAATTCCACGGCAACCAGGTGTCGCGGGACTGCCAAGCATCACGATCTCGGGGACCACAACTATCGGCGAAGCTACCTTCCTGCCCAACAGCAAGATATCGGAGACAACGACGTTGCAGGACAATTTAAGTTTCCAGCGCGGCAACCATGCTCTGAAGTTTGGAGGCAGCTATCGTTTCGTGAGAAGCTGGTTCTCGATTTCCTCGAATGCGCGAGGCAACTACACTTTCAACGGCGCCTTCACTCAGAATCCTCAAAATCGCGGCGCCACCGGATCCAGCCTGGCGGATTTCATGGTGGGAATCCCAAGTACCGCCGGCATCAGCAATTTCACACAAGGCGATATCCGCTATAGATATTGGGGCGGGTTCATCCAGGACGATTGGAAAGCTACTTCCAAATTAACAATCAACGCCGGCTTGCGCTATGAGCTCTGGACACAACCCGTAGAACGGCATAATAGTCAGGCGAACTTCTTCCTTGCCGATCGCAAACTCGCCTATGCCTTCAACAATGTTCCCGCGGGCATACCGGCCTCCGCCGTCGAGAGTGTTCCTCTCGATATCGACACGCGTTCTTTGCTGAAGACGACGCACACCAATTTCGCGCCCCGCCTGGGCTTCGCATATCAGGCGGCACCCTCACTGGTATTTCGCGGAGGCGCCGGGATTTTCTATGCCGACAGCCCATTTATCGGTGCATCCGGACGGCTCGTCGCCAATCCTCCCTACGCGATCGCCAATACGTACGCCACGGACAATATCACGCCGATTGTGCGATTGAGCACGGGCTTTCCCGCCGGCGCTGTCACTTCGGTCAACTTTAATTCGGCCAACCTGGTAACCTTCGCGCCGGATCTTCAGAATGGCGCCGTTTATCACTGGAGCATGGGTGCGCAGAAACAGGCGGGGCAATATGTATTTGATGTGAATTACGTGGGGACGCGCGCTGTAAAACTCCCACTTGGTTATAACGTGAACCAGCCGCTCGCCGGTCCGGGCTCCGTGGCCTCACGCCGCCCTTACCAGGGATTCAATGACATCTCACAACAGGTATCGATGGGGTATTCCCGCTACAACGCCCTTGAAGCCCGCGCGGAGCGCAGATACTCGAACGGTCTTTCAATGCTGGTGTCCTACACCTACAGCAAATCGCTCGATAACGGCGGTGAGCAACTGGTTGGCGATCTGAGTTTGCGCAACGTCAACAATGTCGACCAGGAGTACGGCCTCAGTACAGGAGACATGCGCCACCGCTTCGTAGCCAGTGTGCTCTACGATCTGCCGTTCGGCCACGGCCGCCGATTCGATATTGTCAATCCGGTTTTGAATGCGGTAGCGGGCGGATGGCAGGTCAACACAATCGTTACAGTCCACAGCGGTCAGCCGTTCACGCCCACCCTCGGCGTGAGCAGTGCCAACACCGGCGCCGCGCGGCCTAGTGTGTTACGTGATGGAAACCTGCCCAGCGACAAACGCACCGTCCAGAACTGGTTCGATAAGACCGCGTTTTACTCTCCAGCTCAATATCTTTATGGCAATGCCGGCCGCGATATTCTCTTTGCTCCGGGCGCAGCCAACGTGGACTTCAGCACCTTCAAGAGTTTTTCACTCGCGCCGATCCGAGAAGGTACGCAGTTGCAAATTCGCGCCGAGTTTTTCAATTTCTTCAATCATCCGCAGTTCGGAATACCAAATAGCCGCGTAGATATCGCTCAGGGCGCATCGATCACAACACTCTCGACTCCGATGCGCCAGTTGCAGTTCGGAGTTAAGCTGCTCTTTTGAAGACGATATGCCAGAAATAACGCGAAGAAATCTACTAGGAGCGGCGCCATTACTCGCCGCAGGCGCCGCACAAACCCAAAATCAACCCGCCAAACGTCCTAACGTCCTGTTAATTATCTCGGATCAGTTCCGCGCGGACAACCTCGGCTGCATGGGAATGAACCCGATGAATCTGACGCCCAACCTGGACGCCATGGCGAAACGCGGAACACTATTTCGCTCGGCGTTTGCGAGCCAGCCGGTCTGCGCTCCGGCGCGCGCCACGATGTTCACCGGACAATATCCTGAAAAACATGGCGTCTGGCGCAATGCTATCGCGCTCGATCCCAAGGCGGAGACTCTTGCCACCAGCCTTCGTGCAGCTGGCTATTCCGCCAACTACATCGGCAAATGGCATCTGGGTCCGCGTGAGTCTTTGGGGCCGGTGACGCTCGAGTACCGCGGTGGCTTCCGCGACCTTTGGGAAGGCGCCAACGCGCTCGAGCTGACTTCGCACGGTTTCGAGGGCAATATGTACGACGGCGACAACAAGCCGATGCCCTTTTCAGGCGAATACCGCGTCGATTTCCTCACCGATCGCGGCGTGCGTTTCTTGAAGAATCGGGACCGCCAGAAGCCGTTCCTTCTGACGATGTCCTATCTCGAAACGCATCACCAGAACGACCTCGATGTATTTCAACCACCCAAGAAATACGCCAATCAGTATCGCAATCCGTTTGTGCCGCAGGATCTGCGGCCGCTTCCCGGCACCTGGCCGAGCCAATTGGCCGATTACTACGGATGCGTGAAGGGAATTGACGACGCGATAGGAACACTGCTTGCGACGCTCCGCGAGGAGAATATCGAGAACGACACGATTGTCGTATTCATCAGCGATCACGGCTGCCACTTTAAAACGCGCAATGCCGAGTACAAACGAAGCCCCCACGACAGCTCGATCCACATTCCGCTCATTATTCAAGGCCCGGGCTTCGACCGTGGGCTCGAAATCTCTGAGTGTGTGAGTCACGTGAACCTGTCGCCAAGCCTGCTTGAGGCCACCAAAACGCCGATTCCCGCAAGCATGCAGGGAAAGAGCTTCTTGCCGCTGCTCGAGCGGAAGGTAGCGGACTGGCAGAACGAGGTGTACATCGGCATGCGCGAGTTCGTCACGGGTCGCATCCTCCGCACACCGGAATGGACCTACGCGGTAGCGGCGCCGAAGCGTCCCGGCTGGAAGTCCGCCGAGCGCAGCGACAGCTACGTGGAGTATATGCTCTACGACAACAAAGCGGACCCGTTTCAGCACACAAATCTCGCAGGATTTACTCAAACCAAGCAGATCTCTGGAGAGCTGCGTGCACGCCTGATCCAACGAATCCAGGAAGCCGGTGATCCGGCCCCCACCATCGAACCTGCCTGGTTCCCGTACGTGTAACCCAATTCGGGTAGCACTGCGTCTCGGTTAGGAGGGGACTGCTAGATGAAAACCGCCTTAGCTCTCTTGACCCTTGTCGGCGCCGTCGCAGCCGCCCGCTCCTCAAAGGTTCGGCATGTAGGCAAGGGAAATTTTTAAATCTCTCCTACGAACATCGTGCTCCAAATCTCGCGTCGACAGGGCGACGCCGGAAGGGCGCATGTTCAGAATCTCAATAATCTTTGTCAGCCTCGTGCTGGCCAACCCACACCGTGCGCATGGTGACGATTCGTTGCCGTCGTGGAATGACACCACGTCGAAGAAGGCCATCGTCGCTTTCGTCGAGAGGGTCACTAAAGAAGGTTCACCCGATTTCGTGCCCGCGCCCGAACGCATCGCCACGTTCGACAATGATGGAACGCTATGGGCTGAGAAGCCGGTGCCCTTTCAGGTTCTCTTCGCATTCGCTCGTGTCAAGGCACTCGCTCCGCAACACCCCGAATGGAAGACCCACGAGCCATTTGCCTCGCTGCTCAAAGGAGATATGAATGGCTTGGCGGCTTCGGGAGAAAAGGGCATTTTACAGGTTATCGCCGCGACCCACACCGGGATCACCACGGACGAGTTCACGCAGGAAGTGCAGAACTGGATCGCCACGGCGAAACATCCCAAAACCGGGCGTCTGTATACCGGCATGGTTTATCAGCCCATGCTCGAGCTACTCGCCTATCTCCGTGCGAACGGCTTCAAGACTTTCATTGTTTCTGGCGGCGGGGTTGAGTTCATGCGGGCTTGGGCGGAACGGGTTTACCGGATTCCGCCGGAACAGGTGGTAGGCAGCAGCGGCAAACTAAAGCTGGAAACGCGCGCCGGAAAGCTGGTCCTGATCAAACTTCCCGAAGTGGATCTGATCGACGACAAGGAAGGTAAGCCAGTCGGCATCCAGACCCGCATCGGCCGCCGTCCAATTGCCGCGTTCGGTAATTCCGATGGTGACCTACAAATGCTGCAATGGACAACGCAAGGTAGCGGGGTGCGATTCGCCTTGCTGGTGCATCACGACGATGCGAAACGCGAATTCGCCTACGATCGTGCCGACAGGCTGCAGCGGCTGGATAAGGCGTGGGACGAGGCAATCGCTAAGGGTTGGACTGTCGTGAGCATGAAAAGCGATTGGAAAACCGTATTTCCACCCGCTAGGTAGGACGTGATGTGTTGGTTCACGCGTTCTGAGTATCTTGGATTGAAGGTCGGTCATTGCCTCGGAATCCAAGATGTCCGCCGAGCTTTTCCAAAATCTGAGTCCAACCTTTCACAAGTTGACCTGCCGAGTCTTCGAGAGGGAAGCGTTCGTGCGTCAAAACGAGTTCGCAATGAGCCTCCCGTCGATGCAGTTCCACAGTAACCAGCGTTTCCCGATACGCCCATCGCGAAGAGACCCAGGTGAACTGTAGTTTTGCCGGCCGGTCCAACACACGAAACTCGCCGGTATTCATGAATTTCACCTCGGGCGCGGTCATGACGATGCGGAAACGTCCGCCCACTCTCGGCTCCAGCGTCACCTCGCAACTTGTTACCGGCCCGGGACACATCCATTCACGCATCCCCGCGGCATCGAGCCACGCATCGAACACTTCCTCACAAGAGGCCGCCAGCATCTTCCGTATGGTCACGGTCTGACTGTTCATTTCATTCCTTTCTTTCGCTTGTCCGTCAGATGTCTTTCCAGGGCATCCATTCGGTCGCTCCAGAATTCGGAGTAATAGCTCATCCAGTTCATCGCTTCGTCGAACTTCGTGGTATCGAGCCGGCAGGTATGCTCGCGGCCGCTTATGCTGCGGCGAATTAGCCCTGCTCTCTCCAGTGTCTTGACGTGTTTGGAAACCGCGTTCAGGCTCATCGCATAAGGCCGGGCGAGTTCGGTTACAGTCATCGAGCCGCATCGTAGTCGATCCAGCATGGATCGCCTGGTAGCGTCGGCAACCGCACCAAATACGAGATCGAGACTCTTCGCGTGCCTTCCGAGCGGGACCATAATGGATTCCTTCGATATTTTTATTATATTCAACCACTCGGTTGACATTCAACCGCCTGGTTGACTATCATGCCCATAGGAGAATTTAATGTCAATCCTGCTTCACATCGACTCCAGCCCCACGGGCGAAGCGTCCATATCGCGCCACCTCACCCGCGAATTCGTACAAAGATGGCGCAGCGTAAATCCTCAGGGCGAGGTCATGTCACGGGACCTCACTGCGATCGACATTCCGGTTATCGACGAAGCGTGGATTTCTGCGAACTTGACGCCCAGCGAATCGCGCACACGAGAACAGAATGACGGTCTCGCGCTCTCGACGGAATTCACCAGTGAATTGCTGTATGCGGACGAATACGTCATTGGTCTTCCGATGCATAACTGGGGCCCGTCTTCCAGCTTCAAGTTATGGGCGGACCAAATCGTGCGCTTTGGGGAGACAATTGCTATCACGCCGTCCGGTCCAAAAGGGACCCTCGACAAAAAGCGGGTCACCTTCTTCATAGCAGCCGGCCGGCACTACGGTCCGAATTCCGTGGATGCACCGAAGAATTATCTGGAGCCGTGGCTCCGAACCTTTTTTGGCCAACTCGGCGTCAGAGATATGCAATTCTTCCGTGCCGATGGCGCTGCGGACGTCAGATATGGAAGGATCGACCGGGCAGCTTTCCTTGCACCTCATGTCGAAGCAATACATTCGCTCTTCGCGGAGGCGTTTTCTTCGAACTATTGTTAGAAGAGTTGTACGCCACGTACGTTGGAACCGAAAGCATGGCAGAATCAGGGTCATGCGAATGTCGCTGCTCTTCCTGGCTGGCGCGTCAGCCAGTCTGATTCTTGCCCAGGAAACACCGCTCACTGCTTTGCCGTACACTCCGAGCCTTGATACGCAGTTCATAGA
>Ga0068856_100005555_pt1 | contig 12415 bp, 10 predicted proteins | sample KBSCornC62_FD_66595 | JGI IMG/M metagenome (GOLD analysis project Ga0068856, IMG submission 66595) | Corn rhizosphere microbial communities from Kellogg Biological Station, Michigan, USA - KBS Corn C6-2 | ecosystem: Host-associated > Plants > Roots > Rhizosphere > Soil ...
TACGATCCGGACAAGAAGGAAACCCGTTCCATGCGCAGCAAGGAAGACGCGCAGGATTACCGTTACTTCCCCGACCCCGACCTGCCGCCGCTGGCCATCTCGCAGGAGTGGATCGAGCGCGTCAAGGCCACCATGCCCGAGCTGCCCGGCGCGATGCGCGAGCGTTTCGTGGCCGAGTATGCGCTGCCGGAATACGATGCCATGGTGCTTACGCAATCCAAGGGCATGGCCTCCTACTTCGAAGCTGTGGTGGCTGCCGCGGGCAAGGACCAGGCCAAGCCGGCCGCCAACTGGCTCATGGGTGACGTGGCCTCCACGCTCAATCGCGAAGACACCGACATCGCCGATGCGCCCGTGAAGGCCGCGCAACTGGCGCTGCTGTTGAAGCGCATCGCCGATGGCACCATCTCCAACAAGATCGCCAAGGAAGTCTTTGCGGGCATGTGGGAAGCCAGGTCCGACAAGGATTCCCTGGCCGATGACATCATCGAAGCCAAGGGCCTGAAGCAGATTTCGGACAGCGGCGCGCTGGAAGCCATCGTGGACCAGGTGCTGGCCGCCAATGAAAAGTCGGTGGCGGAATTCCGCGCCGGCAAGGAACAGGCCATCAACGCCCTGATCGGCCAGGCCATGAAAGCCACCAAGGGCAAGGCCAATCCGGCGCAACTGACCGAATTGCTGCGCAAGAAATTGACGGCCTGACCATAATTTTTGATGCAGGAACGACGAAGGCCGCTGCTGTTGCAGCGGCTTTTTCTTTTCTGGATTCCGCATAGCGCAGAAAACGCATATGGTTATGAAAACTTATTACTTGCTGGCCCGGCCGGCGAGGCGTGTAATCCTTGCTTTACCCGTATTCGGAGCGGGGGAGCCAGCCAACAGCTGACCGTCGCCGCCCGGCAACGGAGCCCGATTCATCATGTCCAGCGCAAGCGCACTGCAAACCCGGACCGCTGCGGCGGAACAAGACTTCACCATCCGCGCCTTCGGCGGCCCGCTGGGCGCTGAAATCACCGGCCTCGATCTCAACCTGCCGGTGTCCGACCGCGAGCTGGCGGAGATCCGTGCGGCGCTGGTCAGACACAACGTGGTGGTGTTTCGCGACCAGCGCATCACGCCGGACCAGCATGTCGCTTTCAGCCGCCGCTTCGGTCCGCTGCAGGTGCATGTGCTCAACCGCTTCCACCTGAAGAATTATCCTGAAATCCTCATCGTCTCCAACGTACTGGAAGACGGCAAGCCGATCGGCCTGGTCGACGCCGGCGCCGACTGGCATTCGGATCTGTCCTACATGCCCAAGCCCAGCCTGGGTGCGCTGCTGCACTCGCAGGAGCTGCCGGCGGAACAGGGCGACACCTTGTTCGCCAATACCGCTGACGCCTACGACACGCTGCCGGCCGAGATCAAGAAGCTGCTGGAAGGCAAACGCGCGGTCCATTCCTATGTCTACCGCTACGAACGCCTGCGCAAGCTCTCGCCGTGGCGTCCGGAACTGACGCAAAAGCAGATCGACGAAGTGCCGCCGGTTGAACATCCGGTCATCACCACGCATCCGGAAAGCGGCCGCAAGATCCTGTTCGTCAGCGAAGGCTTCACCTCGCATATCGTCGGCATCCCGCGCGATGAAAGTGATGAGCTGCTCAAGACCCTGCACGCGCATATCACGCGCCCCGAGAATGTCTACCGCCATCAATGGCAACCGCACGACATCGTGTTCTGGGACAACCGCAGCACCCAGCACTATGCCGCGATCACGCCGCAACACCTGCGCCGTACGCTGTACCGCACCACGGTCGAAGGCGACGTGCCGGTCTGAGGCTTGCCCGTCCGACAAGATTCGATGAAAAAGCCCTCGCATGAGGGCTTTTTATTGCCTGCAAGGCATTGTTTCCGATCGATAAGGAACGGCGGCGCCCGTCGCTGGTCCAAACTTCGGACGGCCCTGCCTTGCGCCTGCGGCCTTATTCGAACAACAACAGGAGAATGCTCATGAAATTCCGTACAACTTTTATGATCGTGGTGCTGGCGCTGGTCGCCATCTTCGCCGCCGTCAATTGGGAAGCCTTCCTGGCGCCGACGCCGCTGACGTTGGTGTTCACCGACTTCCAGGCGCCGCTGGGACTTGTGATGCTGGGCGTGGTGGTGATTCTCACCGCGGTCTTCCTGATGTACGTGATGGCGCTGCAAACCAGCGCCCTGTTCGAAGCGCGCAGGCTGACCAAGCAGCTCGATACGCAGCGCGAGCTGGCCGACCAGGCTGAAAAATCACGCTTCATCGAATTGCGCGGTTACCTGCAAAGCGAATTGCAGCAGTTGCAGCAACGCCAGAACGCCCACCTGAGCGCGTTGACCAACAAGATCGAATCGGTGCAGCAAGACATCCAGCAACGCGGCCAGCTGACGGAGAATGCGGTCGCAGCACAGATCGGCGAGCTCGATGACCGCCTGCAACGTCTGGGCGTCGGCAAGGTGGCCGTACCGGACGTCCGGGCCACCATCTGACGCTTGCGGCAAGCAACCGCACGGCAGACAAAAAAAGCCCCGCGTCGCAATGACGCGGGGCTTTTCCATTTACTGACAACGACTTCTTATTCCACGCCGTAACGCGCGCGATACGCCGCCACGGCATCCTTGTACTGCGCCAATTGCGCATCGGCGCCGGCGCGCGCCAGGTATTGCAGCAGGTCGTTGAGGTTGCCGATCGAGATCACCGGCATATCGTAGGCCTTGCCCACTTCCTGCACGGCGGACAGCGCCGACAGGGCGTCGTCCTTGCCCGAGCGCTCCATGCGATCCAGTGCGATCAACACGGCGCAAGGCGTGGCGCCGGCGGCACGGATCATGTCCACCGATTCGCGCACCGAGGTGCCGGCCGAAATAACGTCGTCGATGATCACCACGCGGCCTTGCAGCTTGGCGCCGACGATGGTGCCGCCTTCGCCGTGGTCCTTGGCTTCCTTGCGGTTGTAGGCGAACGGCACGTTGCGACCCTGGCCGGCCAGCGCGACGGCGGTGGCCGATGCCAGCGTGATGCCCTTGTAGGCCGGGCCGAACAGCATGTCGTATTGCAGGCCGGACTCCTGCAGCGTCTGGGCGTAGAACTGCGCCACCTTGGCCAGCGCCGCGCCTTCGTTGAACAGCCCGGCATTGAAGAAGTAAGGAGAAGTGCGACCGGCCTTGGTGACGAACTCGCCGAAGCGCAGCACGCCTGCGGATACGGCGAACTCAATGAATTCTTGTCGTAAGTTGCTCAAAATACATTCCTGGAAAGTGATGTGCGGCGGCCGTTGCGCTGAAGAGGCGCGCGGCAAAGGCCGCCAAATGCGTGCCAAGCCCACATTTTAAATGAATCAGGTATGCTACGCGCCTGACTTTTACGTGAGTTTCCCCATGCCAAAAATCGTCTCCGCCAATCTCAACGGCATCCGCTCCGCCGCCAAAAAGGGTTTCTTCGAATGGATGGCCAAGGAATCCGCCGACTTCATCTGCGTGCAGGAACTGAAGGCGCAGGAAGCCGACATGTCGCCGGAGTTCCTCGCCCCTGAGGGCTATGTCGGCCATTTCCACTACGCCGAGAAAAAGGGCTATTCGGGCGTCGGCGTCTACAGCAAGCGCACGCCGAACGCGGTGCGCATCGGCTTCGGCGTGCAGGAATTCGACGATGAAGGCCGCTATGTCGAATGCGACTTCGGCGACCTCACCGTGATCTCGCTGTACTGCCCGTCGGGCTCGTCGAGCGAAGAACGCCAGCAGGCGAAATTCCGTTTCATGGAAGTGTTCCTGCCGCACTTGCAGGAGTTGAAGAACAGCGGTCGCGAGATCGTCATCTGCGGCGACTGGAACATCGCCCACAAGGAAATCGACCTGAAGAACTGGAAGAGCAACCAGAAGAATTCCGGCTTCCTGCCGGAAGAACGCGCCTGGCTGACGCGCGTGTTCGACGAGCTGGGCCTGGTCGACGTCTACCGCACCATCCATCCGGAAACCACCGGCGACGCCTACACCTGGTGGAGCAATCGCGGCCAGGCCTGGGCCAACAACGTCGGCTGGCGCATCGATTACCACATCGCCACCGCCGGCATCGCCAAGAAGGCAAAGACTGCAGCGATCTACAAGACCGCGCGCTTCTCGGACCATGCGCCGCTGACGATCAGCTACCTCTGAGCGTGACTCTCCCGGGCTTGTGACCCCATCGCCATGGAATCCGCACGCTCGGGATATGCCTGCAAAATAAGAGGTTGAAAAGCGCTCCGTGTCGGAATAGACACATGCGCCCCCCTCGCAGCCCCGCTTCAAAACACCCGAACAACGCGACACCACGGTTGCCCCCGCCGACTGCGACGAGTTCCCGCTTCTGCACTGCGGCGCCATTTTCCGCAGGGAAACGACTCGCGAATGTTCGTCACGATTCAAAAAATCGTCATAAAATGGAACAGCCCAAGTTCCTCTGCCGGGCCAATGTTCATTGACCGATTGCGCGATTTTTTTCGTCTCCGCTTGCGCCAGCGACGACCAGCGTGCAGCAACATTGAGAGCTTGATAGCAATCATTGGTGAGAGCATCCCTGCCGGAAAACTTCGCTGACAAAGCGCATGACAAGTATCCGTTACAGGATGTCCGTTCGGTTCCGGTGTGACGACGCCGAGGAGGGGGAGACATGATTTTCATCTACGGCGGCAACGACAGGAGGCAGCTCTGCATCGCCTTGTTCGTCGTCATCGCGCAGTGTTCAGCTTACGCCGCTGCGCAAGAAAATGCCCTGACAGCACAGATTGGATTCGTCGCTGCGAGCGACATGGCAAACTACCAGGCCAACAAGCTGGCGGCCCAATATGCGATTGACGAAGCCAACACGCGCGATCTGCGTATCAATGGCAAGAAGCTGAGATTTGCGCTACTGGCCCAGGATGACAGGGGCAACGCAAACATCGCCGGCTCGGTGGCCAATTATCTCATTCGCAACAGCGTAGTCGGCGTTGTCGGCCCATGGAGCAGCGATACCGCGCTGGCGTCGGCCAAGCTGTACAACGATGCGCACGTTCCCATGATCTTTCCCGTCCTGTCCAGCAAACCGATACTGCCGCCGAATATCAAGGGCACCTTCTCGCCCGCAGGGGATCCCGCCGAAGCGGCGCTGTTTTACGCCAACGTCTGCGCCGATCAGTTGCAAGTGAGGAAAATTGCCGTCATCGACGACCGGAGCTCCTTCGGCGTCAATTTTGCCGACCGCTTCATCGACATGATGGTGCAACGTGGCGCACAAATTACCAGCCGGGAATCCATCAGCACCCGCACCTCGGACTTCAATGCAGTGTTGGCAACGGTGACCCGGGTCAAGCCGGACACGATACTGTTCACCGGCGACGCCATGCAAAGCGTGGCGATCGTGCGTGCGATGAAACGTCAAAACATGAACTTTCGCCTGCTGCTGATCAGCGGTACAAATAGCACCGAGCAACTCAGGGAAGACATCAAAGTACCACTATTCTCCATCGAAAGCGGAACATCCTTTGACACAAGCAACGATTGGAAGAACGTACAAAAACAGCATCTGAGCAAACATGGCGCGCCCCTTGGCAGCAGCGCACGCTTCAGTTACGACAGCGTCAACCTGATATCGTTGCAGCAGTGCAGAAAGCGCAGTCGCTCGAACCTGCCGAGGTCAGTGCAGCCCTGTACCGAAACCGTATCATTGGATCCAGCCAAACCATCAGCTTTGATGACAAAGGAAAACTGCGCCAACCGACTTATATCGTCTATCAATACAACGAAACGCGTTGGACTCTCTTGAAGAGCTCCAAAGAAGCGAGCAAATAGACGGCAAGACAACCGTCAACGCGCCTTGATGCTATAGATGACCTTGAAGTCGCGTGGTGCAAACATCGTATTCCATGAGAATTTCCCAGCCGCGTCTTTGGTAAACATCTGCGGCACCGGCCCCGCCTTCTTCGCCGGCAAAGGCTGCTTTTCCAGGATGCGTACTGCCATGTCCACCGCCATGCGGGCCTGTACTACGGTGAAGTCAGACGGCGAGGCCTCCGTGAGACCGTCCATGATGTCTTCATACACACCCAAGATCAGATTGAATGACAGGATTTTGATGCGATCGCTCTTGCCCAAGGTACGCACCGCCGTCGCGGCCGCCTGGGTCGCGACGCCCACACCGACGATGAAATTCATCTCCGGATAGGCATTGAGCGCATCGTTGATGACGGCCAGTTGTCGGCTCAGTCCGTTGTCTACGCGCGTGGTGACGACAATCTTGGCTTTGCTGCCCTTGAGTCCGTCATGGAATCCGCGCACCGCATCATCCGACCAATTCGAGCCGGGCAATCCCGGGAAAAAACCTATCCTTGGATTCTCCTTGTCGAAGTTTTTGACAATGTATTGCGCGGTCTGAAAAGCCAGGTCATAAAAACTCACCGACGCATGCGCGGCGACCTCGTTAGCGTTGACGCCGTTGACCAGGTCGATGACCGGGATTCCCTTTTTTGTCGCCTTGCGCACCAGCGATGCGACCTTCTCGCTATCGATGGCGCCGAGCACGATGGCGTCGAAATGTTGGTCTATGCAATCGCTCATCTGCTGCAATTGCTGATCGATATTTTCGTAACCGTCAGCGTGGAACAATTGCATGCTGAGCTTGTCACGCAACACCTCCTGCACGACGCCGTAGTTGGCGGCCACCCAATAGGGGACTTTGAGGTGGGGGAACAACACGCAGAGTTTCCAACGCTTGGTGATTTTGCTGGACGGCAGAGGAGTCCACTGCGCCGGCACATTGCGCCCGGCAACAACATGATAGACGGGAAAACTCCAGTCATCGGCGAGAGCGTTACTCGCGCCTCCCCCAAGCAAGCCTGCGACGATGGCATAACAACGCGCCCTGGCGGCGAATGGATGCATCATGTTTCCCCCGGCGATGAATATCAGTGTGAGCCCATCAACCTTTACGGACGGTTCGTTACCCCGTCCCGTAAAGCGTAGCGCATACCGTTGCACCGTGGTTAACTATTTGAATTGCCTCCAGGCAGCCATTTGCACATCCGCAAGACTGTGCACGGTTCAAGGCGCACTGTCTTGGCGATATCGCAGTGATTTAAGCTTGCTCGCTGGCCTTGGGCTTAGCCTTGGCCTTCGGTGCAGCCTTGGCCTTTGGGGCGGCCTTGACTGCGGACTTCTTCACCGGCGCCTTTTTCGCAGGTGCCTTGGCTGTTGCCGTTTCCTCGCCCTCATCCTTAGCAGCAGCCTTGCCCTTGGCCGGTGCCTTGGCCTTGCGCTCCTCGAACTCGAAGCTGATCTTGCCGTCCTTGCCACGCGTCAGGAAGGCCTTGAACGGACGGCGCGTGCGTTGCGAGATGAAGCCCGGCAGCAGGTCGGTCTTGCCTTCGTTGAGCAGCTTGGCCATCTGCTCGGGCAGGATTTCCTGTTGCAGGATGATGCGGCCGCTACGGAAGTCGCAGGCCTTCGGCTTGGCAACCTGCTTTTCGCAGACGTAGGCCAGGCCCATTTCGTACACGCCGCTGCCGCATTTAGGGCAAGGACCGAGCGGGGTCTGCTCGCTGAAATCGACCGGCTCGCCGCCTTCATCGTCGTTCTGGCCGAAATCGAATTCCAGCTTGAAGTTCTTGATTTCTTCATCGCGTGAAATCTTCAGGATCGCCGCAAACGGACGTCCCATCTTGGAACGGAACCCCTGCAGCGGACCGATGGTGCGATTGGCCAGCAGTTCTTCCACTTCCGGGATTTCAAACTGGCGACCGGCCGGCGTCTTGCTCATCGAGAATTCGCACTTGGTGCAGGCGAAGCGGCGATAGTTTTCCTTCACCACGCTGCCGCAATTCGGGCAAGGAGTCTTCAGCGTCGCGTAGTCGCCGGGAATCGTGTCGTTGTCGTATTCCTTGGCGCGCTTGACGATGATTTGCGTCATCTGGGCGATCTCGCGCATGAATTCTTCACGGCTGATCTTGCCGCGCTCCATCTGCGCCAGCTTCTGTTCCCATTCGCCGGTCAGCTCAGGTTCGGTCAGTTCGTCCACGCCGAGGCCGTGCAGCAGCGTCATGAGCTGGAACGCCTTGGCGGTCGGCATCATTTCGCGGCCTTCGCGCAGCAGGTATTTTTCGTTCAGCAGACCTTCGATGATGGCCGCGCGCGTGGCCGGCGTGCCGAGGCCCTTGCCGGCCATCGCTTCGCGCAATTCATCGGAGTCGATCAGCTTGCCGGCTCCTTCCATGGCCGACAGCAGCGTCGCTTCGGTATAGCGCGCAGGCGGTTTGGTGACCAGGCCGTTGGCGGTGATCTTGTCGGTCTTGACCTTTTCGTCCTTGGCGACGGCGACCAGGGTGCCGCTGTTTTCGTCCTTCTCGTCAACCACGTCCTTGCCGTAGATCGCCAGCCAGCCCGGATTGGTCATGACCTTGCCTTCAGTCTTGAACTGATGGCCGGAGACTTCGGTGAAGCGCGTGGTGACCTGGAATTCCGCGGCCGGGAAGAACACCGCCATGAAGCGGCGGGTCACCAGGTCGTACAGCTTCTGTTCCGGTTCGGACAGGTTCTTCGGCGCTTGCGTGGTCGGGATGATCGCAAAGTGATCGCTGATCTTGGTATTGTCGAAAATGCGCTTGTTCGGCTTGACCCAGCCCTGCTTGAGGATCTGCTTCGAGAACTGATGGTAATTGTTGCTCTCGGACAGGGTGTCCAGCGTGTCCTTGACGGTCTGCAGGTAATCTTCCGGCAGATGGCGCGAATCGGTACGCGGATAGGTCAGGACCTTGTGCTTTTCGTACAGCGCCTGGGCCAGGCCGAGCGTGTTCTTGGCCGAGAAGCCGAAGCGCGAGTTGGCTTCGCGCTGCAGGCTGGTCAGGTCGAACAAGCCGGGCGCCATTTGCGTGGTCGGCTTGGACTCTTCGGTGACGTTGCCGATCTTGCCGCGGCAGGCGGCCACGATCGATTCGGCGGCCGCTTTGCTCCACAGGCGCTCGGGACGCTTCTCCGGATCGTTCTCGTCTTTCTTGTGCTGCTTGTCGAGCCAGCGGCCTTCATAGATGCCCGCGGCGCAGACGAAGTCGGCGCGCACTTCCCAGAAATCACGGGAAACGAACTTCTTGATCTTCTCTTCGCGCTCGACCACGATCGACAAAGTCGGCGTCTGCACGCGACCGACGGTGGTCAGGTAGAAGCCGCCTTCCTTCGAATTGAAGGCGGTCATGGCACGCGTGCCGTTGATGCCGATCAGCCAGTCCGCTTCGCTGCGGCAACGGGCGGCGTCGGCCAGCGGCAGCATGTCTTCGTCCTTGCGCAGATTGGCGAAACCGTCGCGGATCGCTCCCGGCGTCATCGACTGCAGCCAGAGGCGCTGCACCGGCTGCTTGGCCTTGGTGTATTGCGCGATCAGGCGGAAAATCAGTTCGCCTTCACGCCCGGCGTCGCAGGCGTTGATCAGGCCGGTGACGTCCTTGCGCTTGATCAGCTTGTTGAGCGCCTTGAGGCGCGATTCGGTCTTGGCGATCGGGTTCAGCGCAAAGTGCGGCGGAATCATCGGCAAATGGGTGAAGGTCCATTTGCCGCGCTTGACGTCGTATTCCTCCGGAACCGCGATTTCCAGCAGGTGGCCCACGGCCGAGGACAGGACGTATTCGTCGGATTCGAAATACTCATCGTGCTTGGTAAAGCCGCCGAGCGTCTTCGCGATATCGTTCGCGACAGAGGGCTTCTCGGCAATGATGAGGGTCTTGCTCATAAATGTGATCTCAAAAGAGGATGCAAAGGGGTCGTAGGCTGATGCCCGGCCGCGCAAAAATGCGACGCTGAGGCGCAATTTCTATTGCGTATTGGCAATATGCTTTTTATATAGTAGCTAATATTTGAGCAGTGCGGGGGAATGATAAGCGCGTTGCAGAACAAACGGCAAGCGCCGCAGTGAGGCCGTGGTTCCCCGGTGACGTGGCGGTTTTGGACAATCTGCAGGCGAATCCGGAAAAAACAAGCGCGCCTCCCGCCGCCTTGCAGCGCGGACGCGAAGCGCCGGCACCATGAAAAACGGCGCCGCAAAGGACGCCGTCTTTTCGTTGCACTCAATGCAAGTCGGGTGTGTTCAGTGCAACAGCCGCGGTTCGGCGTCGTCTTCGTCGAGGAACAGTTCGTCGAACATCAGGCCGTCCGGCTCCTTGCCCTGGCTCCACAAGACCATCAACACGATGACCTTGAGCTTTTCCAGCGATACCGGCGCGTCGCCGACCGCGAGGGCGCGTTCGATGACGATTTCGCGCTGCACGGCGTTGAGCATCTTGGCGGATTCGAGGAACTGGATGAAGCCGACGGCTTCGGTGCCGAGCACATCCATCTCTTGCTGGGCGTAAATGCGGATACCGAAGGAGAAGGCGGTTTGCTGGGGATACTGATCAGCAAACTCGTGATTGGCCTCTTCCAGATCGGTGAGCCAACCGAGCGCCCTGGTGATCTCCTCGTCCTCAAAACCAATGGCGGTCAATTTCTTGACCAAGGCCGCTGGTTCAGGGCAGGCATCGGGGCGATAGTAGGTTTCGTACAGATAAACAAGGACGTCAAACATGGCTCTACTCTATCGCGAAGGTTGACACAACACAAGTCTACGAATCCAGTATGGCAGGATTTTGAGATTTGCGCAGAATATCTTGCGAGGTGTTGTCTGACCGTTATCTGATTGCGCGAGTCATTATCAGCGCTGCGTTTTACGCGCTCTTTGACGCTCGATTCGCCCGCGTCAATTCACACGCCGGTAGCGCCCTCCCGGCAGGCATTCCACCGCGCCGTCGAGCTCCAGTGCGAGCAGCCGTTCGCTCAGCACCGCAGCGTCGAGACCGCTGCGCAGGCTGAGTACATCCGCGTCGACCGGATCGAAACCCATCGCGCGGAGCAGCGCGTCGGCGGCGTCGTTTGCAGGTGCGACTGCCGGCGCTTGAGGAGGCCGCGCAAGCAGCGGCAGCTTGCCGAGTTCTTCGAGAATGTCCTGTGCCGACTCGATCAATTTGGCGCCCTGCTTGATTAGTTGATGGCATCCCTTCGACAGCGGCGAATGAATCGAACCCGGAATCGCGAACACGTCGCGCCCTTGTTCGGCCGCCGTGCGCGCCGTGATCAGCGAGCCCGATTGCGCGGCGGCTTCGACCACCAGCACCGCGCGCGCCAATCCGGAAATGATGCGATTGCGACGCGGGAAGTTGGCCGCCACCGGCGGCATGCCGAGCGGATATTCGCTGACGATGCAGCCCTCTTCGGCCAGGCGTTGCGCCAGCGCGCGATTGCGCATCGGGTAGACGATGTCGATGCCGGTGCCGATCACTGCGACGCTGGAGCCGATGCCGCGCAGGCCGCCATGATGCGCGGCAGCGTCGATGCCCAGCGCCAGTCCCGACACTACTGTCAGCGCAGCGCGGCTGGCTGCTTCGGAAAATCGCTCGGCGTTCTGTATGCCCTGCACTGTGGCGTTGCGGCTGCCGACCACTGCCAGCGAGGTGGCCGACAACAGTTGATCGCGGCCTTTTGTATAGAGAAGGACCGGCGGATCGGCAATGTTCAGCAGCGCTTGCGGATAGCCGGCGTCGGCCAGCGTGAGGATGCGATGGCCTGGCTGGGCGGCCCAGTCCAGCGTCTGCTCGAGCCGGTTCTGCATCATAGCGGTCGGCGCTTGCAGCAAGGCGCGTGCGATGCGCTCCGGCACGATCGCACGCAGCTCATCGAAGCCGGCGCTGAAGATGTCGCCCGGCAGGCCGAAGGTCGACAACAGCCGGCGCGCCATTTCGACGCCGACACCGTCGGTCTGCATGAAACGGATCCAGTCGCGCAGCTCGGCTGCGTCGTTGAGGTTGGCAATGGTCAATGTGGTGTATGTTCCGTTGATGGCGCGAACGCCTTGTCCCCCACCTGCAGCGCTTCGACGGACTCGGTGATGATTCCGTACGAAACGCGGTCATAGACGCGAAAAATCAGCAAGCGGCCGCTCTCGTTTCCCGGCGAGCCTGATGCTTGCTGCTGCGTATTTCTTGCGATCAGCGCCAGCGACATGCCCGGGGCAAGTCCGGCGCGAGCACCTTTGTTGATGCCGACCACTTGATGCTGCGCTGCATATGCGACGCCGCCGGCGATGGAAATGAGCTGCGCTTGCACCGCTGCGCCGGATCGGATGACGGTGGAGTTTGCAGCGGGCGCGGCATCGTGAATCAGCAAGTCGCCCGGCGCGATTTCCTGCGTCGACGATGTGATGATGAAGCTGTGCGGGCTACCCGCACCTTCACGTTGCAGCACCGCTTTGCCGAGCACGATGGCTTCGTCGCCCAGATGTTCGCCGCTCAGCGGATCCAGCAACTTCAGCGAAGGTCGCACGATGCGAAATTCAGCGGCGCCGTATAGATCGCCCTCCACCATGACGCGATCTCCC
>Ga0068856_100005556_pt1 | contig 12414 bp, 11 predicted proteins | sample KBSCornC62_FD_66595 | JGI IMG/M metagenome (GOLD analysis project Ga0068856, IMG submission 66595) | Corn rhizosphere microbial communities from Kellogg Biological Station, Michigan, USA - KBS Corn C6-2 | ecosystem: Host-associated > Plants > Roots > Rhizosphere > Soil ...
TGCAGCATCACCTTTCCAACCCCATTCATATAATAATTAAAGATGGTCCTATAGGTCAGGAGGGAGCTGTATACCGCAACCGCGGCAGACAGAGAAAAAGGTATGGTTACTTCCGTACCCAGCCAAAGCCGGTAAACATAGGGGGATGCGGCCAGCATCACCAGACTGAGGATAAAAAGTCCCCCGCTGATCTTTTCGAGCTGTCGTACGGTATTCCTGATCCAGGCATGGTCCTTCCGGATATGGGCTTCGATAAAAGCCGCCCAAAACGGGGTCATGAGAATGGTGGAGATCAGCGAGATCAGGCTAAAGTATCTAAATGCCAGATTGTAGGGTGTTACGGCCGCCGGTCCCAGGATCTGTGTGATAATGAGGTTGTCGCAATTATAATAAAAGATGAGCCCGATCTGGATGATAAAGAATTTGATCCCGAGATTCATGATCACCCGGATATACTGGCGGTCAGCCAGCTTTAGCGAAGGCGCCAGCTTTTTATACGGTCCGGCGAACAGTACGATGGAATAGATACCCAGCGCAACCACCGGTGTCAGCCCGATGGATAAACACAGGTTCAGCAATGACCCGTGCGTCGTCCGTGTAAGGATGAACACCAGGAGCAATGCGACGCAATTTCCGCTCAGCGTGATCAGCGACGGAACAATGGTGTTTTGCCTGGCCTGGCTGATGATATTGATCAATTGCAACACAAATTGCACGGCAAAGATCAGGAACGCGACCATCACAACCACATTCAGCTCCCGGCGCATGGCGGGAGGCACATTGAGAATAGCGGTCCAGTCCACAAAGTAATTGACGATCAGAAATATGCCCAAAAGCGCACCGCTGATGACCGTCACCGCCACATAGGTTGTGCTCACATAGGATCGCGCCAGTTTTTCATTTCCTTCAGCGAGCGCTTGCGTCAACTTGTTCTTTAGCCCGTTCCCAAATCCAACGTCAAACAGCGTGAACCAGGTGAACATGGAGCTAAGCGTCAACCATACGCCGTATTGCGTAGGATCTACATAGTGTATCGCCAATGGCACATTCAACAATGACACGATGACAGAGAACCCTTTCAACAAAAGGGATATAGCGACATTTTTCTTGGCCGTCAGCGTGCGCTCGTGTCCCTTTGTAAAGAAATTCTGTATAAGACCAACCAATCTATCCATAGTTCGCGTTCGCGACTTGCATTATAAATTTCGCTAAGATACAATCTTAACGCCAAACGTGACATTTATGCGGAATACCATGATTATATTCGCGGAAGATGCTAGTTTTGCGCCTGAGCTTAAATTAATTTTAAACCTCATATATCATTTCGATGACAACTACCAATAAGGAGATCGACAAGGATGACGAAATGAACCTAAACGTCCTGAGATACCTTACCATTTCTTTCTTGAGAGGATTCTTCAGGTTTCTTTCTTTTTGCTCTTTTGTCATAAGTCGCCGGACCTTCCTTGTGCTTGCGGGGCTTTTCATGGGGCTGTTCCTGGCCCTGGCCTACTATTTTTTCGCCCAGACAAAATACTATCAGGCAACCTTCATGGTCGCTTCTACCAGGCTCACAAACAGGGGGTATGCAGGCATCATCAACCAGCTGAATGTATTGGCGAAATCAGGATCTACGGACAGGCTGGCAAATGACCTCCATTTATCACCCGCCAATGCCGGCAACATCCTTTTTTTCGAGGCACGGAATCTGATGGACGAGGAATTGGATAAGGATACCTCCACCAGACTCACGGGTACCTTTATGATCCTCTTTGGCATCCGGAATGTCCTGGCGGCAGACACCGTGGAGCATGCCCTGGTAGACTATATAAATGGTCTTCCCTATCTCAAGGCCCTTTGTGCCGTGGAACAGATCAATAACGAGGAAAAGATCAAATACATCGGGGCGGACCTTGGCCGGCTCGACTCTTTGAAGCTCATTTACAATAAGTTCCTGGCTTCTTCCAAAATATCGGCCACTGTTTACAATGACGCCATCGATCCTTCAAAACTTTTTTCGCAATCTGCCCTGCTCCTTACAGACTTGCAGGAGGCCAGACGTAAACTCTATGCGGAAAGTACTGCCATCCAGCTCATCGATCCGATCAAGATCGCCAATACGACCCGATCGAAATCCCTGCCGGAACTGTTGGTGATCCTTGGCCTGGGCGGCGCGTTTATGGCATTCCTTGTTGGCCTCATGCTCGAAATCAGAAACAAGCTACTCCCCTAAGACCGGCAAATGGAAACCAGAGAAATGCGGTTCAATCGATATTTGCCAGCAGTACTGTTGTATTTCTTTTTTAATGAAGTGCTCCTGCCCTTTGGCTTGCTCTATACGACGCTGCTGACACCCGTATTCCTGCTTTGGCTTTTCAAATTTCCAATTTTCCGAAAACTGATCTGGTTCTTTATCCTTCTTCTGCCGTTTTTGATCATGCAACTATACAACGGGGTAGATACGCTCTCCTATATCAGATCCACTACTCTCCTGTTCACCGTCTATGTTTTTTCGCTGACGTGCTATCAGTTCTTTACCAACTGTGAAAGCATTCGCCGCATCTACAGGGATGTAACGCTTTTCAACGCCGGGATGGTCATCCTGGCCCTTTTCGCCCTGGCAATCCCAATTGCGCGAAAAATATTCTGGTATGCCAATGAGATCACTCCTGGCGTACATACCCTCCGTCTGCGGCTCCTTACCTATGAACCCTCTTACTACGCCACCCTGCTCATGCCGCTGATGATCTATTATTATTTAAAGCTCATCGTTGGAAAGTTGCCGGACCCAAAGGCGACCTTCGCGCTGCTGACCGTTCCCTTCCTTTTGACGTTTTCCTTTGGCGGGATGTTCGGACTTGCACTGGCGCTGTTGCTCACCTTGCTTTATGGCTATCGCTATTTCTTCAACCGGCGCGTGATACTTTATCTGCTTATCTTCGGAACAACGATGGTCACCGCCCTGCTGGTAGTGCTGATCGCTTTCCCTCACAACGTTCTTGTTATCCGTTTCACGAATGTCTTTACCGGAAACGATTCTTCCTTTCGAGGAAGAACGTTCGAATCGTTTTACCTGGGCTGGAGGATCGCCGATGTCAAAAGCATTTGGTTCGGCTGCGGAGCGGGACAGACCAGGGTAGCTGGGCTGGAGATTTTCAGGAAATTCTACGACTACCCTTCCGCTACCGGTGCAGATGTGGTTATCCCGAATGCTGTCGGCGATACGTTTGCCGCTTTTGGCATCCTCGGGGTCGCCCTTCGGCTGGGGCTGCAGATCGGCTTCTTTTTCAAAACCAGGGTTTACTCCAACTATTATAGGCTCGCGCTCTTTCTCTTTATTTTCATCTACCAGCTTACCGGAAGCTTTATCACCAACATAGCCGAATATGTCATTTGGGTCATGGCCTTTCATCCCGCCATCTTCCCGGAATTCGACAAGGAGCGCTTTCACCGCCGGATCCGTGTGCCGCGGGCCAGCCTTTACAGACTAAGCCCCAAAACCACCTGACCCGTGAACATTCTCTTCATTTCCCGTTCTACCTTGTATTCCAGCGCCGGCGGAGATACCGTACAGATTGTAAAGACAGCCGAATTCCTGCGCCTGGCGGGCTATCGGGTGGACATACAGCTTTGTACGGATAAGATCGACTATCGGCCCTATGATCTCCTCCATTTTTTCAATATCATTCGCCCCGCCGATATCCTGCAGCATATTTTTGATTCGGGGAAGCCTTACGTGGTTTCGACCATTTATGTAGACTACTCGGAGTATGAGCTCCGCGGGCGCACCGGTTGGACACGTGTACTGTTTCGATTCTTCAGCGCCGATACGGTGGAGTATTTGAAAGTAGTGGCGCGACGGATCAGGAACGCTGAAAAGGTCGTGAGCCCCCGCTATCTGCTTTGGGGACACCGCCGGTCCATTCGGTATATCATCCGGCACGCAAGCTGCCTGCTACCCAACTCCAACAGCGAATATCGCAGACTGGCCGCACATTACCGTCTGCAGCAAAACTACCGGGCCATTCCCAATGCCATCGACCCCGCCCTGTTCACAACGCCTTCCGGCGACCGCGGCCGCGACCCTAACCTGGTGCTGTGCGTCGGCCGGATAGAAGGCCGTAAAAATCAGCTGGCGCTTATCCGGGCGCTCCGGGATTCGAAATTTGAGCTTGCCATCATCGGCTCCAGCTCCCCGAACCAGCAGGATTATTATCGCCAGTGCCGCGAGGAAGCGGGAAGCAACGTGGTGTTCATCGAAGCCATCCGCCAGGAAGAGCTCGTCCGGTACTACGCCTCGGCCCAGGTACATGTCCTGCCCAGCTGGTTCGAAACGACGGGCCTGAGCAGCCTGGAAGCGGCCGTCATGGGTTGTAATATCGTTATCACGGACAAAGGAGATACCAGAGAATATTTCGGCGACCTCGCCTGGTACTGTGAGCCTGATTCACCGGCTTCCATCCTCGGGGCCGTCGAAAAAGCCGCCGCCGCCGGAAGGAATGAAGCGCTTATCCAAAGGATAAGGACCAGCTATACCTGGGAGGCCGCGGCCGCGGAGACCGCGAAAGCCTATCGTTCACTGGATCTTTTTGACAGAAGAGAAAAGCCTGCGGTAAAACCGGACGACGTAGACCATATTGAGCCGGGTAAATAGCTTGTTGGCCCGTATGGCAAAGATGTGTTTCCGGTAGTACAGGATATGCTGCAATTTTTTATGCGGCAGATACTTGTTTTTTATTGAAAGTGTTTCCCTGCAACCCAATTTCCATTGTTTATCGCTCATTCCGCCCCAGCGCATATTGGCCAGCACGTGCGGAACATACGAGAATTTGCACCCGTTGACTTTAAGCCTTAGCAACAGATCATAGTCCATGGCGCATCGAAGCTGTGTATCGAAACCGCCGAACTCGTCGTAGCACCGTTTCTTAACGAACACCGTAGGATGATTCAGGGTCATTTCCCATTCCAACATCCTTCCGTTGCCTTTGACGATCGCCTCTTTTTTGTCATCCCGCCAGAACTGGATATCCCCGAAGGCCACATCGGCTGTTTCCAGCTGACGCACCGCCAACTCCACGGCGTCAGGCGTATACCAGTCGTCGGCATTCAGGATACCCACGACCTCGCCTTCGCAATGCGCGAGCCCCTTATTGAACGCATCGCTTATGCCATTGTCCTTTTCGCTTGCCCAAAAGGCGATGCGGTCCGCATATCGTTTGATGATATCTACAGAACCGTCCGTAGACCCACCGTCGATAATGATATACTGAATATGGGGATAGGTTTGACCCAGCACGCTGGTGATGCATTGTTCGAGGTGCTTTTCGCCATTGAATACGATAGTGACAATGGATACTTTTGGTGTGTACAAATCGAATTAATATTTTCTAATAAGTAGCAGGAATTCCCTGAATATGCCTGGAAAATCGTTTAGTCCCAGCTTTGATCCGCCTGCATGCTTCCAGCCGGTTATCGGCAATTCGATGCCGGTATGCAAGATATTGTTTTTTTTTCAGCCGGATGAAGATCTCGGCATCGAAAAGCCAGTCCGCCACAAACGCAGGCTACGACTCATCCCGGAATTCAATTTTTTGACCCGTGAGCCAAGGATAAAACAGGCCATCGGGGATGGCGTAATAGCGGATCGACGCGTGGGCATTGTTCGCTGCGAGCTGCGCGACGATCTCCGGCGTGTACCCGATGTCGATGGCATGGTAGCTTTTCGCGATGCGGTCCTTGAGAGCAGGATTCATGATATAGGCATCGCCGCTGCCGGGCGATCTCCCAGGGATGTCGGGAAAAGGCGCCGGTCTCACGAAGCCTTGTGAATTCCGAGATGTCTATGGGATGGAAATTATGCTTTTTTAGGCAATAGCCTGGCAGTGCTTTCGTTTGCGGTTGAAACACTGGGGGTGAACAGTTGCGCGTATCGCTCCACGATCAGCTCCCAGTTATATAATTCCCGCACCTTTTCCCGATTGGGCGTTTTCCAAGCCAGGCCTACGCCTGTGGCCGCCTCCACACTAATGATCCCGCGTATCTCCTCCGCATTGGAAAAATAGAAGGCCTCCTGTCCGAGGATCGCTGCGTTGAATGCATTATTGTGCGCCGCGATGACGGACTCGCAGGCCATAGCTTCAAGCAGGGAAGGATTTGTACCGCCTACAGAATGCCCATGGAAATAAAGCGAGGAATAATGCCGTAATGCATTGACCACGGGCTGTTCGTATATAGCGCCGAGGAAACGCAGCTTTTCGTGCCGGTAGGTATCTGTGAGATACCGGCCAAAGGTATTGCCGGTGTTGCCGATGAGGACCAGGGATTGTTCTTTGGCGGATGCCATCCAGCCCTTAATGACCATCTCCACATTGTTCTCGGGCTCCATACGTGCCATCAGCAAGGTATAATCATCCGGCAGCAGCCCCCACTGCCCGGGGATGCCGGGATCGTAACGCTCGGGTATTTCTGCGCCATAAGGGATATAGACGGCTTCCCGGCCATATTTTTCGTATAGGTAATCACGGATACCAATAGAGTCGGCTACCAGCACATCTCCATGCCGGGCGGCCCAGGTCTCCGCCCGCTGCAAAAATTTCCGGGTCATCGGCCCGTATTTGCTGCGCTTCCATTCGAGCCCGTCCATGTTGACCACGTTCAGCGTTTTCTTTGGCCAGATGCGATGCCAGATGGAATTACTGGTATAGCCCAGTTGCAATAGGACATCGAAATCCCGTTTGCGCGCATCCTTCAAACAATTCAGGTCGTAGATGAACTGACCGGCAGTGCCGATCTTTGTCTCCCAATCCGTACAATGGATAATGCGAATGCCCCGCCATTCCGCCTCCCGGTAGGGATGATCGCTCGAGTTATAGACCCAAACCGAATGGCCACGGTGCACCAGACCCTGCGCAAGATATTGGGCAAATTGTTCGAATCCCCCATAGGCATTAGGGATCCCACGTGTACCTAATATTCCGATTTTCATTCTTTGGTCTGTTTTGCGGGGCCTTATAGCCTTCCCGCGCAAGAATTTTTGCAAATGTAATGGAACGCGGGTTTCTCCATTCTTTTTCTTGGCCGCCGGGAAACGAAATGTCCCTCGAATGTATCTTATCGGTAAGTAGTATTTTTTAGACGGATTTTTTTTCGTTACTTTGCGGGCGCGTTGCATATATTTAAAAACCAGCGAATTGCGCTCGCCGGGTCAAAAAAAATCGCGCAAGGGACCATTTTGATGGACCTGTTGTTCCCCAAAACATTGCTGCTGCCGGCCCATGGGAAATTCAGCCTTTCCAGGGCAATAACTTATTTGAAAAAGTGTTATAGTGTGGTTTTTAGGGATTTTCTTGTGAAAAAAGCTAAAGGTTAGCATCACATTCGTGTAAAAAGGGGCTTTAAAATTTTTTTGCTGAGAAAGGATGATGTGTTAAACCAATGGTTCCCGGACGGGTCGAACCCGCAGGAAGTCTGGGTAGTGTAAAGGACTGGTTAGTAGGGAATAAGTTTAAAACAGACGATAAAAATAAATTCAGTAAACCTTCATTCTTATGGTGGAAACCACAAGCATCGGAAAAACCAGGTTGGAGCACGGTAAAAAGCTGTATAGTAAAAAAGATTCCGGAAGTGAAAGGCGATCGATCGACTTACGGGCCTACATCTCTAATCGTCACCGATATTTTCTTGCAAAACGACTATTCGATATTACGGTTTCCGTCCTGGTGCTGCTCGTGGTGTTCAGCTGGCTGTTCCCTATTCTCTATATTCTGATCAAATTGGATTCCCGCGGTCCGATCTTCTTCGTTCAGCGTCGGGTGGGTTTCCTGGGTCGCTCTTTCTCCTGCTTGAAATTCCGGACCATGCGCGTCAATGCCGAAGCCAATTCAAAACAGGCCACGGAGCACGATCCCCGGATCACGCGTCTCGGTAGTTTCCTGCGCAATTCCAATCTGGACGAGCTTCCCCAATTCCTCAACGTGCTTGCAGGACATATGAGCATCGTCGGCCCAAGACCGCACATGTATAAAGATTGCGCTCATTTCTCGACAGTAGTAGAGGCCTATAAATTCCGCACACTCCTGAAACCCGGTATCACCGGTCTCGCCCAGGTCAAGGGCTATCGCGGCCCCGCCCGGAGCTTTGATAAGATCTTCAGAAGATACCAGTGGGATGCCTTTTATGTACGAAATGCGAATTTCTGGTTAGATCTGCGGATAGTACACACAACCGCTATGCAGACTATTTCGTATCTCATTAAGAAATTCCTCATCGAAGACGTTCCTGTGATGACGATTTCGAAAGACCTGATAGAGCCCCAAAAGGCTAATGCATTCAACTGATCCACGGACGTATTAGACTTGCCTATACTAACGGCTTTTTAACGTTTATAACCCAAAAGCTGATAGACGTGTCATTTTCGCGGATAGGCGTGCAATTTTTCCTGACCACCGTGTCGGGGTTATGTTTTTCAATGGGTTATAACGCTTTTATTTAACAGAAGCAATGCAACGTTTTAGCTATCGGCCCTGTCAATGAAGCCATGGCACCGTTCTTGTAAACAATGTTCCGGGCCTTATGCTTTAGTAGAGAAAAACCAATCCTTCGTAACATGCAGAGTACAATTGTTGAAAGATCTATTCGTTGTCCGGAAACTTGGGAAAAAGGTAACTGGCAGTTTATAAGGGAGTTTTGCGGTGACAATTATAATTATTTGATGTTCAAGCGGATAGTGGATATCGGCGTCTCGTTGATCGTCATTTTGACAATTTTTCCCTGGCTCATACCGATTTTGATGCTGATCATCAGGCTCGATTCGAAAGGTCCCGTTTTCTTCAAACAAAAAAGAGTGGGTTTTCTTGGCAAGACCTTTTGGTGCTATAAATTCAGGACCATGTATGTCAATGATTGTGCGGATACGAAGCGTGCTTCGTCCGGCGATCCCCGGGTTACCCGTATGGGCTGGTTCCTGCGTAACACCTGTTTGGACGAGGTTCCCCAATTCTTTAACGTTCTTTTAGGACATATGAGCATCGTAGGACCACGGCCGCATATGATCAAGGACACGAAAGAGTTTTCCAATCTCATCGATAACTATTCCTATCGTCATCTGGTTCGTCCCGGCATAACGGGATTGTCCCAGGTCCGTGGCTATCGCGGTCCCGCCACCACCTTCGAAAGCATCCTGCGCCGCTACCAGTGGGACACGTACTATGTACGGAACCAGAGCACCTTGCTCGATCTCAGGATCATGGCAGGTACCGCCTACCTGATCGTCAACTCATTGCTGAACAGGAACAACCCCGTTCCCGTCGACACTCCTGCGCCGGCGCATCTGGATAGCCGGCCGCTGGCCCGGGCGGCCAATAAAAAAATTGCGTAATTTCACGCATGCTTGTCAATAGAAGAAGTGTTCTTAAGCGCCTCGCGCTCGTATCCGCCGGCGCCGTCCTCCTTCCTGCCTGTTTCCACAACCCGGCAAAACCGGCGATCCTCACCAGGAATTTTCAGCTCTCCGGCGACCAGTACGAGCAGCTCGAAGAGCTTACTGCCGTCCTTATTCCCTCCGGTGCTACGCCTGGTGCGAGAGAAGTATCGGCACATCGTTTTGTTCTCAAGATGCTTGATGACTGTTTTTCACAGGCCGACCGGGACAAATTTCTGCGCGGGTTCGGGCAGCTGGACAACGCCTCGCAGCAGACGGCCGGTGCCCCTTTTCTCAAGGCAGATGCCACGCAGCGAGCCACCCTGCTCACCGCACTGGAAACAAAAAAACTGCCCGACCAGGACCTCGCCTTTTTTTATGCCACGACAAAGAAGCTGACCATCCAGGCTTATATGTCGTCGCAATATTACCTGACAAAGATCCAGGTCTACGAGCTGGTGCCTGGTCGCTGGCATGGCTGCGTACCCGTAAAACCCACTGTCGCATGAACACAAATTTCGACGTCATCGTCATAGGCTCCGGAATGAGCGGCGGCTGGGCTGCCAAGGAATTCACCGAAAAAGGCTTCAAGACCCTCGTGCTGGAAAGAGGACGCGAGGTCCGGCATATAAAAGACTACCCCACGACCAATATGATGCCATGGGAATTCGAGCATCGCGGGGATATACCTTATGACATCGCACAGGCGAATCCGGTGGTCAGCCGGTGCTATGCTTTCCGGGAAGACGCCATGCATTTCTTTGTGAAGGATACCGAGCATCCCTATGTGCAGGAAAAACCTTTCGACTGGATCCGCGGTTACCAGGTAGGCGGCAAATCCATTATGTGGGCCCGGCAAACCCAGCGCTGGAGCGATTTCGATTTTGAAGGACCCGCCCGTGACGGCTTTGCGGTAGACTGGCCGATCCGGTATAGCGACCTTGCGCCCTGGTATAGCTATGTAGAGAAATTCGTGGGGGTCTCCGGCAACAAAGACGGCCTGCCCAACCTCCCCGATGGAGAATTCTTACCCGCGCTCGACCTTACCTGTGTCGAGGACTATTTCAAAGATTTTATCGGAAAGAAGTATAAGGACCGGCACGTCATCTATGGCCGCTGTGCACACCTGACGCAGCCTACAGAGATCCATCTGCAGCAGGGCAGGGGGCAATGTCAGAAAAGGGACCTTTGCCAGCGCGGCTGCCCCTTCGGCGGGTATTACAATAGCAATTCCACGACGATCCCCTGGGCGGAACGCACCGGCAACATGACCCTCCGGCCTTTTTCCGTAGTGCATTCCATACTATACGACGACAAAAAGGGGCAGGCCACCGGCGTGAGGGTCGTGGATGCCAATACCCGGGAGACCTTTGAATATACCGCGCCCATTATCTTCGTCAACGCGGGTGCGCTCAATACCAATCTGATCCTCCTCAACTCCATCTCCGCGCGTTTTCCGCATGGGCTAGGCAACGACAACGGTCTGCTGGGTAAATACGTGGCCTTTCATAATTACCGGGGACATATCTCGGCGGAATACCACGGGCATTTGGACAGCACCACCGACGGCCGCCGCCCCACTGGGGCTTATATCCCGCGTTTTCGAAATGTGTTCAGGCAGGAAACCGATTTTCTGCGCGGCTATGCCGCGGGGTTCGGAGCTTTCCGCGGCACGGAACACGATTATCGGGGATTCGGCGACAGCCTCAAGAAGAATCTCGATCATGGTTCGCTGGGCCCCTGGCGCGTGGGCTCGCATATGATGGGCGAAACGATACCCAAGGAGACCAACACGGTAAGCCTCGATCCTTCGCTCAAAGATGCATGGGGAATCCCGCAGCTGAAGATCGATATCGGCTATGACGACAACGACGAGAAGATGCTGAAAGACTTCTTTGCACAGCTCACGGAGATGTATACCGCTGCCGGCTTCACCAATATCAAAACCGGCGATTCCGGTCAGGCGCCGGGGCTCGACATCCACGAAATGGGCGGCGTCCGTATGGGTAAGGATGCAAAGACCTCGCTGCTGAACAAGTGGAATCAGCTGCATGCCTGCCCTAACGTCTATGTCACGGACGGAGCTTGTATGACCTCCACGTCGACGCAGAATCCTTCACTGACCTATATGGCGCTGACGGCCCGGGCCGTTGACCATGCAATATCGCAGGCGCATAAGGGGGTGTGAATGCTTCCGGTTTTGGGAGATTTTGCTTAGTTTTACCCGGTTAGCAACTCCTCGGCCTGACCGTACGTAAAACATCTAATGTCTGTCCTGGCGTCTGAGGCGCGCCGGAACTTCGTCCCTCGTTCCGGCTTCCTCACCAATGGTGCGGAGCTTGGGGCCACGGGCGGCTAAAACTATATCAATGAAAGGCTTTTTATTGATGCTGGTGTCTTTTGCAGCGATCTTCATCTTACTCAACGCCGGCTACTATAGGGAATGGTTCTCCGCGAAACCGGTGCAATACTGGTCCGATTTCCTCAAGGAAAAGGACGACACCCTCGATCAGGCCGGTATCCTCCGGCAGCGATATGGCGTTGTCTATACGATCTGTATGCGGGTAAAGGATGTAATGATCCAAAAAAAGATCGCGCACCCCGTGATCCTTTTCGAACCCAATAGCTTTTACAGGGATTCGCTGCATATCTATCCGAATATCCATGCCCCCGAGCCGGCGGTATTCTATTACTATACGGGGCTGGAAGGCGTGTGGACGAATTCACCCGATGTGGGTAAGGCGAATTTCCTGCTCATGATGTCGAAAAAAGGCATCAAGCTGCAGGAGATCAAAGACCCCCAGCAACTAAAACTCGTCCTGGCCTTTTATAAAAAATACCCCCCAAGCCTTTAAGCCTATGCCCTTCCTCGTCTATCTGCTTCTGCTCATCGTTTATCTTGTTTCGGGATTGGGTATCCTACAGCTCTTCGGACTTCGGCTCAAACCTGCGTATACCATTACGCTTTCGCTGTTGCTAGGCATTGCCCTGGCTTC